>Ga0315555_1002299_pt1 | contig 13502 bp, 10 predicted proteins | sample SalMarSW160380MG_FD_202113 | JGI IMG/M metagenome (GOLD analysis project Ga0315555, IMG submission 202113) | Salt marsh sediment microbial communities from the Plum Island Ecosystem LTER, Massachusetts, United States - Salt Marsh Sediment SW1603-80 ...
AGAGGCTGGTAACTCTGTGACCACGGTCTTAGGCGCCAGAATAAAAGACGTGCTTATGTTAGAGGATGAAGCCAAAGCCATAAGCGATAAGGTTTATGTGGCTACAGATGACGGCTCCAAGGGCTATCAGGGTCTAGATTTCTTGAAAGAATTGCTTAAAACGGAAAAGTTTGACCATTGCGTCGCCATGGGACCAGTTGTCATGATGGAAACCGTTAGCGAGATAACAAAGCCCTATGGAATTCCGACGATTGTGACTTTAACGCCCATAATGGTTGATGGTATGGGAATGTGCGGCGTCTGCCGAGTTACAGTTGGCGGAAAAATGCAGTTCGCATGTGTTGACGGCCCAGAGTTTGATGGGCATCAGGTTGATTTCGAAGGGCTGATTAAGCGTCAGCGATTATTCCTTCCAGAAGAACGTTTGAACTCTGTCTTGTGGGAAATTGGAGGTTGTAAGTGTGGCAGAAGCAAAGCCTAAACCGAAGATAAAGAAAGAAGCCATTAAGATGCCTAAGCAGAAGCCTAAAGAACGCGTTAAAAACTTTAACGAAGTCGCTTTAGGTTATACAGAAGAGCAGGCTCTTGAAGAAGCTAGTCGTTGCCTACAATGCGTTAAGCCGCAGTGCGTGACTGGATGCCCTGTGGAAGTGCCTATTCCAGAGTTCATCAAATGCATAAGAGAAAAGAAGTATGCTGAGGGCATAGCTGTTATAAAGTCGAAAAACGCCTTGCCTGCAGTATGCGGTCGCGTTTGCCCACAAGAAGAACAATGCCAAGTCAAATGTGTCCTTGGAAAGATTGGGGAACCCGTCAGCGTTGGCCGCTTAGAGCGGTACTTAGCCGATTGGGAACGGGACCATGGCTTTCAGATGCCTGCGAAAGCTAAGCCTACGGGCAAAAAAGTAGCCATTGTCGGCGCTGGCCCAGCTGGGCTTACGGCTGCTGCTGATTTGGTGAAGCTCGGCCACGAAGTACTGATGTTTGAGGCGCTTCACTTGCCTGGCGGCGTCTTGGTTTATGGTATTCCTGAATTCCGTCTACCCAAAGCCATAGTCAGAAACGAAGTGAACTACATCCAAAAGCTAGGCGTCGATTTACGTGTAGGCAACATGATTGGCAGGACGCACACTATTCCAGAGCTTATGAAAAATGGCATAGACGCTGTGTTCATCGGTTCTGGTGCTGGATTACCTCAGTTTCTGGGTGTTCCAGGCGAGAATTTAGGCGGCATCTACTCTGCCAACGAGTATCTAATCCGCATTAACTTGATGAAGGCGTTCGCGTTTCCCGAGTACGACACGCCAATACGTGTTGGCAAGCATGTTGTGGTCATCGGCGGCGGAAACGTTGCCATGGACTGCGCTCGTTCCTCAATGCGTCTAGGCGCTGATGTATGCTTGCTTTACAGGCGTTCGCGGGAAGAGTTACCCGCACGGAAAGAGGAAATCGAGAACGCTGAGGAAGAAGGTCTAGTGTGCAGGTTTCTTGCTGCGCCCCTGCGGTTTATCGGCGATGAAAAGGGCTGGGTTAAAGCCATGGACTGCCAGTGCATGGAGCTTGGACCACCAGACCAGTCAGGCAGACGCAGACCAATTCCGATTAAAGGCTCAGAGTTCACTATGGAAACCGACACCGTCATCATCGCCATCGGGCAGACTCCTAACCCGATAATCCAAAGAACTACCGAAGGCTTAGAAGTTAACCCCAAACATGGCACAATACCAGTTGATGAAAACGGCAAAACAAACCTAGAAGGCGTTTACGCAGGCGGCGACGTAGTCACTGGCGCAGCCACCGTTATCAGCGCCATGGGTGCGGGCAAAACAGCAGCCAAAGCCATACACGAGTACTTGATGAACAAGAAATAGGCGTGTAACTGATAGTCTCTGCGAGACTATAGCCCCCTTTTAAATAGGTTGAACGCGAGTTTAGCCTATATTAGAAATATGGTAGTGCGGTGCAAGAGTGTTTTCGCCAGTGAGGAAGTTTGACTTCGGAAGAGAATTGCTCAAGATAATCGCAATCGCAACTATGGTGATAGACCACGTTGGCAGGATTCTTTACCCTGACCTCTTACTTCTCCAAATCATCGGCAGACTTTCCTTTCCAATATTTGCTTACCTCATAGTATTAGGCGTAGATAGCACGAAGAAACCGCGAAAGTACATGGTGACGCTTCTTGTTTTTGCCCTGATTTCTCAGGTTCCCTATTATCTGGCTTTCGGCATCCAGCCTTTTGACCGATTAAACATACTCTTTTCGCTGTTTCTATGCGCTGTGACCATTTACTTTTACAACAAGAGAAGTCCGTTGGCTTTAGTTCCCCTGCTGCTTTCAATCATCTTGATGACCGAAGGAAGTTACTACGTGGTGTTAACCGCTGTAGGCATGAAACTTCTAAAGGATAAGCCGAAAATCGGCGCTCTCGCCTTAGTCGCCCTTAACCTCCAGTTCCTGTTCATCCCAGATTTTGAAAGCCAAATCCAGATCCTGTCGCTTTTGGCAGTGCCGCTCATCTTTCTTCACATAAAAGGCTGGTTAAAAAAGGAAATCCTCATTCCCGAAAACTCTCTTGCGTACTCAACTAGAAAATACTTTTTCTACGTTTTTTATCCGCTGCATCTTGCGTTGCTGTTTCTAATAAAACTGTTCTTCTTCTGAGCACACTGCCTTAGCGTTTTTCGATAAGTGTTATTACTTATTTAGTGATTTACTGGTAAAGGTTCGTGTTACACATGCAAGCGAAGAATAAGCCTTGGTTTCGCTTATGGCCGACGGATGTACCCAAAAACCTCGAATATCCAAAGGTGCCGCTACATGCAATTCTCGAAAAGACGGCGAAAGAGCATCCTGAAAAAGCTGCCATAGCCTATTTCAAAAGGGAAATCACTTATGCCGAGCTGGATTCGTTTTCCAACCAGTTCGCTGGGGCACTTGCAGCTCTAGGCGTGAAAAAAGGTGGCAGGGTTGCGATTTTTTTACCTAACATTCCGCAGTTCATAATTGCGTATTTTGGCATCCTCAAGGTGGGCGCTGTTTTAACAGCCATAAGCCCACTACATAAGGAGCGCGAAGTGGAGTATCAGCTGAACGACTCAGAAGCCGAGACCATAGTCGCTTTAGGCTCGCTTTACCCCATCGTGGAGAAGGTTTGGCGGAAAACCAAGCTGAAGAACGTCGTAGTCACCAGTTTAGAAGACTACGCATCTAAAACCGTCACTTCACCCAGCGGAGTTGGACAGAAGCCAAACGTCCATTCTTTTCAAGAACTGCTTAAGGAAAAAGCGGCTAAGCCGCCGAAAGTGAACATCAACCCGAAAGAGGATTTGGCTGCTTTGCAGTATACGGGCGGAACCACAGGCACAGCCAAAGGCGCCATGCTGACCCACCTGAACTTGGTCTCAAACGCCGTTGCTTTTGCGGCTTGGATAAAAGGCGCCACTGCAGAAGAAACGTTTCTAACCGCCCTGCCGCTGTTCCACATTTATGGCATGACCACAAGCATGAACGTGCCTGTCAGCTTAGCCGCCAAGATTGTGCTGCTTCCCCGTTTCGAGCCTGTGGCAGCCTTAGAGACCATCCAGAGGCACAGGGTCACGGTTTTCTGCGGCGTCCCCACCATGTACTCGATGCTGCTAGCTAACCCCGAATTGGGCAAGTTCGACCTGACAAGCATCCGCGTCTGCATCTCAGGTGCTTCGCCGCTTCCGCCGCAAGTTCAAAAAAAATTCATGGACATAACTGGCGGTTTTCTCGCGGAAGGCTACGGCTTAACCGAAGCGTCACCAGTCACGCACTGCAACCCCGTGGACAAGACCATGCGCACCGTACGCTTAGGCTCAATCGGCTTGCCTCTGCCAGATACAGACGCTCGAATCGTGGATGTGGAAACAGGCGAGAAAACGCTTGGGGCTGGCGAAACAGGCGAGCTCGCCGTCAAAGGACCGCAAGTGATGCGGGGCTACTGGAACAGACCCGAAGAAACCGCGCTTGTGCTACGTGATGGCTGGCTACTCACGGGCGACATCGCACGAATGGACCAAGACGGCTACTTCTACATCACCGACCGCAAGAAAGACCTCATCAAATACAAGGATTACAGCGTGTACCCACGCGAACTTGAAGACGTGATTTATGAGCATCCAGCCGTGAAGCTCTGCGCGGTGGTTGGCAAGCCCCGCCCGATTGTTGGCGAGATTCCAAAGGCTTTCGTAGTTCTAAAAGAAGGCGCTGAAGCCACTGAAGCGGAAATCATAGCTTTCGTCAATGAGAAAGTCGCCCCCTACAAGGCAATCCGAGAAGTCGAATTTCGAAAAGACCTCCCAATAAGCGGGGCAGGGAAAGTTCTGCGCAGGGAACTTCGGGACGAGAGACGGTGAAGAATAAGCAAATAAGTAGTCGCATTTCCCTAACAGATGCACTTGCCTGATGTAATCCTTGGTCATGTTGCACAGGTAGTAAGGGTCCTGATTGGATGCGGTCGCATCATAGTGGGGTTCAATCGCGGTGCGCTCAGGATACTCGTTCCAAGAAGTGATTGTTATAAAGTCGATGGCGTTTTGCTTGGCGTAATCTAAGGCTTTCTGCCACTGCTCCGCATAGAGGTACTCTAGCTTCGCGTCAACCGTCTCATTGTTAGGTCTCACGTAGAAGTCGTCAAAGCGTGGGCTAACGCTAATTTGTCGGTCCCGAGGCGTCGGCGGCGTCGGATTGTTTTTCGTTGTTACGCAGTCGTAAAGCCATTCGGCATGATTATCGTTACCGACTATTTTCACCGTAAACCTATCATCCCAAACGAAAACGTCAGGCGAAGTCATTTTCTCGCCGTTAAAGAAGCAAAGCAGAGGTTTTCCATCAACATTGAAATAGACGGTTGGGTACTCCTCAACCAAACCGTAAATGTAATCGTAGATTTCGAAGTTGTAGGTTCCCGACTCGTTGAAAGGTTCCACCATAACCGCGACCTTAACATTCGTGGCGTTATCCCTCGCTACCTGAAAAATCTGCAAAGTCGCGTTGTTAATGAAGGAGCCGCGCCAGTCCCATTGATTATCTATTCCCCACCAGGAAACCACAACGAAATCCACATGCAAATCGCTTAACCAAGCGAAGTGTTGCTCAATCACCGAGGGGTCACAACTGTTGTAGTAACCGAGGACTGGTTTGTCCTGAATCTTCGGGTACTCCCAGCTAACGTTGGAAGCAGGGTCGTACCATGCGTAGTAAAAAGCGCCGACTTGAGGAGCAGTTTTCATGGATATTAGCCACAAGACAACAACACCGATTAAGACCAATGCCAGAATCAAGACCGCAACTTGCCAACGCCTCAAGCTCCCAGCTCCAAGCCAATAACCATCACAATCGAAAAGAACATAAGCCTTTTGTCCTCAGTCTACACTTCAGCGAAACCGAAGACTTAACAAACTCCACATTTTACTCTATTAAGGTCGGATGTCTCACATTTGCGCGTCAAAGTCAACGTTACGGGCATCGTTCAAGGCGTCGGCTTCCGCCCCTTCATCTACCGCACAGCGGTGCGAAACGGCTTGGCAGGCTACGTGCGCAACAGGGGCGACGCAGGAGTAGAAATCCTACTGGAGGGAGAAGAACAAAACATCCAGAGTTTTCTGCACGACCTGAAAGAGAAGAAGCCGCCTTTAGCCCAAATCCACGACATCATCACAACAACGCTCACGGGCAAAAACCAGCACGCAGACTTCACCATCTACAAAAGCTCCGAAAAAGCCGAGCTTTCAGGCTCGGTTATACCACCAGACATCGCCATCTGCAACGAGTGCCTGCAAGAACTACGCGACCCGAAAGACCCACGATACGAGTATTTCTTCATAACCTGCACCAACTGTGGACCCCGCTTCACCATTATCGAACGCTTGCCGTACGACCGCGAAAACACCACCATGCGCGAGTTCCCAATGTGCAGCTTCTGCCAGAAAGAGTACACGGACCCGCTGAACAGGCGCTTTCACGCGCAAACCGTGGCGTGCCCCGCGTGCGGTCCAAAAGCTTATTTGACAACAAGGAACGGCAAGCAGATTCAGCACGCGGACCCAGTGCGCGAAGCGGGACGATTACTCAGCGAAGGCGCTATTCTCGCTGTAAAAGGCTACGGCGGCTTTCACGTTGCCGCATCCGTAACCAGAGACGAGCCGTTACAGGCGCTTCGAAGAGCGAAGCACAGAAGAGCCAAACCCTTCGCTATCATGGCCCGTAGCTTGGAAGCCGCAAAATCTTTCGCCGAAGTGACTTCGAAGGAGGAAGCCCTGCTTACTTCCTACGCGCGCCCGATAGTGCTGCTGAACAAAAGTGATGTCTACGGTCTTTCGCCGTTGGTGGCTCCAGGCTTGCACAACGTCGGCGTCATGTTGCCCTACACTGGGTTGCATTACATGCTCTTCGACCGCGTGGACGACCCAGCGTTTGTGATGACCAGCGCTAATCCGCCTAACCAGCCCATCGTTAAGGATAACGACGAAGCACTGAAAACGCTGGGCGGCACTGTGGACTATTTCCTGTTTCACAACCGCAAAATCGCTTATCGCTGCGACGACTCAGTCCTGCGGGTTCACGGCTCTCGCCCGTCGTTCATTAGGCGAAGCAGAGGCTACGCGCCAGCACCCATAATGCTAAAGGAAAAAGCTCGGCGCTGCGTCGTAGGCTTAGGCGGCGAGCTGAATAATACTGCGTGCGTTCTATTCGAGAATAAAGCTTTTATCAGCCAGCACATCGGCGACGTGGAAAACGTCGAAACGCGAGCTTTCCTTCAAGAAGCCACAAACCACCTGATTCGCCTAACTAACAGCCGCGTGGACGCTGTAGCCTGCGACTTGCATCCGAAATTCACCACCACAGCTCTCGCACAGGAACTGGCAGAAAAGAACGGCTGGCAGCTAATCCAAGTGCAGCACCATCACGCGCACGTTGCGGCGTTGATGATGGAACACGCAGTGGACGAGTTAGTGGGCATAACTTGCGACGGCTACGGCTATGGCGTTGACGGCAGCGCATGGGGCGGCGAAATCCTGTTCTGCACGCGAGAATCCGCAGAGTTCAAGCGGTTAGCGCATTTAGAAAAGCAGCCTCTACTCGGCGGAGACATGGCTACCCGTTACCCCCTGCGCATAGCAGCGGGAATTCTCAGCAAAAAAGTAAACGTGAAACCCTGGCTCCTTAAGCATAGCAGGCATTTGCCTTACGGCGAAACCGAGGCGAAACTAATCTTTCAACAGCTTCAAAAGGGCGTCGGCGTCACTGAAACCACCAGTTGCGGCAGGGTCCTAGACGCGGTTGCTGCTGTTCTAGGCGTATGCTACGAACGCACTTACGAGGGCGAGCCAGCTATGAAGCTGGAATCAGCTGCCATTAACGGCAAAGACACGCTGAATATGAAGCCCCTAATAAGCGGCAACGTGTTAGACACGACACAGATGTTCCACACGATCTTTGAAAACATCGGTAAAGCGTCAACGGCTGATCTGGCTTATTCCGCTCACGCCTACTTAGCCCAAGGCTTGGCTTCGCTTGCGGTAGAGAAGGCAGTGGAACAGGGCGTCAACGCTGTGGGTTTTTCGGGTGGCGCCGCCTGCAACCAGATCTTGGCGGGAATCATGCGGCGGACGGTGGAGGCTGCGGGCTTGAAGTTTCTGGTTCACGAGGCTGTCCCCGCGGGTGATGGCGGGGTTTCCTTTGGACAGGCGGTTGTGGGTGGATTTTTCAAGTTATAGACCATACTCTTTTTATCGCCGTTTACTCCCGTCTTTATGTTGATACAGCATGTGTTTGGCGATTCCAGCGCGTGTCATGCGCATAGACGGCAGCAAAGCCCAAGTGGACTTCGGAGAAGGCGTCCTACGAGAGGTTAATGTGACGCTTGTGGAGGCTAAAGTGGGCGACTACGTTTTGGTGCACGCAGGCTACGCCATCCAAACCGTGGACGAAAAGGACGCCTTAGAAACGTTAGCCTTGTGGAAGGAGATTCTCGCCGCTGGAGAAAAATAAGGCAGCTGACAGGGAATGGCTGAAAAACTCAGGTTCCGAGACCCAGAACTCGCAAAGAGCATAGCGCAGAAAATTCGAGAAGTAGCGCCGAAGGATGAAACCGTCAAAATCTGCCATGTCTGCGGCACCCACGAGTGGACCATAACGCATTATGGCTTACGCAGCCTCTTGCCCCAGAACGTTGAGGTCATCGCTGGTCCAGGATGCCCAGTCTGCATAGTGCCAGCCGCCGAGATTGACGAGGCAGTGCAGCTGGCTCAGAAAGGCGTGGTCGTAACGTGCTTCGGAGATGTTTTGCGCGTGCCAGGAAGCCAAATGTCACTGTTAGACGCTAAGGCGACGGGCGCGGATGTCCGCGTGGTCTACGGCGTCGCTGACGCGGTTGAAATGGCAGCGCGCGAACAGGATAAGGAGTTCGCCTTTTTTGCGGTGGGTTTTGAAACCACTGCGCCGTCAACAGCGGTTGAAGCTCTTGGGAAGCCGCCTGAAAACTTTAGTTTCTTGGTTTCGCACAGGTTGATTCCGCCTGCCATGGAGCTTTTGCTGGGCGTCGGCGACCTGCAGATTGATGGTTTTATTGCTCCTGGTCACGTGAGCGCCATTATCGGTTTGAAGCCGTACGAGCTTTTCCCGCGGGTTTATCGAATGCCCACGGTGGTGGCGGGCTTTGAACCCATAGACGTCTTGATGGGAATCTACATGCTTCTGAAGCAGCGTGCTGAAGGGGCGGCGCGGCTGGAAAACGAGTACACGCGCATAGTGAAGTGGGAAGGAAACCCGAAAGCGCTGGAAATGATGGATCGGGCGTTCGCGGTTACGGGCGGCAACTGGCGAGGCATAGGCAGACTGCCCGATTCAGCTTTGAAGCTGCGCGAGGAGCTTGTGGCTTATGATGCCCGCGAAAAATTCGGTGTTCACGTGAAGCAGGGCAAGGATATTCTGCTTGGTTGCGAGTGCCACTTGGTGATTATTGGCAAGATTAAGCCTGACGAGTGCCCCATGTTCATGAAAGCTTGCACGCCTGCGAAGCCTGTTGGCGCTTGCATGGTGAGCAGTGAAGGCACCTGCAGAGTCTGGGCTACAACAGCCACTCGTTCCACACGATAGCTTGCTTCCGTAATTGTTCTCACAGAGACTATAGCCCCCTTATGTAAAGACTGAAATGTAGCTTGAATTTTGGTGTGAAGTAGGCGTTCAGCGGCAACGGCGACCGACAGCGTATAGGTTTTACACTGTAACTCATGCTCTGCAGACATAGGTAAACATAAAACGGACGCTTGTCAAGAAATCTTGACTAACGTTTGAGCTGCTTAGTCAAGAAACCTTGACAAGAACGCTTTAATCAGAGGAACAGCCCAATATTAAGCATGGAATTAAAACAACAGGGAGAGATTTGGTGCTTTTGAAAAGAAAAGCGTTAACACTAACATTTATCTTGTCGCTGCTGGTCTCAGTGTTGGCTGGAACACTGTTATTCCAAAATGCAGCAAGGACATTAATCGTTCAGGCGGAAACCTCTAACAGTGACCTAATTATTGAAGGGAACACGAACGCAAACGTTACGATACAGTCGCCAGAGAACAAGGCCTATAACGAAAACAACGTCACATTAGCTGTTACGGTAGAAAGTGGTGTTCCACCAATGGAATATTTCGACATGAGTCTTTTTGGTCTTTTTTTAAGGTACGGCTGTGCTTTGGATTATGACACATCTGATCTCGTCGACCTAATTTGGCACAGTAACCTCCTAGATAAATTCCCGAACAACCCTCCCTTAGTTCTCAACGGTTCAGAAAATGTTTATACTGGTAATGCGACTCTAACCAATTTGTCCCAAGGAGCACATACCCTAACAGTCTGGGTGAGAGCTGACCAATTTATGTTATCTTACAGTGGTGGCGTATGGGCTATATTTAAGACAGTTTCGTTCAACATTGACTCCACCCCTCCACACATCATAATCCTATCTCCAGAAAATAAAGCTTACAACACCTCTGACGTGCCGCTGGATTTCACGGTTAACGAGGCGTTTTCGCAAGTCTCGTATAGCCTTGACGGACAGGAGAACATCACTGCTGCCGGGAATTTGACGTTGACGCGGTTATCTAATGGAGCGCATAACGTTACGGTTTACGCAGCTGATGAGGCTGGAAACATTGGCGCTTCAGAAGCAGTCACTTTCACTGTAGCTGTTCCAGAGCCTTTTCCTATTGTGCTTGTTGCTGCTGTTTCCGTTGCTGTCGTCGTCGTGGCTGCTGGATTACTGTTCTACTTCAAAAAACGCAAACACTAAACAGAGGAAATGCTTGTTCCCTTTCGCCTTCTACGTTAACAACTTGGGCGAGGAAATGTCTCGGGTCTTGTCGTGGTGGGCCGGACCGAATTTGAACCCGTCCCTTTCTGCACGTCCAGCAGTCGCCCAGATACTCTAACTCAAGCCGCCGCGCAAAAACGTAAGACCCCTTCTTCGTTTTTGCATGCGCGTGCACAAATCTAATAAATGTTAAAACAGCTTACCTTTACCCCGGTGGTTGTGGCATTGAATCGTAAGAAATTGTTTGCTTCAACCGTTATTGCATTACTGTTAATGGCTATGGTTTTTGCGCTTTCCCCCAAATCAGGATCATTCAATATAGTTAGCGCATCAAGCATTCTGCCCCAAGCTGACTTGGAATACGCTAACGGCACCCTCGCTTCTAATAATGCGCCGTTCAAAGTCTGGTATAACTGGGTAAACGTTTCAGGCACCCAAGTCATCTACTACGCAGCCTACACAACGCCTGACTATCCCTATCCAGTTCCAATCGCCAACATTATAGGTCAACATTTCAGTTTAGCCGATGGCACCCAAGTTTTCATAGCCAGCGCCCTATCAGAATTGGAAGTTTACCGCGACCTCAACGGCGACGGAATCCCTCAAGCTAACACAGGTTCAGGAGAGAATGAAATCCTCTACTACATTTACTCCAACATGAGCCAAGGCTACAACATGACACCCATCCAAAAAACAACCATCGATTCAGTTCCACATTACCAATGGAGCTTCACCTACCAAAACGCCTATGCGTACCTGCAGAACGCCAATGCAAGAGTCGGTGTCATTGCAAGAATGCTCTTTGAGCACCTGACCTTAAATTATGATTTTAGCGTAGACGGTAACGTCTCGGATCTGAAGACAGGCTTTGACATAGGGAAAGTCACCAACTTAGAGATTCTTGATCCCTCACAGTTTTCCTCTTTTGACGGCTTAAGCTTAGCCTTGCTTTATGCCACAGCCACTTACACATCAACATCCTATTCAACCTCAGTAAATGGGCAACCATACGACTCTTCCACGGCAGATTCAGCAGTAGATGCAGCGGTTGCCGAGGTAAAGGTGGAAGATGTTAAAGCGTATGATTTTATCTTCGGAGGAAACTACACATTGGATAGGGATGGGGGCAGTGAGACTCATCAGGCAAACGTTGAAACGTATGAAGCAAAAGCTCAAGCAGTCCCAATGGCAGGTTTGCCCACAATTTATGGTCCAACAGTTAGGAGCATAAGCTTCTTTACAGACCAACTAAACCTCGCTTATCTATTTGGGGGTTCATGGCCAAACGTTAATTCGAGCTATGAGTCCTCTTCGCTGATTTATCGGATTTGTTTTCCAGTTTGGGATGGCATGCAGATCCAGCACGACCCCGTATACGTCGGCTACATCCTCAGCAACGCAGAAACCACCCCTGCAAACAAGGAGCTTTCTCCAACATTATGGATCATAGTTGCCGTGGTGGCAGTGGCTGTTGTCGGTATAGGTCTTCTTGTCTACTTCAGGAAACGCAAACACTAAGCTCAAATGTTCACAAATATCATCTGAGGCGAGCTTTGGTTACTGTACGGAGCGTTTTTTCCGCGGTGGAGACACAGAAAAGCAAATCGTCAATAGTGGCGATGAAAGTGGCAAGCTTTCCCTCGGTTTTCACCTCTGTGAGGACACAGCTGCCTTTCCTTACGGTTTCGATGAATAATCCTGCAGGCGTCTTGAAGTTGTCAGGGGAAACCGCGTTGGCAACGGCATCAGCGGTTTTCGCATCGCTGTACTCAAGCGTTATCGTTGCTTCCAACGTCTTCGCCCTTCAACTGTTTTCCCACCACTTCGTTGACGGTGCTTATGAAGTTTTCAACTTGGTCTATGGGCACTTGGGCGCCTGCGGCTACGTTGTGTCCTCCGCCCTTTCCGCCGTATTTCTCTGACGCGACGCGCATCACGTCGCCGAGGTTGACGCCTTTGCTGAGCGCCATGCCGGTGGTTCTGGCTGAAAACTTTGCCGCGTTTTCTTCTTCAATGTTCGCGAAAGATAAAAGCGGCTTTTCCGGGTGCTCAAGACCAGAAACCAGTATGGACGAGATGGTGCCGATTATCTTTTCGTTTATGAAAGTCTCGCCGTAAATAACATAAATATTCTCGAATTCTTTCATTCTTTCAGGTTTTTCCGCTACCCAGCCGAGGTAAGTGCTGATGCTTTTCCTGTAATCCTCTAAGACCTTGTTGGCTTCTTCAAGCGCTGCGCCTCTGTCGCCCATACAAATGGCCATGCCGAGACTAGGTCGGTCCATGCGGCCTGTGGAGTTCAGCACCAAAGCGAATTCGCGGGCGTCTCTAAGCGGCGTCCACGGCTCCTCACGGTTTAAAACGTAAACGTTGCCTATCAGATTCGCCACTTCAGCGTGCAATCCCTTCGAGATTAAGTAGTCGGCAAGCGCTGAGGACAGCCGTTTCTTTTCGTCTTCCGTGAGGTCTCGGAGCGCCCGCCACCGTTCGCCATCTTTAGGCTTAATGTCCAAGCTCGCCAGAAAAGCCAAGGTCTTGTCTTCTTCTCCGCTTAAGCCTGGGATGAACGGGCTGGTCGTGGCGGCAAGAGCCCTGTGTATGGGGCGTGTTTCTCTGCCGAAGAACGTTAAGTCCTTCTCCACCGTAACCAGTTTCGCGGCTACCGCGTCTTCAACTATTAACGTGTTCAAGCCGCCAAGTTTTCTCTCCTCGTTTTTGTCCTGCATGTCTCCGAGAGCGCCGACCAGCGCTATGGGCGCCAAATCCACGTTCTCTGCGTTGACGGCTTTAGCCACGAAATAGGCAACTCCGGAACCGCTGACATCGGTTGCGCCGTCTATGCCGTGCAAATGCGGATTTACCTGAACGAAATTCTCGTTATCTACATCTCCAGTGATTTGGTGATGATCCAGAATTAGCACTTTGAAATCTGGAACTTTCTCGTCTAGAAGAGTGAGGTAGCCGCTTCCGAAATCCGTTAGAATCACCAGCTGCGGCTTGTCTGCGACGATTTCGCCTATGATTTTCTCGTCAATCCACTGCGTTACCCTCAGCCTGAACCTTGCGCCAAGCCTGAACAAGGCTTTTCCCATTATTCCTGCCGCGGCAACGCCGTCAGCGTCTAAGTGCGAGAAAACATGGATGAAGCCGTCTTTCTCCACCGTTTCCA
>Ga0315555_1002303_pt1 | contig 13494 bp, 9 predicted proteins | sample SalMarSW160380MG_FD_202113 | JGI IMG/M metagenome (GOLD analysis project Ga0315555, IMG submission 202113) | Salt marsh sediment microbial communities from the Plum Island Ecosystem LTER, Massachusetts, United States - Salt Marsh Sediment SW1603-80 ...
TGTCAACACACTTTACGAGTTACGTTCGTTAGTCAGTTCATATGAAGACTTGGTGCGAGCTGGAGTAAGGGTTTTGAATCAACAAAAGGCATTGGAACTAGGACATTTTACAACAGGCGACCACGTTGCTGCAGACGATTGAAAAGTGTTTATAAATTAGCTGCGATGTCGTGTTTAAGCGGAAAAAATAATCCAATGCGGAGATATTATGACTGGCTTATTGCTAGATGTCTTGCAGAACACAATGCACGAAATGCGGTAGCGCGGTATATAGCAAAGGTGAGTTACGGTATGCTCAAGAATGGTCAACGATTTATACCTTATCAGAAAAACAATCAGAGGACAGAACAATAGCGTGATGATACATTTATTTTTCCGTCTTGGAGCACGTTGACCACGATGCATAAGATGTTTCTGTCAAAAAGATAGAGATCTCAATAGTAGGAGAGAGAGCTCAAAGCTACGGCGTGCAATATCGGTTATTCTTTATCGAGCAATTGCCATCTGCCCGGTTAGCCCTCTCCCGTTTTATACTCAAATTTGCCGTAACCCCGTCTGGGATTATTACATCATCTCAGCAGAGAGTTCTGATAGACGCATAGAAAACGTGATCGAGCAAAGTAAGATCAAAATAGAACAGTTTTTATCTCATCGTCTTCAATGTTGAGGAAGCGAGACGGAATGTCCAAGAAAAAAAGTCGTCTCTTTTTCAGCGGTGGAGTGTTTTTACTTGACATTCTTTTATATAGACGCTATCTGTTTGGTGGGAACTCTACCTCGACGGTTTTCTCTTTCTCATTTGTTTCATTGCAACATTGACCATGCGCCCAAACTGTCTATCTTTTTTGCGCTTCTCAGCGTATGACATTTCGTAGAATTCGGACTCCTTCATCAGTTTAAGATAGCTTTGATATCGCGATTCATCCAGAACGCCCTCTTCAATCGCTTTGAGTATTGCACAGCCGGTTTCCTTGGTATGAGTGCAATCTTTGAAACGGCAATTTACAGAGAGTTCCTGAATATCGGCAAAACTTTCGTCAATACTATCTCCGACTGCAAGCATGCCGAGCTCTCTCATACCGGGCGTATCTATAAAAAGAGCACCGTTATCAAGCAATGTCAACTGACGGCGGGATGTTGTATGCCGCCCTCTTCCGTCTTTTTCACGTACTGGATTGGTCTCGAACTCTTCTCTGTCGAGCAGGTGATTGAGGAGTGTTGTTTTACCGACACCCGATGATCCGAGTAAGCAGTATGTTTTTCCTTTTTCCAGATTTTGCCGGATTGTTTCCAGTCCTGCTCCTGTTGTATTACTGAATGCAATTATTCCCACTATGATGTGAGCACGCTTTATCTCATCAATTTTTTTATTTAAGTCTTCAGTGCTGATAAGATCGGATTTACTGAGCAGGATAACCGGTTTTATGCGGCCTTCGTTTGCCATAACAAGATACCGTTCCATTCGCCGAATATTGAAATTGTTATCGCAGGATTGTACTATAAACGCAACGTCAATATTTGATGCAATTATTTGATAATCGATTTTTTTACCGGCCGCTTTTCGATGCAAGTAAGTTTTTCGAGGAATTACATTATGAATGATAGCAAGCGTGTGGTCATTGTAATATTGAACAAGAACCCAGTCTCCTACGCAGGGAAGATTCTGATTTGATTCCGCCGAGTAGAGAAGATTGCCTGTTGCTTCTGCCTGTATTTCGTCTTGTTCATTCCTCACCAGATACCGCTCGCGGTCAACTCTGGTTATTCGCGCAGCACTTAATTCCGGTTTTTTGAGTTCATCCCGTTTCTGCTGAAACCACGCATCATATCCGATATCAGATAATTTCATTTCTTTTTCGTTGTAAAAATATGATACATATTATCTGCAAGTTTTTTATGGTAGTATATTCTTTTTCCGTCATCTGTTATTGTGGAAGCCTCTACGGTAATTCCGGGAATTTCTATTCTCTTTGGTTCGCTGAAAATATCATAAATATCGTCTCTCATTGAAACACAAATTTCGGTTGTAAGCGTTCCTTTTTTAAATCTTGTGAAATACAGTTCTTTGCCATCGGAAGAGCAGGAAGGAGCATAAACCACATAATTTGAATCATTAATATTTTTCAGAATAATGCCTGAAGAAGAGATTTTGTTAAACAAGGAATCGCTTTTTTCCGCTATCCCGAGCATTGATTCATCAGGTATGGTGCCGCCGCTGAAATGTGTATTACTATAGAATAACAAATTACCGTCCTTGTTTATTTCAGCATCCATAATAATCCAGCCCGGAGAATTGATATAAATATTGCCTTTTAAAGGCCGGACATTAACTACATTCCCATTATTAAATTCACCGGTCTGATAGTTCTGAATTATATTCGGATAATCCCTTGTGGATAAGAAATAGAAGTTATTATTTTCATCCATGCTGGCAACGGCATCGAGATGCGGCGGTTTTCCGTTCACACCTGTTATTTCACCTTTAAAATCAAAGTTAGTTTCATCCAGTTTAGCAGCATAATACAGGTTTGTATTTTGTCCGTCATTCAGGCTGTTGAAAAACAGGAAACTGCCGTCTTTAGTAATGAACGGTTCCATTGCATCCAAATAATAACCATTTATGGTTACCTTGGTCTCATCGGTAAATTCAGGATATACTATTAATGTACTATTCGATGGGTCTTCATTTTTTACCGTATTATCACAGCCGTAGCATGAAATTATTAAACATAATGAGAGATTAAATAATGATATAAGATTTAATTTCATTTTTTTATATGCTGAAAAACAAGAATAATAATGACGCAGCCGAAGAGATTATCTGTTATTTGCCAGAACATTCTTTATCACATCGAACATGGTTTTAGCGGAAGCATCCCATGTAAGAGACTGAGCATAGGACAGCGCACCTGCCGTCAATCGCGTGCGGAGTCGTTCGTCGCGGAGGAGGAGAAGAATTTTTCCCGCAAGCTGTTCGATGTTCCCGTATTCGTAGAGCAGTCCGGTTTCACCGTCGATCACGGCATCGCGCAGTCCCGGAACATCGCTCGCGACTGCAGGCGCCCCGCAAGCGTTTGCCTCTGTGACCGTTAATCCCCAACCTTCCTTAGCAGACGTATTCACGACAATCTGCATCTGGTTCAGTAACCGTACTTTTTGGTCCAGAGGAAGGAATCCGGTAAATGTTGTTGCATGATCGATATGAAGTTCGTGCGCTATTTTCTGGAATTCAGGTTTGCCGTCGCCTTCTCCGATAACGGCGAGTTTTGCCTGTGGAAGTTCTTTCAGAACAATTGCGAAAGCATGCAATAAATGATCGACGCTTTTATATTTTTTTATTCTCCCGACATAACCGATTAACGGCTCGATTCGATTAATTCCCGGAATCTGCCGGTACGTTGAGTGATTGACGGCACACGGAACAAGAAAAATATTTTCTTCCCTGCATCCATGCGAAATTAATTCTTCCTTTGTGCTTTTAGAAATTGCCGCCAGCGGAGTATTTCTATACACCGAAAGAGCAAGACGCTCTGCGGCATACACGTACGCCGATGCCGGGATAGAAGCTTCTTTAAAAATTGCATTACCGAACAAGTGCATCACCATTCCCAGCAGCGGTTTCCGAATAAACAGCGGTGTGTAAAACGGAATTTTATTGATATCGTCTATAACGATGTCATATCGCTCGTGACGGAAACGTTTCGCGTATTCGACCGGAACAATATAGTTGAACAGGTTGCGGCTTCCTTTTCGAACGATGCGGATTCCGTCAATTTCTTCTTCGGCGGGAGCGCAGTGAAAATGTGAACAGAAGAGCGTAATCTCATGGCCTTGCGCGGCAAGCCGTTGAAATATTTGATGTAGGTACACCTCGGCGCCGCCTCCGTATGGATTCTTTATATCCTGCCAATTAAGAAGAAGAATTTTCATATGTCGATGTAGTCTATCTGTTGTTTCGTAGCACCTTTATTTCACCACTCCTGCCCGTCTGAAAAGCGCAGGTTTATCCCCTCCTCCACGAGGAGGGGATAAAGGGGAGGAGTGCTTTTCTTGAAATCTGATCTAAGAAAAGCAAACTATTTTTTATGATTCTTCAATCGGTCTATTTGATGATCCACCATCATTTTCACTAAATCTGTGAACGATGTATGCGGCGACCAGCCAAGCTTAGTTTTTGCTTTTGAAGCATCTGCAACAGTTGTCCCGGTTTCTGTCAGGCGAATAAACCGCGGATCGACAACAACGTATTTCTGCCAGTCCATACCGATACTATTGAATGCCGTTTCGCACAATTGCCGTACGGTACGAACCTCTCCTGTACCTATGACGTATGTATCCGGTTTTTCATGCTGCAGCATCATCCACATAGCTTCCACATAATCGCCCGCAAAACCCCAGTCGCGTTTTGCATCCAAATTGCCGAGTGCAATTTTCCCGTCTTTGACGATCGGTTCGCCCTGCTCGTTGAGATCGGGGGAATTAAGTATACCGAGTTTTATGCAAGCTGCCCCATACGCAACTTTTTGTGTCAGGAAATGCATCCCGCGCCTTGGGCTTTCGTGATTGAACAGAATTCCGCATGTGATAAAGAGCTTATAACTCGTATTGTAGATCTGTGCCATAGTATGTGCATAGAGTTTAGCGGCGCCGTACGGATTTACCGGTGCAAACGGTGTTCGTTCGTTTTGCGGGACTATAGTCGGTGTTCCAAACATTTCTGACGAAGAAGCCTGGTAGATACGGCAATCCGGTTTTACATACCGCACTGCTTCGTAGACACGATGAGCACCGATACCGGTGATCTCTGCTGTCTCAATGGCAAGCCGCCATGATTCACCCGGGTAAGATTGAGCTGCGAGATTGTAAATCTCATCCGGCTTGTAAGAACGAATGGTCTCTGCAATGGAAAACGTATCGAGCAGATCACCGTATGCAATATGGATTTTATTTGCGAGATGTGCGATATGAGAACTTGGTACAGCGGAAGTCTTGCGCATCATTCCCACTACTTGGTAGTTTTTGGCAAGCAGTAACTCTGTGAGATACGAGCCATCTTGGCCTGTAATACCGATAACAAGTGCGGTTTTTTGTTTCATAATTCTCCTTCAATGGCGTCTGCTTATATACGATATATGGGCTGAATTACTATTCTCAATTGTTTATTTTAACTGCTGCTTTTGTGCAGTCATTGCACTTGCTCGTTTCATCTGAATCTGAGAGCGCAGTTGTTCGATTATTTGATCAATTCCCTTTTCTTTCGGATAGGCGGACTTGATGAGCGGCAGGATGTCCTCAGCTTCCTTATACATTTCAAGTTCATCATAGCAATAATAGAGAATAATATACGGATTGTACTGCGATAACTGACCGGTAACAGGACGACTAATCACTTGTTTGAGTTCAAGTATGATTTCGTTCAGTAATTGACGAGAGCGATCCTTATTGCCTGCCATATTATATAATGAAGCCACGTCATGTTTAAGACGATAGTCCATCGGAATAGAACGCTGCGGCAGAACCTGCTCCATTCGATCGAGAATTGCCGTTACTTTGTGCGGTTCATTTTTAACTTGAGAGCAATATAACGCGTAGGAAAAAAACATGTTTCTGTAATTTGAAGTCAGTAATCGGCGCGTGTCTTCATCGTAATATGTTGTGCTGTCCTGAAATCCGCGCCATCTGAATCCGTATTGCGGTTCCTTAGCAAACTGTTTAATGTCGGTGAAAATATTCTGACGCAGTACCGGTTCGTTTAAATTTGACCAATAGTTGCGTGATTTGAACGGAACCAGCTTAAAGGCTAATCCCGTCAATTGCAAATAATCGCGCAGACCTATTTTACAATCATCCGATACTGTTAACGCATAATAGATGGGCCGCCGCCAGTTGTTCGTCATTATAATATCGTACACCATAATATCCTGTATGCGAATCGCTTTGATATTTCCATCCTGTATTGTGTTAGGCATGAAAAATCGTATCACATTGCTTTTTGTGACGGAAGTGTCAAGCAGTGACATATCATTGTTACTCTCGATAGAATATTTACGGACAATTTCCGGGTCGACCGGTAATTCCATCCACCGCGGTTCAAATCGCACCGGCTGGATGTTTTCAATATCTATATCCGGAATCGAGATAGGTACTGTTTTTGCACCATACGGCGTTTCATGTTTCAATTGCTTAATATACCATTGTGTATTTGCCAGACTTAAATTTACGATGCGAATATCACGCCGGATGCCCTCGACATCCTGTAAGTACCAGAGTGGGAATGTATCATTATCGCCGTTGGTTATTAGAATTGCATCTTTTTCACAGCTTTGAAGCATGTTGTATGAATAGTCCCATGCTACATAATTTCCGGCCCGATTTGCCTGGTGAAGATTAGAAACGAACATTTTAAAAGGCACAAATATGAATGCCAGCGCAATTATTCCGTATCCGATGATTTGATTTGTCCCCTGTGCCTTGATTTTACTTTTTATGAAATCGATTAATGCGAGAATGCCGTAAGTAATCCAGATTGAAAAAACAAAGAATGAACCTACGTAGAAATAATCGCGTTCGCGCGGCTGCGGTTCTTGTTGATTTTGGTAAAGCGCAAGAACGACGCCCATAATAATGAAGGTAACGATCATGGTGAAGCTGATATACGGTTGTTTACGCTGTTGGTAGTACGCGCCCAGTAAACCCAGCAGGAACGGGATCAAATAGTACTGTTTCCAATTCACACCGGCATTTTTGAAATCGCCTTCCGAACCGATATAGTTCCATCCAAAATATCTAAGATACATGTGTTTTATCTGGTATCGCCACATATAGTCCAAATCGCTGGTGTAATTTTGGTGATATTGTTTCTTTTGGGGATCAGTGTCCCAACGACGATTTACAATCGGAGCATTGCCGTACTGTTCGCGGTTAAGATACGAAACAAGCCTTCCCAGAGTGCTCGGATCGTTCTCATTCATCGGCGGATGAGCATTCGCTCGAATGTAGACCATAGTATAAGTCGAATAACCGAGTACAATAAATAAAAATGAAAGCAGCACGACATTCAGCAGCCGCTTCTTTTCCCGTATGGAATAATATACGCCGTAGACTGCGCCGAGAAGAAGAGCGATCGGTATGAAAGTGATAATCTCACTTTTTGTTCCGCCGGCTTCGCCGTCGAGAAGGGAGGGAAGAACTGTAACAACTCCCGGATAGATAATAAAAAAAACAATTAAAGCTCCGGCACCGAACTTGATAAAGGATTTCCACTGGAATTTGTTGTTCCGAAAATACCATAATAACATTACGGGGAACAATGAAAGCACCGCCAGCAGATGTACACCGACGGAAATGCCCACAATGTAAGCAATGAGAAGGATATAACGATCACCGCTGTCTTTATCTGCACGTTCGTACCAACGAAGTCCGAGAAGAATAATCAATCCAATAAACGTCATACTGAGCCCGTACACTTCGGCTTCGACGGCATTAAACCAAAAGGTGATTGTAAATGCCAGTGAAAGCGCACCGATAACCGCTGAACCGTAAGTTACGATGCGTTCGAAGATCGTAGATGGAATTCCTTTCCACATGACTATCAAATCGACAATAATAAGATAAAGCAGTCCGCATGCTATTGCGGAACCAAAAGCAGACAGGATGTGAATTCTGACAGCAATGTCGGAAGCCAACGGAATCATCGAAGAAATGCGTGCAAGAAGCAGGAACAGCGGTGCACCGGGCGGATGAGGCACCTGCAATGATAATGCCGCAGCACAAAATTCACCTACATCCCAGAACACGACGGTAGGCGCGAGAGTTTTAATGTACACTGCAAGAGGCACGAGGAAAACTGTTAATGCAATAAGTCTATTTAGTCTCTTATGTTCCATAGATTTTTTCTAAGATTTTTCTGTATAAAAATCTTCAATCAATGTATAAGGAAAAGGCTTGAACTTCAAGAAATATTGAAAAGCTCAACGAAACTTCTGGCAGATTTCATCACAGAGTACATATCCTTTTGCGGTAAGCCGTATTCGTCCGTTCTCCAACCGAACATTATTTTGTTGAACTGACTCAGAAATAACAGCAGCATTTTCTATTGATAGATCACGTGAAAACCGCCGGCGAAATTGTTCCAGATCGATTCCCTCGCTTCGTAAGCCGAGAAATATCGATTCTTCGCGGAATTGGGCTTCAGTAAGATGCTCTCTGCCTGCAAGAGGGAGAGTGCACTCGTTTATTTTTTTTATGTAGGTTTTGAGATTAGATATGTTCCACCAGCGTTCATCCTTCCAAAATGAATGTGCAGATGGTCCAAAGCCGAGATAATTTGAGTGATTCCAGTAATTGAGATTGTGTCGGCATCTGAAATTTAATTTGTCTGCCGCAGCAGTTTTGGCGAAGTTTGATACTTCGTATTGTTCGTATCCATGAGAAGTCAGAAAATCGATGGTGAATTCATACAAATCGGCATCGCGTTCAGTATCAATTGGGATTACCTGATTTGAGTGAACCATACCAAAGAGCGGTGTCTCCTGCTCTATAATAAGACTGTAGCATGAGATGTGTTTGGGTTGAAGTTCGATGGCTTGTTCGAGGGTCGATTGCCATTTTCCCAAAGTCTGGCGGGGAAGTGAGAATATGAGATCGAAACTGACATTCTCAAATCCGGCGGCATAGCAATCTTTCACGCACTGTTTTGCTTCGGATGCGGTATGGATGCGGGTTAAAAATTTCAAATCTTCATCGCGGAATGATTGAATTCCGATGCTGATGCGGTTAATGCCGGCAGACCGTAATGCCCGGAGTTTATCTCTATCCACCGTTCCCGGATTTGTCTCCAGTGTAATCTCGGCATTCGTCTGAATCGTAAACCGGGATGCGAGTATGTTAAGTAAATTTTCTACTTCAGACGGATGAAGAAGGGAAGGCGTCCCGCCGCCGAAGAAAATTGTCTCATACGGTTCTTTGAAATGCCCGTCCTCGGCCCGAAGATTGATCTCCGTTTTCAGTGCGGATAGGAACTGACTTATCAGCGAGCGGCCGCCTGTTATTGATTCAACAGGTACAATGGAATAAAAATCGCAGTAGATGCACTTATGCTCGCAGAAGGGAATATGGATGTAAATCGAAGCCAATGTTTGGTTTTAAATATTTCGTTTTCTTACTCAATTGCCTAATCGTTCATTCACCTATTATTTTATCAATGTCCCAATCCTATTCCAGCGAATCGATGACGGCTTATCCGATGAGGTACATGATGCTGATACTTCAGTATCCCACGACCAGTATATTAATAATGCTTCACCAATAACCTGATCATCCGCTACGAAACCCCAATAGCGGCTGTCCATGCTGTTGTCGCGATTATCGCCGAGGACGAAATAATAATTTTTTTGGACATGGTATTCCGACGCCGCAGCGCCGTCAATTAAAATCTTATCTGCAGTTTGAACGGTGTGCCCTTCATGTTCGATAAGTCTGCGCCATTGAGAGAGAGTTGCCGGTTCAAGCTTCAGGATATCATCCTTCTTCGGGATAACGATCGGCCCGTAGTCGGTATTACTGAATGCTGAACCTTCGGGGAATATTACAGGATTCCGTTGAGGCAGATTTACATTAGGATAGTCAGGTTGAATACCGTAAGGAGGGAAGGGAGCGAAGATTTTATTTACATACACTAGACCGGCATAAATTTCCAGTGTATCACCCGGCAATCCGACGCAACGCTTGATGTAATGAGTGCTTTCCGGATTTGCAATTATATCATTTTTACCGGGGAGTTCGAATACGATAACATCTCCGCGGTGGATTTTTTGAAAGAAAGATATTGCGAATGAAGGTATAGTTCCGGCAACAAGCGGCAGATGGCGCGGTGTGCGCAAACCATAGGCAAGTTTGTTAACTAAAAGAAAATCGCCTATTTGAAGCGTATGTTCCATTGATGCTGAAGGAATGCGATACGCATCGAGGACAAATGTTTTTAAAAGGAGGGCTGCAAGCACCGTGACGAGGATCGTTTTACCGTATTCAATGAGCGTTGATGCACGGCTTTTCTCTTCTGGCCGGGTATAAACAGATTGATCCTCGTGTATACTATTAACAGATTGCTCCTGCATTATTTAATAAGTGAACCGATGCGGCCCCAGCGTACTGATGCGAGTCTGCCGAAGATATCATAGATCGGGAGATCGGAGTTCCATGACCAGTAGACGATCATCGGTGTTCCGACAAGATTTTCTTTCGGAATAAAACCCCAATATCGGCCGTCAAGGCTGTTATCACGATGGTCGCCCATCCCGAAAAGATAATCGCGCTGGACAGTGTATGATGTTGCGGGTTTTCCGTCAATCAGAACTGCTCCATCGGCTGTTCCAGCCGTATGCCCTTCACGCTTTATGAATACTTGCCAGGCGGAAAAATTTTGCAAAGTTAATGGAATCGTCATTCCTTGTTTTGGGACAACAAGCGGACCGTAGTTATCCTCGTTCCATCCTGAGCCGACAGGAAAGGTACGATCGTCGTATTCGTTTTCAGGTACTGACCAGCTGCGGTCAAATCTGACATTTCGAGGTAACGGCAGCATTTTCCCATTCACAAACAATACACGGTCGCGAATTTGAATTGTATCTCCTGATAATCCAACACACCGTTTAAGGTAGAAAGTAAAATCTGCAGGTGCGACTTCATCACGCATACCCGGGAAGACAAATACGATAACGTCGCCGCGTTTTACATCCCGGAATGCCGGAATACGAAACCATGGTAAACGCACGTTTGTGAAGGGAATATTACGCGGCGATGTTCCGCCGTAAATAAATTTGTTGACAAACAGTAGTTCACCGGTCATCACTTCATTTTCCATCGATCCGGTTGGAACGAGAAAAGATGCAACGACAAAGTTATTGATAATAAGAAAAAGGCCTATTACAATGCCGAATTCTTTCAGAAATGCCGCGGCTTTCTCTTTGAAAGTATGTGGTGGAGTTGGCTGCTCTTCTTTTTTTTGTTTTTTGTCGCTGCTCATACTTGTCCTTGTGTTAATATGAATTTTTTCGATAAGTTTCTTAAATATCAATTATCAACATTTAAAGCTTGAATCAGTCTGTTATTTGAATTATTGATTATTGTATTTTATCAATTATTCTTCCAATGATAGAACGGCAAGGAATGCTTCCTGCGGTACTTCGACGCTGCCTACCCGTTTCATCCGCCGCTTGCCCTCTTTTTGTTTTTCCAGCAGTTTTCTTTTTCGTGTGATATCGCCGCCGTAGCATTTTGCCAGCACGTTCTTTCGGATAGCGCTGAGTGATTCACGTGCAATAACTTTGCTGCCGATTGCAGCTTGTATTGCTACCTCAAACATTTGACGAGGAATGAGCTCCCGAAGTTTCCTGCAGAGCCGCCGTCCCCATTCGTACGATTTTGCACGGTGTACAATAGTGGAAAGTGCATCAACCGGCTCCCCGTTCAATAATATATCCAGTTTTACGAGATCAGAATCGCAATAATCGAGTAAATCATAGTCTAAAGAAGCATATCCGCGCGAGAGCGACTTGAGTTTATCGTAAAAATCGAAGATAATTTCGGATAACGGCAATTCAAAGCAGATATCTACCCGTTCCGGGCTGAGATAAGTGGTGTTCCGGTGAATACCGCGGCGGTCCATACAAAGTTTCATAATATTGCCGATATATTCTGTCGGTGTGATGATTTGTGCTTTCACGAACGGTTCTTCCACTTTCTCAATTTTGCCGGCATCAGGCATCAAAGCGGGGTTGTCTACATATATAATTTCTTTGTCTGTTTTTGTAACGCGGTATTCGACGTTCGGTACCGTATTAATTAGGTTTTGATTGTATTCGCGTTCCAACCTTTCGCGAACGATCTCCATGTGGAGAAGTCCTAGAAATCCCGCCCGGAAGCCGAAGCCCAATGCAACAGAGGATTCCGGTTCGAAAATGAGTGAAGAGTCGTTTAATTTTAATTTGTCGAGTGCGTCGCGCAGCTCGCCGAAATCGTCGCTGTTGGACGGATACATACCGCTGAAGACCATTGGTTTGGCTTCTTTGTAACCCGGAAGCGGTTCCGCAGCAGGATTATCTGCCAGTGTGATTGTGTCGCCGACTTTCGTATCGTGCACATCTTTAACATTAGCAATTACATAACCGACGTTGCCTGCAGAAAGTGAGCCGGTTCGTTTCTTCTGCATTTCAAGAACACCGACATCTTCTGCCTGAAATTCTTTGCCGTTCGAGAAAAAACGAATTTTATCTTTTTCACGGATCGTTCCTTCCATAACACGAATATAAGCAACTGCTCCGCGGTATTCATCGAATACAGAATCAAAAATTAATGCTTGCAACGGTGCGCCCGGATTGCCTTTCGGTGCGTATGTACGCGTAACGATGGCTTCGAGTACTTCTTCAGTTCCCAATCCGGATTTTGCACTGCCCATGAGAATTTCTTCTTCTTTACAGCCGATAAGATCGATCACTTGCTTTTTCACTGTGTCGATCATCGTTTTAGCGCTCGGCAGATCGATTTTATTGATAAAAGGTATGATTTCAAGTCCGGCATCGATGGCGAGATAGAGATTGGAAATAGTCTGTGCTTCAACACCCTGAGTTGCATCTACTACAAGTATCGCACCTTCGCAGGCGACAAGCGAACGTGAAACCTCGTAGGTGAAGTCCACATGCCCCGGCGTATCGATGAGATTCAATGTATAATTCTTTTTATCATGGGCCTGGTATTTAATCTGGATTGCATGCAATTTTATGGTAATGCCGCGTTCTTGCTCAAGATCCATGTCGTCGAGCATTTGTTTTGTCAAATCGCGGGCCGCGACTGTGCCTGTATATTCCAGCAGACGATCGGCAAGCGTCGATTTACCGTGATCGATATGAGCTATTATGCAAAAATTGCGGATATGTTCCATGATCCCGTGTTTTAATCCAAAATAACAAAGAGTAAAGAGGGATATTGTATTTGAGCCGCTCTTTACTCTTTCATCAAATTTAAGATAGCGGAAAATGTTTAGAAGAGCAAGGTGAGGGGAAAAAACAGAATTTGGATTATATCTTGCAATTAATTTACATGAACGCAGTATAAACGAGACTATATTGTTTTATCGTAGAAGTATCATTTTCTTCTGAAACGTATGCTGCTTGTTCTGTCCGTCTTTTGCAATAAGCCGATAAATATACATCCCGCTGGCATATCTGCTCGCGTCAAATGTTTTCTGATAATATCCCGGCTCCTGCTGTTCGTTTACAAGATTTGCTACTTCTCTCCCGACTACATCATAAATTCTCAGATTTACATTACTGATAGCTGACAACTGATAACTGATAACTGTTGCCGGATTAAACGGATTAGGGTAATTTTGGTATAACTCATATGTCCTTGGCGGAGCTATTGCGACTTTTATGTCCTTTACCCACTTCTGTCCGGTTTTATCGGTAATTGTAAAACTTAATGTCTGTTCCTTATTCG
>Ga0315555_1002305_pt1 | contig 13478 bp, 13 predicted proteins | sample SalMarSW160380MG_FD_202113 | JGI IMG/M metagenome (GOLD analysis project Ga0315555, IMG submission 202113) | Salt marsh sediment microbial communities from the Plum Island Ecosystem LTER, Massachusetts, United States - Salt Marsh Sediment SW1603-80 ...
CGCGTACCGTGACCGTGCTTCACGTGCTTGAAAGCTTCCTTGTAGCTTCTGCGCTGTGCTTGTTTTTCGGCTTTTCTTCCCATTTTTCTAATCCTTTACCGGTTTCTTTTTCTAATATTAATTATAACCTAATACGCTTATCCGTTTCTAATACACCTTTATCCCGAAACCGGTAAAAATATGAGGACTAATTATTCCTGCCCGCAGAGACACCCGTAGATTTATACGTCTGCTGTTCCTTCCGTAAATATGAAGGCATATCAAGCTCGTCCTCGTTCATCCCCTGAAGAATGCGCGCCAATTCATTTTCCTTGTCCTTGCCAGCCATCTGTTCTCTCGTTTGGAAACCGGTGGCAACCAGGGTAAGCCTGACATCATTCTCCATATTGGGGTCCATAACCACGCCGAAAATCACGTTTGCCCGCGGGTCAACCGCCTGTCTTATTACCTCTGCCGCACCATTTACTTCATGAAGCGATAAATTGTTACCGGTAATATTGAAAAGTACACCCCTGGCGCCCTGCATTGATATATCCAGCATAGGACTGTCCAGCGCTTGCCTGGCGGCTTCTACCGCCCGGTTCTGCCCCGTCCCCCGCCCGATAGACATCCATGCCGGCCCAGCGTCCTTCATTATCGACCTCACATCGGCAAAGTCCAGGTTTATCAGGCCAGGTACGATAATTACCTCGGCGATTGCCTGCACGCCCTGGTGCAGCACCTCATCGGCCATTGTAAAAGCTCCATCCACGCTGGTTTTCCGGTCGCACAGCTCAAATAAGCGGTCGTTTGGGATAATTATCAAGGTATCTACTTTATCCATCAACTCTTTAATACCATCCTCGGAATTCATGGAGCGATGAACGCCTTCAAAAGAAAACGGCTTGGTCACCACGGCAATCGTGAGTGCGTGCGACTTCCTGGCTATCTCCGCTATAATCGGCGCCGAGCCGGTGCCTGTGCCTCCACCCATACCCGCGGTCACAAAGACCATGTCCGCCCCGGCCACGACTTCAGCGATGGCTTCCTTGCTTTCCTCGGCCGCCTTGCGCCCGATTACAGGGTCGCCGCCGGCTCCCAGACAACGCGTAGTCTTCTCACCGAGTTGGACCCGTACCATAGCTTCGGTGACTTCCAGGGCCTGGCCGTCCGTATTCATGGCAATGAACTCAACACCCCGTAAATGCTCACGCACCATTCTGGAGATAGCGTTGCAGCCGGCCCCGCCAGCACCGATAACCTTGATTCTCGCTCCGTTAGATACAGTAATTTGTTTAGCCATTAAAGCCCTCCAAATAAGTATTTCCCGTTAATATCGCTGCTGTTTATTGAAAAAGCCTTAGCATCCTTGCGAGTAGAGCCTGCAGCCCTGTCCTCCTGGTTTTAGATGCTTCGGTGTCTTCGTTCTTCAATTTCCACATCAGCAGGCCGACTCCTGTGGCATGGGCCGGATTGTCCAGCGACTCCGAAACGCCCGGCAGGCGCATCGGCCGTCCCACTCTAACCGGCATTCTCATCACTTTTTGTCCCAGTTCAGCGATGCCGAGGATATTGGCGCCGCCCCCGGTAACGACAACACCGGATGGAATGAGTTTCTGGTAATCTGCCTGCGGAAGTTCCAGCATGATGAGCCGCAGTAGTTCTTCAATACGGACACGAATAATATCCGAAAGGTCGCTATAAGAAATACTATGCCCGTCACCGGTGATAGCAATTTCCTCGCCTTCGCCTTTCTCATCCTGCTGCTGTGGCGTCACATCGCCGTATCTCTTTTTCATTTCCTCTGCCAGTTCGTAATTGATACCCAGGCCTATCGAGATATCCCTGGTCACCTGGTATCCGGCTACCGGCAGCACGGAAGTATGGTAAACCGTACTGTCCTTGAAAATGGCCAGGTCCGTGGTGCCCCCACCTAGATCTGCCAGCAGGACACCGTCCTGTTTCTCATTCGGTTCCAGCACGGCATCGGCACTGGCGAGAGGTTCCATTATCAGGTCTTCCACCTCCACGCCGATGCTGCGGATGCACTTCATCAGGTTCTGTACAGAAGTAGCCGCCGCCGTAATAATGTGAGTTTCCACATCCAGACGGTATGCCTGTAGTCCCACGGGATTTCTCACACCCGCCTGCCCGTCCACGGTATATCCCCTTGGAATAACGTGCAGTACCTTATTTTCCGAAGCCACTTTAATACTGCGGGCGACATCCAGGACACGTTTCATGTCGTCAGGGCGTACTATCTGATTATTACGCGTGATAGATACGGAGCCGGTTTTGTTTATTGCTGAAACGTGTCTGCCGGTAACACCCACGTACGCCGATTCCAGCTTTCGTCCGGCCATCTGTTCGGCTATTCTAACCGATTCCTTTATCGATTCTCTGGCTTCATTGATGCTGACTACCAGGCCTTTGTGAAGGCCATGCGATGGGACTACACCCACCCCAAGAACACGAAGGCCATCATCGGAAATATCCGCCATGATGGTACATACTTTAGTAGTCCCTACATCTATTGCGCCGACCTTTTCTCTTTTCACTTTTTCCTCCTCTGGGGCATTATGCCGCCTATGTCGAGCGTTGTTACCTATATCTATATAGGCTTATTTGCCTTTAGCATCTCTGTAGCGGATATTCCATTTATTGCACAGAGACAGCAGGTGCTCCTTAAACTCCTGGTTCGGTATCCGGTAAAGCTCGGCGAGAAAGCCATGCAGCAGCTCGCCGCCAGTCATGTTCGGAGACGATTCTTCCGGTCCCGGCAGGTTGATATACACGATTTCCGTCATCAGTTTTTGATACTCTATTGGGGTAGCCATAAAATTTAGTCCTCCTTTTTGTTTTTACTCACGTTTATATGCGCTTTTTTCAAGCACTACTAAAATGGTACTACGTTCCAAAAGCAATAGAATAATATTGTCCTTACCATTACTAATCTGTCCTATATAGTTCCATAAGCTATTCTAGTTAGAACCTTGTAACCTGTCTTTTTATGGAATATAATAAAAAATAACCGTAATAAATTACACTATGATTATTGAAAAGAGACAAAAACGGCTCCCCCCGTATGTATCCTATCGGACTTTCTACAACTTCCTGGAACACCTACAGCAGCACATGCCGTCCCGCATCGACCGCAGCTACTGGGGGGACATCCTCTCCGGGAGTACCGGCACGCAGCTTATGGCGGCTTTACGCTTCCTCAACCTTATAGATATCAACGGCAAGCCTACGGAACTTCTCAAGCCGCTGGTTGAATCCAATGGAGAAACGAGGACTCGGCTGCTTAACGAACTGACCAATGACGCCTTTGACTTTGTTTGCCAGAGCTCGCTGGACTTGCAGAGCGCTACTTATGCCCAACTGCAGGAGGTCTTTCATCACACTTTTCAGCTTACCGATGATGTCTCCCGAAAGTGTGTTAAATTCTTTATTGACATTTCCAGGGACGCCCGTATTCCATTATCGCCTTTCATCCTCAAACGTACCAGGTCGACTCATTCCACAACCGGGATAAGAGCAGGGTCGAAAAAAGCCGCCATAAGGACAAATCGGAATGCCCTAATTCCACAAGCACAAGATGAAATTCCAAGAGCAAGTTCCTGGGACAGTATGCTGCTGGCAAAGTTCCCCAATTTCGACCCGTCTTGGAGTGATGAACTCAAGATGAAATGGTTCGCCGCTTTTGACGAACTGCTTAAAAAGGGACTCAATAAAAGTTAAAGTAATGCAGCAGCTTTGCTAGTCATTAGCCTTTTTTCTTATCAGAGGCCTTTCCCGCAGGTTCATCTGCAAGCAGGCCCTTCTTTTTGGGCGGCCATAAGAACGATGCCAGAGCGGCAATACCCAGTATCCCCACCACTGCCCCCAGCGATGCGTAAACCGGGATATTAATCTCGATACCGGTAAGTTCTGCAAAAAGTTCGGAGGCGAAAATCATTTTAATACCGAGCAGGGTTAGAATCGCCGCCAATCCGTAATTAAGATAAGCAAGTTTGTTGGTCAGGCCGAAGATGGCGAAAAACAGCGCCCGTAACCCTAAAATGGCAAAAATATTCGAGCTATACACGATAAATGAGTCATAAGTTATTGAGAAGATAGCCGGGATAGAGTCAACAGCAAATAATACATCGGTAGTCTCAATGACGATTAATACGAGCACCAACGGTGTAGCCAGCAAACGCCCTTTTTCTCTCGTAAAGAACTTGCCCCCGCGGTAATCGTCGGTCATCGACAGGTACTTACAACTCAGCCGGAAGAATATGTTCTTCTTAGGGTCCACCTCCTGGTCTTTCCTGAAAGCTATTTTTAAACCGGTATAAATAAGAAAAGCACCGAAAAGAAATATAACCCACTCCAACTTTTCGATAATAGCCAGACCGGCATAGATAAAAATACCGCGCGTAACAATCGCCCCGATAATGCCCCAAAAAAGCACCCGGTGCCGTTGCTCTGCGGGTACCATGAACGTCGCAAAAATCAAAATGAACACAAAAAGGTTGTCCATACTTAACGACCATTCCACGATGTAGCCCGTTAGAAAAGTCATGGCCCTTTCAGACCCCAGCAGAAAATAGACAACAACAGCGAATACCAGAGCCAAGGAAATATAACCTGCCGTCATTATCAGCGCTTCTTTAGTCTTGATAACATGGGCTCTACGCTGGAACAACCCCAGGTCCAAGACCAGCACCGTCGGTACCAGTACCGCGAATACTATCCACAATATAGTCTCGTGAGACATGATTATGCTTTCCCCGCAATGGCAGACTTTATCCTACTGCCATAATTCTTTTTCATGAATCAACTACAAAATAGCGCCAAATACTATACGTATGTGATTATATCATTATAAGACTGGTTTCCGAAAATACGGGCAGACAATGAAATTTAGAATTGTTCAAAATGGATTCAGGGTTTCAAGGACGCCATTTATTTTCGTTTTAGTCGTCTCTTTCCCACCCCAGGGAATTCAACAAGTCGCCGATTGCCACCTCGCGATGTGTAGTCTGGCGCAGGGATAATGCCGGGTCTATTGTATATCTTATTCCCCTCCCCTCCCTCTTTTTACCTATATATCCGGTAGCGTACAAATCGGCGATGATTTTTCGCACCGCACGTTCCGTGATACCCATATGATGCGCCAGTTCTATCGCAGTTATCTTTGAATGCTTGGCAACCAAACTTAAAACGGTACCATGTCTGGTGATAAAAGTCCATTCTGACATGATTGGTTCTCCTTAAAAATATTGTTAAAATTATTGACATGAAAATATAATTAGTGATATTATTCATGAGGTATTTATTCATGAATGATTTTTCATGCTTAGTAATATATACCACATTTCTTTTTTAGTATGCAAGTCTCGATGTAAACATAGCGTATTGTATTAAAAAGCGAAAAAATTGTTGTTTAAACTATGGAAAAAATAAATTTTAAGTTATATAATAGTTCATTGTACCCTCTTGGGAGAGTGATATCTTCCAGGCTATCGTTTTTCGTGCCTCTCGCGGCATTAATACACTGCCCCTGAAATAGTGACAGGCGTAAAGGAGACTAAATATGGTTGCTAAAAATGACCCAATACCGAAAACAAGAGTACTTAAGCCTCCCAAAATCATGAGTAAGCCGCTCCCCCAGATACTTGATGAGATGGATGAAAACATCAGGGCAGCGGCCGAGGCCGCCCGGAAAGCGGAAGCAGCTGCGCGAGCCGCTAAAGAAGCCGCCGGCGCTGCTACTCAAGCTTCCGGGGAAGCCGAAAAACGGGCTGAAGAAGCCAGGAAAGCCGGCCAGATGGCTGCTGAAACAGCCACCAGGGCAGCGGCTGAAGCCGCCCGGAAAGCCGAGGAAACGGCAAATGCCGCCAGAACCGCCTCAGAATTAGCCGCTAAAAAAGCCGAAGAAGCTGATTTAGGCGCTAAGGCTGCTGTCGAAGCGTTCCGAAAAGCCGCTGAAGAAGCTGCACTTAAAGCTCAAGAAGCCGCCAATGCCGCCCGGGCTGCGGCTGAAACGGCCGCTAAATCGGCCCAGAAAGCGGCATCCGAGTCTACTAAAAAAGCGGAGGATGCTGCCAGAAAAGCCATAGAAGAGAGTGAAGCCGCCCGACTCGCTGCCGAAGCAGCCACGCAAACCGCCGAAGAGACCATCGCCGATGCTGTCCGCAAGATGGAAGAACTGGAGCAAGCCGCTAAAGCAGCTACGGCTGCCGCCCAGAGGGTTGCCGAGGAGACCGCCGCCCGTTCGCAGGAAAAGGCTGTTCTGGCGACTCAAGCTGTTCAGGAAGCTATCGAGGCAGCTGATGCGGCGGGTACACAAGCCGATCAGGGTGCCCAAAACGCTAAAACCGCCCGCGCCGAACTTACTAAAAAGCTTTCGGCTGAAACGGCTGTTAAAGCCGAGCAGACAGGCCGGGTAGCCAAACGTGCCGCTGCCGCTGCTTTTCAGGCTGCCGATACCGCCCAGATAAAAGCCCAGGCCGCGGATATCGCCGGTGATGAAGCGCTCGACGCGGCTGCCCTGGTTACCGGTCGTCTTGCGGAAAGAGTTGAAGAAGCCGGCAGAGAAGCCAAGGATGCCGCCGCCAGAGGCCTCCAGGTCGTCGATAAAACGCGAAACAAAGCTGACCAGGCCGACATTGCCGGTGATGAAGCTCTCGAAGCTGCCTCTCAAGCTTTACACAAGATGGTGATGCAGGCAGAGGCCTTATCTAAAGCCGCCGAAGCCGCCGCCGAGGCCGCCAGAAAAGCCTCTCTATCAGCTGAAAAGGCCTCACAAGGAGCGGCACTAAAAGCTCAAGACGCCGCTAAAGCCATGAGCGCAGAAGCAGCTAAACAGGCCGAGGCTGCTAAAGTGGCTGCTCAGGAAGCTGCCCGAAAAGCCGAAGAAGTATCTCAAGCTGCCAAGTCAGCCGCCCTCGATGCCCAGAAGTCCACCCAAACATCGGCAGCCAGGGCGGAAGAAGTATCCAAGCAAGCCGTAGCTGCCGCTGAATCTGCCGAAAGGGCTGCTGAAGAAGCTGGAGTCAAAGCCGCCGAGGCCCTCCCTAAAGCCCTGGTAAGGAAAGTGCTCGGTTCCTGGGAATTTGTCTTGTTGCTTATCGTTGCTACTTTAACGGCTATTTTCGGCGCGGTGGCCCTTAGCGTCGGTATATCTGGCTTTAATTTAGGTCTATAATAGTTAAATATATGGATATAGGTAGTGAAGAATGCCTCAAGGTGTTCTTTATATAAGGAGTTAACTTCGATGAGTAGGAACCCCAAGAAACCGGCTGATTCTGTGTCGGAAGCTGAAGAGACTCAACCCAAAATCATGACCAAGCCTCTTCCCATGATTCTCGATGAACTTGAGAATTACATTCACAGGGTAGAGGAGGCGGTAAAACTGGCCCAGTCCGCCGCCAAGGATTCACGGGCGGCTGCCGACCAGGCTAAAGAGAGCGGCGAAAGGGCCGCCGATGCCGCGAGAAAAGCCGCCGAAGCCGCCGTTGCAAAAATTAAAGAAGAGGCAACCAGAAGGGAAGATGTCCTCGACGACAAAATATCCGAGGTCACGGAGAACCTTGACGCCCTTGTAGATAAAGTAAAGCAGGAAGTTGTCGCTCTCGATGAGGCTTTCCTGGCTCTTAAAAATAAGCACGTTGAGCAGTCTCCCTTCTTCAAGAACAAATAACGCCGCTTTATATATAATCTAATAATCACGATTACTGGCTATTATTTATCGATAAGCAGCCGTTTTTCCGGCATACGGATGGCTCTTTCACGTGTCTTTACGCTAGGGGAGATGCTATAATTACCAGGGAGTTATTTTTTGGATAAATTCAAAACCTGGTTTTTAGAGACCCGACCCCAGTTCCTCATTCTTTCTTTCATCCTGGCATTCCTGGGTACTTCCGTAGCCTGGTATGACGGCAATATCAATATCTGGCACGCTTTATTGGGCGGACTGGGCCTGGTGCTTACCCATGCCAGTGTTAACATCCTCAATGACTACTTCGATTTCCGCAGCGGCATCGACCTTGCTACCAGACGTACCCCTTTCAGCGGCGGCAGTGGCATTCTTCCCGCTAATCTTCTCACGCCGCGCCAGGTCCTCTGGCTTGGCATAGTCGCTTTTATCCTGGCCGTGCCGATTGGCATCTACTTCATCGTTATAAGCGGCTGGCTACTGCTGCCCCTGCTGCTTGTGGCGGCTTTCTTTATTATTCTCTATAGTCCGGTTATCCTCAAACGACCCTGGCCGGAGTGGGCGGCCGGTGCCGGCCTCGGCGCCCTGCCGATACTCGGCATGTACTTCATCCAGACCGGAGCTTATACCTCCCAAGCCGCGGTTGCGTGCATCCCACCCGCTCTCCTGGTACACAATCTCCTGCTGCTCAATGAATTCCCCGATGTAGAGGCGGACAAAATCGCCGACCGTAAGACCGTGCCTATCACTCTAGGCAAAGGTAAAGCCGCCGTCTTTTATACGGTAGTAAATATCGCAGTCTATATCTGGATAATCGCCTGGGTGGCTGCTAAAGTGATGCCCGTCTGGACGCTGCTGGCGCTGCTTACTCTGCCGCTTGCCTTCAAAGCCATCGACGGCGCTTTTCACCATACCAATACTCCCAGACTGATATCCGGGATGGCCGCCAACGTTATGACCATCATGTTAACGCAGCTATTGATGGGTATCGGATATATTATCGCTCATGTAACAGGATAGTTATATGGAAAATCCCCCCAGACCCACAACGCCCCAGCCTTTGCACGGCATGTTCACCGCCGTCCCGCCCCGCTACGACTTCGTCAACCGTATCATTACCCTGGGACTGGATAGACGCTGGCGAAGCTTAGCCGCCCGGACTTGCCTTGAGGACAATCCTGAAACCGTCCTCGACTTAGGCTGCGGCACCGGCGACCTTACCGTTAACATCGCGTGCCTGGCGCGAAAAAACACCGAAATTACCGGTCTTGACTTCAGCCAGCCGATGCTGGAAATAGCAGAGCAAAAAGCCGCCAAAGCCGGCGTTTTTAAGTCTGTCCGCTTCATTCAAGGTAATGCTACCGCACTCCCCTTCTCCGATGCCTATTTCGACTGCGTGGGGATCTCTTTCGCTTTCCGCAACCTTACCTATAAAAACCCCCTGGCTCAAGCCCACTTTGCCGAGGTAACAAGGGTGCTGAAACCCGGCGGTCGTTACGTAATCGTGGAATCGAGCCAGCCGGAGAACCCTGTAATCAGGGCTCTATTTAACCTCTACGTCCGTGTCTTTGTGGCGCCGGTGGGGATATTAGTTTCGCGTAATCGTGGGGCCTACCGCTACCTGGCGGAATCGATCACGCGTTTTTATACTCCGTGGGAAGTGCGGGACATGCTAAAGGCCGCCGGTTTTAGAGACGTAAGCTATCGCCCTCTGCTATTTGGCGCAACCGGGATACACGTGGCCCTTAAGTAATTATATCTGGCGCTCGATATGGTATTCCCGCAGCGCATTGAGCGCCCCGAAAAACTCCCGCATCATCACACTCACCGGGTACATGCCTTTTTCCGTGACGCGCAATATATCGTCACCGGCTACCAGCCCGAATGACTTGAAAAAAGCCATTTCCAGTCGCAGTTGGGCCCCTATATCACCCCCGAACCGCCGACGGAAAGCCTCTTTGTCCAGCTTCAGTCCGAAAAGCTTGGTCAGTAGGTAGTAGCGCCGATTCTCCTTGTCTGATAAACCCCGCCACCCTACTATCGGCAATCTACCGGACGCGATGAGTTCATGATAGTGTCCAAGGGAGAAGGAATTGACATAGAAATTGCCCCCTACGATACTCACCGAACCGGCGCCAATACCGATGTAGTCGTCCGACTCTATGATATATTCGTCGATCATACGCTCCCCGCGTGAAAAACACCAGGCCGTAGAGGGCGTATAGTCGCCGTGATACAGTTCTTTCAAGATAATTTTGTAGAACCGCTTTTCGCGGGAGTTGTCCACCCGGTTGAACCGGCGCTCCAGGTCGTCCTTTTTGTGCGGTGAGGCCATGAGGGGATAAAACGTTGCCTGGTCGATACCCAGCTCTTTGAACGCTTTCACGTCCGTCGCGAATTGCACGGTCGTCTGGCCTGGAAAATTAAACAAAAGGTCCACGTTTAGAGTATCAAACTGACCCTGGCACGTGAGTAGCCGACTTTTCACTTCTTCCGCCGGGCCGTTGACTCTTCCCATCGCTTTCAGTACCTGCTCGTCGAAGCTCTGTACCCCTATCGAGAGACGGTTTATCCCATATTCTTTTAACAGCTTGATATTTTGCGCGCTTAATTCCCGCGGTGTTGTCTCCAGAGAAATTTGTTTTACCCTGAACTGCCGGCGCAGCTGCTGGATTAAGTCGCCGAGTTCATCCATGAGCACCGTGGGTGTGCCACCGCCGAAGTAAACGTCCCTGAAGCCAAAACCCAACCCCCTGTAAGTCTCCAGCTCCTGTTTCAGGTCGATGAAATAGCGACGCGCCAGGTCTTCCTTGAAGAGGTAACGGTTAAAACAGCAGAACGGACACAGCGAGCGGCAGAAAGGGATATGCACATAAAGCGATATATCGTCCCTTTTCGCCAGCCTTTCGGCATTTACTAGAGAATCATCTACGGCGTTAAGAGAGTTGAATTTACGCCCTTCCCGCCTGGTAACAAAACCGACTATTTCCGGAATCATATGACTTGACGATTGACCTTACAGTGCAGAAATACAGATATCCGTGAAAATAATAACACACGGAGATTACTTTAGCTAATGAGGAATGATGATAGCTACGTGGAAAATTAATATACCGGACGTTTCTTTTTTGTTAAGTGAGACCGTACGTAGCCGGTATTGAAAGCCTTTACTGCCAGCGGACAGAATTGCTCGCCCGCTTTATCGGACAGTTCGGAGAACGCTTTCTGCGCCGGTATGGCCTCACGGTAAGCGTGGGGTGTGGTCATATTATCAAAAGCATCGACAACCGCTATTAGCCGGGCGCCAAGGGGTATATTGTCCCCATGCAGCCCCTGCGGGTACCCGCTACCGTCATATTTCTCATGATGGTAGAGTATCAATATACTTGCTTCCTTCAAAAAGGGGATGTCCCTTAAAATTTCATAACCGACGATGGGGTGCCTTCTTATTACGGCCCATTCTTTATCGGTCAGCGGCTCGGCCTTATTCAATATGTTATCAGCTATGCTCAATTTACCAATATCGTGAAGCAGCGCCGCGTATTCGATAGTCTGCTGCTGCCGCTTGTTAAGCCCAATCTCTCTGGCTCCCATTAACGCGTATTCTACCAGCCGTCTCGAGTGACCGCCGCCGCTGGTCTCTTTGGCGTCCGCCAGTGATACTAAAGCCCTTACCGTGCTCTTGTAGGATTGTATAAGGTCGTTGTTCGTTCTGCAGCCTTCAAAGGCTGTTGAACTGACATTGGCGCAGTACATTATTGCATTCAGGTCATGCTTGGTAAAAATTTCCCCGCCGGCTTTATTGAGCGCCTCGATAACCCCGAATACCTTCCCCCTGCTGGTTAACGGCGCGGCCAGGGCATGCCTTGTCCTGAAGCCGGTGGCATCGTCTACGAGCTTGTAGAAACCGCTGTTTTTTTCCGGATTATTGACCATCATAGGCTTGCCACTACGCATTACCCAATCGGCAACACTTGATTGGCGCCCGGAATGCAGACGGTTCAGCTGACCGGCCGCGGGACCGCCCGAAGTTTGAAAATACAGCTCTCGTTTTTTGTCAACGCCTACTAACAGTAAAGCTGAAGCCATTGAGCATAAAGAGTTCAGAGTCAGGCTAACCACGTTAGCGATTATCTTGTCTTCTTTGTCTTCCGGCTTGACCTTCATCCAGATTTTATCAAGCAGGTCAAGCTGTTTGCCTTTAGCCCGTTCCGCAAGCACTTGGAGATTCGGCATATTCTATCACCAAAATATATTGTATCTGTTGTATGTTTATAACCAATACTATTCTGGCAATAAAATAATAAAGCCCTGATAAATATCGTTACAATTATTCTAAATATTCCGTAACAATCACGACTGCAGGGAAGATAGTACAGGACATCCGTCTCGCACGAATATATACACTGAATGGAAAGGGTGAAGAACTAAGATATCACAAGTGATCAGGCTTTTTCCTTGGCTCTCGCCACAATTCTGGCCAGTGTCTCGCCCGTTTTTTCATTAACGACCATATCGGCATGATGGTCGTGGGGCGTTTCCGTGAGATTCAGTATAACCAGTCGGGCGCCGCCCTGTTTTGCCAGCAGGGGCATCTGCGCCGCGGGATATACCACCAGCGACGACCCCGCCGCCAGGAAAAGGTCACACGCCGCCGACCTCTCTCCAGCCTCTTGTGTTTCTCTTTCCGGCATCGACTGGCCGTAAGCCACCGTAGCCGGTTTTAAAATACCGTTGCATTTGCCGCAGCGGGGCACCTTCTCCCCGGCCAGCATTTTCTCGTGCGCGTAGTCCCTGGGGTACCGCTTCCTGCATTCCAAACAGTCCACCCAGTGCATCGTGCCATGGAGTTCCAGCATTTTCTCGTCCGGCGTACCGGACTTCTGGTGCAGTCCGTCTGTGTTCTGCGTTATCACACAGTCCAGTTTGCCCATCTTATGCAGCTCGGTAACGGCGTAATGCCCGCTGTTGGGCTGCGCGTCTTTCACCGCCTCCCAGAACATCCGGTGCACCTGCCAGTATTTCTCCCTTATTTCCTCGCTGCGCAGGAAGTTAGGCAGGTTAAGCTCATCAGGGTCGAACTTGCTCCAGATTCCCTGCGGCCCTCTGAAATCCGGTATATCAGACTCCGTACTGAATCCGGCCCCGGTAAAGACCACTACCTTCTTAGCTTCTACTATCATATCCGCAATTGCTTCTATATGTTCCATTCAACTCCTTTTTTTTACTGCATCGGCATTTCCATTTGCCCTTTCCTCACCACCGCCCCGGCAAGTTCCCAGCTATATTCGTAGAGATGCAGTCCCTTACTCATCGCCAGCAAATCGCCATCCTCAACCCCTATCTCGCTGGCCATGTACTCTTTCAATAGCTGAATCGCCGCCATATTGGACGGAAAGCCCGCCCAGAGGTCCCACGACCGGAAATAAACGATAAAATTAAGCCTGCCGTCCCGTATCCTGGTGTCTATCATCCTCAAGCACGGCGGGTCCGATAAATCTATCGACTTTTCATCACCTACCGCCATGTAAGCCTGGTTGGTATTATAACCATCTTCCTTATACATCTCGATAACCTTGTCAATCTGCTTTTCCAGGTACTGTCCGTAGGTGTACTGCTCGCCTTTTTTCTTGTGAGATGTCATCAGGTAAGGCAGATAGTCCTCCACATATTCCATGGTACTCGGCGGAGGCACGCCCTGCGGCACATCCGGTACCAGCGGCCGCGTGCCCGGATAAATTATCTGTACGACCACAAGGTCAAGCTCTTTACGTCTCTGTCCCGCATAGCTACC
>Ga0315555_1002306_pt1 | contig 13473 bp, 13 predicted proteins | sample SalMarSW160380MG_FD_202113 | JGI IMG/M metagenome (GOLD analysis project Ga0315555, IMG submission 202113) | Salt marsh sediment microbial communities from the Plum Island Ecosystem LTER, Massachusetts, United States - Salt Marsh Sediment SW1603-80 ...
ATTGATCCGGCAAACCCAAATCTTTCCATAATTTTGGACCGTTACCGGATTCGCATCCCACACCGTTATAATAATACCCACATTTATCGTAGCCGTGAATCAGATAAACTTCCGGAATGGAATGAAGCGGATAGCCGTAACACGGGTAGCCGCTATCTATAGCCTGCCGTACCGCCTCCCAGGCTTGTTCCTGCTGCTCTAAAAAGTTACCCTTCGCTTTATCTCCCTGAATATGTTCCGTTTCATAACCAATATTTTGCCCTAAGTCATATAATCTCTCTTTGTTCCAGGCTCCAACACTGTATGAATAAACCTTCTCGTGAATATTAATTAGAAAGGCATAACCGGTCGCTCCGTAAAGCCAGGTATCAGAGACGGGCTGGTGCAAATAATTCAAACAACCTTTGATGCATCCCAAAAATGCCAGGGATTTTGGCTCCCATTTTAAACCCGGTAATTCCTTAATTTTCACGCCAAAATCCGGATGCTGCTTGACAAAATCGCTTGTAATCACCGCCGGTAAGATGTAATGTTCCATGATCGCTGGCCCGTATTCTGTTGCGCCAAAGAAATCCGCGGTTATGGCAACGACTAAATTCAATTCCGGAACGCCAAAAATCCATTGACCGCCCAAACCGGCTCCGGAGAAAACTTCGATTGTACAACCATTTATTTTGTATATATTAGGACCCCAGTGATTCCAGTATTCCGGCCCTTCACACTGCGTCAACCGGGCACTGCTTTTCTGGAGCCATTCGCAGGAGACGATTCTTTTCCCCAGATATTCACCCTCACTCATATATAAAAGCGCCAATTTCGCCATATCGCGCGGTTTGATTGACAATCCACCGCCGGCTTGAATCCGGCCGTCTGACAATACTTCCCAGTAATAATCCTTGATATTTAACGGCGCAAAAAGATATTTTTCGGCAAATTTGTCCAGCCGCAAACCGGAGGTTTTTTTAATGATCTCGCCCATCGTATTCGGCAAAACGCTGTTATAGACAAATTTTTCTTCGGGTTTATTGCTTAGCGGTCTTTCAAATAGATAGCGGATACAGTCACCACTGGAATTGGCAATGACCGAACTGTTGCGATTGTCCAGGTAGGAATAAGATTTTTCATCCCACTGAAATCCGGCCGTCATAGTCAAAAGATGATCAAGGGTGATGTTTTTCTTTTCTCCACTGCAAATACTTTCGGAATATTCCGGGAAATAACTGCATAGAGGCGTATTCAGATCGGTGATCAGGTTCTGGTCTTTAGCAATGCCGGCACAGGTACCGGTGACACTTTTAGTAACGGAAGCGATGAAGTGGATTTGATCACGTTTATACCCGTAAAAATACTCATCCAGCACTAATTTACCGTCTTTGACAATTAGGATTCCCTGGACATTTTTATAACTTTCATCCAGAATTTTCTCCAGCATTTGAATGATCAGGGTCGAATCTATGGCGACATCTTTCAGCGAAGCAGTTTGCCAATCATCGCCTGTTACCGGAGGTTGAGCGTATCGGTATTTTAGAACCTTTTTGCCGTATTCATCAATCCGCGGCGCCATATTTTCCAATAATTGGGTACTCGCCTTGAGCGTCATGGGCAGTGAGTTTTGATTATCTATGTAACGTCCCTCGATTAGTTGACTATCATGGTTATATTTACCGGCGAATTTGATTCTGGTTACGTTGGGCAGATTGATTTCCAGAATGAGTGAATCGTCCTTCCAAATAACGTTTTCCACGGGAACATTGAAGGTTTTTTGATTGGGAATATTAAGGGTAGCGGTAAGTTTTCCACTGACATCCCGATCTATTTTCCAGATAAATTTTAGTTGGTACATCCCTTCCCAGACGCCTTCCACCGGCAGCTGATCCTGGGCTTGTGATTTCATGATAAATAATATGAAAACCGAGATGATCAAAATTGACAATGACAACAGTAGATTTGTCTTCATAAACAAGTTCCGGCAACGATCATTAATATTCATTAGGTTATTGCTAAAATTATCCATCATCTCTCCCTCTAATCAAAACTCGGTTATATGATCAACACGTTAAATAAAAATTAATTCTTACAGCTCTTATAACCTAACAGAACTGTCAGGTACTTATACCTCAAGTTGTGTTAGGTCCTCAGACCTGACACATAACACATATCTCTAGACTATTAATACTCACCACATGCACAGTTGCGTCAGATCCTCAGACCTGATACTTACCAACCTACCAGTGAATTTCATCAATCCTAATTCTCCCCGCTTCTCCAGTCAGATAAAATCCCGCGCTCGAAAACGGATAATCTTCCGCTTTTGAAACTAATCCCGCCCGCATCGGATTTTCATGAATATAATGCAGTTTGATCTGTTTATGTATTTGCACCGAAGTGTATTTTTTAAAATCCATGATATCGGATATATTCGTCTTTGTATCTATATGAATAAGCAAATGTATATGATGTGGCATGATAACATACGCATTAAGTCGAAAGGCATATTTTATTCGATAGAATTCTAAACTATCATACAGGATTTCCGGTATACCAGATTGGGTCAGAACCGGCTGGAAATCAACCGCTGTTGTTGTGATAAAATAGATTGCTTCTGTTTTATCTACTTTAAACCGTAATCCCATCTATCCTTGAAGGGTTGTCGGTCAGGTCTCAGGACCTGACCGAACTTTTAGTTATGTCAGGTGCTTACACCTGACATATAAGTCACAGATTCAGGTTGTGTCAGGTGCTCAGACCTGACATCTGTCTACCAGGCTATTCATACCTGCCGAACTGAATCTTCCACTTATCGGCAATCGCGAGGAACTTCTCATAGCCGTGCAGCCGGATAAACTCTAGCGCCTGCCGGTACTTCTTATACTTATAGCCATTCTTTTGCTGAAGTTCCCGAATCAGTCTACAGGATTTATAAATGTCGCAGTCTGCGCAGGAATTGTAATTTTTCTTAATACAACACACTTTAATCTTGCATCTCGCTTTGGAAATATCCCTGGCGCCGTCTTGATAACCCAATTTACATCCCCGGCATGCTTTCGCCTTGAGTGCCGGACAGGTTTTGCAATAAGCTCCGCAGCAACCTAATTCTTCAACCGACATAGATATCTCCATTAATAATAGATTGTGTAAGGTGCTCACACCTGACACGGGATTTCAGATCTGATGATCTGACATAACAGAAATAATTAATAACTCTCACTAAGTCATTGATGAACTTCATCGAGTTGGTAATGCCCCTCATCGGCACAATAAAATCCTTCATCGGGTTATAGATGCCCCTCATCGGAATATTAAAACCTTTCATTTGGTCATTGATGACTCCCATCGAAATGTAAAATCCTTTCATCAGGGCACTGGTGACATTCATCACAGCATTAAAACCCTTCATCGGATAACTAATGACTTTCATCGGAGCACTAAAACCTTTCATCGGGTCACTGATGACTCTCATTGGCTATTTACGTTGTGGCAGGTGCTCACACCTGACACGGAATTTCAGATCTGAGGACCTGACAGAACTAAAAAATCCCTTTTAAGTGATAAAAGTGCAGCTGTTATCTCAGTTTATCCGTAGTTCAGTCAACATTATGTTTAGCAAAAATATGGATATTTTCCTTCAAAATTGGTATGAGTAAATCGTCCTCTTTTGACGCATGTACGAGAAGACTACTGATAATATCTCTACCAACGACATTTAGTCTTGTATGGGTATCCTTATCAAGTGGAAATGTATTTTCATCTATTATTTTCTGAAATTCTTCTAATTCTTTTAATATGCTCCCGTGTTCTTTTTGTAACTCTAAAATCAATTTGATAACATCCGGCGTGCCTGTATGGGCAAGAACAGGAGTAAAAATTGCCTTCTCCTCGAATTTAAAGTGTTCAACTAAATACTTTTTGAAAAAGTCTTCAATGGGTTTAATCTTGCTCCAGGCCTCCTCGTCAATTAGAAAACCCAATACTTTTTCTAAAATATCCAGGTGCTCGGAAACATCTTCGTGATCTCTAATGAATCTCTTCAATGGATCTATATATTCATCTTCTTGATTCATAATACACCTCCTCGACGTTTGGCAATTTTATATATTTATGACTTTTTGCGCTAATTCCCATACCTGGAAAATGTTACTGGATTTAAAAATCCCTCTACATCTTTTAAGTATTATTCGATTTTTCTCATCAGGTAACATATAGGTCATCATTACCTCTTTAAAACCATCTCATTTTAAACATTTACAATTCTTTTGTCAAGTGGCGAATGGGTCAGTTTTGAGGACCTGACATAACTTTTAATTTAATCAACCAATACCAGACCGTAACGGTTCTGGAGATCGTCTTTTTTCTGGAGCACCTGAATCGGTAATCCCAGGTTAGTCACAGTGCGGTACATATCGATTCCGAATAACTGATCGCAGGGTCTGATTTTATCCGGCGTCGGGCATTGCTCGCCCTTATCCAGATGACAGGTTTTGCATAAATTGCAGCAGCGGATTCCAAAGGCAAAATAGTAGCCATCCAAAAAAGCCGCTTTTTCGATTACTAGTACCGCAATACTCAACTGCCGGGCATCATGAGAATGTAACAGGAGGATCCGTTTGTACTTTTTAATCATCGCCATCCGTTCCTCAAAGGATGTTTCTCGCGGATGGCAACGGATATTATCAGGATCCATGAAATCTTCACAGCCCCAGCGGCATTTTAAGATTGCTCTAATATCAAAAACAATATCATCCGGAGTAATGAGTTTTGCATCAAGCATCTTGAGATCCTCGGCCATTTGAATATATTTTTCCATGTCCACACCTCTTTAAAAATATTGGTTAAACCTTATATATCTGACCTGCCTGTTCTAGTCCGCTATTTTCCTACCAGCTGGACAACAGATAACAAATATTCCAGTATATAAGACTATTTATTTTTTTTGCAGCACTAACTTGAAAACCAAATAAATCCTTATTTCTAAGGAATCAAAATTACTCTGCCTACAGTCCCAGTTGTTTCTTTATTTTTTGTTGTAATGTCATAGACAGGTCTTTTTGTTCGCCTGCTGGTTTTACTGGTTTTTCAAAAATAGAGTAGTCAATCCCGTCACCAATTACGATTAACCGATCAGATGATTTCGTAGCATTTTCAAGATAGAGATAGCCGTAGCCATCACCTTCCATATTGGGTTCAGCGCCGGCGACTGGAAGCGGTCCATTAATTGGACAAACTTCAAATTCGGAAATATCACCATCCTTTAAGAAGCGTGAACCGTCGAATGTGACACTATGAGTGGTCACGACCGTATCAACCGAATAACCCAGCCAGTAGCCAAAATCCTCTAACCAATTATGGAAAAAGTAGACATAGTAATAATCCGCATCGCTACCGGTCCAGGAAATGGTAACCGCGGTACCAAGCGGTATTGTATCCGCTGCACTGATAGTAAGCGTTTCGATCGTGTCGGGCACGGTTATTGATCCTTCAATTTCGCCGAGATCGGTCTGGATTTTAATAGTCACCGGAGCAAATTTTGGTTCCGGAATACTATCCGACCAAATCCTATTATAGGTTGTAAAATGAACTCCACCCTTATAATAAGAAAAATTTACCGGATCGTTGAACTTTCTATTGGCAACTTGGACATAATCAAGTTCCGGAATCGGATCACCGATAATATCACCATATACTAAAATACTGGGAATATAAATGCGCTCCCAGGTCGGTGCTCGCCTGCCGGTATAGTAGTGTTGAACGAACACAACAGCTGCCTGGGAATTGGCTTCTTTTTGTTCTTCTCCAATATCACATTTCCATGCTATAACCGCAGAAATAACTAATAAAAAAATAATGAAGATAAATCTTTTCATGACTACCCTCCACTTATCAATTAATTCAGTTTAAATTATAACACAAGATAATACAAAATTAAATAATCGGATAAAAGAGGAATTAACTTATATTTTTGTGGATTTTTATAATTACACTCATAATAAAAAGATCGAAACTGACTGTACTGAATATTTAGTCAGCAGTTTCTTGCTGCAAAATACAACCGGAGTATCAATAAACAATACCATGTCAAATGTTCATTTTTTCTGCAGGATATTCCTTAGTATTCCAGTCTAGCACCCTTCTCGGCTAATAGTTCACACAGAATTGAACGATGACAGTGTGTTTCATCCTCACAATAGCATCCAATCGAAAAATTACAATGGTGTGATAATGTTGTGAGCAATTCTATAGTGTGGGCGTTATCCGGAGTAGCCATTTCAGCCCGGTACTTCCTGACGAACATAGCCCATTGCGCCGGTGTCTCGGCTTGCTGACCGAGCTTCATGGTTGCAACACTTGGCGCCAGGTTAGGAAACCAGACATCGTACCAGTTCCGCGATGCGAATTCGGTTTTGGGTACGCCACGTGGTGGACGACGCACGGTTCCGATGCGGGGACCTTCGCCCTCCACTCTGGGACTACCAAGTCTGACAACACGAATCGACATTACCAACTCCTTATACTTTTTTCACTCTGAACAAGGTTCGATAATTAACATCAAGGATTATCCAATATCATATGGACTATTTTGATACATTTCTGTAATTAGGTTCTTTTTCTATTTGAACGATTTTCGGCTCAGTCACCTTACCTCCATCTATTGCACTGGCATTATCCACCAAAAAGGATTGGTTTTAGCAAACCTGCCTGTTCTTTTACCGTCTTTGCCAAACAAGCAATTAACCAAAATTTATATTTATCGGATTGATCAGCGCCTTTCATATTTATAAGCATATCATTTAAAATCGAAAATTGTTTTTCAATATATGTTTTAATGATATTATTACACGACCCGCATCCCTCAAAATTTTCAACCGGTTTCATTTTCCCAATCCCCTGCAACAATAAATCAAGATTTTGAGGGAAAGCGTAATGGCAAATGTCTATGCGGCAAGCTTGATACTCAAGTTCTTTGAATTTTCCTCCCCGCTGCAGTTCTGAATATGATTTCCAATCCCAGGTCAAGCGGGCAATTAGTAGGCGAACTAATCGCTTTTTAACCGGATTTCTAATCCCCAACCATTTTTGAACTTGTTGACCAAGTTCTTTATTATAATGTTTGTTCTTTTCTGGTGTATTACTACTTAACCACTTTCTTATTGCCCAGAGATATTGCTGTCCGATCAGACTTCGCCCGGTAGAGTCATCTCCCCAGGCATTTTCTCCATGTTGAATGTGATTAATCCCAATTTTACCTGGAATTATGTCAGGATGCAGTTTCAGAATTGAATTCTTGATTTTATCCAAGTGCTGCCGATATTTGAAATGACAAATTTCAAATCTGGTAATCAGTTCGCGAATTTGAATTACATCATCAGACAATTCTCCGAGATTTTTTTGCAAATTATTTATTTTAATAATCTCAGAATCTTGCGGTGATATCTCAATATTTGACCAAGCATCCATCACTAGTCGTGTAGATGGGAAATAAAACTTAACGAAAACTTCTTATCGAAATCCTTCACTCTTGACCCGATCGCAGATATCTGTAACAAAGCTTCCGGTACCAATGACATTCCCATCAGCGTCTTTTATCACCCACCCCATTAGAGAAATCGGCACTGTCTGTCCATCCTTTCTCAGGTACTCTTTCTCAAACGCTACATAAGGAATCGTGTTGGCCACCGCAACAATCTCGGCTTCCGCCCGATGCCATTTCTCGGGAGTAAGCTGCTGATAAGTCAACTGTCTCAATTCTTCCAGAGTATAGCCCGTCAGATCTAGATATTTCGAGTTTGCTTCAAGAACGTTGCCATCGGCATCAGTGAGAACAATTGCAAAAGGAATCTCCGCGGTTAAAGCCAGGTAACGTTCACGTAACTCTGGAGAAACTGGTGAACGAAGGAGTTCGGTTTGAATCGCCATCACCTGCTTCATCATGTTGCCGCGGGTTGACGGGTCTAAACCCTGAGCCTCACTCTTCTCAATTTTTGGACAAGCTGCCATTGACAGCAACAGGAAACAGGCTGCTATTGAAAATAATCGCTCCATTCTACGTCTCCTTTCTTTCTGAATATATTCTTCCTACATCATGTGCATGTTCAAAATAATTTAAACCAGTTAATTATAACAAGTATTAATATAATTATCGCCAATACCACTAGGGATTTACCTATCAGTCGCTGCTTTTTGGTTTGTAATTTGGAAAAATTAAAGAATCGAATATTCTTCGGATCGCCGTGAGCATGAAGAAACCCAAACTTGTAACCACAATTCGAACACATCTGAGATCCTTCGAGATTCTCAGTTCCACAATTAGGACAAATCATAATAGTTCCTCATTTTTAATATACTTTATTTTTAGTTTTTCCCAATAATATAATTGATCCTGTAAATCATAAGGTTAGCATAAAATTTTATCTTCACCATAGTTTTGGAAATACAGCCCATACCTTAGTCTTATATTCAACGTATTCATCACCATACTTATTCATTAAATGTCTTTCTTCAACAGGTATCAATACCCGAAAAATTATGTGCATAAATATCGGGATAGTGATCCCCAAAATTGAACCTCTTAATATGACGACACCGGGAACAATAAAGGTAATCCATGATGCGTATATGGGATGTCGTAAATAAGCATAGACTCCTTTTTTACATAACCTGCCTTCATAGATATATTTATCAATTGTAAAAGCGGGAATGAGAAAGATTATCAATCCGACTAAAATTAATAGAATGCCAAGGGTAATGTTGATTGAGGTCGAATAAATAATAAATCTAACTTCTGAAAATATTGTATTTTGAATAGTAAATATGATTGCGGCATAGATAACTGATACTATTGTAAATTTGGGTCCAATACCCCATCTTGTCATTTGCTTAGCATCCACTTTTTATCCTTATAGATAAACATAAATTACAGGCATTCTCCTCTGGATAGTTAATTTAAAATCGCGGTCAATGTCATGAAAAGGAGATACTCCCTATTAAATTCACACAGCTAATTCCTATATCACCAATTTTTTAGCAAATACTATCAAGATATATATTAAAAAAAGAATAATTACTTTCTCAAAAAAGAGGACTGCAAAAAAACAATTCTTTAAAGCTTCTGTCGGTCGCTCGTTATTCTCGCCAATTTGTTTATATTGAACCGGAACAAAGAGAAGAGCAACACCTGATAATGTTATAACTATAAAACCATATACTTTTATCCAGGCATCATTTTTCATCAAATCCAATACAGGTATCATTTTATCACTACTTATCAAAATACCAACAAAAACACCGATCAATGCAATAAAATATGATATATAATTACTTGCTGCTCTAACGCTTTCGACTGTCGTTTTATAATCACGCCCCTCAAAATTGCATCCTTTTTTGTCTATTCTAAATGTAATATCGTGGATTAAGAAATATAATACCGGCAGTAATATAATCCAGTGCTGTTTACATATTATTGCCAATAAAATAGAGAGAAATGCAATAACATAATTAATGATTATTCCCCAATCACTGTATATCCTATGTATTTTCATCAACTCCTCCTGAGTTAAGTATTTGCAATAATGTCGCAACGCATCTGCCAGCCCTCCAGTGTCGGGAGCAGGCTGGGAGCATTGCGACCAGAATTTTTGTTAGACCAGCATTTCCCATAACGTTCAATTAACGTAATAAAAGCAACTTTCTACTTTTTGCAGATTTACAAACTTTTAGGGTTCATATAAATTTCGCTAGCTAATTCAGACCCGTCAAACGACCACGTTCAGCAAAATAACTTGTTACTTAAGCTATTTATCTGATTAATATCATTTTCTTTTTTTCAATATAGTTTTTTGCCTTCAACTGGTAGAAGTAAACACCACTCTCAAGTCCTGCTGAATCGAAATTAATTCGGTAAGTTCCGGCCGGTTTCTCTTCATTTACTAAAGTGATAATCTCTCTGCCTAAAACATCATATACTTTTAAGGTTACAAGACTTTTTTCCGGCAAATTGTATGATATTACCGTAGACGGATTAAATGGATTCGGATAATTCTGTCCTAATGCATAATAGTCAATTGCATTTATTAAATTAACCCCGCTCGATATTTCAGGCTCACAAGTATTTGAGGCATCCTCTCCCCTTAGCGTTGGTAAATAGGGATAACTTGAAATGCAGATTTTATCAAGTCTGGCTCCATCCTCACTATAGGCAATGGTAAAGGTGTGTTCACCTGCGGTCAGCTCTGCAGAGGTCAACAGTGCCCACTTCCACCCGTTTGTAATTAATCCATCCGACTTCTCAAAAAGTCCGTCGTCCATTTTTACCCAATAGGAATCGTCACTACCAGTTGCACAATTTAATCGAGCAAACACATAAAAAGTTGTATCAGTATTCACCGTAAAAGGAATATAAATGGCACTGGCACTATCAGCAGGTGCTGCGGAAGTGCTATTTAAACCGTCCTTTACCATTACATAATAATTATTTGAAGCTCCGCCATACTTTACGATATCCCAATTATCGCCAACCGTTCCACATTCGGGTTCGAGCCAAACCGATTCAGTTCCCCCTGCATCTCGATTCGGAAAAACTGGATCTCCAGTGCCCCACCACGCCATCCAGCGGTAAAAGTCTACGTAATCGTAAGGATGGGTTGCAATGTTCGTATTCACGGTCGAGTCACCCAGGAGGAACGCATCTACAAAGGCTTCCACCTCGGGTTTCTCGATATCCGGGAGAGCACAATGACTATGCCCACCAACAATCGAGAAGCCAAACCTTTCGGGTACGCCAAAAGTTTTCCAGACCTCTTGGGCAGCCTTACACGAGACGTAGCCGGACTCATCTGCAAGCCACACATAATCCGGATTTCCGAGCAAGAATAATGCCCGGGGTGCAACCATTGCCATTAATTCATGATGATCGTATGGTAGTTTCGAAACCGCACTGCTAAATTGGAATAAGTCTAGGATAAACCAAGTACGATCGGTAGCACCCAAGTTTTCCACACCTCCTAAGGTTTGCGAGACGCGCCACGCTGCGGCGCCACCGCCACCCGACTCCTGCGCAATAGTAAGCGCGATACGCTCGTCAAACGCCCCGGCAAAGAGTGCCATTTTACCGGCAAAGGAACAACCGGTTACAGCCAGGTGTTCCAAATCTATGGGTAGATCCGCTGAAACCAGCTCCAGACCATCAATTAAGCGGCTGACTCCCCAGGACCAAGCACTGTAAGCACCCATATAAATAAGATCAGGGTAAAGTGCGTTAATCGGTTCACTGCCGCGGACTTGCTGCCATGCCATTACCTGTCCAAAGTTGAATGGAATTTGGGCAATATTGCGACTGGTAAAAATATCAGCCGGGAGACTACCACTACCCCAACCCATTCCGATCACTGCCGGGAAGGGACCATCACCCGCGGGTAGAGTAACTCCCGAAGTCAGCGTGAGCGTATGTCCATTCACTGTTACGTTTACTTTGAGTGTGTCATCAGAGTAGCTGGCAGTAATGGTGTCCGGACGAACAGGCTTTTCCCCAATCTCATAATGTTCGATCTCAGCTTTGATCTCATTGCGGCGGCATTCCCAGTCTTCGAAATTGGTGGAGCGGCCGCTCCCATCAGACCACTCGAACGGGTCAGTCAGAGGTTCGATGGTTGGCAGCTCGGTGCGTGTCGGTAAAGGCGGCTGCGGACAGTCCGCGCCCGTATTCTCGACATCATAGACGAGCGGCAATACCTGAGCAAATGAAATAACTGCCACAAGTGTGATCAATAGTAGTGTTAACAGGATTTTTGGCATTCTCATTTTGATTCTCCTACTATTTTGATATTTGCTTAATGAACAAATTTAAGATACGGCAATTGATAAAGCGTTTCGTAAACTCATCAAACTTCATTCTCATCCTACAGATTTCGCCGTTATTTCCAAGCAATGATCCTATAGATTTTAGTATTTTTAACAAGATAATTCAAACATGACACATTTGTATTATAAGAATTTCCAATGTATTTTTGAAGCAAAATTCAGGTTATATGATGAGAAAAGAAGTAGCGTATTTTTTTATTCTGATAATCATCGGCGTTAGTGCTTTGGCAAAAAGCCAGCCGCCGGAAGCCCAGAACGGCATTCTTGATTTACGTAAATATGATCTATCTAAAAACGGTCCGGTGGAGCTGGACGGCGAATGGCAATTCGCCTGGCGGAAATTTGTTTCTAATACCAATTCCGTTGACACCGATTCTATCATCTGGATAAATATGAAAGTGCCCGGTAACTGGAACGCCAAGAAGTACCAGGGAGTATCAATTCCATCCTACGGATATGCAACATACCGGTTAAGAATTTACCTGAATTCTCGAATCGAAAATCTGGCATTTAAAATTACTCACATCCGGACAGCCTACCGTTTCTATCTTAATGGCACCCTGATAGATGAAATCGGTCAAATCGGAAAATCACGCGAAAACAGCGTACCCAAGATGTTCCCGACCATTCTGTCTGCGGAATCGAATTCCGATACTCTTGAAATTATTATCCAGGTTTCAAACTTCGACTTTCGCAGTGGTGGTATTTCCAATTCCATCGTAATGGGAGGTGTCAGGGACATCACTGACTTACGCCAAAAGTATCTTCTAATCACAATTTTTCTATTCGGCGGCGTTTTAATTGTAGGCGGTTATCATATCGGTTTATTTCTGCTGAGACGCAAAGACACTTCACCATTAATGTTCGGAATTTTTACGTTAGTTTTTGCTCTGAGGATTCTGGTTACTGATGAATATTACTTGCTCCACCTGTTCCCGAATCTCGGCTATGAATTTGTTTTAAAATTGGAATACCTGACGATGTATATCGCTTATCCCCTATTCCTGTTATTTGTACGTTCCCTTTTTAAAAAAGAATTTAGAGGATGGTATCTCCAGTTTATCCGTTTATTGCTGATTATTATTCCCCTTTTCGTGATCGTCACTCCGGTACGGATCAATTCCCAAATTGTATTCCCTTACCAGATTTTAATTGGCTTTACGACGATCTATACCTTCATCCTGATTTTAATCGCCTACATCCGCAAAGTGGAAGGCTCTCAATATGTCATTTGGGGTGCCGTCATTTTATTCATCTGCATTTTTCATGATATTCTATCTCTTAACAATATTATCAATACTGGAGAACTCATTAAATTTGGAATATATATATTCATGTTTACCCAGGCCTTCCTGCTTTCCTCTCGGTCAGCCCACGCCTTTCAAAGAACTGAAGAATTAACTATAGAGTTAGACCGGATTAACGTCAATCTGGAAAAAATTGTGGCTGAAAAAACCCGGGAATTACAGGATGCTAATGTCAAAATCGCGCAAGCTTATTCCCAGATGCGGGGACAAAAGGATCACCTGCTGGATATTTTACATAAACCGGAAATGGGATTCCTGCTGGACAAGGATGGGATTGTCATGGGTGTCACCAATCGCGCCGTGGACTTCACCGGAA
>Ga0315555_1002308_pt1 | contig 13465 bp, 12 predicted proteins | sample SalMarSW160380MG_FD_202113 | JGI IMG/M metagenome (GOLD analysis project Ga0315555, IMG submission 202113) | Salt marsh sediment microbial communities from the Plum Island Ecosystem LTER, Massachusetts, United States - Salt Marsh Sediment SW1603-80 ...
TATGGAAGATACAACCGATAATTTTGTCAATCAGGACTACGAGACGTGGGACCTTATCATGGACAAACTTCGGATGTAAGAGTGCTTCAAGAAAATTTTCCCTTTTGATAAAGCCCGACCAACTCCGAATCAGATGATATAAAATTTTATGTATGAAAGTCCGGTCTCATAGAGACGAATTCATTGGGCCGATTCTGTTCTCAAATCTTTCGATGCAGCTAATGCGATAACTCTCCCCTGGTTACCCACCGCACAATAAAAGTGATAAACAACTCCCTCAAAACAAACGACCCAGGGCTTATGGGCGTAGGTTTGGTCCCAGGGTTCGGACGGTTCTATAAGATGTGGCCCCCGCCATTTTGTCCAGTGCACAAGGTCGTATGAGCAGGCGAAGGTATCGAACGCTTTCGTCTTCCATCCGGCGCCGAAATAGAACATGACCCAAACTTCAGCGATTTTGACAATCTGAGGGTCGCCACTGATGCCGTTTTCTTCCTTTTCCCCGTTGGCAACGACAGGTTCACTCCCATAGCGGCTCCAGTGAATCATGTCTTTGGATACCGCTATCCCGATTCTCTCATAGCCGTTCTTTGTCTTAGCGTTATAGAACATAACAAAGGGATACCCCAACGTCTCGGACTTATCATGGATGATATTGCTTTTGTACAGAATCTTTCTTTCGAAATCGCGGGCATCCGGCTGCAGCGGGGAGAGAACGGGATTTTCCGGGATGCGGTTCCATTCGAGAGGCTCGGCCGGATTCGTGGTCCATGCGATACCGATGGCAAGCGGGTCCGTTTCGTAGCCCTGTTTCGCCCCGCCGATATAGGAAAGCCAGTATTTGTCGTCGAACTTCTGAAGTTCGTATGTGCCCTGCCATGTATAGTCCACCAGGGCCGGGCCGCCGTCGGCCTGCCACTTGTCCCAGCCGTCCCCGCGAAACGACAATATCTTCCCCAGCTTTTTCCAGTGCAGCAAATCCGGACTTTCGGCCAGATGCGTTTCGTAGCCGATATTGTTCATACAGACGTACATCATATACCATTTGTCGTTGCGCCGGAACACTGCGGGGCAATCTATCTTTTTGCCGTCATCGCCCTTGAGAATGATGCCGTATTTGTACGGCGATTTAATCTTGTCATAGATTTCGTTCATCACATTTACGGGGACATCGATATATTTTCCTTTCGCAGGTATAATTTCTCTCTCGTCCTGTTTCTGCACAGGGGAATTTCCACAGGTAAACAGCAACAGGAATAATATAATAACTATGATTTTCAGATTATACTTTTTGCATGGCATAATACGTATGTAGATAAGAGCTGGATTTAATAACATTAACTCTATAACAACGACATGGTTCGTGCATATATACCGGATTTTTTTGTTCGCGAACAGGTCTGTTCTTTTATTGTCTGTTCATCCGCAGTGCACCGGGTCCGACAACCTGGGCTTTGACTTTGCCGGTCTTCAGGTTATATTTGATTCCATCGACGAGCGAGCCGTTAAAATAGCATGGTTGAGTATCATCGCCGGCCACCGTTACGAGAGACTTCTCGCGTTCAAACAACAATTCACTGCCGATAAACCGGTTTCCATTATCCTTATAATCAATTCCCTCCGAGGCGTAGAGCGTCAAAAGCTCGGTTTGGCCGTCCTCGGTTTCGGTCAGCCTGATATCGACATGACCGGCCGTAGCCAGTATCACCGGGCCGAACTGGCCCTGTTCAACGGTAATGTATTGAATGTGCAATGTCTCACCCGGCATGGCATTGGCGATGATGCGATTCTCGCTCGGCGAATACTGTAAATTGTCGCAATTTTCCACAACGGCCCACCATTCCGTGCCGATACTGGATGTGCCGATTCGCTCGTTAGGTTCTTTGACCTCGGTATTATTCAACTTTACAAGAGCCGGTCCGGTCGCAAGGAAAAGCTGCTGAAGGGAACTATAATCTATCCTGTTGCATTTTATTTCGATTCCGCCCAGCTTTCTCCCGGACTTGATACCCTTAGCCTGCATTGCTCCCGCTTTGGCTTTTTTCAGAGCCGCTAATGTCACTACTCCTCCCTCGGCGGCAAGATGTTTTATGCCGGTCTGAGAAGAGGCAAGCCGGTCATTCGCATCTTCGGGTAAATCCACGGTCATTTTTTCCGAGAGCAGCGTGAATTCTTCCAGGAAGTTCGGGTCCTCACGCAGGATTGTGCTACTGCAGGAACCGTCGAAGACGATCTGCTTCGACGCCGACAGGAACCTGGCCTGTCCCTGGGCGAGGACTTTCGCCGGCAATGGTTCGTTGGGCCCCTGTGTACCGGTCAAATCATCGATATAAAAATCCAGCTCAGCCGGGCCGTCCGCGACGATGTCGGTCAAAGCGAACGATTGCTCGGATTTTTCTTTCGGCATCTTTACCGTCAGCTTCGGGGATTTAAGCGTAAAAATCCGGTCCTTGCTGATTTCTTCCGAACCCATCCTGCAGAGACTATCGCCTTCAAATGTCACCTCGTTCGTTTCCGATATGAAGCGGGCCTGTTTTTGTGCGGTAATCGTGACCGGCACTGCGGTCCTGACGGCCTTCGGGGCGTTCGAGTCCTCGACGTAAAAGACCAGCTCGGCCGGTCCGGCGGCGGTCATATCCGGAAGAGCCGACCTCTGCCGGGAACCGTTCTCGGGAAGATTTACGGCAATCTGCGGGGCAGAGAGCGTGACTTCTTTTTCCTCAGTCAAATCCCTCTGGGGCATCGTGCACAAACAATCGCCCTCGAAGATGACCTGGCTGGTGGTCTTTAAGAACCTCGCCTGTTTTTGTGCGGTAACTTTGACCGGTAGGACAATTTGATTCGGGTCGGTGCTGTTCGAATCTTCGGCGTAGAATCTCAGCTCGGTCGGGCCGTAGGCAAGGGTATCGTCCCTGAGCGCGCTGTATTCGATACTGTGAGTAATCAGTGTTGTACGTCCGGCGGCCTTTTCATGCATTCCGGTAAGAATATCCGATTGAGTATTCAAATCAACTTGCGCGAGGCCCTCAGGGGCTACGGCGAGGTCCTTCGGCATGATAATCATGCCATCGTCGCACGTTATGGTGACTTCAACGAGCTGTTCGGGCAGCTCGTTGGGCTCGCTCGAATCCGCAACAGCGACGACAGGCTCATTGGCGTCGCTTTGGGAAGATGTATCCGCAGGGGTGCCTGTTTCGTTTTTGCCTTTCGACCAGAAGATATCGTTGATGATAACTTCCCGGTCGGCGTAAACGAGCTGCTCGGGTGCATCGATTAAAACATTCCTGTTGAACAGGCATTTGTAGTATTGCTGCTGCGACTCTTTGGAATCGGCGGCCACGGCGGGTTCGTTCGATTGGCTGCCTGTATCCTCGATATCGGTTCCAGCCGGTTCGACTGTTCTCTCCTGCGTCCCGAACGCCGTCTGCGAAAGTTTGATTACCAGAGTTTTTAATTCAAATATTCTGAAAAGTTCGAGTCGATTGAGCACATCGTTATAGATAAGTTTCATGCCGACACCGAGCATTTGTATATCCTGCGAAACAACGGTGACCGGCCCGTCCGTAGCCAGTTGAGACATGTCACTCAGGAAAACAAGGTCGTCGAGATAAATCGTGCATTCCTTGATGTCACTCGATTCTTCCGGCACAATATGAATCACGACATTCCCGCTGAAAGTCGCATCCTTCGGGGTTGTGCTGCCGGCGGCGGTTTCAACTCGAACGCTGCCTTCATCGGCGGTCATATAACATTTGAAATCGGGCTGATAAATATTCCTGTACGGTTTTCGGAGCTCCCACACATCGCCCTCTTTGTGCAGCAGCACTTCGAATCCGAACTCGCCGGAAATCTCGTTGTTCTCGTCGCGTGTCACGTAATAGGATTTCTCGACGGTGCCGACCCCGACATCGCCGATCTTCCCGATGCTGTTCGCATCGCCATACCGGCCGAAATTGCTGTCGGCAACTCCGACGACGCCGATCCCGGGTTCCGTTTCAATGGTAGGAGTCCTGTCGATAAGGCTGTACAATATGAACACGACCCCCACGGCGGCGAACGAAACCAATCCTATTATGATTTTACGCACTTCAATAACCTCTAACGGCCGTCAGGGCACGTATCTTTTCATGAGCTCCTGCCATTTGCCGGTGCTTTTCAAGATATATTCTATCACCTCCCGGACAGCGCCGGTGCCGCCGGTACGCGTGGTGACATAATCTGCATATTTTTTCACTTCATCGACGGCGTTGGCGACCGCCGCCGCGAACCCGACGTATCTGATAACCGGCAAATCCGTCAGGTCGTCGCCGACATACGCCACCGCATCCGGCGAAAGGCCGATCCGCTCAAGAAATTTTTCAAGCGTGGGCAGTTTATTGTGACTATCCTCGAAAACGTATTCTATCTGCAGTTGTTCCGCCCGGCGTCTTGTCGGCTCCGAGGCCCGGCCGCTAAGGATAGCGACCTCGTGACCGGCTCTTTGCCACATTTTAATGCCGTGGCCGTCCAGTACGTTGAAACATTTGCTTTCGCTGCCGTCGGCGTGAACAATCAAGGTGCCGTCGGTCAGAACGCCGTCAACATCGAGAACCAGCATCTGTATGTCTGCAAGATTGGCTTTTTTCATATTCGATATTCGTTTTTAACCGACAACTTTTATTGTCACGATATCCTGTACGTCTATCATTCCGACGGGCCTGTCATTTTCATCGACGACCGGAAGCTCATCAATTCTGTACTTGTGAAAAATCGCCGTCGCCTCGGCGGCAAGGGCATCGGCCCGTATCCTTTTACAACCGGCTGTCATAACATCACCGGCCTTAAAATCAAACCCGTCTTTTCCATGCCTTGTCATCAGACGCCTAAGGTCGGCGTCGGTTATTATCCCTTCCAGCTTACCTTCTTTATCGACGACCATCACGGCCCCGTGGCGTTTTACGTCGCCTGTTTTTTCGAGAAGCTTCTTTACCGTATCGCCGGCTTCGGCAACGGGCAATTTCTCTCCCGGCCTGAACATCATGGATTGCTCAACAGTCATCAACTTGGCGCCGAGCGATCCGCCCGGATGGAACCTCACGTAATCTTCGACGCTGAATTTGCGGGCCTTCATTACCGTAAAGGCCAAGGCGTCACCGATGGCCAGCATACAGGTAGTGGAAACACTCGGTGCGACGCCGAGCGGGCACGCTTCGTTGATCTGCCCCATACAAAGCGCAACGTCACTGTGCTTGCAAAGAGTCGAATCGCTTTCGCCGGTTATCGCAATCAGTCGAATTCCCAACTGCTTGACCATGTTTATCAGCCGGGTAACTTCGTCCGTTTCACCGCCATAGCTCAGAACAATCACGACATCGTTTTTGCGTAACCTGCCCAAATCGCCGTGGACGGCTTCGGCGGGATGAAGGAAATGGCTCGGCGTGCCGGTTGAGGCGAGAGTTGCACTTATCTTGCGCCCGATGATACCGGCTTTACCTATGCCGCTTAAAATGCATGAACCGCTGCAGTTATAAATCATCTCGGCAACTTCGGCGAAAGACTCGTCAACTATCGGCGTCAGAGAGCCGATCGCTTCCGCCTCGGCTTTGATAACCTCTCGTGCGTAATCAAGGTCGAATTTCACTTATTATCTGTACCTCCATTTACAACAGTGTGCATCATGGCCGACTCCAGTATTATCAAAGCAATGCCCTCCGTCAAGCCAAAATCCACATTTCCTTAATTGTGGTGTAATCCGTCTCTTATTCAATCGGCATGAAATCTATTAGCAAATATGACAGGTAAGCCTATAATTTAATGACGATCCCCCGTTCGTTATAGCAGACCAAATCGTGTTTTTCGCCGGTATAATCCGAGACAGAATGTATAATCACGCGTTTGCCGCTGTTTTGTTCTATATGCGTAATTGACGCTCTCTTTAGATTCTGCAGGTAGTCCGCCACACCCGGCGAGACAAACAGCTCGACCCGTTTTATCTGCTCCTTCGAGGACGATAGATTCAACAACCTAATAAACTCGATGGCAAGCGATTCATGGCTCTTGACAAATCCCGTGCCTGCACAGTTCGGACATGCCAGATACGTGCTGGACTGAAGAGAAGAACGCATCCTCTGGCGGGTCATTTCCACTACGCCGAACCTGCTTATACTCAATATTTTAGTGCGCGCACGGTCGGCTCTGACAGCCAATCGAAAGGCTTTTTCGACCGCCCTACGTTGTTTGTTGCTTCGCATATCAATAAAGTCACAGATTATCAACCCCCCAAGGTCTCGCAATCGAAGCTGGCGGGCAATCTCCTCAGCGGCTTCTACATTACTCTCATATGCCGTCTGTTCGGCGTTTTTCTGCTTGCGGTATCGACCGCTGTTGACATCGATCGATACCAGTGCTTCTGTTTGTTCAATGACAATCGAGCCGCCGCCTTTTAGCTCAACCCTGCGGGACTGGACCTTCGATATTTCATCTTCTATGTGATATTTATGAAACAGCGGAACCTTGCCCTCGTAATAAACCACCTTTCTTTTCATACGCGGCGTAGCTATCGAGAAAAAATCGCGGATTTTACGAACCACACTTTCCGAATCACATACTATTTTTGTTATCTTACTGTTGTAAACGTCCCTGAGCGCCCTGATAACCAAATCCGATTCCTGATAAAGTTCGCCGGGCGCTTTTTCAGAATTTATTCGTGTTTCAATCGCCCTCCATAACCGCCTGAGATACTTCAAATCACTTTGTATATCTCTTTTCGAGCATCCCTGCCCCGCCGTCCTGATGATAAAACCCTGATCTTTGGGAGGCTTGCACTGTTCAAAAATCTCCCGCAGCCTTTTACGTTCATCTTCATCTTCAATTTTATGTGAAACTCCGTGCTTCTTCATCCAGGGCAGCATAACCAGATACTTTCCGGGCAGAGCAAGATATGTGCTTAGTGTTGCACCCTTGGCCTTGAGACCTTCTTTCGTCACCTGCACGACAATCTCATTGCCCCTTTTAAGGCAACTCTGGATAGGCGGTCTGTCCTTCAGTGATTTTCGCCGGCCGATACTTTCAGAAGAACTGTCACCGGAGCCGTAAAAATTGCGAGGGTGCAGGTCGCTGATGTGCAGAAAACCATTTTTACCCACACCAAAATCTATGAACGCCGCCTGTATGCCGGATTCGATATTTGCAACTTTTCCCTTGTAGATATTACCGACGTGGCTGCCCAGACTCGCTCTTTCCACATAAAGCTCTTCGAGCTGGCCGTTCTCGACGACCGCCACCCGGCACTCCTCACTCTCGGCTACATTGATTAACATCTCTCTTGACATTTTCACATCCTAAATATTTTGTTTTGTTCTATCACCTCACACATCCCGCCATTGCACACACGTGCGTCTGATGGGCGATGCCAGCTTTTCCATATCCAGTTCCAGCAGTTCCAAAACTTCCTGGATGCGTATTGAGCCGGCCGATGTAATTATACATTGGACATTTACCTGGGCCTTATCAAGCTCAATCGATTTTATAAAACCTCTAACATCCATATTTCTGAACTTCGATTTTTTTTTATCCGTCATTCGCCGAACAACAAGACTATCGCTGCTCAGCAAATCTTTGATCCTGCTCTCAAGCCCGCGGCCGAGATATTCCTGCCTTACGGCAAATATATACGTCGCCGAACAAGGCTCAAATGAAGTGCCTCTCTCGGCTATTTCTATTGAAATTAATTCACAGCCCTGCGGCAGTTGCGAAGAAAGACTGTTCGTGATTCGTGATTCGTGGTTCGTGGTTTGGGATTCGCCTAATTCAGGAGTTGCTAAATACGGATCACTCGTCTCGGCGACTTGTCCCTGCGAAGCGCCTGAACGGAGCGGGAAGGCTTCCGCCGTAGCAGGACGATGCATCCTTAGAACAAGCAGCTCATCGTCCGACTCGACCCCGACAGGTCTGGGTAACGGCAAAGAAAACCTCGGATGGGGATTGAAACCCTGACTGTATTGCAGATTCAGGCCCGCTCGAACGCAGGCCCGCTGGAGGAGTCTTAAAGTCTCGGCATGGGATAGAAATCTCAGGCTCGCCCCTATCTGGAACCTGATAACCAGAAGAATAGTCTCATCCGTTGTTTCTATATCCGTATCTCCTTAAATTAAGTGACTAAAATTAATAAAGTTATAAGTGACTAAAGTTAGTAAAGCCCTTTAACTTTAGATCATTTTAGACACTTTATACTTTAGGCATTTGTGCTGGGTTGCATTATGCGCAACTTCAACCAAAAAACAAGCTTTTTTTACGGCAAACCATATATCCCCATATGCCTATACGGCTTTTTTCACTTGATTTATCAGAACTTGAGTGCTAAATTAAAATTCCGCTCCGCACGCCCCCACGCTTTGCTTCGCATAGCGAAACAGTGGGGTGCACCACTTAGAGATACTTAATTGCATCAATTTAAGAGGATGTCATTGCGAAGTAAGCCTTAAGCTGACTGCGGCAATCTTCGAGCAATTTAAAATTTGTTATGAAACAATACTGGGTTTATATGATGACCAATCGCAATAAATCGGTCATCTATACGGGACTCACTAATGACTTGGAAGGACTCGTATTAGTCGAAGATTTCTTCGACAGACTTTGCAGTTTTAATTCGGGATTTGTATTGATTTTATTTATCTGTTGTTTTACACTGTATCACCTCCGCACCGCGTAGAAATTATTTAGGTGATGAACAAATGGCAGTATAATTCACTTGCCTGGAAATAGACTTGAAAAGTGATGACTAGTTAGTAACAAATACAGCTTTACAAATGCAACCTAAAAGATTTTCTTTAAGGTGATACAAAAATGAAGCCGCACGTTCCCTTAAGACTTCCTATAGAAAAACTTGACTGGAGACCTTTTATCAGATTCATAGGTCCGGCTAATGCCGCTCTGGCAAGATACGATGGTATCCTGCAGGCTGTTATTGATCCCCAGATTCTATTGAGTCCGCTTACAACACAAGAGGCGGTTCTATCTTCGCAGATCGAAGGGACACAGGCTACCATAGAAGAAGTCTTCAGGTTTGAAGGTGCCAGCGAAGAACCAAAAGAAGAAAGCAAAAAACAAGACATCAAGGAAATTATAAATTATAGGAATGCCATGCAATTTGCCCTGGGGGAATTGAAGAAGAAACCAATTAACCTTAATCTTCTTCATAGACTTCATTTTATACTTCTCGACAGTGTCAGAGGCCAGAACAAAGCAAGAGGAGAATTCAGAAAAATACAGAACTGGATAGGAAAACCCGGCTATCCAATTGAGCGAGCGATTTACATTCCGCCTGAGCCGCTGAAAGTAATGGACTATATGTCCAATCTCGAAAGGTATATTCATTATGATGAGGATGACCGTCTGATTCAGCTTGCCATAATCCACGCCCAGTTTGAATTGGTTCACCCTTACATAGATGGAAACGGAAGACTTGGCAGAATGCTGATACCGCTTTTTCTTTTCGAAAAAAAACAGCTATCAAGCCCCATGTTTTATCTGAGTGCATATCTTGAATCGAATAGAGACGAGTATTATTCACGACTTCAGGCCCTGAGCCGTGAAAACGACTGGACCGGCTGGATATTGTTCTTTCTAAAAGCTGTTAATCAGCAGGCAGGCAACAATATAAACAAAGCCAAGGCAATTTTAGATTTGTACTCTGCCAAGAAGGAAAAAATTTCAACGCTCACAAAATCTCGCTATGCCATTCAGATGGTAGATACTTTGTTTAAGCTGCCTGCTTTTACAACAACACGTTTTATCGCGGAATCGAAGATTCCTAAAGTGACAGCGATGAGGAACCTGCAGATTCTTGAAAAAAATAAGGTCTTGGAAGTTATCCGCGTTGGCAGCGGTTCAATGCCTGCACTGTATATATTTAGAAAATTGATTGAGATAGTGAATCTTTGATTTTTGTGCTCTACTGGTGAAACACAAAATCTATTTGTGTACCATTTAGTCGCATGTATGGTACACTAATTGATTTATATATCATTTGCGATACACAAATCAATCAGTTTAAAGCATTGATTAATAAAGAGTTATAAAATAATAGCAAATTATGAGACCTAAACTCAATCCGAATCGTGAAATTATCAATTAATGGTGGTTAAGGCAACTGGCCAATAAAATAAGGATTTCGAAATGGATGAGTTGGAAGGAGAATATTTCGATGATGATGGAAATGAAATTAATCCGGATTTGATTTCGAAACCGGATTTATGTATCACATGCCAAAAGAATGAGCTTTCAGGCGAAGAAAAAATTTTATGTAATTTGACTCGCTCGAACCAACGGGGCAGGGACGAATTTATATGTGTTGCCTATGAACCTAAGAAGCACTAAGTATCCACGACGGGTGGCTTCCACACGATAGGTCAGGAGTAAACGTCATTTTTCACTGAAAATGGGGAATCTCCTTGTATGCCCGCTTAGCGGGTGTAATATAAAGTTGGCCGATGGAATGGCACAGAGTAGTATTTAGCATATCGAAAGAAAATGGCGGAGGGAATAATACAAATCAAAAGTCAAAATGCAAAAATACAATGTAAAGTTCAAAAATCTCCAACCCAAATCAGGCTCATTAACAACTCGAAACCCTATATTTTAATTTTAATATGTGTTTTTGTTGTTAAATCTTTGATATTTAATATCTTAGCTCGTAAAGAGTAAGTTAGAGAGTTACATTCGTAAAAAAATGGAAAACAAAGCCAATTTCAAGGTAAGTCAAATCAGGATAAGTGTATTTTTAACAAGGAATTATCGCAGAAATGAGCGATCGGACACTTAGTAAAAACAAACCCAATATTAAGACGGAGGACAGAAGACAGAAGGCAGAAGATATAAAATGCAAAACAAAGCCAATGTTAAAATGGGTAATTTGATTGAGGCTCTTTGAAATATAAAGAATGCAGGCTATCAGAAGGCTTCAGGCAGGATTTTTCTTGCGGCGTCGTGAAGGTAGCTTGAAATATGCCGTTCGTTATTCATACTAAGCACTTTTCGAGCCACTTTGTTACAATCTTCCATTGTGACCGAGCGAATCACCTGCTTGATTTCAGGTATCATCGGCGGGGCAAGTGAAATCGTCCTGACCCCCATCCCCAGCAGTAGCATGATATATTCCGGCTCGGATGCCACCTCCCCGCAAACGCTAAGGTCAATCTGTGCTTTGTGAGCATCCTGAATCACGGTCCTAATAAGCCGAAGCACTGCGGGATCGGCGGGCGAATATAATGTGGAGACCAATTCGTTACCCCTGTCAACGGCCAGGGTATATTGCGTAAGGTCGTTCGTGCCGATACTGAAAAAATCGACATCGCGTGCAAGCGAGTAAGCGGTCAGCGCAGCCGAGGGCGTCTCAATCATAATGCCGACCTGAACGTCTCTATTGTATTCGATGGATTCTTCGGCCAAATCCTCCATAACATCGTGCAGAATCATTTTCGCCTGCATCAGCTCGTGGCGGGTTGTTATCAGCGGAAACATTATCTTGACATTGCCGAGCACCGAGGCCCTCAATATCGCGCGCAACTGCGTTTTGAACATCATAAGATTCTGCAGGCAAAACCTGATAGACCTTAATCCGAGGAACGGATTCGGCTCAGGAACAAAGCGTTTACTCTGGGTATATTTGTCCGCCCCGAGGTCCAGTGTCCTGATTACTATGGGCCTGTCACCGAACACTTCAACGGTCTGGGAATAGGCCTGATACTGCTCTTGCTCGGTAGGCTCGTGAACGGTATTTAGATAGAGAAACTCGGTGCGATATAATCCTATGCCGTCACCGCCTTTTTCCAGAACGACCTGGGCCTCTTCCGGGAATTCGATATTTCCCAGCAATGTTATTTTGGTGCCGTCACGTGTTTTCGCCGGCTTTTCCCGTATCGTATCGAGCTTGTGCTCAAGCTCTTCGAATTCACTGGCATACTGGCGGTACTGCTCTGTCGTCTGCTCGTCCGGATTGACAATTACGATGCCTCGATTTCCGTCAACAATCACGGTATCTCCGCCGCTGACCAGCGCCGTCAGGTCTTCGAGCGCCACTACGGCGGGAATACCCAGAGAACGTGCTACGATAGCTGCATGACTTGTCCGGCCGCCCGCGTCACTGGCGATACCCTTGACGAATTCCTTGTTAAAGCCGGCGGTCTGGATCGGGCTGAGCTCCCGGGCGATTATGACGACCTCTTCGGTCAGATGCCCGATCTCTTCGCGCTTTCTGCCGAGAAGATGTTTGAGCAGACGTCTTTCGATATCGTAAATATCGGCCGCCCGCTCACTGATATAGGCATCTTTAACCTTTGTAAAATGCGATGCAATTTCCCGAAGAGTGTTGGAGACCGCATACTCGGCGGTTACCAGCTCGGACTGGATAAAATCGGTGACTTTCTTTCGCAGGCTTCGGTCATGCAGAAAACGCATATGCACCGCGAAAATATCTTTAATTTTACTGCTGGTTTGATTCTGCGCCGCTTCAAGCTCGGTCAATTCGTCGATTGCATTCCTAAAGGCATCCCTGACCCGCTGGATTTCATCCCCTCGTTGTGAATTATCTATTAAACGGTGGGGTATCAGATAATCTTCCGAATCGATAATCAGTGATTTCGCTATAGAAATGCCCGGTGAGACAGCTATTCCCTTTTTGATTTCCATCATGCAGCTCTCGTATCGGATTTTTGAAAATCAGTCATAAGCTATTTTCCAGGCACAGGCTCATCGAAATGTTTATCTTCCACAAGCTCCCGCAAAGCATCGACCGCCTCCTGGGCGTCGGGACCCTCGGCTCGTATCTTAAGTTTACTGCCGCAGGTTGCAGCAAGCATGCTGATCTGCATAATACTTTTGCCGTCCACATTTGTCTGGTCGTTACTGACGGATATTTCGCTGTCGAATCTGTTGGCAATATCAACAAACCGCATCGCAGGGCGCATATGCAATCCGTCCGAGTTTTTTATTTCGACTTCCATTTCACAGACCACTTTTTCCAATGTTTTTTCCCCTGCCATGCGTTCCCGGATATTGCCATGCCGACATTATCGACAAACATATCCACGTTCAATCAAGGTCCTGTGAAAATTGCCGGTTGTTTATATAAACGGATCTTCATCGGCCTCTACAAGAAGGTCTTCAACATGCTCCGGTTTGCGACACTGCCTGAGAAATTTTCGGAATTTTTCCTGCTGCAAATGTCTGAAAATATTTTCCATTACCTGTAAATGTTTGTCCGGATCGTCGGTCGGACTGATTAAAAGTATTATCGAATGTACCGGATGCTTGTCGAGAGCGAAAAAATCAATCCCGGCACTGCTTAGTCCAACCACTCCGACTATATCTTTGACCGACTTGTGTTTGACATGAGGTATTGCAACACCTTTGCCCATTCCCGTACTGGCTTCGTTTTCTCTTTTTATGATCGCTGAGGCGACATCTTTTGAGATACGTTTGCCCAATC
>Ga0315555_1002309_pt1 | contig 13462 bp, 9 predicted proteins | sample SalMarSW160380MG_FD_202113 | JGI IMG/M metagenome (GOLD analysis project Ga0315555, IMG submission 202113) | Salt marsh sediment microbial communities from the Plum Island Ecosystem LTER, Massachusetts, United States - Salt Marsh Sediment SW1603-80 ...
TTAGCGAAGGCTATATTGCTGCTTCACTCATGACATGGACAATGGTTATTTCTATATATCAGTTATTCTATTACGTGTTTCCAAGGGGGCTCGGATGGAAATTCAAAATTCTGATGTCGCAGTGGTAGGTCATTTCGCAATAGATTCTATTCGCCTACCGAGCCGTTCTGCTCCTTTCGTCGTTTTGGGCGGTTCCGTAACTTACGTTTCTTTTGTAACAAAACGTTTGGATGCAACGGTTTCTATAATATCCAAAGTTGGCGGGGATTTCCCAGAGGCTTACATGTGGTGGCTTGGGGAAGAAGGTATTGACCTTTCAGGTGTTACCAAGCTTACGAACGAGCAGACCACGCGTTTTGAGCTTGGATACAGCAAAGACCTGTCAAACAGAACCCTGCAACTGAAAAGCAAGGCTTCCGCAATCAACGTGAGTGATCTGCCAAAGTCTCTGCAAGCCAAAGCTGTTCACGTCGCGCCTATTGCTGGCGAAATTTCGTATAAAGTGGTTGAACATTTAAATGACTGCGCTGAGGTTTTATCCCTTGACCCTCAAGGTTTACTGCGAAGCTTTGATAAAACTGGAAACGTAACATCGCGCGCTCAAGTTGACAAACGCCTGTTCACCCTCATAAATATTTACAAATCTTCACTGGACGAAATTAGCGCATTGACGGGTCATTCCGACCTAAAATCGTCGATAAAGGCTATTCATGACTTTGGAGTTGAAACAGTCCTCGTCACGTTGGGCGCTAAAGGCGCTGTGCTCTCTGTGGAAGAAACCCTTTACAACATTCCAGCCTGTACCTCCAGAGTATTTGTTGACCCCACCGGCGCAGGGGACGCTTTCATAGGCGGCTTTTTAACCGAGTACATCCGCCAAAAAGACTCTTTATGGTGCGCTTGCGTGGGCTCCGCCGCAGCTTCGCTGGTTGTCGAAGGCATCGGGCCAACATTTTTCGGAAAAAAAGAAGAAATTTATCAAAGAGCCCGCTCTGTCTATGAAAAAGAAATTAAGCAATAACGCGTATTGTACTGCGTAAAAACTGTGTGTGAGGGCAAGAACTATTGGGACGCATAGACAAAGGAGTCAAATGTAGCGTGTCCGGTTGCAGCAGAACAGCTGTCCGTTCACTATCAACTCAAAAAGCCAAGTCTGCCGGGTTAAACGTTGGCAGCGGCGAAAAACGTGTTTATCTTTGCAGGGAACACTACAAGGAATTTAAGAAGAAGACTAAAAAGGACAAGACTATTGATAAGTGGCGTTACAGCGCCTAGAAAAGTGAGTACCATGCGAATACTACAGTTGCACTCTAACTTCATAGTTTTCAAGCCTGTTGAGAAAGAAATAGCTATGGCTGAAGAAGCGGATAAAAAAGAAAATCGCGTTGAAGACGTTGTTGTTCTCTTTACTGCCATCGAGGAAGGCGACGACGTAACTTTAGCCCAAAAAGCCATTGACGACGTTCACGCTTTCTTAGAAAAGCTAAAGGTTAACCGAATCTTGATTTACCCCTTCGCTCACTTGAGCAGCAACTTGGCGAGTCCAGCTGAAGCGCTGAAACTGATAAAAGGCATGGAAGCCTACGCAAAACAAAAAGGCATCGAGACGTACCGTGCTCCTTTCGGCTGGAACAAGCAGTTTACAATCTCCATTAAGGGTCACCCGTTGGCAGAGCAATCCAGATTCTACGCGCCTAGTGGCGGAGAAGCAGAGACTAAGGGAGAAACGGTTTCCGAGGCTGTAAAAGCTGAGGAGAAACTGAAGTCTTTCTGGTACATTCTTCAGCCCACTGGCGAGCTGAAGCCAATCGAAGATTTCGACTTTAAAGGGCGTGGAAACCTTGAGAAATTCGCTAAATACGAAATTGCGAAGGTGCGGGCAAGTCAACAAATGCCGCCTCATGTGCCTTTAATGAAGCGGCTGGAGATAGCTGATTACGAACAAGGAAGCGACCCCGGTAACCTTCGTTGGTACCCGAAGGGTCGTTTAATCAAGTCTTTGCTTGAGCAGTTCGTCAACGCTAAGATGATAGCTTACGGAGCCATGGAAGTTGAAACTCCAGTTATGTACGATTTTCATCATCCAAGCTTGGCGGACTACCTGAACCGTTTTCCCGCTCGGCAATACCTGTTAAAAACGGAAGACAAAGAACTCTTCCTTCGGTTTGCTGCGTGTTTCGGCCAGTTCTTAATGGTTCATGATACCCAGTTCTCTTACAGGCAGATGCCGCTTAAAGTTTACGAGTTAACACGCTACAGTTTCAGGCGCGAAAAAAGCGGCGAAGTTGTAGGTTTAAGACGTCTGCGCGCGTTTACGATGCCTGACTGCCACGCTTTCTGCGCCGATTTGGAACAGGCAAAACAAGAATTCAAAACGCGATTCAACCTGTCTATAGGCGTCTTAAACGACATAGGCTTGTCAAAGGACGATTACGAAGTGGCGGTACGATTCACGGAAGACTTTTACGAAGAAAACAAGGACTTCATCGTGGACTTGGCCAAAATCTATGGCAAGCCACTCTTGGCTGAAGTGTGGACAGAGCGTTTCTTCTACTTCACGCTGAAATGGGACGCCAACTTCATAGACAATCAAGATAAAGCGGCGGCACTTTCAACAGACCAAATAGATGTTGAAAACGCAAAAAGGTACGAAATAACCTACGTTGATGAGAAGGGCGAAAAACAGTATCCTCTGATTTTGCACTGTTCTCCAAGCGGGGCCATTGAGAGATGCGTGTACGCTTTGTTGGAAAAAGCTTACAAAGAGCAGCAAAACGGCAAATTACCCATGCTTCCCCTGTGGCTTTCTCCCACTCAAGTACGGTTAATCCCGATATCTGACAAGTTCACAGAAAAAGTCGAAGAAATCGCCAAGCAGATAACAGCGCACTGCATACGCGTAGACATTGATGATCGTGCGTCCACTTTGCAGAAGAAAGTCAGAGAGGCGGAGATGGAGTGGGTTCCTTACGTCATCGTTGTGGGGCAGAGAGAACTTAAGTCTGGGGTTCTTTCAGTCCGAGACAGAGAGGCTCACGGCAAGGTGCAAAATATGAAACTTGATGAGTTGATAACGAAAATTACAGGTAAACTCGAAGGCAAGCCTTTCAAGCCTCTTCCTTTGCCGCTGACCCTTTCTAAAAGGCCACAATTTTATGGGTGATATACAAATCCTATGGATTATTGCCAAAAAATATATCAACGCTCAGCCTAATAAAAAGCGTCAACCTTGGAGGCAAATTCGGTGGAAAAAGAGTTGCAAGTCTACATAGATGGAGTGTACTATCCGAAATCGCAGGCTAAAGTCTCCGTTTACGATCACGGTCTCCTATACGGCGACGGCGTTTTCGAAGGAATCCGCGCCTACAACGGCGTCGTCTTCAAACTCAAAGAGCACATCGACAGGCTCTATCGTTCTGCGCACGCAATGATGCTCCAAATACCCTTGACAAAGGAAAAAATGACACAGGCAGTTGTTGAAACTCTGCGAAAGAACAAACTGAAAGACGCCTACATTCGCCTTGTAGTGACAAGAGGTGTAGGCGACCTTGGGCTGGATCCTCGAAAATGCCCAAAAACATCAATAATCATCATAACAGACAACATATCACTGCATGCAAGCGGAGCTAAAGAAAAAGGGATCACCACCATGATTTCTTGGGTTAGAAGAAACCCAGTGGACACAACAACACATGAGATAAAGTCGCTCAACTATCTCAACAGCATATTAGCAAAGATAGAAGCCACCGCAAACGGCGTTGACGAAGCCATATGCCTCGACAAAAACGGCTGCATAGCTGAAGGAGTTGGCGAAAACCTGTTCATAGTCAAGAATGGCAAAATTCTTACTCCGCCAAGCAGCACTGGCGCGTTGGCAGGTATAACAGCTCAAGTTGCAATAAAACTTGCAAAAAGCCTCGGATACGAAGTCACTGAAACTAACATTACACCCTTCCAGTTGTTTACTGCAGACGAAGCGTTCTTTACTGGGACAGCCATGGAAATGGTGCCCATAAGAGAAGTGAACAAAAGACAGATTGGCAACGGAAGCCCTGGTCCAGTGACAAAGAAGTTAATGGCGGCTTTCCAAAAAGTAATCGCTGACCCTGCAGAAGGAGTGCCCATCTACTCCTAAAGTCGAAACGGGCAATAAAAAAAGTAGGGTTTGCCCTTACTTCTTTTTCATGAACCGTTCTACTTCGTTGAATGCTTGTTCCAGTGTTTCAATCGGAGGAAGGAACACTCCTCTGATGTGCCCAGCGCCGTAAATTGGGTCAAAGCCTGAACCATGTACCACGAGCACACCAGTCTCTTTTAGAAGTTCAATAGCAAATTCCATGTCTGTCTTCCATTTTGATCCCACAGCGTGGATTTTTGGAAAAACGTAGAAAGCTCCTTCAGGTTTTGCGCAGCTTATCCCTTCAATTTCGTTCAGCCTTTTCCATGCGTAGTCTCTTCTAAGCTTAAGCTTTTCAACCATGTCTTTCACGTGATCTTGCGGACCTCTTAGAGCGGCTATTCCTGCCATCTGGACTGGCGTGTTGGCGCAGATTCTTATGCGCTGCTCTTTTTCGATGCTTTTCTTCAGCTCCTGTAATTCATTGTTTTGTTCGTAGAAGTATACGTAACCGAGTCTCCATCCAGTCATTAGGTACACTTTTGAGAATCCATTCAATCCTACTACGGGTAAGTCTTTGGCTAAATGGGCTGTACTTACGTACTCTTCAGTGTATCTTATTTGATCGTAAATTTCGTCCGATAAAACGAGGAGGTCATGTTCTCCTGCTATGTCCAGTATTTGTTTGACAACTTTTTTTCTGTACAGCGCGCCTGAGGGATTGTTTGGGTTAACTATTACTATGACACGTGTTTTTTCCGAGATCTTGCTTCGTAAGTCGTCAATGTTAGGTTGCCAGTTTTCTTCTTCGACCGTTTCGTATGTGATTGGTGTTCCATAGTAAGCCTTCGAGTAGGAGATGTATGGCGGATAGGCAGGTCCCGGAACAAGAATTTCGTCTCCATTTTCTATTAAGGAGGATATAATCATTCTGATCCCTTCGGAGACGCCGGAAGTGATTAAGACATTTTCCGCTGCTATGCTCACGCCGTTGACTCGCTTTTCTTTTTCAGCTATAGCTTGTCTTAGTTCTGATACTCCCTCTGAAGGTGAATAGTTGTTTTCTCCGGATTGAACCGCCTCAATCAATGCTTGCTTAATATGCGGGGGTGTGGGGAAGTCAAATGCCACGGGGTCTCCGATGTTTAGGTAAAAAATCTTTTTTCCCATTTTTGTGATTAGACCAGCGTTGACTATTACATCGCGTATGGCATACTCGATAGCCTTTGCTCTCGCTGTAACTTTAACGTTCACCACTATTAAGGCTCCTGTATTAATGCACAGTTGTGCCATTCAAAAACATAAAGCTTGCGAAGAATTGCTGTGCTTAAATGAGAAATGTCAAGTGTTCTGTTCCGCGGAGAATAGGAAATCGTAATTGTTCAGTAAGCTTTTATTTTTGTACTGGTCAATAATATGCATACATTTAGGTTTGGTGAATGTAAGTGTTTGGTTGGAATGGTGTTTTTCTGCAAGTTAACTTAAGCAAGAATAAGGCAGTTGCGGAATCATACGATGCACGCTTGGCTTTGAATTTTCTCGGCGGCAGAGGTTTCGCAGCTAAGATTCTCTGGGACAAACTAAAGCCTGGGGTTGATCCGTTATCGCCTGAAAACAAGCTTATTTTTGCTGCCGGTCCACTGACCGGTTTAGGTTTACCTAGCAGCGGCAAATTTGTTGTAGCCGCAAAGAGTCCTCTGACGGGTGGCTACGGAGACGGGAACATTGGGACTGTTGCTGCCGTTCAAATGCGCAATGCTGGTTATGACGCGGTTATCATCGAAGGTAAAGCAAAGACTCCTGTTGTTCTTCACATTAAAAATAAGATTGCTGAATTTGTGGACGCTAAAGATTTCTGGGGCTTGAATTCGTTTGAGACTGAGGCTCAACTGAAGAACATTTACGCGCGCACCGCTGGCATTATCTCCATTGGCCCAGCAGGAGAAAATCTTGTCAAATTTGCTACCGTTGTTTCTCAGGAAGGCCGCGCTGGTGGAAGACCTGGAATGGGCGCTGTTATGGGTTCCAAGAATTTGAAGGCTGTAGTTTTTGAGGGTTTTGATAGCTTACCTGTTGCCTATCCCAAGGAAATGAAAGAGCTTAGCGTTGCAGGTTACAGGGAAATAATGACTAAACCCAGTTACGCTTTTTGGAAGCGGCAGGGAACGATGTCGACGGTAGAGTGGGGTCAAGAAAATAGTGCGCTCCCAGTTTTCAATTTTCAGGAAGCTGTTTTCGATAAGGCTGAGAAAATAGGCGGGTTTGCCATGGAGAAAATCAAGGTTTCTAACCGCGGCTGTCCACAGTGTAACATGACATGCGGTAACGTGGTTAAAGACTCTGACAGGAAGGAGTCTGAGGTTGATTACGAAAACGTGGCAATGTTGGGCTCTAACATTGGGCTGGGCAATCTTAAGCAGGTTGCGGCTTTAAACCGTGTTGCAGATGAACTTGGTTTGGACACAATTTCGCTTGGAAACGTGCTGGGCTTCGCCATTGAAACTTCCCAAAAAAGATGTATTGCTGAGCAGTTTCATTGGGGGAAATACAAAGAAACCAAGGCGTTGATTAACGACATAGCTTACAGGCGCGGTTTTGGCGATGTTCTCGCTGAAGGAGTCCAAGCCGCTGCTGCCAAAATAGGTCATGGATCAGCCGATTGGGCTATGCATATTAAGGGTTTGGAGGTAACCGCTTATGACTGTCACGCTGCACCTGGTATGGCGTTGGCTTACGGCACCAGCTCAGTTGGTGCTCATCACAAGGACGCGTGGGTGATTTCTTGGGAGGTTCAAGCTAAACGTGGAAGCTACGGTGAAGAGAAAATTGACAAAGTTATAGAGATGCAGCGCCTCCGTGGCGGGGTTTTTGAATCCTTAACAGTTTGTCGTTTACCTAACACTTCGCTTGACCTCGAACTTGAATGGTACACAAAATTCCTTCGCGCGGCTACTGGAATAGAATTTACTTGGAACGCTTTAAACGAAATCAGCGATCGAATCTGGAACTTGATGCGGGCCTTTTGGATGCGTGAGTATGGAGGAAGCTGGAGAAAGGAAATGGACGTTCCACCGTTGAGATGGTTTAAGGAGCCCCTAACCCAAGGACCATTGAAAGGCTCTAAGCTTGACCCAGTGAAATACGATGTTATGTTACAAAATTATTACAAGAAGAGAGGATGGGACGGGAGAGGAATACCGAAGAAAATAACGCTGAAAAAACTCGGGTTATCCGATGTAGCTAAGCAGCTTGACAAGTATGTTAAATTGTCCGAGTAGAATCCACCAATCAGGTTTCAAAAAACTGCCCCTCAAACAGGCGCCTTTAATATGATCTGGCGAAGTACACCATTTCCACGGCTTTTTCTCCGCAGTAGACACAGTTAGCTATGGGCTTTTCCTTTTCGAAAGGTCTCAGCCTAATTGTGGCGCCAGTTTCTTCCTTTATTTTTTCTTCGCACTTTGAGCTGCCACACCATAATGCTTTGATGAATCCCCCTTTCTCTTCGAGCGTTTTCTTGAATTCATCGTAGTTATGCACTGTCGCTGTTCTTTCTTCTAAAGCTCTTTTGGCTTTGGCGTACAGGTTGCTTTGGATTTCTTCAAGAAGCTTTTCTGTGGCTTGTACAGCCTCGTCCATTTTGGCAGTGGCCTTCTGGTAGGTGTCTCGCCTTGCCATGGTTATCTGATTTTGTTTGAGGTCTCGGGGGCCTATCTCTATCCTAACGGGCACGCCTTTCAGTTCCCACTCGTTGAATTTCCATCCCGGCGTGTATTCTTCTCTGTCATCCAAAACGACGGTTATGCCTTTCTCCTTGAGTTTTTCCAAGATTTCTTTGGCTTTCGCCAATATTGCACTTGCGTCAGCGCCCTTGTACGGTATCGGTACTATGACAACCTGCACTGGAGCGACTTTCGGCGGCGCCACTAATCCCCTGTCGTCGCCGTGAACCATAACAAGCGCGCCTATCAACCGTGTAGATATGCCCCATGAGGTTTGCCAAACGTAATGCTCCTTCTCGTCTTCTCCTATGAATTTTATGTCGAAAACTTTGGCGAAGTTTTGGCCTAGATTGTGTGATGTCCCCATTTGCAGCGCTTTTCCGTCGGGCATCATCGCTTCCAGCGTTGTTGTGTAGAGTGCTCCAGCGAACTTTTCGCTCTCGGTTTTCACTCCGACAAGCACTGGAATCGCGAGGTAGTTTTCCATAACATCTTTGTACTCGTTTAGGATATCCATCACTTCTTTATCTGCGTCTTCTTTTGTTGCGTGGGCGGTGTGGCCTTCTTGCCAGAGGAACTCTCTGGTTCTGAGGAAGGGTTTTGTAGCTTTGGTTTCCCATCTTACGATGTTGCACCACTGGTTAAGTTTGATGGGCAGGTCTCTCCAGCTTCTAATCCATTTCGCGTAAGTGGCGTAGATTATCGTTTCAGACGTTGGCCTAATCGCAAGCTTTTCTTCTAGGGGGGTACTTCCGCCTTGAGTTACCCAAGCGACTTCTGGAACGAATCCCGCAAAGTGTTCTGCTTCTTTTTTCAGAAAGCTCTCGGGTATGAACATCGGGAAATAGACGTTTTTGTGGCCGGTTTCCCTTATTTTTTTGTTGAATACTTCTTGGATTTTTTCCCATATGGCGTAAGAGTGCTCTCGGAGGATTATGCATCCTTTTATTGGCGCGTAGTCTGCTAATCCTGATTTCAGGACAACTTCGGTGTACCATTCCGAGAGGTCTTCGTTTTTCTTTATGGTTACTCCAGTGTCCGACATAGCCTTTCTCTCCTTTTGTTTTACACTGGCTGCATATAACCATAACGCAGAGTCTGAAAATTTTATATTTGAACGTGAGTCTTTTTCACGCTATATGAGGCTTCTGTGTTGAAACGAACGGTGAAAAAAGTTCTGGTTACAGGAGCAACAGGCCAGATTGGCTCCGAACTGGTAGTGGCTCTCCGAGAAAAATACGGCAAAAACAACGTTGTCGCGGCTGGGCACAAGAAAAAACCAGGCAAGGAGCTGTTGGAATCTGGCCCTTTCGAATACCTAGACGTAACTAAGGAAGAGAGTTTTCAGTCAACCGTGAAAGAGTACGAGGTTGACGCAGTTTACCATTTGGCATCTCTTCTCTCAGCTGCGGGCGAAGAAAACCCGCAACTCGCTTGGAAAATCAACATGGGCGGACTTCACAACGTGCTTGAAACTTCGAGGAAATACGGCGTTGTCCAAGTTTTTTGGCCCAGTTCCATCGCTGTTTTCGGTCCTGGGGCGCCGAGGGTTAACGTGCCGCAAAACACTGTTTTGGCTCCCAGAACAATGTACGGCTTAACAAAAGTTGCTGGCGAACTGCTCTGCAACTATTACTTCCTCAAGTTTGGTTTGGATGTTCGCAGTGCTCGTTATCCTGGCGTAGTAAGCAGCGAAACTCCGCCTGGAGGGGGAACGACGGATTATGCTGTGGAAATGTTCTATGAAGCGCTTAAGAAGAAACGTTACACGTGCTTCGTGCGCGAAGACACTATGTTGCCAATGATCTACATTTCTGACTGCATCAAAGCAGCGCTTGACCTTATGGCTGCTGATTCTTCCAAACTGAAAGCTCGCGCAAGTTACAATGTGGCTGCCATGAGCTTTTCTGCTGGAGCGCTTGCGGCGGAAATCAAGAAGCACATCCCCGGCTTTACCTGCGAATACAAACCCGACTTTAGGCAGAAAATCGCGGATTCTTGGCCCATATCCATCGACGATAGCTTAGCACGCCGAGAATGGGGCTGGACGCCAACATATGATCTAGCGGCCATGACCAAGGATATGATCACAAAACTGAGCGAAAAATTCCGAGCTTGAAGAGCGCCAAGTCTAATATACGCTTCACTCCCAGTTTCAATTTATATACATTGAACTTCCGTGTGGAACTAGCGTTTGACTGTTAAGAGTTTAGGTTTTGCGTTTCTGAAACGCTTACCCTAATTGTATGTGAGAAGTCTGTTATAACCGTCAATCTGGGGTTGTGTACAGGTGTTTTCCAGATTACTTTTGGCTATGATGTAGTTTTCTGATGGTAAAAAACAAAACGCGGCGTTGATTCCTTTTCTTTGAAAACACGTAACTTTATGAATATCTCCAAAAGTATGATAAAAGCCTATATTAGCCGCATTGTAATGCGGTGTGGCAGTGTTTCACTAGTGAGAAAGTTTGACTTCGGAAGAGACATACTCAAAGTAATAGCAATCGTAACTATGACGATAGACCACATTAGTGCTATTCTATATCCAGACGTGTTGTTTCTTCATATTATCGGCAGGCTTTCCTTTCCCATATTCGCTTACCTCATAGTATTAGGAGTTGAAAGCACGAAGAAACCACGAAAGTACATGATAACGCTCCTTTCTTTTGCCTTGATTTCCCAGATTCCATATTTTCTTGCTTTCGAAATCCAACCTTTTGAACGACTAAACATCCTCTTCTCGCTGTTTCTAAGCGCCGTAACCATATACTTTTACAATAAGAGAAGTCTACTGGCTTTCATTCCCATACTGCTTTCAATTCTTCTAATGACGGAAGGAAGCTATTACGTAGTGCTAACCGCGGTAGGCATGAAAATCCTAAAAGGCAATCCGAAACTCGGTTTTCTCGCTTTATTCGCTCTGAACCTTCAATTCTTGCTTATACCAGACACTCAGATCTTGTCTCTTTTTGCGGTGCCGCTAATTCTTCTTCATGTAAAAAACTGGTTAAAAAAGGAAATACTTATTCCCGAAAACTCTTTTTATTACTCCTTGAGAAAATACGCGTTCTACGCTTATTATCCACTGCATTTGGCGTTACTATTTTCAATTAAGCTATTTTTCTTCTAACAATCTGTGGAGTTGCCTGCTATTTCTTTCCAATCTTTCGAAAAGTCTTGAACTCTGTGAAGATGTGATCAAGATTTCTAATTCACAATTGTATTAAGCTAACGTAGCAAGCAGATTAAACGGTGTAACTTATGGACATTTTACAAGAATACCCGCGAAGAATGCAAGCTTCAGAGTCCACTAAAGAAAAAGGCGCCTCTATCACTAAGTGGCATGCGCTGGTGTTAGGCTTAGTTCTGCTCGTTGTTGTGCAGGCGCTTTTCGTTAGTGTTCTTTATGAAAAAACTCAGGATGACTCGTTGCCATCTTATGAATCGCTTTATGCAGATTATTTGTCTCTGCAGTCGCAACTTGAGACCTTGAAAGAGCAGTATGATAGGCTGAATTCAGAATACCTTTCTCTGAAATCGAGTTATGACGAGTTGAATTCTTCACAGGCTTCTGACTTCGCCGAGTCGCGGTACCTCTCTCTTCAAAAACGCTATGATGAGCTGAACTCTCAGTATGCTGCTCTCATTTCCCAGCGTCTCTTCCTCCAAACGAGCTACGATTCTTTACAATTACAGTTTGCCGCCCTGCAGAATAGCTACGACGCAGCCGCTTCGGAATATGAGCAGATCAGGTATCAAATCAATCAGCGAGCACAACATTACGGCATATCCGTGTTCATCACTTCAAATGACTCTTCAGTCCAGCAAGTTACCAACCAAATCACTGGAGGTTGGAGCAACCAATCAGACTGGAACGAGTACTGGACAGACATTAAAGCACTCTACAATTGGGTCGTAAACAATGTCGCCTATAGGTCTGATGGGCTTTTCCCGCTGCTTCCTTCATCATTACCCGGTGAAGTTGATTACATAACAGAGATGTGGCAGTTTCCCAACGAAACATTAAGCCTAGAAAAAGGCGACTGCGAAGACATGGCTATTCTGCTTTGCTCTATGATACGCTGCTACAGCCAAGAACACCAAGTGGAATGCATACTGATAACTAGCTCTTATGCTGGTCATGCCGCTGTCCAAATTCCTGTTTCTGGAGGAAAAATAGCCATTCTGGACCCTGCTGGAAACTATTATACCTCTGACGTTCTGGGCAACCTTGTTTCCAAGGACATCTCAACAGAGATTAGCAGCTGGCTGAACTATTGGAAGCCTCAAATGGGCACTGATGTGCGAGTTTACAGGGTTTTTGCAGATTACATGGATCAAACGTTCGCTTCAACAGATGAGTATATTTCATGGATGGATTCGCGATAGAAGAGTATTAGAGCTTCTGGTTTGAAAAGGATTTATTACTTGTTCTGTTGCTTTAGATTCTATGTCTGAGAAGAATAAGCCTTGGTTCAAATTCTGGCCTTCCGACGTACCCAAATACATCGAATATCCGTCGATTCCGCTCCATGAAATTCTGACAAAAACCGCGAAAGAGCAGCCAGACAGAGCTGCCATAGCGTATTTTGAAAGGGAAATCACTTACCGAGAATTAAATTCGCTTTCCAACCAATTCGCCGCAGCCCTTGCAGCTTTAGGTGTGAAAAAAGGTGACAGGGCTGCGATTTTTCTGCCTAACATTCCGCAGTTTGTAATCGCGTATTTTGGCGTTCTCAAGGCAGGCGCAGTTTTAACAGCCATAAGCCCGTTGCATAAGGAGCGCGAAGTGGAGTATCAACTGACTGATTCGGAAGCCGAGACAATAATCGCTTTAGACTCGCTTTACCCAATCGTGGAGAAGGTTTGGCAGAAAACCAAGCTGAAGAACGCCGTAGTCACCAGTTTGGAAGAGTACGCATCTAAAACCGCCATTTCGCCCAGCAGAGTTGGACAGAAGCCAAACGTCTATTCTTTTCAAGAGCTGCTTAAGGAAAAAGGGGCTAAGCCTCCGAAAGTGAACATCAACCCGAAAGAGGATTTGGCGGCGCTACAGTACACGGGCGGAACCACAGGTACAGCCAAAGGCGCCATGCTAACCCACACGAACTTAGTCTCAAATGCTATTGCTTTTGCGGCTTGGATAAAAGGCACCACCGCAGAAGAAACGTTTCTAACCGCTTTGCCGCTCTTCCACATTTATGGCATGACCACAAGCATGAACGTGCCAATCCTCTTAGCCGCCAAGATGGTGTTGCTTCCCCGCTTTGACCCTGTAGCAGCCTTAGAAAGCATCCAGAGGCACAGGGTTACAGTCTTCTGCGGCGTCCCCACCATGTACTCGGTATTGCTGGCTAACCCCGAGTTGGGCAAGTTCGACTTAACCAGCATCCACGTCTGCATTTCAGGCGCTTCGCCGCTTCCGCCGCAGGTTCAGAAGAAATTCATGGCCATCACAGGCGGTTTTCTCGCAGAAGGCTATGGCTTGACCGAGGCGTCACCAGTCACTCACTGCAACCCAGTGGACAAGACAATGCGCACAGTGCGGTTAGGCTCAATTGGCTTGCCTCTGCCAGACACGGACGCCCGAATAGTCGATGTGGAAACAGGCGAGAAAACGCTTG
>Ga0315555_1002311_pt1 | contig 13451 bp, 13 predicted proteins | sample SalMarSW160380MG_FD_202113 | JGI IMG/M metagenome (GOLD analysis project Ga0315555, IMG submission 202113) | Salt marsh sediment microbial communities from the Plum Island Ecosystem LTER, Massachusetts, United States - Salt Marsh Sediment SW1603-80 ...
CAACCGGGTAGACGCTGACAACGGCTTTCCGAACACACTCAGGCGAAACCTCCCGCATCTCCGAAGCGTCAGCATACTTGCCGGCTCGCCACAGAAGCTCAATGGCGTAACGGGCGTTTCCTCCTTCAGAATCTCCTAACTCAGCGATGAGACCCATTGTTTGGGTTGGGATGGTTCCCTCTCTGAAGGCAAGGTTCACTCGGTCATTAAGAATGTCTTCGAGCTGCGACTCTGAGTATTCCTCCAGCTGGATTATGTTGCGTTGAAGAGTGCTTCTTGTGCTTGGATCCAGCTTTTCCAAGTATTCGGGTTGGCGGAGGATACAGATGAGGGAGAGCCTTTTGGGAGCATTAAGACGGTCTTCTTGGATGCGGGAGAGGTTGTAGATGGAGTCTGAGCCTTCACTGCGGACAAGAGATTCCAGCTCGTCTAAGGTCAGGATTAGATAGGCATCTTTCTCGTCGAGGACCTGCATAAGCGCCTGCAACAGTTCCTCTGCTGAATAGCCACGTCTAGGAAAAGTAGGATAGAACTTCATGATGATTCGTTGAAGAATCATAAAGAGGCTCCCCTTGCATTCGCGGCAGTTAACGTGGACGTAATTGAGGTTGATGTTACGCTGCTTTGCCTCTTTTACTATGTTTAAACCGAAGTGTTGAGAGAGAACCGTTTTGCCTGTTCCGATCTTTCCTATAATCAGGGCGCGTTGAGTCATTTTTCCGGGGTTCTCAACGGCGAAACGGAAAAACTGGTTCAAGAGATTGAGTTGAAGTCTCCTATGGAGTAGATGCTGTGGAATATAGTTGATGTCAAGTTTGCTTTCATCCTTGAAAACGCTGGAATATCGAGGCATAAATCAGCCCTCTTCAGACTTCTGAACAATGATTTATGGTTTTTGTCTCTTTAAAAGGTTGCTGAGGTCCCAGAAAAGCGAAATAAGATCTTGAAGTGCAGAAAATAGTCGAAAAAATCAGCCATCTGAGATGTGTTCTCACATAACTGACAAAGGAAGAGAATGGAGTTTAAAAATTTTGGAGTTTGTTTTTCAATTCTTTTATTTTCTGTTTAAGTTCATCTGCTTGGTCTTCTTCGCCCATGGCTTTGTGGCAGTCAAGGACATATTCTAGGGCGCTAACTCCGAAACGGTCATAACCCTTCTTGAATGCTAGGTCTGCTGAATTGAGAAAACGTTCCTTGGCTGTATCATAGTCTTTCAGTTGGTAATTGCATTCTGCCGCCTTAAACAGGGCGTAGGAGGCATCAAAAAAGTTTTTGACTTTTTCATAGAGTTCGGATGCCTTTAGGTATTTCTCTGTTGCCTCTTCAAGTTTGCCGGCGTCAGCTAAGGCTGTTCCTTCTTTGTGAAGTTTTATGGGGTCCTCTTTTTCAACTTCTTCACTGCTGCTCATACAGTTTCACCATTAACATCCGGCATATGTCCAGCATGACCTTTAACTTTTACCTTTCACGCCTTCATGTCCTTTTCTGAGACAGAACTTGCGTCGGGTGAAGAATTGGGTCTTTAAGGTTATAACAGAGAAGATTTATTGTATTGGTAAGCTCAGGAATGTAGAGGGAGAGGAAAAAGCTGAGACGTATTACGCTCCTGTTCTGTTTTATACTTATCGTGATTATAGTTTCACCTCTTTTTTTGGTGATTTGGAACTTTGGCACCGATGAACAGAAGTCAGAGCCTGAATTTTTTGTTGGAGTAGAATATGCTATCGACAATCACAGTGTTGAAGATTGCAAAGCCTTGGTTGATAGGGTAAAAAACTTCACGAATTTTTTTGTTGTGGACTCGCTTGGAATAACATTGGACATAAACAATCTCAACGAGGTTTGCAATTACGTCTATGATTCGGGACTATATTTTATGGTCTTCTTTATTTCTCCACTTAATGACACTTTACAATGGAGATACAACTATTATCCTAACCTCTGGATTTTGGAGGCTAAAGAAAAATATTGTGACAGGTTCTTAGGTGCCTACGTAATGGACGAGCCTGGAGGAAACCAGCTGGACCAAGGCAGTTTTCAATTAGTTAAAGAGGCGAAAGACCAAGCGGAAGCCGCTGAGAGATGGGTGGAAATGCTCCAAGGTCACATTAATCAATACGCTTTTCTGCGAAGGTACGAAGATTATATCATATTAACCTCGGATTATGGTCTCTACTGGTTCGACTACAAAGCTGGATATGATACAATCTTAGCCGAATTCGCTTGGAATCACAGCAGAACCCTACACGTTGCGCTTTGTAGAGGCGCCGCCAAGGTCCAGAACAGAAACTGGGGCGTAATGGTCACATGGACATACAATGGAACACCATACATTGTGCCAGGCAACGAACTCTACAATGACCTGATTTTGGCTTACCATAATGGAGCAAAATATGCGGTAATCTTTGATCATCCAGACACCGATTATTCAGAGTATGGAATATTAACCGAAGAACACTTTGATGCCATCGAAAACTTCTGGAACTACGTAAACAATAACCCTGACAAGCATGGAACAGAAAAAGCAGAGGTGGCTTATGTTCTCCCCGAAAACTTTGGCTTCGGATTCCGCAGCTCTGACGATAGTATTTGGGGGCTATGGAGCGCCAACACGGATGAACGGATAGAAAAGATTTGGGGCGACGTCAACCAGCTTGTAGACCAGTATGGTTCCAGATTCGACATTGTTTACAGTGACCCAGAATTCAATGATGATCTGCAACGGCACTATAAGGAATTGTTTTTCTGGAATGAACCATTGAACTAGAGACTGGTTTGTTGGCTGGATGGCTGCGTTTAGATGAAGGAAGATATACGTCTCATTCAAGAGCTTTCAACGAACGGAATCTACACGCTGCTACTGTTTCTGCCAAAGCAAGTTACATTGACTATAGGAAAGCTGGGAAAGCAGAGGTTTCCAATAGGCTACTACACTTACACTGGCTCAGCTTTGGGCAAGGGAGCCTCAAGCCTCAAACATCGAATCGCTAGGCACCTGAAGAAAGAAAAACGGAGCTTCTGGCACATAGATTACTTTCTGGCAGACGAAAGCGTGTCCATTGAAGCGGTTATAGTCGCTGAAACCAACGAAAACATGGAGTGCAAAACAAATCAGTACATAAAGACTATAATGGGAGCAGAAGTTCCTGTCAAAGGGTTCGGAGCTTCTGATTGCAGAAAAAACTGCAAAAGTCACCTACTGTATTTTCCGGAGATCGAGAATGCAGACTTCTTGGTTCAGAAAGTCGTTGGACATCTCCAGTCAGCATCAGGCATTCTTTCAGTCTGTGTGATTCATTGACGCTTTTTCGGCGGGTTATTTTTGGGTTACCCGTTTTTTGGGTATAAACAGTAGAGTCAAGAAGACGCCAGCTAGGAAGCCTCCCACATGAGCGGTGTGGGCGACGGATTCTACGACTCCGGAGGACACGTAGGCGGTTTCGATTAAAATCGTTATGAAAACGAAGAGAATGGCTGGAAGCGGGATGGGAATGAAACCGAAGAGTTTGAGGAGCCAACGGAAGGGAAAAAGAATGGCGAAGGCAGCTAAAACGCCGAAGATTGCCCCCGAAGCACCTATGGCGGGGATAACGGATGCGCTGTTTAGGTAGGAGTGAAAGAGTCCTGCGATAACGCCGCAGGCTAGATACAGCGCCAAAAAGCGGGAACTGCCTAATTCTCGTTCAACCGCGTCGCCGCTTACAAAGAGAAAGAGCATGTTCAGTGCTAGATGTATGATGTCAGCGTGCAAGAACATGGATGTGATTAGGGATAGGAGATTCCTGCCTCCCATGATTTGAGCGGGAACTAAACCGTAGGTTGTGATAAGATGATTATAGGACTCAGGATCGGATAAGCTCGTAAGGAAAACTAGGATGTTCGCCACAATAATCAGGTATGTTACCACAGCAACCTTAGACCCCAAAGCTAATCCACTCCTAAACAGTTAGACGCTCACTATTTCCCAAGAAACATAAAATCCTTTTTGTTCAAACTAAATGATACCGCCTTGCCTAATAACCTATAATTAGGTATAACCACAAAATAGCCTCTTTAACGGAGAAACAAACCCGTTTTATGTTTGGGAAGTGAAGAAGATGACAGAGACAGCCGTGGTGTACTCACCTAAGTATTTGCGCCACAAAACCGGACCCCGGCATCCCGAGTCCCCTTCCCGCCTCAGGGTAATCATGAGAGAACTGAAGAAGAGCGGCATTCTCGAAAATGAAAGATGCTCCCTTGTCGAACCAGAAATCGCCAGCATCAAAGACTTGGAGCTGATCCACGACATTGACTATATTCAGCGAATTCAACAATTTTGTAGTTGTGGCGGCGGACTTCTGGATCAAGAAGACACAGTGGTTTCTTCCGAAAGTTATGATGTAGCCCGTTTGGCTGCCGGAGGAACAGTGAAAGCGGCTGATCTTGTTATGACAGGAAAGTATAGAAACGCCTTCGCATTTGTTAGACCTCCGGGACATCACGCTGGACCATACTACTCCATGGGCTTCTGCGTCTTCAACAACATTGCAGTAGCCGCAGCTCATCTCCTAGAAAATTTCAGCCTTGACCGAGTTTTGATTTTGGACATAGATGCTCATCATGGAAACGGAACACAGGAAATCTTCTACAGAAGCAACAAGGTTCTCTACGTTAGCCTCCACGAAGACCCCATCGAGTTTCCCTTAACCGGATTCGCTGAGGAGGTTGGAGAAGATGAGGGATCAGGATACACAGTGAATATTCCTCTTCCCTACGGAACAGGCGACAGAATCTATCTCAGAGCCTTCAACGAGATTGCGGCTCCAATCATCAACCAATACAAGCCACAGTTCATTCTGGTCTCCACGGGATTTGACAACCATTACACAGACCCAGTGGGAAACCTGTCCCTATCAGCTCTCAGCTACACCAAAATCTTTGATGCCATTTTAGAGTCAGCATCGAAGTTTTGTCAAGGAAAACTTGTGGCAGCTCTGGAGGGCGGATACAGTCTAAGGTTTCTTGGAAATATGGCATGCGCGGTTACTGCAAAGATGGCTGAAATCCCCTACGTTATCCAAGATAGACATTATGGTGCAGGTATTAAGATACGGAAAAAGGGAGAAAAGACAATAGCGCAAGTGAAGAAAATTCAATCGTCCTTCTGGAACATAAAAAACTAATTTTTTATGAAATAGAGAAAAGGTTTGGGGAAATCTGAGTGTTTCCCCGAAATGGGATAACCGAATCTGTGTGCTTGGTTTATTCAATGACTTGGATGGCGCCTTCGGGGCATTCCATCTCGCATGCTCTACATGTGATACAGTCCTCAACGTTTACTGGAACAGACTTTCCGTCTTTCATTTCGTAAACACCTACAGGACAAGTGTCAACGCATGTTTCGCATCCGGTGCATTTCTCAGCATCAACTATGATTTCAACCATTATCTAATCAACTCCGCTTTTTAGATTTTAATCAAAATGAAGCATTGAAATAAAAACGTTTTGTAAAAAAAAGGAAACTATTCGCGGAGTCTCAGAAGAACTCCGTCGATCGTTGCTTCAGCCTCTTCGATTCTGCTCTTGTATTCTTCCAGAAGCTTTCCATATGCACCCTTAGAAACTTCTCCGCGTCTGTATCTTGTTTGTACTCGTTGCATGTCTCTTTCTGCGCCTTCAAGATTTGTTTCAGCCACTTCGATCTGTCTCATCATGTTTGCATACTTGGAACCGGCAGATCGTATCTTCTCGCTGAGAGTGGAGAGATTCCTAGAAACTGTGGAGAGGCGTCCGTCCAGCATCTTTTTCCTGACCTTAAATCTGCGTCTAGGAATTTTTCCCTTCCGTAACCGCTCTTCTAGGGATTCAAGCTCTGCCCGAATTCTTGTTTTTTCTTCATATGTATCAACGAAGCTCCTGAGGTCTTTCGGCGGAACCGGAATTATTGGGGACACCGAAGGCTTGGGGGCTTTCCAGAAAAAGGTTAATGCTGACGCGGCAACAGCTATGATTCCCATCCATATTGTGGGGTAGAAAGAAGACCAGAATATGAGATGTCTATAGTTAATGTTGAAGCTGAGGTCTTCGGACGGTGCCACATCGGAGAAAGCAAAGCTTATGCTTTCTTGAAGGTCGCTTTTTTCGATGCTGATGGGGTCTAGAGGAGTGGAGGATTGGAACTCGGCGCCTTTGGGGAGAGTTATGGAGACGGTTAACTTTCCTATCGTTGAGTTGAATTCTTCAAAGAAGGTGAAATGTAAGTTGTATTCGACTCCATTCTGTTGACTGACGCATTTTTCCCATGGAACTCGATAATGCAGATAGAGCGTTTCCGTTTCATTTGTATCCACGATTTCTCTGAGATGCACTGTCATCTTTCCGTTTTCAGTTGTCGCCGCAAGTGTACCCATCTCATCCCGCACTGCAAAATCGTAGGCACCTTCTGGGAAACCAACTTCAACAGAGCTTATCCAAAATCCTCTGTTGGTTATGTAGTAAGCGTTAGTAACGTAGATGCTTCCCACCTGATCTAAAATTATCTCCCGTTCTATCTCATTGAATTCAATTTGAACAGTTGGGCGTTGGAATTCGTCGTAGGAATATTGCTTTGACAAGGAGAGATCATACACTATATCAAGCTCGGTATCAGATTCATCGTAAAGTTTGATGCCGGCAAGGGAAGTAGGAGTAACGCCTGCAGCATAGATCTCTGTGCCATTTAGGGCGAGGTAGACAACATGAATGCCCGCATCAAGATATGCAGAATTATTGGTTAAGACGCTGACGGAATTATAGGTTGTTGGATCATAAAGCCCACCAGCCTCCACCCGATATGTTCCTGCGGTGGTAACGTTAACTTCTACGCCTAAATTAAGGTAATCAAAGGCTCCGTCACCATCAGTGTCCACTCCCTCATCAGAGATTATGCCGGTGAGACTTGCAGTCTCGTCTTGGGCACTAACTGGGGACACTTGAACCAAGAAAACCAATAAGGTTGAAATGATTAGGAGAGAAATCATCATCTTTGACAAGATTCTTTTGTGCGTGTGTGCATTCTTCACATGAAACACCATCAGTGGATTCTTTATTGTTTGTTGGCGTAAGTATCACAGATTACCTTTATTTACTTTTACTTAAATCAAGGCTCCAACAAGCGAATCCAGTTCTCTGTGTTTTCTATATAACTTGCTTTCAACAGCAAAAATCGTAGATATAGCATACAGTGGTCAGTTATTGTGCTTCCTGTATATTGTGTAAATTTGCTGTTCTCTTGGTTTTTCTGAAAAAGCTGTTTTTCAACAATCTTCTGTTATTAGTCTCCTAATATGTTGTGTCCTGTTCTTACGTGTAACTTTCTACATAAACTAATTAAATCACGCTTACAAACTGACAGAAGACAGCAATCAAAGGTATGCTATCATGAATGATATTCGACTCACAGAAAAGGCTGATTACATTTCCAGATGTTTGGAATTTGCGATTCTTCTAGAGGTTAGTGGCTATCCGAAGCCCGGAAACGTTCACAGAACAGCGGACTTTCCAGAAACAACATTTGAGCATTATCTTGCTTCTGCGGTTGCGATAGCGCCCTCCTTTAAGAGGGCAGCTGAGCAGGGAATCAGGGTTTCGGAGGGAGAAATAGGTCCCTCAGAGGTGGGTATCGGGAACATAATCAAGGATGCTGTTGACCGTATGCTAGGGAGTCAGAGTGGCGGCAACACTCTGTTGGGTGCGATAATTATTCTTGCGCCCATAGCGGCTGCAGCGGGAATGATTCCTAACAGTTTTTCTTTGCCTAAGCTTAGGAAGAACATTAAGGTGATTGTTGAATCAACAACTCCTGAGGATGCATTGGACGTTTACGATGCGATAGCTGTCGTTAATCCCGGGGGATTGAATAAGTCTAAGAAACTGGATGTGACAGACCCCGATTCAAAGAAGAAGATTCTAGATGAAGGCGTGACTCTCTTTGATACGTTTGAAATCGCTTCTTCGTATGATTCTATAGCTTCTGAGTGGGTTCACAATTATCCAATCACCTTTGATCTTGGTTATCCATATTTTGTTAAGCAGCTTGAGGAGACTGGGGACATTAACACGGCTACTGTCCATGCTTTCCTGAAGATTCTCGCAGAAGTCCCAGATACCTTCATTTCCCGAAAAGTGGGTCAAGCTAAGGCGGAAAGCATCTCAGCCGAGGCTGGACGGGTGTTAAAGGAGGGGGGCTTAACAACGCCTTTGGGAAGAAATCTTCTCCAAAAGCTTGACAGCAAACTCAGAGACCTAAACAATGACCTGAGTCCAGGAACAACAGCAGACATAACAGAGGCAGTGTTAGCCCTCAACAACCTAAACGGCTACAAACCCTAAGATAGACCATTTATTCTTTTGGTTGCTTCAACCAAGCCGATGGTGCCCGTCATCATCACGTCGCCTGCAGGAGTTGCGAAATGAACTGGGAGATTTGTTTTGGCTAAAATATTCCTATTGGGTCCAGTCACCACCACTTTTTCGATTTTAGAGAATCCGGGTGGTTTTTTCAGATAGAACATGCCATGTCCATTGTCTTCGAAAACTTCTTCATTGCTAAGCTTTCCGTCTGCAAAGTCCCTCAGAAGCCTCTTCATCTTTTGTGGATTCAGCAATCGTGTATGATGCTCCAATACTGCAGTGACTTTGCCCCCTGATATTATTGCAGCCATGGTGTGTCCATTGCCTACATTAACCGCGAGAATCGGATCAGACTTCTCTACAACTGGATCCATTAGACACCCAAGTATTGCATCCGGCGAAGTGTCCATAACCAACACTTGGGCATTCGGCAGCTGTCTTTTCGAGGCTTGCACTGCAGACTTCATTCGTGGATAATATGGGGGAATTTGGTTTTCCGTGAAGGCGAATGCTTCAGGTTTCGGATTATTTTCCAGCAGTTCCCTCATTTTGTTGATTCGAAACCGTCTATTGCTCATTCCATCTGGGAAAACTCCGTGGTCCTGAACTGCAATCGCAACAAAATCTATGTCCGAAAAAGGCTCTCCAAAAAACTTCAACCCATGTAGTTTCTCAATGTTCACTTCTTCAAGGACCATTGTTTCTCCCTCGAAATTTTCTGGTCCAGAATCTTGGACGATTTCTATTCCCATTTCTTTGACTTGATCCAGATTATTTCTTATGGTATAAGCCGCATTTTCTGTCATAAAGACTCTAAATCCTGCCGTAACATGTTGCTTCAGGGCATGCGAAATAGCTCCTCCACCTATCGTGTCTCCCTTAACAAAAAGATCATTACCTTGACAAGTTGCAGCTCTTACTTTCGCTGCGAAAACTTGAGATGGGGATGGAAGAACCATCTTTATGCAGTTCTCGACACTCCGTTTTTCATCATCATAAAGCAGGATATCTTCAGTTCCAGCACCTATGTCGATGGCTAAAATCTTCATGAATTGTTCCTCTTAACGGTCTTGTCAAATCTGCTGACCAAAAATAGGAGGAGCCTCTCATCTACCTTTCGATTAGTTTCTTCAGCTTCTCCATCACTCTTTTGGGTGCAACTCGAAAACTGTTAATGTAATCGCATGCCCAATTTCTATGTTAGATATGACTGGCAGAGTGTTTCCGCTAGAACTATGCTGAAAGAACGTTAATGAGGCTTGTTCATTTCAGGTCTCTTTGCATGGATTGCTGCAACAGTGGCGCCAACATTGCTTTCATCAACCACCAAAATTATTTGTGATGTATGCGGCGCAAAGATGCCTCGTTTTATGTTGATTTCTGGTATAGCCCCTATGGCGATTGAGGCAACTCCAGACGAATATTTCATTCCGTCTCCAATGAGGGTGACTACGCCAACACCATCCTCTATTGTTAAATCTTCATCAAAACCTCTAAGCCGTTCCTCATTTTTTCTCAGAAACTCTGAATCAAGGAACAGAAAATCTCGAATTCTCTTGCCGGTCTCAAGTGTCTCGGTTCCCAAATCAAGGAAGTCGTTACGGTTTTCCCAAATCCTCAAAGCATCCTCAAAAGATCTGCTGTTTTGGTCATCCATTGTAAGAATTGCGCATCCAGATTTTCCTGTTACACACTTCACGGTTTGGTCACCATTGCTTTCAGACTGAATCATCGTGTATTCTTCAGGTCTAGAGATTGACACGACCTTTATGGGTTGTTTGAATCGCTTTGCCATTGAGATTGCGTCGCCTTGAACAATTTTCATTCCCATCATGGATGCTTTGTGGGCTTCATTATAGCTGAGAGAGGCAAGATGCTCGGTTGTTTGGTCTTTAACTATGTATGGATCAGCACTTTGAACTGGCACTTCTTTGAACAAGACCGTTTCAACGTTATATTTTCCTTTCAATAGGCACGAAACAAAAACTGCTGTAAGATCGGAGCCGCCTCTTCCAAGGATTGTTTCTAGCCCGTCACTTGTGATGCCGAGGAAGCCTGCTTGCACAACTACATTTCCATCTTCAAGTGACTGGATGAGGTGGTTAATCTTATTCTTGCTTAACTCATAATCAGGGGTAGCATTTTCGAAGTTGTCATCTGTTACGATGGGCCATTGCTCTTTAGGAATGTGGCAGGAATCAAGACCGTTGCTCTTCATGATATGTTCCATGAGAACAGATGTTGGCAATTCTCCACCAAGGGTTAGAACTTTTGCTTTAACGGTTCCACGAAAACGTTTATTGATTAAAGAGACAGCTTCATCCATCTGCTGCCGATATTTTTGTAACTCGTAAATAAACTGTTTCAGATACTTGCCTTTGACATAGGTTTTTGCTATTCTCTCGTATGTGTTGAAGATAGAATCTATTGCGAGAGGTCTAGAATGCGTGTAAGATTCGCCTATTCTAATGAGTTCATCTGTGAATCCGTTTGGCGCAGAGAAAACAACTACAGGACCTAAATCATCCTGATCCTTCAGTGATTTTATGCAATCCAAAATCGCAGGTATTTTTTTGCCCTCATTAGTCAATAGACTCCCGCCGAATTTTGCCACCGAAAGCTTCATCATTCCCTTTACCTCTTCATACAGCTAACAGGAAAAGACTAACAGTTTAAGTTTTTTTTGGCTCCGCACGCTAATTTACGGTAAAATAGAAATCTTGTTCAAATTTTAGGTTTTGGTTTAGGGTTAAAATGTAATCCCCCCCCTACGGGACGACGGACGGGCGAAACGGTTATCGTCCGAATGGGGAAGACCATTTACGGTTTATGGCCTGTATACACGGTTCAGGTACTATACCTATCCTATATCCTGTTCCAGAAAGGAAGAGGAAGGAACGGAAGGTACCATACTGTAAACAACAAGATAGTATGTATGTGCTAAATCGTGTATACACTTCAAAGAAAGTATGTATGATCGAAAACGATTATACACCAGAAAAGAAAGGATAGACAAAAAATCCTAGATAATAAATTTGTTAAGTAAACAATAGTCGATAATCTAGTCAACTATTTTTTCTGTTTTATTGATCCTTTGGACGTCATCAAGAACGGCGTTAGGTATTCGAAACTTTGGGTTTCATTAGGTCCCACTTGAGTGATGAATGATGCTGGACCTGTAGCATTCCCTAAATAAGGAAATTGAACTGTGAATTTGTACTGAACGTCTGGTTGTAAAGGTATAAAGAATTCTTTATTCCAACGGAAGATAAGCACCTTCTGGCTATTCTCAATTCAAAACTTGGTTGGTTTTTAATTAAGAATACTTGCACTCAAATTCGGGGTGGCTATCAACTCATTTGGAAGTATTTTAAAAATATACCTATTGCAAAGAAAAAATCATCAGAATTGGAAAAACTCTCTGAACAAATGATTTCATTAAATAATGCGCTTACAGAAATGGGGAATAAAAAGACAGATAAAAGAGGTAGAATTGAAACTAAACTAAAAGAAGTTGATGCTAAAATTGACGAACTGGTTTACAAGATTTATGGGATAACCGAGAAAGAACAAAAAATTATTGAAGGCAAATTATAATTTTCATCTCTGAGAAAGTCTCTGAAAATCTCAAAGAATTAGAGATAAAAGTAAACTGACCGAACCGAAAAACTGATTTACTTTTGATTCAAATAAGAATAGAACTGTTTGAGGTGTTATTGATTTGAAGGCAAGAATGATGAAACTTCTTTTGGAATTATTGAAGGATTCAAAAAGAAGCGATAGGAAAATTGCTAAAAGCATTGGGGTTTCGCAACCAACCATTTCGAGAATGAGGCAAAGGCTTACTGATGAAGGGATAATCCAAGAATTTACCGTTATTCCAGATTTTACAAAAATGGGATTTCAGATTATGGCTATAAGCTCTTTCAAGTATAAAGTTGCGAAAGATATAGAAGGATTAAAAAAGCTAATGATGGCAAAACCAAACGTCATATTTTCCTCTATAGGGGGAGGCATGGGAAAGAACGGAATCATAATTTCCTTCCATAAGAGCTATCCAGAATTTTCCAAGTTCATTTCAAATCTCAGGGCAGAAGGCAAGGACATGATAGACGATTTGGATTCAATGCTCGTTAGCCTGGAAAATCAAATTGTTAAACCTTTATCCCTAAAATATCTTGCTGAACTGGAAGAAAAATAGAGCGTTCTTTTGGCAGTTCTAGATGCAAGAAATGCATCGAAATCTTAGAATGAAATGCCCTTCATTAATTAAACATCTCTGAGAAAAGCCTCTGCAAGTTTTTAAGTTTGGGAAGCTCTCGCATTAAATTAGGATAAAAAGAGGCTTAAACCATAAACTCTGTTAATTTTATTGTTATTTTTAGCACCTATTTATATATTACGATTCGTGATACCTAAAAATGACGAATCAGGGGTTGGGTTATTTGGAGAAAACTATTAGTTTAAACTTCAATCATGGATACTTGATAGATAAAGTCAATGTGCCCTCCAAAGCGGGGATTTACATCGTTTATGTTGGCAAATATAACGAAGAAAAGGATACTGTATCTCTTCACAAATTGATTTACATTGGTGAGGCTAAAGACGTTAAGAATCGTTTGTCTAAGCACGAAAAATGGAAAAAGTGGAAAAGATACGCTTCCGAGGGAGAAATACTAATTTTTTCTGTGGCTGGAGCTGTTAGTCCAGACCGTGAACGTGCAGAATGTGCTCTAATCTACTATCGCAAACCTTCGACAAACGATGAATGTAAAGACGAGTTCTCCTATGACAAAACCACAATAAAATCAACTGGAAACTGTAAGTTTATTAAATCTGAATTTACTGTAGAAAGAACTGAAAAATCCAAGACTAAAAAATAGCAAAAAGTTTCTAAATGCAAGAAATGCAGAAAATCATACGAGCTAACAGGTTACTAGAAGACCACGATAGAACTAGGCTTTAGCTGAACCATTTCTTTTTCTCTATCATCTGGATGAGTTGTTTTAGTTTGTCAAAGGAGATTATGGGATTAAACTGTCTCCACTTCCAACTTTCAGTTCCCCGCTTTCTTGTAT
>Ga0315555_1002313_pt1 | contig 13448 bp, 10 predicted proteins | sample SalMarSW160380MG_FD_202113 | JGI IMG/M metagenome (GOLD analysis project Ga0315555, IMG submission 202113) | Salt marsh sediment microbial communities from the Plum Island Ecosystem LTER, Massachusetts, United States - Salt Marsh Sediment SW1603-80 ...
ACCTGCCACGCTATACTTAAGGAATGTGCGGGGAATATTTTCCGGCATTATTTCAATCCGACATATCCGGCGGTTTCGACTAATTCCTGCCCTTCCTTGCTCAGAATAAATTCAATGAAATCTTTCACGGCACCCTGGGGTTTACCATTGGTGTACATGAACAGCGGTCGGGACAGCGGATAGGTCTTGGTCAAGATATTTTTCTTGATACAGGTTACACCTTCGACCGTAATTGCTTTGACCTTGTTTGATACATAACCGACACCGACGTAGCCAATTGCGCCGGGCGTATTTTCAACCGTGGTGGCAATGGCTTTATTGGAAGCATTCATCAAGGCGTCCCGGCGGATTTTCTCACCATTGAGGGCTAATTTAGTGAAGGCTTCGAATGTTCCGCTGGCGGAATCACGCGACAGCACGACAATCTTTTTATTCTCGCCGCCAACTTCTTTCCAGTTCGAAATTTTGCCGGTGTAGATTTTGTGGATCTGCTCAACTGTCAGGTTGCTAATTTTATTGGAAGGATGCAAAATGACCGCAATCCCGTCCATGGCAATAATATGAGCGACCGGATTGACGCCCTTGGCAATGGCATTCTTAATCTCGTCGTCTTTCATCGCCCGGGAAGCATCGGCGATATCACAGGTTTTATCCATTAAAGAGGCGATACCGACACCGGAACCTCCGCCCCGAACGGAAATCGTGACATCCGGATTGGCATTCATGAATTCCTCGGCAGCTAATTGCACAATCGGTAAAACTGTAGTTGAGCCTTCCACCCGCAGCTTGGTCTTTTCACCGGCTATTATCAGCGACATACTCATCAGAATTATTGATGATATTAAAAAGAATTTCTTCATGGTAATAATCCTTTCTTGCTTAGAATTTAAATTGAATATCGGTTTGTAACAACTGCTCGGACTTGATTGTGCCGCGCAGGTTTTCGATCTGGTAATAGTCCAATCCGAGCGATACATTTTTGGTCAGACCATACTGGATGATGATTTCACTGCCTTTGACATCGGTTCTGCCACCATATGTATCGTTATCCGGCAGGAAATCCAACCAGGCATCTTTTTCCAGTCTACGATAGAGATATTTCATCTGCCACTGGCCTTTTTCGTTGATTTTTTCCGAACCGAAAGCTATGCCAAATGCCATGCCACTGTTGGCAGTATCCGACTCGACTTCGAGATTCTGGTTCATTTCAAAACATACGCTGATATATGGAAAGATTTTTTCGTAAAGGGCTGCTTCCACCGCCAGATTGAAATTGTTATAACCGAGTGTCAGATACTTCGTACCATTTAATGTATAATAGGAATTAGTCCATTCGGCATTGTCAAAATTCATGTCTTTGATCCTGTTGAAGTAATAATATGCCGTGGCGGCTTTCAGACTGTACTTACCTTCCTGAGCCATTTTGATACCGGGCTGCAGGATCAGCATGCGTGGATTGTCGGCAATGACATCTTCAACCTTACCCTTTTCATCGAGGATGTAAAGACCGGTATTCATGAAGAACATTTCATAATTGAACAATCCTGCCAGACCCTCTACGGTAATATCAGAATCCCACATATAATCGGTTGGAGCCCAGATACCGAGATTGCTGTAAAATTTACCAATTATGAGATTGGCATACTTTGGAAATGTGTAACCGCCATAAGCATAATTGAGCATGAATGACTTGGTCTCAAATTGGTTCTCCAATGTCTGGTTCGTTGAGCGGGCATCATTGGAACCAGTCGTCAAACCAAATCCCACTTTGAATCCCTGCGCTACAGCGGCTTCACCATTTAGGCGAAGGCGAATTCTCTGGCGCATCCGTGATACGGTATCATCTTTGGCCGCTTCCCACTGATTGCGGAAACGGAAATCGCCCTTCAGATTCATTTTCTGAATCCAGGCTGGCATGGTCGTTACTTTACCGGCATTCATCTCGGTACGCATTTCTTCTTCAGTCAGGGTCAGAATTTCCCGAGCTTTGCCGGCATCAATCAAGCCTTTTTCCACTAATTCACTGACTAGCCGGTCGAGTTCTCCGGCATGCAGCGTTATGGCGTAAAAAGTGAACAACGCTAAAACAGTCTTAATTTTCCATTCACTCTTCTTCATTCTTTTCTCCATTTTTGAGTTTTGTTCATTATTTTTCCATCTTCACGCCATTAATTACAGAATTTATTTAAAAATCAGGTAAACAAACGGTTAATTTTCGGTTAAGATTTTATATAAACCTTCAGAAGGTTTCATAGTAAAAACCCTGTCAAAATCACTCATTGTCTATTCAACCTTCTGAAGGTTGTGTATACGAAAACATAAGGGCACAGTGCACTGTGCTGCTACTATTCGGGTAAAAATAAGACTATAACGGCAGAGTTATACTGAACCGAGCACCTTTTCCCGGCTCACTCTCGACCTCAATCTGACCGTTGTGGAGTAGAACGATATGCTTGGCTATCGCCAGTCCCAGCCCGGTACCGCCGAGCTGCCGCGAGCGGGCTTTATCTACGACATAAAAACGCTCAAAAATACGCGGCAGATGTTCCGGCGGAATGCCGCAGCCGGTATCCTGAAAAACGATTTTTACCTGGTTTTCCTGTTTGTGGGCTCTAATGGAAATCGTGCCCTCTTCGGTGTACTTGATGGCATTATCGAGAAGATTAATAAAAACCTGCTGAAGCTTAAACGGATCAGCTTTTATCTTTATCAGCTTTGGTTCAACTTCAACTGCTAGCCCCAATTTTTTTACCTGCAGCTTTTCCTCGAATATTTTAACAGTGTCACTAATCAGATTTGAGAGATTGATCGTCTCGTATTCCAGTTGACTTTTCTCTTCAATTTCAGCCAGAGTCAGCAGGTCATTGACAATATTGATCAGCCGGTCGGTATGCCGGGCAATAATTGTGAGGTAGCGGTGCTCGCTACCGGTCGTTTCCTCCTGCAGTGTTTCGACAAACCCTTTGATCGCGGTCAGTGGCGTACGCAGTTCATGCGACACGTTGACCACAAAATCGCGTTTCAAACGCTGGACCGCTTTAAGCTCCGAGATATCAGAAAAGATCAGGACGATCTCGCTTCTGGTTGCCAACGTCGTGGCGCTACATAAATAGGTTTTATCACCGATGGCAATTTCCTGACTGCGGTCACCACCCTGTGATTTGATCTCCTTGATAAAATCGGTAAACTGCGGCTCGCGTAGAATTTCCCAATAGAATTTATCCTGTGGCTCTTTGAGGGTAGTTATTTTTTGTAATTCCCGGTTATAAAATGCCACGCGACCGTCGGCATCAAGGACCAGTAAACCGGAAGGCACAGCCGATACAATTGTTTGCAGCTCGTCCCGCTGATGCGCAATATCAGACAGCAGGCGCTTAATTTCCGCAACCATAATATTAAAATTATCAGCCAGTACCTTTAATTGGTCTCCGGTATTCAGCGTAACCTGAGTCTCCAAATTACCCTGCGCGACCTGATTCGCGGCTTCGACTAATTGACTAACCGGTCGGGAATACCGGCGTGCCAGCAGGATAGCCGCACTCAAAGCCATAATGATAACCAACAAGGCGATTTTAACCACCTGCCCCATAATCTGTTTCAGAAGGCTCTTGACCTCACTTAGATACACACTAGTACGGATAACCGCAACCGGTTGATCATGCTGGATTAGCAGCGATGCAACATAAAGCATATCTTTTTCAACCGTCGTACTGAAGCGCTGCGCATAACCGACTTTACTAATCAACGCTTGCTCGACTTCCGGTCGGTGGCGATGATTTTGCATTATTTGTGGATCGTGATCAGAGTCAGCCAGTACTTTTCCGGTTGTATCAATTATTGTGATTCGGGCTGCAATTTCATGCCCAAGCGACTTCGTCAACTGATCCAATGAGTTATAATCACGCCGATTAATCATCGGTAATAATGAAACCGCCAAACTTACATTCAAGTCCTCAAGGCTGGCGATTTGCGTTTCAATGAATTGTTTACGCACGGTGCTATAGGAAAAGCCGAAAATCAAAACCGTCAGAAATACTATCAGCATTATGTAACCGCTAAAAATACGGTAGAAAAAGGTCTTTTTCATACTTCGAGCTTGTAACCTATTCCTCTCAGATTGCGGATCAGCTTACCATAAGCGCCGAGCTTATCCCGCAGATTTTTAATATGCACATCAATTGTCCGTTCGACGACAATCTTATCATTGCCCCAGAGCTGTTCAAGCAGATATTCTCGCGAAAATACATGACCGGGTTTCTGTGCCATGATTTTAAGTAAATTAAATTCCGTGGCCGTCAGGTGAATCGGCTTGCCATCGGCAAGAACCATATATTTTTGCAGGTCAATCGTCAAACCATCCGTAACTTTTAAAAGATTATTAGCCTGAGCCGATTGAGTTCGCCGCAGAATGGCTCTGACCCGGGCGATCAATTCGCGGGAAGAAAATGGTTTCGTAACATAATCATCGGCGCCAATTTCCAGTCCCAGAACCTTGTCGAATTCCTCGGCGCGGGCAGTCAGCATGATGATCGGAATTACCGCGGTCTGCGGATTGCCTTTCAAATATTTACATACCTCGATGCCATCGCTGTCCGGCAACATCAAATCAAGTACAATCAGATCGGGATTTTTTTCTTTCAGAAAATCATAAAATCCGGCGGCGGCGGCAAATCCGGCTGTTCGGAAGCCGTTTTTTTTCAATTGCAATGTCACCAGCTGTAAAATGTCTGGCTCATCATCAATTATGGCAATCAGTTCATTCACAAAATGAATGTAAAAATTTTCAGGTAAATAGAAAATAGATATAACCCGTTGTGTGGAATTCGAGATATTTCAAAAAAATCTTGTTAAAACTGGCTACATCGCTCTGCGGTGTAGCCGAAAATATCGCAACGCACCTGCCAGCCCTCCTGTTTTGGGAGCAGGCTGGGAGCATTGCAACAAGAATTTTCAATTTTTACATGGAGATTTCGAGCTGCAACCAGTAATTTCACACAACGGATTAGATATAAGTTGTTCAAACCGTCTGTTTGTTTCTTTGAATCACTAATTCTATATTTCTCGCTAAAAGGTTATTTAAAAACGTGAAGATATTAATCCCGGTAGAGCAATTACCAATTACACAAAATAGAAGGAGATTCAGTAGAAAATGATCTACGGCGATAAAATTACCCTGCAAACCAAAGGTTTCTCTGACATCCGGGATATTACCGGACAGGTTCAGGAGATTGTCAGCAAATCGGGCGGCCAGAAAGGCATCGTGACAATCAGTACCATCGGTTCTACCGCCAGCGTAACGACGATTGAATTCGAACCGGCGCTGGTTCAGGATATGAAGGAGCTGCTGGAAAAATTCGCCTCACAACAGCTGCATTCGCACCATTCCCAAACCTGGGGCGATGATAATGGATTTTCACACCTGCGGGCAAGTTTCATGGGACCATCGCTTACTATTCCTTTCAATTCCAGAAGGTTGGTTCTCGGCACCTGGCAGCAGATCGTGGTCATTGACCATGATAACCGTCCAAGACAGCGTCAGGTCTTTGTGCAGGTAATAGGAGAATAATTTTTAAAAATTCGCATCCAATTAGATAATAGTCCACTCAATACTTAACGCGAGTTCGATATAAGTCCAGATCCTAGCATCCCAGTTTCTTGTAAACGGGTAAACCGTTAAAACGGTTTTAAATTATTAATTTTTGAGTTGAACCCCCGAATTAATTCGGGGGTTACTTCTAAATATCAAGATAATTTGAACTGTTTCAACAGTTTTTATCTCCACTGTTAAAAATATTTCCATATATCAAACTCACGTTATTCGCGATTATCTGCTCTAACACAGATAAATCACATTTGCAGTATTACCGGTAATACTGTATATTACCAGCACCAAAAATGGAGTTTAAATGAAACCTGTAACCTTCAAAATCAACGACGACCTGCTCAATGAAATGGATGCTCTTGCAGCAGAATTGCGGGAAAACCGTAGCTCACTGATAAAAAAAGCTTTGTCATTTTATATCGATAATTATGACGGCATTATTGCCAAGACGCGGCTGGAAGATCCCGAGAGTAAAACGATTCCTCACGAAGAAATTCTAAAAGAATATGGCCTCTTATAAAATTGAATGGGATACACGGGCACTAAAAGAACTAAGAAAATTGCCGCGTGACACCGCCATCCGAATTTTAAATGCAGTTACATCACTAGCAGATAATCCCTATCTGGGACAATCGCTTAAGGGAGCGTTTCAGAATTTTCGAAGACTGCGTGTCGGTGACTACCGGATTATTTATTCAATAATAAATAAACTACTAACCATACGCATATTGAGAGTTGCGCATCGACGGGAAGTTTATCGTTCTTAAAGACCGACTCTGGATTTTTATAGCCTGTACAAAAAAATGGAGCAATCTATAACAATTTCGTATCTCGTTGATCTTTTTATTAGTTATTTCCAGTGCCTTTCTATAACTATTCCTGCTTGTTTATTATAGTCACAGTCAATATTTTTAAATCAATGAAGTCCATCCGCGATCGTCTCGAAGCCCTCTATTCAAAAGCCGGACAACAGTCGGCAGAACCGCAGACAGAGCATGCGATTCGCCGTGAACTGGATCGGTTATACCAGCATAAACCGGGAGAAAAATTCTTTCCGAAGTCGCAGCTGGAGCAGGAAGCGCAGTCAATTTCCGATCTGGTCAACGGAACCTGGATCAATACCCACTTTGGCGATATCTTCCGGGCTGAATTCGAGTACTCGTTGGATGAACCTTATGGCAATTTGTTACTTAGTGAAATCCTTCCATTTTCGGCTGAGACTTGTACCGAAATTTTCCAGATTCCTAACATCCAGCAAGCAGAAGAATTAATTTTTATTGATACAGAAACAACCGGGCTAAGCGGCGGCACGGGCACAATTGCATTTCTGGTTGGGCTGGGCTTCATTCGAGATCGGCAATTTTTAGTGCATCAATATTTTATCACCCAGCTCAGTCATGAGGAAGGTCTGCTGGAACTGCTACAGCCGGTTATCGCCAATTTCCAATGCCTGGTTACGTATAACGGCAAAGTCTTTGATATTCCGATATTGAATGCTCGTTTCGTTTTGAACCGCTTGCCGCCTCTGCCGGAAAACATGCCGCATATTGATTTACTTCATCCAACCCGCACAATCTGGAAATATTCGCTGGAAAACTGCAAACTCAAAACCATCGAAACCGATCGGCTGCAACTCTACCGCGAGGGCGACATCCCCGGCGAGCTGATTCCCGATGTCTATTTTGACTACCTGCGCAACCGCCGGATTGATAAAATCGAACGTATTTTCTACCACAACCGCTTCGATATCATCACCATGCTGGCAAATTTAATTCTGATCATCAAGTCCTATCAAACCGTCGAACCCGAAGACAATCCGCTTACCGACTATGCCAAAGCCCGCCTGTTTACCCGCAAAAAAGATATTGAGCGCAGTATCAGTCATTATCAGAACGTCCTGAACTCACAAATTTCTGCCAGCCGGCGGCAAAAAACCTACCTGGAAATAGCCGCGCTTTATAAAAAGTTGAAAAAATACGACGAGGCTTTGCATTACTGGCAGGCGGCGATTCACCCCGATCATCCCTTTAACCTTGAACCGTATATCGAACAGGCAAAATATTTTGAGCATAAACTCAAGGATCTAAACCGGGCGATTGAAATAGTCGAGCAGGCTCTGGATAACCTGCCGTTGTCCCGTTCCATGGAATCAAACCTGCTTATTCACCGCCTTAACCGTTTGAATCTGAAACTGGCTCATCATAACCGACGTTAAAAGGAATATTTATGGCAAACTCCATCGAAGAATTACTGAATCAAAAAGAACTTCGCGAAAATATCGAGTACATCCACCGGATTGCTGGCTCGGCAGGCAAGACAGCCAATTTTCCGGACAACTTGCTGCCGGAAATTAAAGCCGTCCTCCAGCAACGTGGCATCACGTCGCTTTATTCTCATCAGGCGGAAGCCTGGCAATACGCTGAAAATCAGCAGGATTTCGCCGTGGTGACACCGACCGCTTCGGGGAAAACCCTGACCTATAATCTTCCAGTCCTCCAGGAGATGATTAACCATCCATCCTCGAAAGCGCTTTATCTCTTTCCCACCAAAGCCCTTAGCCAGGATCAAATGAACGAAATTCATGAATTGATTACGCTATTAGAGAAAGACATTAAGGTTTATACTTTCGACGGCGACACGCCCGCTAACGCTCGTCAGGCAATTCGCAAGCAAGGCAACATCGTAGTCACCAATCCCGATATGCTGCATCAGGGAATTATGCCGCATCACACCAAATGGATGCAGTTTTTCCAGAACCTGAAATTCGTGGTCATTGATGAAATGCACATCTACCGCGGCGTTTTTGGTTCACATATGACCAATGTCATTCGCCGCTTGCGACGACTTTGTAAATTCTATCGCTCCGATCCGCTTTTTATCCTTTGCTCGGCAACAATCGCCAATCCTAAAGAACATGCCGAAAAGTTGATTGAAAAACCGGTTCAATTGATTGATCAATCCGGCGCACCGCTCAGTCCAAAGACAATCTATTTCTACAATCCGCCGGTCGTTAATAAAGAGCTCGGCATTCGGGCAAGTTATATCAAACAGACACGCTATTTAGCCAATCTTTTTATTCAGAAAAAAATTCAGACGATTGTATTCGCTTTATCTCGCCTGAATGTCGAAGTGCTGACCAAGTATCTGAAAGACGACTTCGAAAGCAATCGCGAAGCCCTGAGCCAGCCGGAAAAAATCGCCGGTTATCGCGGTGGCTATCTCCCCAACCGACGCCGCGAAATTGAAAAGGGTATCCGCGAAGGCACAATCAGAGGAGTTATTTCCACCAACGCCCTGGAACTCGGCATTGATATTGGCAGTCTGGATGCCACAATTCTGGCTGGCTATCCGGGCAGTATTGCCAGCACCTGGCAGCAATTCGGGCGCGCCGGTCGCAGCGGTCAGCGGGCGTACGGCATATTTGTCGCCCGTTCCAATCCGGTAGATCAATTCCTGATGAAATATCCCGACTACTTCTTCTCCAAAAGTCCCGAACATGCCCGCATCAATCCCGATAACCTGATGATACTGGTAGATCATATTAAATGCGCAGCTTTCGAGCTGCCCTTTGAAGTTGACGAGACCTTTGGGACCGTCGGCTGGGAAGATCTCAAGGAAATCCTGAAATTTCTGGTTGAAGGTGGCATTCTCCACCGTAGCGGCGATCGCTGGTACTGGTCGGAAAACTCATTTCCAGCTGCGGTTGTTAATTTAAGAAGTTTCCCTGAAGGTAATTTTGTTGTTGTAAATACCAATAATAAAAATAAAATTTTAGGAGAGGTTGACTATAGTTCTGCAGCCGAGACAATTTTTCCGGGTGCAATTTACCTATTTTCAGGAAGTCAATATATCGTCGATAAGCTCGATTGGGATGGTCGAAAAGCCTATGTGCGAAAAACTGATTCTGATTATTATACTGAATCAATTACAAATACCAGGATTAAAATATTAACAGATGATGAACAAAAAAGTGTTGGCTATTTAAAAATTCACAGTGGTGAAGTTCAAGTATTAAAAGAAGTAACCGGTTATAAGAAAATCAAATTTTATACAATGGAAAATGCTGGATATGGAAATATTAATTTACCTAATATTGAAATGGCAACAACCTCATACTGGTTCACAATACCACAAAATCTATTGAATAAATTAAGTTGGTCAAGATACGAAATAATTGATGGGATTCGTGGAATAAGCAGAGCATTACACTATGTTGCATCGATTAAGATAATGTGTGAAATAAATGATATTCAACATGCAATCGGAGATAAATCTTCAAATTGGTTTATTAAAAGTGCATTTAACGAAAGGAGTACTTATAATGAAAGGACTGTTTATACAATAAATCTAAAAAACGAAATTGAAAATATTGATCTTAAAGATTTAGATTTATTTCAGCCGACGATTTTTATCTATGATAACTATCCCGGCGGGATTGGATTTACCCCTTTACTCTACGATTCCCATGAAGAACTATTGAAAAATACGCTGAAACTGATCAGCACTTGCGCCTGCCCCGATGGTTGCCCGTCATGTGTCGGACCTAAATTGGAAGTTGGTGAAAAAAGTAAGCAAATAGCAATCGAAATATTATCGCTTATTACTAAATAAAAATCAGATTACAATTCCTTAATAAAGCAACGACGGCGTTTATGCTGGCGCTTTTCGAAATGTTTCCACTGCTGCTGAATTTTATTATTCATTTCCAGCTCTGGATTGGATTCGGCATATTTAATCCCATGCGCGACAAAAGTTCGTCCCATCTTATCCAGCAACATACCGGCTACACCCTTTGATTGATAATCAGGATGCACGCCAATCAGATAGAGATCAACGACGTCATTCTTTTTCAATGCTCTCATTAAATGGATAAAACCGAAGGGAAATAACCGGCCTTTACCTTTCTGGAGTGCCTTCGAAAGTGATGGTAAAGTGACCCCGAATCCGATCACTTTATTCTCCTGGTTTAGAATCAAACCAATATAGTCAGGGGTAATAAAACCCAGGTACTGTTTGATATAGGCATCGATTTGGGCTTGAGTCAGCTCGACTACCCCATATAGCTCCTTGTATGCGATTTGCAGAACATCAAATAACTGATTGGCATAGGGCAGGATATCCCTTTTGGTTGACTTGGCTTCCAGTATCCTAAATCCGTATTTCTGCTTAATCAGATTTGAATATTGAGTAATCTCTTCAGGGAAAGTCTCGGGGATCTTAATCTGATACTCCACCCAATCTACGTCCTTCCGGTAGCCTAATTTTTCCAGATGTTCTGGATAATAGGCATAATTATAAATTGTCGCCATAGTGCCCAGTTCATCGAACCCTTCAACCAACATTCCTTCATGATCGAAATCCGTAAATCCCAGCGGACCATGAACCGATTCAGCACTCTTTTCCTTAGCCCAATTTTCTACCGCGCCTAATAATGCTGCCGAAACTTCCGGGTCATCAATAAATTCGATCCATCCGAAGCGTACTTGCCGTTTACTCCATTTCTCTTCGTGACGGTGATTGAAAATCGCTGCGACTCGCCCGACAATTTTTTTATTCCGATAAGCTATCCAGCATTTTACCTCGCAAAACTCAAAGGCGGGATTTTTTTTTGGAGATAAAGTGTTCATGTCATCCATGATTAATGTTGGGACAAAATAGGGGTGGCTGCGATAATGACTTAAAGGAAACTTGACGAATTTGCGTAAATCTCGGCGGGATTGAACTTCTCTTAATTGTACACTCATAAATACCTCGGATGAATAGGTTTTGTCTTGATTGGATTAATTCGGTTTAAATAGTGAAATTGTATGCCGGATCAGGCTTAGATCACCGACTGCTCCATGCCCCGGTATTACAATTTTTGATTCCGGATAGCTTAGCAGCATTTTTTCTAACGTGATCGGCCAATCTGCAAGGACTGCATCATTGATATTGCCTAGACCTTTCCAGACTAATGCTTTGACAAGACAACCGCCAAATAGAATTTTTTCATCCGGCAGCCAGACAATAATATTATCCACCGTATGACCGGCACCAGGATATTTACAGATAAGTGCCTTATCATTTAGATAAAGCACAAGCGAATCGGAGAACGTAGCTTCCGGCAATGGGAGGTTTTTTGCTTTCGCGATTTCCCGGGTTTTATCAAGGGCATAGGAGTGAATCCCGTTTTTGTGGACAGTAGCCAATCCACCCATACAGTCCTTATGCCAGTGGGTAATAATAAATCCCTGAATCGTGACCTTAAAATATTTACTCACCCAATCAATCAATTCCTGGGTCTCACGATCCTGCCAGGGGGTATCAATGATGAAAGCCTTGTCGCCATCCAGACAGACCATTCCATTAGCCGGAAAATGCGGCGCTTTTTCCAGGTCATAATAGGAAGTATACAAATAAGCATGCTCGGTAAGTTTGCGTAACTCAAGATCAGCCGAGATCTGGATACTTTCGTCCTGCCCAAACAAATTCACCATGAAGGGCAACACTACTAATACCAAAACATATTTTATTTTCCAAATCATTATAATTGAACTCCGGGTTTAATTGTACAAATTTTAAATGATTTAAAAAATAGGTGTTTTTGGATAATAAAAAAAATAAAAAATGGGCTGTTTTAAGCCCCTTGACTTAGTAGCGGGGAGAGGATTCGAACCTCTGACCTTTGGGTTATGAGCCCAACGAGCTACCAACTGCTCCACCCCGCGATCACTATTCTAAAATTTAAAAAATCACCTTATATCAATACCTCACTTCGTCCAGGTAGAGCCCAACGAGCTACTCCCGATCTATCGGGACTCCACCCCGCGATCACTATTTTAAAAATCTAAAAGATCATCTTCTATTCAATACTTCACTTCATCTAAATAGAGCCTAACGAGCTACTTCCAATCGTCTTAAAAAAGCATAGGTAATATCCGCACTTTCAACGGAATTTACAAGAGTCTTTTTGGATTTATTATCTTATCCAATTCAATGCAATTAAAAATTAAAATCTGGACCTCTAAAGATAGAAAAAGTGTTCTTTAACCTAATTATAATTATAGTGTATACACTGTTAATAGCTTATCTGGAAAACTCTTACCTTGATACCTTAAGAGAGATTTCTTAGTTTTACTCACAGGCCATTTCTAATTCCTTTATGGATTATACAAAAATCAAATTTTTGAATATTACTCACTCGTTAATTTTTAAACTCAAAGTCAGTATTCATTATATTTTATCACCAATTGTTTCAATTCATCCAATTGTGACTTGGTTAATCCCTCTGGAGTAAATCCAGCTGCTCGACACTGCATCCAGATTTTTGCTGATTTGCAGACAATATCAATTTTGTCGAAAGTATCGTGAAGAGTCTTACCAATTGCGAACACACCGTGTTTTTTCCATAAGACAACATCATGCTCCTCGAAACTCTGTACAGTAGCGTCGGCAATTATTGAAGTTCCGGGTAAAAGATAAGGTACTAATCCAACACCTTTGGGAACAAAAACCATCGCTTCGGGGTGCATTCCCCAGAGAATCGTATTTAGATCATCACTTTTTTGAATTTTATCCCAATGGGTAAGCGCAATTAGCTCCGTTGCATGAGTATGGATCACGACAGTTTCATCTGTACCTCTCCGGGCAATCAGATCATGAATGTTCAAATGTGATAGTAACTCTGAAGAAGGCTTGATTGCAGCATCACCAACTGTTATCGGGAAATATCCACCACCCTTCTGGCTGATCCTGATGAACATACCATTACCGAGAGGCTCCCGGGCAACATCGCGCATACGTGTACCGGTGCCCGTAATAAAAAAACATACATTACCCAAATGAGTTACCGGTGAATCAAGGATTT
>Ga0315555_1002314_pt1 | contig 13446 bp, 10 predicted proteins | sample SalMarSW160380MG_FD_202113 | JGI IMG/M metagenome (GOLD analysis project Ga0315555, IMG submission 202113) | Salt marsh sediment microbial communities from the Plum Island Ecosystem LTER, Massachusetts, United States - Salt Marsh Sediment SW1603-80 ...
GCAGATAACCGCTTCGGAGAGAGGGCAATTTCCAATACTGTTGGGTGGATACAGAAATACCACACAGGAATGTTATCGGCATTTCCTCAGCAAATAACCGGGTCATTCATTGAGAAACTGGTAATACCGGTCATAGACTTGCTGCTTTACGCTTCGCTGATACTGTGGCTAACCTACTATTCTCGCTTTCCTTCTCTGGCCGCCGCCAACGGCCAGTGGATAGCATTTACTTTGGATGGATATAAAAAAACCGGTGGGCACCAAGCCGTCCGGGAAAAAATTGTGGAAGATGTCGAACTCTGCCGTCTGGCCAAGAAAAAGGAAGTTCTCTTACTGACCCTGGCGGGAACGGATATCATTTTCGGCCGCATGTACCAGTCAGCCGGGGAACTGTGGAATGGATTTTCCAAAAATCTCTTCGGATTGGTGTCCAATAGAACCCTTCCCTTATTTCTGATCCTGGGGGGACTATCTTTTAACTATATTCTACCCTATATACTGATTTTCAGGAAGATGGAGATAATTCTTCCGCTAACTGCCATTCTGCTGAACATGATTTTGCGCCTGCTACTGGCAATTCGATATCGACATCCGGTTTTGCTCAGTGTTCTCCTTCATCCGCTATCGATCCTGGCCATGATTATGATCGGATTAAATTCATTTTTCAAAACCATGTTTGGCATTATAACCTGGAAGGAGCGGGAAATAAACACCAGACTACGAAAACCATAATAAGCGATATGAGCGATATTAATTTGCTTCCTTTTGTAATTAATATTATATTAGAACATGCTCAATCGGGCAGATGTTGATCAACAACATAGGTATAACAGAAATTTGCCAGAGATTCATCTTAATAAAAAGGAGAGAACTATGACCTTTTATAATATAGTCTGGTTAACAGTTTTTATTCTTGGAGGAGTGACGGTTGGAATAATTGGACTGGCTCACATTGAATATTTTACTATTTTGCTTGTGAATCCATCAATTGTGGATGAACTGCTCGGTTCTGCAGAAAATTATTATTCCTCAAGAGACAATTTAAATTTTGCGCGAGTTTTTGTTCCTCACAGTATGTGACCAACATTGATGATTAGATTAAATTAGTGTGAATAAGAAAATGAATCAAAAGATCGGAATAATTTCTGACACATCTTCCAGCAGGGTATATTTAAAGGTTGTTCTACTATACCTTCTTTTAATATTTGGGGGAGTCTGGCATGTTTTGCAAACATTTCAGTTCCTCATGAAGATAATGGCGGCTCCTCTCATCATAAGCCTTAGCCTCTGGCTGTTCCTGGAAAACCGTCAACTTTTGACAATTTCTGAAACTGTGAATAAAAAGCGGTTAACGGAACGGAAGAAATTTATGCTGTGGGGCATTCTGATCATTACCTCAAGCATCATAATCGAATGGGCAGGTGTTAAATCCGGAGTTATTTTCGGGGATTACAGTTATGGTTCCACACTCCCACCCTATATTGAAGGGGTACCTCTGGCTATTGGGTTCGCATGGTTGGGAATGCTGCTGGCATCCATTACTTTGGGACAACGCGTTTTTCCTCATTTCTACCAGGGAAATGCGCTGCGGGGCTCCTTTCTGGCCGGTATAATCATGACCCTGTTCGATGCTTTTATGGAACCGGCAGCAATCCGGCTTGGATACTGGAATTGGCACAGCGGGATAGTACCATTACAAAATTATATGGCCTGGTTTCTGATCAGTTTCATCCTGGCGTATGCCGGATTTCGGATGGGCCTGTTCACGCGCAAGCTCTCTATTATCGGAATCCATGCCTATGTTACCCAACTGATTTATTTTATTCTGGTGTACTTCAGCTAAAGGAGATTAATAATGGATAATTCAAAGATAAAGGACAGCATAAAAGGTGCTTTAGCAGCATCCTCAGTCATCACAGTGTGGTTGGCCAGTCTCATTTTTTTACTGATACAACCCTTTGGGGAATTCGGATTTCTATTTATGCTGGCTGGTGTTTTTTGGCAAACTTTTCTATACACCGGACTTTTTATTACCGCTCATGATGCCATGCACGGGACGGTATTTCCCGCAAACCGCAAAATAAATAATTGGGCCGGCACACTAGCCGTAAAACTGTATGCACTCTTTTCATATTCCAGGCTTCTCAAAAAACACTGGGAACATCACCGGCATCCGGCATCCGAACAGGACCCGGATTATCATGATGGTGAACATCGCGGTCTGTTTCGCTGGTATGTCTACTTTATGGTATCTTATATCACCTGGAAGCAGATTCTGGGAATGGCTATCGCCTTTAATATATTCTTGTATATTTTTCATATAGAGTCCATCAATCTGGTTGTTTTCTGGATAATTCCTTCCTTTTTGAGTACCTTTCAGCTTTTTTACTTCGGAACTTATCTTCCCCACAGGGAGCTTGAAAACCAATATCCGGATGAGCACCGTGCGCGAAGTAATCAATATTCGGTATTCTGGTCATTCATCAGCTGTTACCACTTTGGGTATCACTGGGAACACCACGAATACCCTCATATCCCCTGGTGGCGGCTTCCCCGGGTAAAACGAATGGTTTTGACATCCGGATCCGGCAAACAAAGTTAATGATTTTTTTCTGGACTGCACGAATTTGGTTCTTTCCTGATGACCAAGCGAATCTGCCATAAAACTCCGTGGGAGGATTCTTCTGGCCATTAAAGAGCCGGTCTCTGTATACTACGCAGGACTGACAAACCTATACAGGCATGCTTAAGCACTCTGCTGAAGACCATTTGCCGCACCAGATAAATCCCTGCAGGCTTAGAATATTGCAGCAAGCGGTTACAGAGAAAATCCGAGATTTTTGTATGACGGGTGTAATTCTTTTTCCCCAATTTCAATACTTTTTGTATCATCTGCGAGTTTTTCGTAAATTGAGTTTCATATTACCGATAGAGACAGGAATCATCATGAATCCTTTGAAAAGCATGACCGGTTTTGCAACCGTCCAGAAAGAGTATAACAGCAGTGAAGTCAGTTGTGAGATTCGTTCCTTAAATTCCCGCTACCTGGAAATCAGTTTACGGTTACCGCGCACGATCACCGATCTGGAAGGTCCCATTAAAGAGGTTATACGTCAGAAAATTACCCGTGGAAAAATCATGTACAGCCTGAATTTTTCCTCCCTCAATAATGAAAATCAGAATCTGAAAGTGCAGGGAGATCTAATCAAATTCTATAAAAATCTGTTGGAGCAGATTAAAAAAGAAGCGGGAATCACATCTCAGATTAAACTGGATCATCTGCTTTTTTTTAAAGATGTCATTTCTTTTGAAGAAAATTCGACCATCGATGAATCATTATCAAATTTCGTCTATAATCTGACAGAAATGACCCTGGACCGTTTAAGTGAAATGCAGATTCAGGAAGGCCAGTATCTCCGCAAGGATCTGGAGGAGCGTATCGGTAATATCTCGAACATTACAAAAGAGATAAAGGAGATAAGTAAAAGCAATCCGGCTTCAGAATTTGACCGGCTTTACAGCCGCATCCAGGGACTTATCGGTGAGGAGAAGGTTGACCGAACCCGGCTGGAACTTGAAATCGCTTTAATAGTGGACAAAGTTGATATAACCGAGGAGGTTGTTCGTCTTCAAAGCCATATTGAACTCTTTAATGAAAATCTGTCCACAGGATCTCCGGTAGGGAAAAAACTGAATTTCATTCTGCAGGAGATGAACCGTGAAACCAATACCATCTCCAATAAATCAACCATGGTGGAAATTACCCACCGGGTTGTCCGGCTGAAGGAGGAAATCGAGAAGATACGTGAGCAGGTTCAGAACATCGAATAACGGAGAAAGAGGTTAAAAGGATAAATATGCGACCAACACCCCAACTTGTTGTTCTATCCTCTCCTTCCGGTGGTGGAAAAACCACTATCTGTAAGGCGTTGGTCTCGCAAAATCCTGATTACAAGATATCCGTTTCGGCCACAACCCGCCCAGCAAGGGATAACGAATCCAATGGTGTGGATTATCTCTTTTTATCTTCCCAAGAATTCTTTCAGCGCGTAAAAAACGATGAGTTTCTGGAATATGAAGAAGTCCATGGAAATTATTACGGTACCCTGAAATCCGATGTGCAGAAACTCCTCGAAGAAGGATATACCGTGATCTTTGATATTGATGTAAACGGGGCCTTATCCATTAAGAAGAAATTCCCGGAGGCCATTCTCATTTTTATACGTCCTCCTTCGCTGGCGGAATTAAAACGCCGCTTACGGGCCAGAAAAACCGAGGATCCGGACAGTATTGAAAAACGTCTGCAGAGATTACCCCGGGAATATGCCAAAGCAAAGTTTTTTGATTATGATATTGTGAATGAAGAACTGAAAAAAACCATCGATCAGGTTCAGCAAATTATTGAAACGCATCAGAGAAGGGAAACCTATGTTTCCAATTCATAAATTCATAAATAAACATATTCTGGTGGGCGTCACCGGAGGCATAGCCGCCTACAAGACAGCAGAACTCATCCGCTATCTGGTAACTCAAAAGGCTGAGGTGAGGGTGATAATGACCGGGGCAGCCGAAAAATTTATTACACCGCTTACACTGGAAACCTTGTCACAGAATCCCGTTGATGTGGAGATGTTTCCCCGGAGTGATTTTTCCGGAACACATCATATCCGGCTGGCGGACTGGGCAGAGGCAGCCATCATCGTTCCGGCCTCCTTTAATGTTATCGGAAAGCTTCATGCCGGAATTGCCGATGACCTGCTGACCACGGTCTGGGCCGCAGTCCATTGTCCCACTGTCATTGCGCCAGCCATGAACGTTCATATGTGGAACAATCCGGTTGTGCAGAGAAATATCAGGGAATTAAAGTCCATGGGATACCTCTTTTGTCCGCCAGGGGAAGGATTTCTGGCGGAAGGATACAGCGGGAAGGGCCGGCTTGCTCCGCCGGAACATCTTATCCAGTATCTTTACCGGGCTATACATCCGGATCCCAACAGTCTCAGTGGTAAAAAAGTGCTCATTACAGCCGGCAGAACTGAAGAACCTATTGACCCTGTTCGCATCATCAGCAACCGTTCATCCGGAAAAATGGGGCTGGCTATGGCGTGGGAAGCATTCGCCCGTGGAGCACAGGTTACTTTAATACACGGCCCTATGGATCTGCAACTGCCGGCCGAAATTGAATGCATTCGGGTAAGCACCGCCCAGGATATGTTTGAAGCGGTTAAGACACATTTCCCGGCTAAAAACATATATGTGAGCAGTGCTGCAGTGGCTGATTATTCGCCTTCACGGCCCCTGAACAGGAAAATTAAAAAACAGAATCAGGATCTGAACATAGACCTCAAACCTACCAAGGATATATTGAAGCATTGCGGGGAAAACCGGGATATAGACCAGGTACTTATCGGATTCGCACTGGAGACAGACACACCCGAAGAAATGGGATTAAAGAAACTTAAGGAAAAGAAGCTGGATATGATAGTAATTAATAATCCAAAAGAGAAGGGTGCCGCTTTCAATTCGGATACTAATGTGGTTACCCTCATACACAAAAATGGTATACAGGAAAAGATATCCATACGGCCGAAAGTGGATGTTGCTTTTCAGATTTTTGAATTTTTGCTGAATAATTCATAATATTTTTTCATTCATGGAATTTCTCCAATCGCCGATTGTAAATGGTTCGGCCATTATGTAAATTCCAGCATTAATTATCATGCATTTATAATATGAGAAGTTCACTTCGCGACAAAATCATTATTTTTTTGAAGGAATACCGGGATCTCTACGGAAACGAAATTTACGTAGATGAAAAGCGATTGGGGGACTTGAAAAAAAAAGTTTCCCGGATCTCGTCGCCGGTTCCACGCATATCTCAAACCCGGCAATTAAAAGAACGGAAGGATAATACTGTACAGGTTATGCCCGAAACACCCTTATGGAACTTTATGAGGCAGATTAAAGATTGCACCAAATGTCCCCTGAAGGATTCCAGAAGCCATTTTGTATTTGGTGAAGGTAATGAACATGCTGACATCATGTTCATCGGAGAAGCTCCCGGTGCAGAAGAAGACCGTACTGGCCGGCCTTTTGTGGGCCGGGCCGGTCAATTGCTGAATAAATTGCTTAGCCATATTAAGATTGAACGGGAAGATGTTTTTATCACCAATATTCTAAAATGCCGCCCTCCCAGCAACCGGGATCCCCTGCCCAACGAAGTTGAGGAGTGCCTTCCCTATCTCAATAAACAGATTGAACTGATTCAACCTAAAATAATTGTGGCCCTGGGGCGTATAGCAGCCCAGAATCTGCTGAACACCACTGCGCCACTGAAACAGTTGCGGGAACGCTTGTGGCAGTATAAGGGCGTGAATCTCATTGTTACTTACCATCCCGCGGCTATCCTTCGCAACATGGGTTTACTGGATACCGCCATCCAGGATTTCAAATTTATGTATAATACTTATCAACAGATGACCAAATAGTATTAAGGGGAGAATATAATGGCCCGAGGTAAAAAGAAAAATGAACTGATCTTATCAGAGGATTTACTGGATAAAGGTATGCGGGTTCCTCCCCAGGCTCTGGAGGTTGAGAAATCCGTCCTGGGAGCCATGATGCTGGACAAGGAAGCGGTAGGAATATCCATAGAAAATATCGATGAAACCATCTTTTACCGAGATTCACATCGTAATATTTTTCAGGCTATGGTATCCCTTTATGATAAGAACGAACCCATAGATGTAATTACCTTATCGGAAGAACTAAAAAAACGAAATGAGTTGGAGCAGGTCGGGGGAACGTATTATTTAACGGAGCTGGCCGCCAGTGTTCCGTCCGCGGCAAATATAGAATATCACCTGAACATCATCCGGGATAAATCCATTTTACGGCAGTTAATTGTGGTCTGCAGTTCCATTATAAAATCGGCATATGATGAGTCGGATAATGCCGAGAAAATTCTTGATATCGCCGAAGGAGAAGTACTGGGCATTTCTCAAACCACCCGGCAGAAGAGTTATGAATGGGTTAAACCTCTCATTACGGCTGCCATTCAGGAGATGGAAAGGCTGCATAAAACTTCCCAAGAGGTGATTATCGGAGTACCATCCGGTTATCATGATCTGGATAATATTCTGGCCGGCTTCCAGCGGTCCGATCTCATTGTACTGGCCGGACGACCCTCCATGGGGAAAACTGCCTTCGCGCTTAACCTGGCGCGCAACGCGGCGGTAGATCATCACATTCCGGTTGGATTTTTCAGTCTTGAAATGAGCAATCAGCAACTGGTGCAGCGCCTGTTATGTGCCGAATCCGAGATCGATTCGCAAAGGCTCCGCACCGGACGACTCAAAGAAGCAGAGTGGCCAAAACTATCGCGCCGCATCGGGCGGCTGGTAGAAGCACCCATCTACGTCGATGATACACCTGCCATGGATATCCTGAAATTACGGGCCAGAGCACGGCGTATGGCGGTCGAGAAAAAGGTGGGAATGATTCTGGTGGATTATATGCAGCTGATGGAAGCTCCGCGGGGAATGGACAGCCGGCAACAGGAAATTTCCTATATATCCCGCTCCCTGAAGACTCTGGCCAAGGAACTGAAAATTCCTGTAGTTGCTTTATCCCAGCTCTCACGGGCGGTGGAAATGAGAGAATGGAAACGCCCTGCCCTGGCCGACCTGCGTGAATCCGGGGCCATCGAACAGGATGCTGATGTCGTAATGTTTGTTTACCGACCCGAATTGTATGGAATTCCCAATTTCGATGATCATGATAAGACTCCCACTGAAAATATGGTGGAAATCATTGTGGGAAAACACAGAAACGGCCCAACCGGTTCCATCAAACTGGTTTTTATGAAAAATTACGGCAAATTTGCGGACCGCGCCCGTTATGAAATGGACACCATTCCCCAGGAGGCCGGATTCTGAACAGATCCTGAGGGCATGACTTTGATGGTCAAAATACATCTATGGTCCGAATTCCTTAATTTTTTTGCTAAGAATTTTAACTTAAATAATAAAATAAACCAATCTAGGGAGAAACCTGATGAAAGATATAACATTAATTCTAATCCTGTTATTTTTCTTCACTGGGATTCAGGCAGATACCCGATTGCTGAGATTTCCGGCCATTTATGACGATCAGATACTGTTCACCTATGCAGGCGATCTTTACACGGTGGCAGACACCGGCGGTATTGCCCGCAAGCTGACGTCTTCCATTGGATTCGAAATGTTCGCCAGATTTTCGCCGGATGGCAAACAAATCGCATTCTCCGGCCAGTACGATGGAAATACCGAAGTATACCTGATGCCTGCTGATGGCGGGCAGCCTGTACGGCTATCCTATACTGCCACACTCTCGCGCGATGATGTTTCGGACCGTATGGGCCCCAATAATATCGTAATGGGCTGGACGCCCGATGGAAATAACATCATTTTCCGCTCTCGCCGGAACAGCTGGGATCCATTTGTAGGTCAACTGTTGCTGATATCTCCCCGGGGAGGAATGTCACGCCAGCTTCCACTGCCGGAGGGGGGATTCTGTTCTTATTCACCGGACAGGACTAAACTGGCCTACAACCGCATTTTTCGGGAGTTCCGTACCTGGAAAAGATACCGGGGCGGGATGGCGGATGATGTATGGATTTATGATTTTAATACCAGGCAGATCCGGAACATAACCAACAATCCGGCCCAGGATATTATTCCCATGTGGCATGGAAACAATGTTTATTTTCTCTCAGACCGTGATGAGCAGAAACGAATGAACCTGTATGTATATGATACCACCAGCGAAGAGACCCGCAAACTAACCAATTTCATCGATTTTGATATCAAATTCCCCTCCATCGGCGAAAAGGCAATTGTATTTGAAAATGGCGGATATATTTACCGGTTCGATCTGCAGAATGAGGCCAATAAGAAAGTAAGCATCACAGTGGCCAATGATATGATTTACGGGCGTAATGAGATTAAGGATGTCAGCAAGGAAATCACCAATTATGAAATATCACCCAATGGTAAACGGGCACTATTTGGAGCCAGGGGGGACATATTCACCGTTCCGGCCTCCGAAGGTCAGACGCGCAATCTGACTCAGACCTCCGGTGTTCATGAGCGTAATTCCAAATGGTCGACGGACGGGCAATGGATTGCTTTTGTTTCCGATGCCAGCGGAGAGGATGAAATCACCATCCTGAAACCGGGAGGGGGCAATGAACCCATCCAGATAACCACGGGTGGGGTAGCCTATAAATACCAGCCATACTGGTCACCGGACAGTAAAAAACTGTTATGGGCTGACCGGCTGCAACGCCTGCGTTACGTGGATATAGATAGCAGAAAAATCACAGAAGTTGCCAAATCCGAGGTGTGGGAAATACGCGATTACTGCTGGTCCCCTGACAGCCGATGGATTGCATATGCCAAACAGGACCTTTCAGGTATGGATATTTTAAATATCTATTCACTCGATAATAACCTGACTTATCCGGTTACCACAAACTGGTATGATTCATATAGGCCGGCCTTCAGCGCCGATGGCAAATATCTGTATTTTACCTCGGAGCGGGACTTTAATCCCATCTATAGTGAAACAGAATGGAATAATGCCTATATCGATATGCAGAGGATCTACCTGGTTACCCTGGCGAAGGATTTAAAATCCTCTTTCGAACCGAAGAGCGACGAAGTGGAATTAAAAAAAGAGAATGAGAAAAAAAAGGAAAAAGCAAAATCCGGTAAAATTGTGGTAAAAGTTGATCCGGACGGCATTGAAAAACGGATTATCGGTTTACCCATCCAGGCATCGCAGTACCGCCATATTACAGCCCTGGAAAGTACTGTTTATTATATCCGCCAGGGTTACAGAGAAAAAAAGGCTCAGCTGCTGCTGTTCGATCTGGCTGAAAAAAAAGAAATAGAGCTGGGACAATTTGATGGTTACGAGATTTCTGCAGATCAGAAAAAAATGATAGTGGGAAAGAATATGACCTATGCGATCATTGATCTCCCAAAATCTACAATTGAGATCAAAAAGAATTTGGATATTACAGGTATGAAGATGAACCTGGAGCGGGAAGCGGAATGGATGCAGATTTTCAGGGAATGCTGGCGCCAGATGAGGGATTACTATTATGCACCGAATATGGCTGGAGTTGACTGGAAAGCCATCGAAGAAAAATATCAGCCCCTGGTTCCTTTTGTAAAGCAAAGAGCGGATCTCACCTTCATCATTGGTGAGATGATCGGAGAACTAAGTACCGGACATACTTATGTTGGCGGAGGCGATGAGCCGGAAGTGAAACGCATTAAAACCGGACTGCTGGGAGCCGTTATGAATAGGGATCTATCCAGCGGTTACTACCGGATAGATAAAATACTGACTGGCGCCAACTGGGATACCACAATGCGCTCCCCTCTCACCGAGATCGGAGTGGATGTGAAAGAAGGAGATTATATTCTGGCAGTGGACGAGAAGCCCTGCAATAAGATGAATAATATTTATGAAGCACTGGTAAATAAAGCCGATAAACAGGTAAAGCTGCGAGTCAACAGTCAGCCCAGTGAAAAGGGCAGCCGGGAAGTGACAGTTATTCCTATCAGTGATGAATCCCCACTCTATTATCACGACTGGGTACAGGGAAATATCAAGAAAGTAAATGAGGCTACAGATGGAAAGGTCGGGTATGTTCACATTCCGGATATGGGAACTGATGGACTCAATGCTTTTGCAAAACATTTTTACCCACAGCTCAGGAGAAAAGCTCTGATTGTAGATGTACGGGATAACGGTGGAGGTAATGTATCACCCATAATTATTGAGCGGCTGCACCGGCAGATACAAATGATTGAAAAGGCCCGTAACAGCCTCCCGGACATCGATCCTCATGCCATGGTCTGGGGACCGAAGGTATGCCTTATGAACGAATATTCCGCTTCCGACGGTGATATTTTTCCTTACCGTTTCCGGAAACTTAACATGGGAAAGCTGATCGGGCGCCGGACCTGGGGAGGGGTAGTAGGTATCCGTGAAACCCTGCCCCTGGTGGACGGAGGTTATCTGAATAAACCGGAATTCGCCAGCTATAATGTAGAAGGGACCAAATGGATAATTGAAGGTCATGGTGTAGATCCAGACATATATGTTGATAATGATCCGGCAAAACAGTATGAAGGCATAGACCAGCAACTGAATAAAGCCATTAAAGTGATACTGGAGGAATTAAAAACCCAGGAAAAAACCATCCCGCCACCACCGCCATATCCGGGGGAAAAGTAGGATTCGGGAGGAAACTAATGGCGGAGAGGGGTTTAGGGTTTAGGGTTGGGTTGTCCCCGGGATAATAACTCTCTCCGGTCGTCTCGTCGGGAAGCCTTGGGCTTTGCACCTTAAGCCTTTCTCTTTCCTCTTTCTGATTTTTTGTTAGAAAACCACATATTAAAGTATTTCTTCCACAGGCAATACACCGATGAACTGTCTTTCCGGATCAAGGAAATATAACTTATTGCTGTGGAATCTGATTTGGCTAACCGTAAGCGACGGCACCGGTTTTCCATCCGATTCAGTTAAAGATGATAAATCCAGTTTTTTAAAGATCCTGTAATTGTGATAATACAGAGCATTACAAAAAAAATCAAAATAATTGTATGGCCCATTTCCATAGGAAAAAGAAATATTTTGGATAGTCTCACCATTAAAATCTAGTATCAGTAAATGCTGATTGCCGTCTTCGTTAGAATAGTATGATACAAAAACATAAATACTGTCACAGGCCATTCCGGAAAAAAAGTTTTTGTCCGGATCGAACAGGGACCATTCGGCATCACTGGAATCGACAGAAAAATTATATCTCCGGACAGATCCGGGCCATCCCCCGGTAAAAAGATAATCTTTATTCCCAGCGAGATATCTACCACCGATACTGCCGGGTAATATCAGTAGATCACAGGATTTGGGATTAAAAACTGAAATTCCGCCGGCTGAGGATGTGAAATATACTGCACTATCCAGCACCACAAAATTATAAATATCCTGTCCGGTAATATCATAAAGCCTGGCAAAAATTTCGGTATCGGCATATGGAAATTTATACATGGATACCAGGGTATCAATATCGATGAAGGTTGTATCTCTTAACCACCATCGGGTGGTAAAATGGTAAACCCTGACAAAATTTTCATAGACATTCACCGGAAAAGAAAAATGTATGGAATATTCGTTACCGGATTTAACATATACCGGAGCCTGAGAATTATCCGGAACAAAGCTGCCGGTAATTTTCCGCCCGATCTGAATGGAATCGATCAACATCTCTTTGATAGTGGCATCAGGTGAATTTTCTACCATCAGGCTGTCATAATCTTCCAACCGAATATTTATTAATTCTTTTAATGATTCCTGAAGTGAGGTATGCATCGGCGCCGGCCCGGTTAATTTTTCGGTGCAGGAGAAATTTATAATTATAAAAACAGTCATCAATAATTTAATCCATTTCATGGTTTCAGTACCTCCTCATTCTGATCCCGGGGATTCAAATGAGATGGTAAAGGAATTCTTTCAGTAATCCTCTGAGAAGTAGTGATTCTGCCGGAATCGAACTCCGCTAACGGTATGGTGGAAATCAATTTCCTGTTGTAATCCGTGAAATATAGTTTACCGTCATAGGCCTGTATACCATCAACAGATTCAGCCGGATAAGGAATTTGTGACAACACTGCTCCCGAAGCCAGATCAATCCGGGTAATTTTATTTAGCCAGTCATAATTGGTATAAAGCAATCCCTCATTGATAGTAAGATAACGTCCTGAATGAAGTACCGGTTGGTATTCGAGCAGGTTTCCGTCCAGATCATATTTTAATAATACAGGTTGTCTGGTATTGCTGTCAAATGAGGCCACATATAAAAAATCATTATAAACTGCCATTCCCAGAATATCTGGGAAAAATTGAGAATAGGGGTATTTAATCTCCAGATCGAGGGAGTCTTTCATAAAATTATGCCGGAATATTCGGTAATGTTCATCATCCAGATACAGGTATTCCGGATTACCGGCAATGTGATCCCCGCCCGGAAAATAATATAATATAGTCATCTTCTGAGTATCCAGGTCATATTCTGATACCTCGACCCATCCAAAACAATAAGAATAAAACTTTCTGCCGATCAGTACAAAATCCTGTACTTGGCTCAGGTACTGATATTCATGAAATGCTTTCAGATTATCGATAAACATTTGGGTGGATGAATAGGGATATTTATAAGTCAAAATCAGAGTGTCGAGATCAACATAACCATCTCTTTCCAGAAAAAATCTCAGGGAGAAGAAATATTCCCGCACGCTTTTGTTAAGAATTCTATGCGGCATGACAAACGAAAATTCATATTCCCTCTGATTTTTCCGATAAACCGGCGTCACCTGTTCCCTGGTATAG
>Ga0315555_1002315_pt1 | contig 13446 bp, 12 predicted proteins | sample SalMarSW160380MG_FD_202113 | JGI IMG/M metagenome (GOLD analysis project Ga0315555, IMG submission 202113) | Salt marsh sediment microbial communities from the Plum Island Ecosystem LTER, Massachusetts, United States - Salt Marsh Sediment SW1603-80 ...
CTTCGCTACCGGATGTTTCTGTCTGGTTCTGACCGGAGGTCAGAGTACCCAGGTAGATTCCATCACCGTAAATCTCGTGAATCCCACTCGAATCCACATCATACGCCTCAATCGACAGTGTCGCGGAGATTATTTCTGTCGGTAAGTTCTCAAGCACAGGTGTATGCGTCCAACCCCAGTCATTGTCGTCCCAACGGTAGTAAGGAAGATAGTTCGGCGGGGAGCCGGTCTCGGGATCCATCCCATCAGGCAGGAACCAACCGCCCCAGCTATTCGAATCCCGTGTGTCCGTAACCACATAAGTTTCTGCAAAACTGCCTGATGCCAAAAGCAAACACGCCAATATACAAACTACTATAGATTTATTCATGTTTTCCTCTTCCTTCAATATATTTTAAAATGAAAATTCCTCAATCCTGCACACCGCCAGAACATTCTTAACAAAACATAGTCTTATGTGCATGTTTTAGTATGACAGCGCTATTTCGTTCGTAAGTCCTTATTTTGTGTCGGTAATGAATTTTACCAAACCCCATTTTTTATGCCTTAAAATGGGTTTCTGTTAAAAACCAGCGCTTTCATATTAGTAATAGCTACCTGCACATATCAGAACCACTATTGTGAGGCAGATGTCCCGGAATGTTTGAATAGAGACCTGCTCACCGCCCATCCATGAATCACCAATAGTTTACCTTATTGAGCAAAAATTATCAAGAAAAAAAAACCTGTATTTTATTATAAAGATTCCGTAATTTTGTCGAGTTTTTTATCGGCCTTGCCGGGTAAAGTTCGCTATTATTCGCCCCGGATGTTGCTGTATGGGCATTTAAGTGACAAAAAGTTATAATGAGTATGCTTGGAAAACAACTCGGTAAAAACTACCCGGCATCGGCGCAGAACAATTAAAACACGTAGCCGATTTTCAACAGAATTTCTCGCCATAACTCAACATGGACCAACAAAGTAAATTCCAATCAATAATTATTGTTTGTTTGACAAATTACGCCGGACTTCGGATAATCTTATAGAGAGCTTTGGATTCTGATTTTGGAGAGGACAACGGATGCATTTGGTAGTAAAGCAAGATGGTCGTGTCATTAACGAATTCAGATTCGACAGAGGCCCTGTCTATATAGGCAGACATGCTCACAGCCAGATTCTTCTGCCGGACCTTAAGGTCTCGAGACAACACGCTGCGATCTTCAGTACACAGGAAGGTAAATGGATGGTCGAAGATATGGATTCGGCCAATAAAACATATCTGAACGGCAAAGAAATCCACAAGGCCGAAATCAAGAGCGGAGATTGTCTTCATATAGCCGACTTCATTATTGAAATCGATCTCGAAACGGAAACTGAAACCGGCGAAAATTTCCATCTCGATGATACGCTCATGCCGGTAACCGGCAAAACAGGTGTTTCACGAACGGATTCGGCTCGTGAAATTATCGTGAGAAAGCCGAACGCACCACATTCGCCGGATATCAAATTGCCGGCCAAACGAATAAATGATTTTATACAGGCCACCGAGGCCATTTGCAGTGCAAACGGTCCCGATGAAATGCTCAAAGCACTGTTAGATATCGCTTCCGGGCAGTTCGATGCATATCATACATGGTGCGCTTTGAGAAATCTGCCCGAGGGGGCAATGACTTCACATACAGGAAAAAGCAGAGACGGTCACGCAGTCGAGCTAAAACAAATTCAGGTGAATGAAAGAATCTCAGAGGCGGTAGATAAAGGCGAGTTTGTGCTTCTGCCTCGAGTAGCAACACCTGCGGAAAGGGAAAAAATACGCTCTGCTATGATAGTGCCGGTGATCAATCCATCCGGCTGTTTCGGCGTGATATATGTCGATAATGCAATGGAACAGGAGGGATATAGCCTTAGCGATCTTGATTACCTGATGCTTCTTGCAATCCACACGGCAGCTATATTGGAAAATTTCTAATCCCGGATTTCAACGGTTAATCTGTCCTGACAAAAACTTCGTCGGACAAGTATTTTAAATCATACAAGAGATTTTATATAGTCCATCAGTTCGGGTATTCGGTCGAGTGTGAGAAACAGCAAAGATAAAACAGCGATAATCCACATCGCAGGTTTGACTTCCCGTGCCTTGCCGGATACGACTTTTATTATCGAAAACGATATAAATCCGAACGCCAGCCCCGTACTTATACTGTAGCTCAATGCAATCATCACCATGATAATAAAGGCGGGAAAGGCCTCTTCCAGATTAACAAAATCTATCCTCTTGACCTCCCTGGCCATAAAAAGGCCCACCATAATCAGCGCCGGCGCCGCCACATATTTCGGTACGATGCTTACCACCGGCACGAAAACCAGCGCAAGCAGAAACAAAAGGCCCGTAACAATCGAGGTCAATCCCGTCCGTCCGCCCTGCTCAATTCCCGTCGCCGATTCGGCAAAGGCCGTAGTAGGTGACGTCCCCAATACCGCACCCGCTATCGTGGCAACGGCATCGATTCCCAATAATCTGTCCAGCCCTTTTATCCTGCCCTGCTCGTCGTCCATTTGGGCCTTGTGACAACAGGCAACAAGCGTCCCTATACTGTCGAACATATCGATAAACATGAAGGTAAAGATGCTGCCGAAAAAGCCCCACTTCAAAGCACCGATTATATTTAATTTGAAAGCCACGGGGCTGACATCGAGGCTCGAAGATATATATTGTTCCGGCAGTCCTATCTGCCTGAAAACAATAGCTGCGAGTGTGGCAACAACAATACCCCATAAAAGCGCACCGGTCACTCTTCTTATCTCCAGATAAACCATTACAAACAGTCCCAGCAGGCCTATTAGAACGGTCAGCGTCACCGGGCCGGCGGTAACCAATGTGTTCTTGTCACTGACTATAATGCCCAAATCCTGAAGGCCGATGAAGGTAATAAATAGTCCTATGCCGACTCCTATGGCCGAGATAAGAGACTTGGGAATCGCCTCGACAATCATCCTTCTAAAACCCAGCACCGTTAAAATCAGGAAAAACATTCCGGCGATAAAGACAACACCGAGGGCGGTCGGCCAGTCCATTTGTTCCGATACGACCAAATATGCAAAAATCGAATTCAGCCCCAGACCCGGCGCCATTGCTATAGGCGCGTTTGTCAGAATTCCCACCATAAGAGTTGCGGCGCCGCTCATTATGCAGGTCACCACTATCAAAGCTTCCTTGTCCATACCGGTTGAACTCAGGATAGAAGGATTGACGGCGATAATATATGCCATTGTCAGAAATGTCGTCAGGCCCGCCACCAATTCGATTTTAAAGGTCGTCTTTTTCTCTTTGAGTTGAAAATATTCACTGATCATGCCCGATCCCTCAGTTTAATGAGCAATTATCCTTTCACACAGAAATTCTATATCACTGCGGATTAGTAGAATAACATCGTGCCTAATCGCTTTGCAACCAAAAACGGGCAAAAATTGCGTAGTCCGTAAAATCGATTTTGCCGTCGTCATTCATGTCACAAACAATATCATATTTCGATCCCGCAATTACGTTGGAACCCAGCCAACCTTTAGCCAGGCGCATAAAATCCATCGCATCAACGATACGGTTCCTATCGAAATCTACGGCAAATGGCATCCAGGGCTCGGAGCTGACAAGTTCAATGCCCGCCCCTTCGGCCGGATAAAGGTTCCTGGAATATTGTTTGTCCACAGGATTGTTCCAGTGCTCATGAACTCCCAGGCTTTCGAGGAGTGTCCCGTCGCCTTCCGGATCATAAAAAGTACCAGAGGCGGGATTGTCGGCCTGAGCCGCTTCATGCAGGTAATCATCGATGGCCCCGCGTGCCCTTCGTGAGCCCCCCATATTATCGGCAAATTCGGCTCGCAAAAAATCCAGCGCCACCGAGTCGATGGCAACCATATCCTGTGACATAAGAATGCTCGAAGGATAATCATTATTGAAAGGTGTATTCTGCCATTTGGTCGGCCGGGAACTGGAACCATGCCAGGGAAAGCCCCACAATCCGTCCAGGATAAAAAGCATGGCTTTGCCGCCCAGATGCTCGTGCCCCATCAAATCGACTAAAACCCGGTAATGTCCCGACTCGGGTGTGTAGTCGTTCAAGAGCATATGGTGCGCATCATTATTTCTTCCATTGCCCGGCGGGCAACAGAAGCTGCCGTACCAGTTCTTGGCACAAAGCGTCACTCCAGCGGTGTTATGTCCCTTCATCACGCCCAGGTTAATAACATAGTCCGCTTCCACAAAAGGCATAGGCAATCTGTCCGGGGGAATCTCACGGGGCGGATTGGATTTATCATTGATGTTGCTGTAATAAATCAATGGCTCCTCCGACGGCACGACCGGCGGACGGCGAGGATCCGTATAACGGTCGTCACCTCTGTCCGTGTAAAAATTAGTCACCAGGTAGTGGACGTTCGGGAAAAGACTGTAACAGCGGTCGAAGGTTTTATTTGTAATATATCGCGAAGAATCACATATCGTTATGCACTCCTGCGGAACATTGGCCTCATAGACCAGTTGTTTCAACAGACCGACGACCAATTGAGGCGACAGATCTGCGTTGTTCACTTCATAGTCCAGTTTTCTCTGCTCGACATGGCTGGGTTTAATGGCAATCTTTTGCCCGCTCTGATAACCAATATTATCTTTTCCATGCGACAAATTAAAATAGCGAAACAGGCTATCCCATGCGGCCGAATCTGTCCTTTCTCCCGCCAACCAGCGGAGGCAATTAGACATCATGGCATCTACAACCTCCTGGTCGGTGTGGTCATCATCCCAGTAAAAAAAATCAGTCCGATTGTTCCATTCCGTTTTCCAGTTAGTTGCATCGGGATTATGATCCCAAACCACCCTGCCGGGGTAAATGCCTTTCGGAAATCCTATCGGGCTGTTGCAGGGATCGGTCGGGACAAAGGTCTCTGCCAAAGCCAGCCGCGAATTAAAACCGATAGTAAACCACGCCGCCGCCAGGCCGACAGTAATGCAACAGCCTGCCAGGACATATCGTGCCTGCTTGCCATGTTTCCCGGCTTTTCTAAATGCCGCAATAACAACGCTGCCGCCGAAAATATATGCAAGAAAGCTTGATGCCAAAGGGAACGCCGCACGCTGGCATGGGTAAGTCGCCCGACTTGGTTTGGGAATGACCCTTATCAAAAACCAGATCAAAGCCAGAAAACCGGTCAGCAGCCAAAACCACTTCATACGAATCAGCTTACCGACCAGATGAATATCTCTTCTTTTACGGGAATGGCAAGGACATGAGTACTGTGTATCGTCAGATGACATATAAATCCCTCTTCTTCCTGCCGATCCCGGCACGCTTTAACGGCCATCAAAGATCGAACCTGCAGCTTTTATCAACACATCCGAAGGTGCCTCGATATTATCATATCAATGCCTATAACGCAAGAATTATAATACCCCTGTTAATATATATGAATAGAAGGATACCTTAGAACGGCGTGTCAATTTTCGCTGGAATTCTTACTGGTGGAAGTAATTGAAAGAATGGAACAAAGGTGGGCACCTGGAATATGTTATTAATAATCAGGCAATGCGAGCGAGAGGAGTCGAACCTCCACGTCCATAAGGACACAAGGACCTAAACCTTGCGCGTCTGCCAGTTCCGCCACGCTCGCAAATTCATATATCGTATATCGCTCTTTGCTCACTTATCTGTCTTCTGCACTCCGTCATCTTCCTTCGATATCTTCTCGATTCGCTTCTCGGCTTTTTGTAATATCGTCCTGCAGTGTTTAATCAGTGCCATGCCTCTTTCGTACTGCTCAAGGCTGTCCTGCAGGGGTATTTGGCCCTGCTCTATCTTGCCGACAATATTCGTAATCTCTTTGATCGCCCCTTCGAAGCTCAGTTTTTCTAAATCATTTTTTGTTTTTTGTTCTGCCATATTCTTAACTTTCAACCTTGCTGTTTTACCCTTTAATTCTGTTCAGGGCATTCTTTTTCCTTTTTACTTTTTCGTGACCTTACTTTCAACCAAATTTTCGCCGACAAGTTCCGTGATTAAATAATCCCCGATCCGAATATCTTCCGATTTTCTAACTACTACACCGGTTTCTTTGTTGGTTGTAATGCTGTATCCCCGCTGCAGGACAGATTTCGGATTCAGTCCTTCCAGTCGATTGGTCAAGGCGGTAAGCTGCAACCGCAGATTGCTGAAGATTCTATCAATTCCAGTGTTCGTCCGGTTCTGTAAATTGCTTAAATCGAGCGTTTTTTTACCTAAAAGTCGATGCGGCTCAATCTTGATGATCTGCTCATAACTTTCGGAGAGCTTTCGCTGCGCCCGGGTTAAAAGGTCACGCATGGTCGAGCCCAATTCCACGAACAGCTCATCTAATTGTTGCCCGGCATTCTGCACAAGCAAGAGCGGATTACTGAATACTGTACGGGCCAAAATAACCTCCAAATGTTGCTGTGCAAGTTGTATCCCGGCCTGGGTCCGGCCCGACAACCTGCGTTCTATATTCATCAATTGCCCCAAAACATCCTGCATATCCGGTACCGCCACAACACCTGCTTTTGTAGGAGTCGATGCCCTTGCATCGGCAACCAGGTCCGCTATTGTAGTGTCAACCTCGTGACCCACGGCACTTATTACAGGTATTTTTGAATCGAAAATCGCTTCGGCCAAAACTTCCTCATTGAATGCCCACAAGTCCTCCAACGAACCGCCTCCCCTGCCGACAATCAATATATCGAGTTTCAATTGCTTATTGCGTTTGTTTATATCTCTTAACGCCGCTGCGATTTTCTCTGCCGCCCCTTCGCCCTGAACAGGCACCGGGTATAAATACAATTTTACACAGGGCCATCGACTGTGAATGCTGTCTTCTATATCACGGACCGCCGCTCCGGATTCGCTTGTTATTATCCCTATCCTTTCCGGGTAAGCAGGTAACGTCTTTTTACGAGCCTCGTCGAAAAAACCTTTATCACGAAGTTTTTTCACCATTTGCTCGAAAGCTAATTGAAGAGCCCCAACGCCAGCCGGCTCAAGCTTATCGACATAAAGTTGATATTTACCACCGACCGTATAGACATCAATATGACCTGTAGCCAAAACTGCCATTCCATCTTCAGGGGAAAATTTAACGCTCGCAAACTTGCTCGACCATATCACACAGGGTAGTATCCCACTTTCGTCTTTTAGATAAAAGTAACAGTGTCCACTTGTATGGCGTTTGAAGTCACGTATTTCACCACTGATTATCAAGCTGGCGGGTAAAGTCTCTTCGAGAGCCGCTTTAATCAGCAAATTGACCTGGCTGACTGTGTATATTTCTATAGTTTTTTTCATTCAACACACAAAAAGGGTAAAACTTTTCATTATTTACGATGGCCGATTATAAGCTGAAAAACCACTTTCATCAATTTCCAATTAACATCAAAATTATTTCGGTAATATTCCAAACTTAAAGACAACTTTTATAGGACTATTCCTTAACATTCAATGGGGCTTAAATTAAGCAATAGATAATGAAATATTCCCGAATATGCCTGATTTTTAACAGTTTATCGGAACTAAGGCGCAAATACCCTCCTATTTTACCCAAATTAGCTATTTACGCAATGTAAGCTTGACAAAAAGCCGAATAAGTAATATAAATAGCGATATCTGCAGTTGGCGCTCTCAAGGAAGAGGAGTTCTCATCATTTTAAATGCATATGCATGCAGCTATCGAGAATGGATTACTGTAATGAAGCTACTCCTTTGGAGTTATATCGTTTGATATATTCAATAAGAAATAACTTTATGGTTCAACAACCTAAAGTATTGGATTCCAAGCATCGAACTGCAGGCCAAGTGACGGTATGGCTCATTTGGATTTTGACTGTGTTTCTTTTAATATCCGCCGGTATATCATATCGTGCCCTGGAATCTTTGACAGCCGAGACTGTCATTAATTTACCTATACCCCTTAAAACCTTTCCTGTGTTAATCGGTAACTGGACAGGTATGGATCTTTCTATACCTACGATTACGCGAGAATACATGGAGAAAAACTTTGCAGATGATTTTATAAGCAGGCGTTATATAAACAGTAAGACGCAAGCATGGGTGGATGTTTACATCGTTTACTGCGCATCCAAGCCGGGCAGTATGTTAGGGCATAAACCCCAAGTATGCTATCCCGGTAACGGATGGATTCATGACAGTACTGTAAAATCACAGTTCCTCACACGACAGGGCAATGAAATACCCTGTTTAATACACAGATTCCAGAAGCCCGCTCCGGCATACGAGGAGACAGTGATTCTTAACTTTTACATTGTGAATGGTAAACTTGCTACTGATCAAAAAGGTTTTAGCGGCTTTTGGGGGCGAAGAATCAATATTACAAAGAATCCGGCTCGTTATGTGGCGCAGGTTCAAATAAGCTCGGTATTAGAGAACCCGATTAGAAGTGCAGCCAAGGATATGGCCGAATTGATACTTGATTTGCTCCCTGACAAGAATGGCACAGTTGAAGCGGCTCAGCAAATTCCATCCGCAAGCGGTCTTTCGGAGTAACTCGGGAAAGTATCGTCGGGAACTAATAAAGACAAAAAAGCAGCGTAACTGCTGTTAATACAAAATGTTATATCTTTTTTAAGGGGGCGCCCGAAGGGGACGGAGTATGCCCGGGAAGAGTATCATAGAATAAAACCGCGTATTTGCCATCGACGAAGAATGGAAAAAATAATAAAAAATAAGAAAGCAGGATACACGAATAACATAGAAAAACTAAATGGTCGGACAGGATTACACGGGGAGCTTCTGCAGGGTGAAGCGGAATTTCACAGGCTTGATAAGGATTGGGACGATTTGTTCACCCGCGCCAAGGATGCCCCGGCTTATCTTTCACGCCCCTGGATACAGACCTTTATAGACCGGAAACACTTCAAGGGAAATCCATGCCTTATAGCAGTCTGGTTCGAGAAAAAGCTTGTGGCATTATTACCTTTTTCGGTCCACAGCCATTATGGAATACGTATTGGGAATCCGATCGGCTCAACTGAACCATCTTACCTTGGAATTCTCCTTGATCCTGATTACACCGGAGCCATTACTGTTGTAGCCGAGATTTGGAATCGAAAAAAAGTCGCTCACGTTTTTCACAACAAGTATCTGTTCTCTCTGGACAAAGCAACATATAAGCTCATTACGGAACTAAGTCATCAGGGCTTTGTTTATAAATCCGGTTATAAACGAATTTGCCATTATATAGAATTAGGATGTTCCTTTAACGAGTATTTCAGAAAATTCAAATCTACAAAGTCACGACAGACATTACAAAGAAAAGAGCGCAAGCTGTATAAGAATAAAGAATTAAGGTTAGAATCTTATTCCGGAGATGAATTAACTTCACAAATTACCAGACGTATTGCTCAAATTCAAAAAGAAAGCTGGATGAAACGACGTGGTGCAGCGGTCTTAGAACAGCCATTTTATCAAAACCTTTTAACGAACATGGCTGGATCCGGTCTCAGCTCTGTCTGGTTGATGACGATCGACGGGGATGATGCAGCATTTGCCTATACTTTGATAACACATGGAAAGTTATACTATCGCTGGCCGGCATTCAAACTGAAATATGAATCAGGATTGTCTATCGGACAAATGCTCCTTATGCAGATCATTCGAGATGCATGCAAAGAAAACGTTTTGTCGTTCGATTTCGGAATCGGTGATGCAGAGTACAAAAGATTCTGGGCCAATAAAACTCATAGTGTTTCCTGGGTAGTTGCGGGTCGAGGTCTTCCCGGGCATATAGTGGTTTTTTGTTATAGAATTGCATGGTGGCTTGCCGAGCACAAACAGTTATTTTCATTGTATCGGCGATTTAAAAAATGGTGTAATCTTTCCCATCGGAGATTGTTTACAAAGACAGGTTAACATCAATTGGTATGTATAGTAAGATTGTATTCTACCAACTTAAAACAGATCCATTTCGGATTTTTCTATAATGACACGTTCGATCTCTGTATTAATACCTGACTGCGATGATTGGTCCACACTGAGAGTAATACGGTGTTTGGGTATAGTGCCTACAATCAAAACACATATCCTATCGAACACAAGGTCTCCAATGCCTCGATTTAGCCGATTTTGTGGTCCTTTCCATTACCATAGAAGTATTAATGATTTGGACTGGTTGGACATGATTAAAACGCAGGCTAAACGATGGAATATTGATGTTATAATGCCTGCAACATTAAAAGGGATCCTGTTTGTTTCACGAAATCGCGAGGCCATATCGGAAATAGCCGCTGTTGTACCACTGGCTAAACCCGAGATGATTGCTATGGCCAACGACAAATGGGCATTCCACAAGTTTATCAATCAAGAAAAATTGCCAAGCGTGCCAACAGTATATGTGGGCAGAGCGGGAGAGGCCATTCGCATGCCGGAAAATGACTCGATCAAGTATCCGGCGTTGTTAAAACCAACATCCGAGTCGGGTGGTTATGGCTTCATTAATGTTACGGACTTTTTGGATTTGGCACATGCATGGTATGACAAACGCATAATGAATGGCCGCGAATATATATTACAGAGCTATGTACCAGCAGCACATTTTTCGCTCTCCCTTTGCTGCCAAAACGGTGAAATTATAGCTTTCACCCTGAATAGAAAAATTTTATTATCTAAAAATCCCTTTAGCATGGAAGGAATGCTGGAATATGACAACAATGAACAAGTAATTGATATAGGAAAACGACTTATATCAGCCATGAGATGGGACGGAGTGGCAGACATTGACTTTTTAGTCGATAATCGCGACCAGAAAGCAAAAATTCTTGAATTCAATCCACGGTTCTGGCAAACACTATTAGGAGGATTGATTGCCGGTGTGAATTTTCCACTAATCTGGTGTTTAAGTGCGTTTGGCATTAGACAATCAAGCAAGCAGCACATAACCACGAAATATGTGGGAAGTCCATTATTATCTATCAAGATGATGCTTTCTAAATTGATTGGAAAGCGTGCAGTAATAAGTACTCGATGGCATGAAAGCAGTCTTCAATTCATATGCAACGATCCACTTCCGGAACTTATTGAAGTATTACGACGTGTGGGAAGAAGGAAATGGTTTCCACTACGATGTCTTCGTAAGCAACAAAAGGCCTTGGGGTAGTTCAAGTACTCAAACGTTACTGCAGGAAAAGACGGTTTTTTACTTGGAATCACCGGATCTAAAATTAAAACCACTTAACATTCCTAATGAGCAATCATATCCCTTTTAAAAAATACAAAATATTAACTCAGTATAGTCTTAGGATATAGCAGAGAAGCAGTTAGCTTAAAAGTTCAACCTTCATAAAAAGTGTTTATTATGAGAGATAATTTGCGTACACAAACTATAAGAAGTCTCGAAGGGATTGAAGACATTCGTCAGACTTGGGAAGAAATGCAGGCCAAAGAAGCATATCCAACAATCAATGCCGATATTGACCGCTATCTTTCGGTTATCAAAGCCGACACAAAACCGGTACAACCATACATAATTCTAATAAGAGATAAAAACACCGTAATATCTATGTTGATCGGATTTATCCATCATTCCCGTATGTCATGCAATCTCGGAAGAAGGACTATCTTTAAGCCACTTCTTAAAATACTCAGCGTAGTATATGGGGGCATACTTGGCAATCCATCGGAAGATACCTGTGATTTGCTAATGGGGGAATTGACAACGTTGTTTAGTAACGGTGAAATTGATGTGGCTCACTTTAGTCATCTGGAAACAGATTCTTTTTTCTACAAATACGCTCGAAGGAAAACGAACGTATTATGTCGAAGTCATTTCCCTAAAATCGTACCTCAACGGTACATGTTGATTCCACAAAGTTTTGACCAGTTTTTAAATGCATGTTCTCATAACTCCAGAAGAAATCACAGGCGGTGGACAAAAAAATTCGAAAAGAAATACGTCAACCGATTCGAGATTAAAACTTATTCCGATGAAGGCGAGATCGATTCGGCATTGGATCAAATGGCTCGTATTTCAGTTCAGACATACCAAAGGGCTTATGGCGGCGGAATCGTAAATGATGCAGCAACACAAATACTTTTTCATAATGCTGCAAAAAAAGAATGGCTCAGAACCTATATCCTTTCCATTGATAATGAACCATGTGCGTTTTGGACAGGCTTAAAATACGGCAGGATATTTTATGCAGAGACGACCGGTTACCTTCCTAAGTGGCGGAATTATCACATCGGTACAATTCTCTTTTTTAAACTTGTAAGGGATCTGTGCAAAGATCCCGATGTCGATATTCTTGATTTCAGTTTCGGCGAGGGCCAGCATAAACAATGGGGAGAATCGAGGTTCTGGTCGGTGGCTTCGATTTATATATTTGCGCCGCGTATTTTTCCCATAATGGTAAATATTTTACATTCTTCCTTATCGTCTATCAGTACTTTTACCAAAAACTTGGCCAATAAGCTTCGCATCCTCAATGTTATTCAAAAATACAGGCGTCAAAGAATCGTACAAAAAAAATCCAAAGCTTATAAAAACAAACAGAATTGATAACAATAAATTCTATGAATCGTTCAGCCCATAAAAAAATAAAAACAAGCTTTTTGCTTAATAATGAAAAATAAACAAGCTGCAACTGAAAAAGAAAGTTCACAGTTTTCCATCCGCCCGGCAAAGCATAAGGATATTGATGCCTTAGTGGATATCTGCCGCAAGAGTTTTCCTTATCTTGTCAGGTGGCAGATACCTCGATTTCTTGCGAAGAACAGTTGGGAGCATATGCTCTCATCTGCTGCTGCAGAAACATGGGTATGTAATTCCGGTGGCCAGGTAGCCGCCCTGGTAACTCTGGTATCGAATATGGTCGTCTATCAAAGTGAAAAACATCCGCCAAATATGAGCCGCATTAAAAAGCTTTATTTTCACCTTTTATGCCCCAAACTACTTGTAAAAAAAGTATTGAGGAAGATTTCCCGCCTTCTTTTTGGTTCTCCTATGACTATATCTACGGCCGGGAATCAATCAGAAGCAACGAACTTCACATGGATAGAACTTATTGCGGTTGCACCCAATGTGCGTAAGAAAGGTATAGCAACAAGATTGCTGGAACTCTGTTACGAAAGAACTGTTCAACTTAAAATGGATGGGATGAAGCTTACCGTTGAGCCGGACAACATAGCGGCACATAATCTATATAAGGGCTTTGGTTTCCTTTGTACCTCCCAAGGAGGGGATACCGATATTTGCACAATGAAAGTTGAGATAGAAAATGCATCTGGTTGAATCAAAGCGATCGGTTAAGGTTGAATTCAAGTGGCAGAACCTTCCAATCAAGGTTCATAGCGTGCTTTATAGATTATGGTATTTCCATCGTGTACAGAATTTTTGATTTAGTAGACGCAGATAGATAAGCAAACAAATTAGAACGACAAGAACGATGAAGCG
>Ga0315555_1002317_pt1 | contig 13436 bp, 9 predicted proteins | sample SalMarSW160380MG_FD_202113 | JGI IMG/M metagenome (GOLD analysis project Ga0315555, IMG submission 202113) | Salt marsh sediment microbial communities from the Plum Island Ecosystem LTER, Massachusetts, United States - Salt Marsh Sediment SW1603-80 ...
AGATGGCCTCCCACGAAGCGCTGCTCGTCCTGCTCAACCTGGCCGCCAACGATAAATTAAACATCGACGAAAGGGAACTGGCCCTCAAGAAAGCCCGGGATATAGTCAAGAAAGGCCGCTGACAATCCAGCCGCGGCTACCAGCACGACGCACTGATGAGTATTAACATCGGCATTATAGGCCTGCCCCAGAGCGGCAAGACGACAGTCTTCAACGCCCTTACCGGAGGCAAGGCGGATACCGCCACCCACGCCAGGGACGGACTTTCCCCGCATGTCGGCATCGCCAGGGTGCCGGAACCGCGCCTTAAGGCCCTTAGCGAGATTTTTCACCCGCCAAAAATCGTCCCCGCCGAAGCGAAATACATCGACGTGGGGGCTTCGGTCAAAACACTCGCCATGGACAAGGGCATAGGCGGCGAGCTGCTCAATCAACTCAATACGGTCGATACGCTTATCTGCGTCGTGCGGGCATTTACCGACGACAGCATCCCCCACCCCGAAGGCGGCCTTGATGTCCGCAGAGATATAAGCTCTCTCAATACGGAACTGGTTTTCTCTGACCTGGCCATCATGGAGAGAAGGCTGGAAAAACTGGAGACCCCCCTGAAAGGGGCCAAACCGAACGAACGCCCGACTCTCCTCCAAGAAAAAAACGCTTTAATACAGTTGAAAGCCGAGCTGGAAAACGATAGACCCATCCGCGAGCTGGCGCTGGAACCGACCGCCTCCAGACTAATCACCAATTACCAGTTCCTCACCGCTAAACCCCTCCTCATCGTGGTCAACATCGGTGAAGAGCAGCTCCCCCAAGCGGCTTCCCTGGAAGAAGAGCTAAACAAACAATACGCCGGGGGAAAATACCGGGTTATCGCCATCTGCGGCAAGCTGGAAATGGAACTGGCGCAGATGGAAGAAGACGAAGCCGGGGAATTCCGCGCCGATTTCGGTATCATGGAGGCGGGGATGGAACGGGTAATCAAAATGTCCTACGAGCTTTCCGACATTATTACATTCTTCACCGCAGCTTCTAACGAGGTGAGGGCATGGTCTATCAAGAAAGATACCACCGCCATTAAAGCCGCCGGCAAGATTCACACGGACATGGAAAAGGGGTTCATCCGCGCCGAGGGAATAGGATTTGAAGACCTGGTAAGGTGCGGCGGCATGGCCGAGGCTAAAAAACAGGGCCTGCTCCGTCTTGAAAGCAAGGATTACATTATCCGGGACGGAGACGTTATTACCTTTCTCTTCAACGTGTAGCCTTAATATCTTTGACTCTACGCACCAGCAGCTTCAAGCCATCCTCGCCCACTACCAGCACATCCTCACCCTTATCGATATCGCCCTCGGCTGAAGCCGCCCCCCAGAGTTCACCTCTGATTCTCACCATACCTTCCGGAGACAGTTTGACGGAAACCCTGCCTTTAGTACCGATCATTGAAGGCAGACCGACCGACACCTGTTTTTTCAACGTCCGGGTGGTAAAAGCAAAAAGCCAGATGCTGAATCCGGCCCAGGCTACCATCACGCCGATAACCACCTGTAAAGGCAAAAATATCCCGAACTCGGGAAGAAGCCAGCGCCAGATTGCCCAGACGGCGAATTCTTCCAACGAGGTGCTTACAATAGCCAGCAACAGCCTGGCCCTGGTCAACGTACCCATATCACCAAGCATATTATAGCAGGAAGACGCTATTATTTTATAACTCCACCCGCCTCTCTCTAAAAAAAATACTAAAATATTTCATTATTTATTAAAAATAAATGTGTCGGCGGACTTGACAAGCTATATACGAAAGTGATATCCTTATTATTTGTAATAATGCCCCAAGTGTTTATTATTTTAACCTTCCCAGGCGTATATGTCCGTTATATTTGTGCATATACACGCACGTCTTATTTCTAAAAGACAGCGTATTAAACACGAGAATTGTTGCATTTTTCTAAGGAGTAAGAATGGTTTTAGCATCGTCGGCACCCACACCCGAATCAAAGACCCCCGTTCCACGCAAATCTTATGCCAAGCTGCCCAACGTACTGGACGTACCTAACCTGATTAAGGTCCAGCTGGATTCCTTCCAGAGGTTCCAGGAAGAAGGGCTGAAACAGCTGCTTGAAGAAATATCCCCTATTAAAGACCTTACCGGCAACAGGCTGGAGCTCGGCTTTATCGCTTACGAGTTCCGCGAACCGCGCCCGGGACATTCGGAGCAGGAATGCCACGAACGTGACCAGACATTTTCCGCTCCGCTGTACGTCAAGGTGCGGCTGCTCGTTAAAGAAACCGGCGAGATTAAAGAGCAGGATTTATTCTTCGGCGATATCCCGTTGATGACCGCCAAAGGCACCTTCATTACCAGCGGCGCCGAAAGGGTAGTCGTCAGCCAGCTGTTGCGTTCTCCCGGCGTTTACTTTACCTGCGAAGAAGACCCTGTTTCCGGTCGCGATTTATGCAATGCGAAATTAATCCCCACCCGCGGCGCCTGGCTCGAGTTCGAGACCAGCAACCGGAACGTAATATCGGCTAAAATAGACGGCAAACGCAAGATTCCCATCACTACCCTCCTGCGCGCCATCGGCTACGGGAGCGATGAAGAACTGCTAAGCCTGTTTAAGGACGAGGACAAATCCGACCGCAATTACATCAGCACGACGATGGACCGTGAGCCTCTTATCAAAAACGAGAAAGAGGCTTTGATCGATATCTATAAAAAGCTGCACCCCGGCGAGATGCCCTCGCTGGATAACGCCAGGAAACTGATAAAGAACCTGTTTTTCGAATCGGCCCGGTACGACCTGGGCACCGTGGGGCGTTACAAGCTCAACAAGCGACTTGGCCTCGATGTCAGCCTTAAAGAGCGCACCCTGACCCGTGAAGACATCATCGAGATAGTGCGTCACATCATCATGATTGACAACGGGCAGGACCATGGCGATGATATCGACCACCTCGGCAACCGGCGGGTACGCACCATCGGCGAGCTGGTACAGACCCAGTTCCGTATCGGCTTCCTGCGCCTGGAACAGGTAGTCAGGGAACGCATGAGTATAATCGGCACGGAGGCGGTTACGCCCAGCGCCCTGGTGAATATCCGCCCCATCGTAGCCGCCGTCAGGGAATTCTTTGGCGGCTCGCAGCTATCGCAATTCATGGACCAGACCAATCCTCTGGCGGAGCTAACCCATAAACGCCGGCTTTCAGCCATGGGTCCCGGCGGCCTGTCACGCGAGCGCGCCGGGTTCGAAGTCAGAGACGTCCATTTCTCTCACTACGGACGCATCTGCCCTATCGAGACGCCGGAAGGACCGAATATCGGACTCATCGGCTCGCTGGCCACGTACAGCATGATTAACGAGTACGGATTTATCGAAACACCGTACCGCAAGGTTATCAGCGAGGTAAAAAACAAGGACGAGCATCTCGCCGGCAGAACGGTTACGGAGACAGTTCTCGATGAGAAAGGCAGTACCCTGGTAAAAGCCGATACGGTTATTACCCCGCAGCTTGCCGCCAAGGTAGCTAAACTGAAATCCAGGAAAATAAAGGTCGTACCCTTCGTGTCCGATGAGATTATCTATCTCCCGGCAGACGAGGAAGATAAATATATCATAGCCCAGGCCAACGCCCTGCTGGACGAAAACAACCAGTTTAAAGAAAAAAGAATCGAGGCCAGGCTAAGTGACGGCTACATTCTGGAAACACCCGATAAAATGGACCTAATGGATGTTTCACCCAAGCAGGTGGTCAGCGTCGCCACTGCCCTGACGCCCTTCCTGGAACACAACGATGCCAACCGCGCCCTGATGGGGGCCAACATGCAGCGCCAGGCGGTACCCCTCCTTCGTCCCGAGGCGCCGCTGGTAGCCACCGGCATGGAAATTGAGGCCGCCAAGCACAGCCGTCAGGTAGTCTTTGCGAATAACGCCGGCGTGGTGACCGAACTCGCCGGCAACATCGATGAAAAATTCAATACGAAGTATCGAATCGAAATTACCCGCGACGACGGCGAAAAAGATATCTACGAGCTTATGAAATTCGTCCGCACGAACCAGGGAACCTGCATCAATCAGCGGCCCCTGGTAAGCAAAGGCGACCGTATCGAGACCGGCCAGCTGCTGGCGGACAGCTCCGCCACCGAGAACGGCGAGCTGGCGCTGGGGCAGAACGTAACGGTGGCTTTTATGAGCTGGGAAGGCTATAACTTCGAGGATGCCATTATCTTGAGCAGCCGCATGGTTGAAGAAGATATGTTCACCTCCATCCACATCAATAAACACGAGGTGGAAGCGCGAGATACCAAGCTGGGCCCGGAGGAAATTACACGGGATATACCCAATGTCGGCGAGGAAAGCCTGCGTGAACTGGATGAAGACGGTATCATACGTATCGGCGCCGAGGTAATGCCGGACGACACGCTGGTGGGTAAAATCACGCCCAAGGGCGAGACGGAACTCTCCGCGGAGGAAAAACTGCTCCGGGCTATCTTCGGTGAAAAAGCGCGGGAGGTCAAAGACACCTCTTTGAGAGTACCTCACGGCGAATGGGGCAAGGTAATCAATGTCAAGGTCTATACACGTAAAGACAGCAAGGAAGGCGGCGACGACCTGCCCGCCGGGGTCAACCAGTGGGTACAGGTATGGATTGCCCAGAAACGCCGGGTATCCGTCGGCGATAAGCTGGCGGGGAGACACGGCAACAAGGGCGTTATCTCCCTTATCGCCCCCAAAGAGGATATGCCCTTCCTCCCCGACGGAACTCCGGTAGATATCATCCTTGACCCCATCGGCGTTCCTTCCCGCATGAATATCGGCCAGGTGCTGGAAACCCACCTCGGCTGGGCTGCCCAGGTGCTGGGATTCCGGGCGCTTACCCCGGTCTTCGACGGCGCGGACGATATGGCCATCGAGGACGCATTATGCCGCTCCTGGATAGTACAGGAGGCCGGCGCTGTCGACCCCACCCCCGGGAAAGACAAGGCCCCCTACAACCAGGCTAAGGCCAGAGACTGGGTTAACAGCCACGGCTACGACGGCGAAGCCGTCTTCGATGAATCCCAGAGAGGAAAGGCAAGGGACATCGGCCTGCGCCTATGGCTGGAAGGTTTGAATATAACCGGCCGCAATCTTAGCCCGGAAGAACTGGATGAGTTAGTGGAAAGGGTCAACGCCGAGGGGAAATTCTCCCCACCTACTTACGGAAAGGTTATCCTGCATGACGGGCGAACCGGCGAACCCTTCGACCAGCCGGTGACCGTCGGCAATATTTACATGATGAAACTCATCCACCTGGTGGAAGACAAAGTACACGCCCGCTCAACCGGCCCGTATTCCCTCATTACCCAGCAGCCGCTTGGCGGCAAGGCACAGTTCGGCGGGCAGCGTTTCGGCGAAATGGAGGTCTGGGCGCTGGAAGCCTACGGCGCCGCCCACAACCTCCAGGAAATGCTGACCATCAAATCCGACGACGTTACCGGGCGCGCCAAGGCCTATGAGTCCATCATCAAAGGCGATGATATTCTCCAGCCGGGCGTGCCGGAATCTTTCAAGGTGCTCGTTAAAGAACTGCAGAGCCTGGGTCTTGCCCTTGAGGTGATAAACGAGGAAGAGACCAAAGTAGCCTCCGCAGAAGAAACGATGGAAGAAGCTTACAAACTGGAGACAGAGCTTAAAGAAAGTGAAGAACCACGCTGGAGAGAGGTAGACGAAGATGTTCGAGATTAACGATTTTGATGCTGTCCGTATCTCACTGGCTTCACCGGAGCAGATACGCAGCTGGTCATACGGTGAAGTAACCAAGCCGGAGACAATCAACTACCGCACGCTGAAACCGGAAAGGGACGGCCTGTTCTGCGAGAGGATATTCGGTCCGACCAAGGACTTCGAATGTTACTGTGGTAAGTACAAGAGAATCCGCTACAAGGGCGTTATCTGCGATAAATGCGGCGTCGAGGTGGCCCGCGCCAAGGTACGGCGGGAACGCATGGGGCACATCGAGCTGGCCTGCCCGGTGAGTCATATCTGGTTCGCCAAAGGCATACCGAGTCGACTCGGCCTGATGCTGGACCTTTCGCCGCGTAGCCTGGAACACGTTCTTTACTTTTCCCAGTATATCGTCACCGAAGTTAAAGAAGAAGCCCGCCAGGAAGCCATCAGCCAGCTCGAGGAGAGCACGCTCCGTAACGTAGAGGAGCGCCAGCAGGCTGTAGAGGCGCAAATCACCCAGATGGAGCAGGATAAGGCCACCGTGGAGGAGGTTAACAAAGTCCGCAGCCAGCTAGTCGATGAAAAGATCAAGCTTGAAGAAGAGCTTGCCCTCGATACGGAAAAGCTGAACGGACTGCATGTAAAACAGCTGCTGACCGAAAATCAATACCACGACCTCAAACTGAAATACGGGGATGTTTTCGAGGCCGGCATGGGCGCCGAGGCCATCCTGCATATTATGAAAGGCATCAACCTCAATGAAATACGCAACGACCTGCTGCAGGAAACCCAGTCTTCCTCGGGGCAGCGGCGCAAGAAAGCCAGCAAACGATTGCGGGTAGTCGAAGCCTTCCGCAACAGCGGAAACAAGCCGGAATGGATGGTATTAACCGTGCTGCCGGTGCTGCCGCCCGATTTACGGCCGATGGTACAGCTGGACGGCGGCAGGTTCGCCACCAGCGACCTGAACGACCTGTACCGGAGAGTCATCAACCGCAACAACCGGCTGCGCCACCTTATAGATATCGGCGCCCCGGAAATTATCATAAGAAATGAAAAACGCATGCTCCAGGAGGCCGTCGACTCCCTCATCGATAACGGGCGGAGAGGACGCGCCATCTCCATCAGCGGCAACCATAAATTAAAATCACTCTCGGACATGCTGCGTGGCAAGCAGGGGCGTTTCCGCCAGAACCTGCTCGGCAAGCGCGTCGACTACAGCGGACGCTCGGTAATCGTCTGCGGCCCGGAGCTGAAGCTTCACCAGTGCGGCCTGCCCCGGCGGATGGCCCTGGAGCTGTTCAAGCCCTTCGTAATGCGCCGCCTGGTAGCGCAGGGGCTGGCACCCAATATCAAGAGCGCCAGAAGGCTGGTAGAGAGAGCCAAGAGCGAGGTATACGATATCCTGGAGGATGTCGTCAAGGAGCGCCCGGTATTACTTAACCGCGCCCCTACCCTCCACCGCTTGAGTATCCAGGCGTTCGAGCCGGTGCTCATCGACGGCAGCGCCATTCAGATACACCCGCTGGTCTGCTCCGCCTTCAATGCCGACTTCGACGGCGACCAGATGGCGGTACACGTGCCGCTGTCACGCGCCGCCGTTAAAGAGGCCAGGGACATGATGATGAGCCACCACAATATACTGCTGCCCAGCAGCGGCGAACCCACCGTAACGCCGACCCTGGACATGGTGCTCGGATGCTACTACCTGACCACTATTCGGCACCAGGGCAAAGAAGACGGTAGATTATTCGGCAGCTTCGAGGAAGCCAAGCTCGCCTATGAATTCGGCGTGGTTGACCTTAGAGAAGAGATTAACGTCAGGAACAAAGAAACCGGCGAGAGAATCAAGACCAGCGTGGGACGCATCCTCTTTAATGAGGTCCTCCCCGCAGAACTCGGCTTCTTTAACAGAATAATAGACAAATCCACCCTGAAACATATAGCTACCAGCTGCTGTAAATTGCTGCCCGACGAAGAGACGGGGACAGTGCTGGACAGCATCAAGCGCCTCGGCTTCCACTACGCCTCAAAGTCGGGAATAACCATTGCCATGAATGACATAAAGGTCCCGGCAAGCAAGGTTGAGATGCTGGATGAGGCAGAGAAGAGGATTGCCACCATAGAAGACCAGTACCATCGCGGTCTGATTACCGATGAAGAAAGGTATAACGGAATCGTCGGTGTCTGGATGGAGACTACTGATAATATAACCAATACGATTTCCAGCAACCTGGACCGCTACGGTGGAATCTACATGATGGCAACATCCGGGGCCAAGGGTAACATCTCCCAGATAAGACAGATGGCCGGTATGCGCGGGCTGATGACCGACCCCGCCGGTAAAATTATCGAGTTCCCCATCAAGTCCAGCCTGCGCGAAGGCCACAGCGTCCTGGAATACTTCATATCCACCCACGGCGCCCGCAAAGGACTGGCGGACACGGCTTTAAGGACATCTGATAGCGGTTATCTCACGCGGCGCCTCATCGATGTCGCCCAGGATGTTATTACCGTTGAGCACGACTGCGGCACTACCGACGGCCTCTGGATATCAGAACCGAAAGAAAAAGGTATTTTACCGCCGCTTGCCGACCGTATACTGGGCAGGATGGCGGCGGGCGATATCATCCATCCCGAAACCGGCGAAGTCATCGTCGCGCTGAATGAAGAAATCGATGAACATATAATTGAAGAAATTAACGCGGCCGGTCTGACCTCGGTCTATGTCAGGTCGCCCCTTACCTGCAAATCACGGCGCGGCACCTGCCGGCTCTGCTACGGCCGCGACCTTGCCCGCGGAAATCTCATCGAATCCGACGTAGCCGTGGGAATCATCGCCGCCGAGAGTATCGGCGAACCCGGCACCCAGCTGACGCTACGCACCTTCCACACCGGCGGCGTGGTCGGACTTGATATTACCAGCGGCCTCCCCCGGGTAGAAGAACTCTTCGAGGCCAGGACACCGCGGGGACAGGCGATTATCTCGGAAATAGACGGGACCGCCGAGGTGATTCAGAACGAAGAAGGACGAAAAATTAAAATCGCCAGCACCGAAATCTACCAGGACGAATATGCACTGCCTACAGGCTGGAAGGTGATGGTCAAGAAAGGGCAGTGGGTGGATATCGGCATGGTGCTGGCAACCCCGGCCGCCGCTAAAAGCGGCAAAGCGGATACCGCCCCGGCCCCGGAGGAACAACCCATCGTGGCCCGTTTTGCCGGAGAAGCCAATGTTAAGAAGAAGCAGCTGGTTATAAGCTATGCCGAGAAAGAGGAGCGGGAATATATTATTCCTTCTACCGCCAGTATCTGGGTCAAGACCGACGATGAAATAAAAGCCGGTCAGCAGCTTACGGATGGCTCCATAAATCCGCACGACATACTGCGCATACTGGGGAAAGAAGCCGTGCAGCAGTACCTGGTCAACGAGGTGCAGAAAGTGTACCGCTCCCAGGGCGTTACCATCAACGACAAACATATCGAAGTCATCGCGCACCAGATGCTGACCAAAGTCCGCGTCGATTCCGCCGGTGATACCGACCTGGTACCCGACGAACTGGTTGATAAATTTATCTACGAAGATACCAATGCCAAGGTGCTGGCCGAAGGCGGTGAGCCGGCAACGGCACATACCGTCCTGCTGGGCATCACCAGGGCTTCATTAAGCACCGAGAGCTGGCTGGCGGCCGCCTCCTTCCAAGAGACCACCAGAATCCTCACCGAAGCCGCGGCCAATGGCCGGGTAGATAGACTTGTCGGACTTAAGGAAAATGTCATCATCGGCAAGCTGATTCCTGCCCGCTACCTCGGCGAAGAAGAGGTGGCCGAGTTGACCGCCGCCGGAGAAGAAGATGAAGCGATGAAGCTTCTGGCCAGCCTGGGTATGACGGAAGAAGACGGAGTGTTAACCGTTGACGACATTATCGGCGGAGAGGAAGGAGAGGAAGCGTCAACCTCACCGGAAGGCGAAGAGCCGGACGCGGAGATGACAGAGGCAGAAGAAGCAACCGATTCACCGGAAAGCGAAGAGGTGACTGCCGAAGAGCCGAAAGCAGAGGCGACAGCGGCAGAAGAGACAGCCGATTTACCGGAAGGCGAAGAAGCGGCTGCCGAAGAGCCGAAAGCAGAGGCGACAGCGGCAGAAGAAAACAAGGAAGAACCTGCCTAGAGTTCCTTTCGCCGTCCTTCCCATAAAGGATTAAGGGGGTGAGACAATAGCTCGTATTATATCTGGCAAGCCCAGCACCGAGGACGCGCCTCTGGACACGAGTCTTAGACCCCGCTCCCTGACGGACTTCATCGGGCAGAACAAGACAAAGGAAAATCTTAAGATAGCCATCACCGCCGCCAAAGGGCGGGGAGAGCCTCTGGACCATACTGTTTTTTACGGGCCTCCCGGCCTGGGCAAGACCTGCCTGGCGCACATCATCGCCGTCGAGGTGGGCGTCAATATCAAGACTACATCCGGTCCCGCCATAGAACGCACCGGAGATTTAGCCGCCATCCTGACCAACCTGAAAAAACACGATGTACTCTTCATCGATGAAATTCACCGCCTCAACCGGACGGTAGAAGAGATACTGTATCCCGCCCTGGAGGACTTCGCCCTGGATATCATCATCGGCAAAGGACCCGGCGCCAAGAGCCTGCGTCTTAACCTCCCCGCCTTTACCCTGATAGGCGCCACCACGCGCTACGCCCTGCTAAGTCCGCCCCTGCGAGACAGGTTCGGCTCCGTGTACCGACTCGATTTCTACGACCAGGCATCGCTGGAGAAAATAGTCGAACGCTCCGCCCGCATACTTCAGGTGGAGGCGGATGAAGAAGGGCTGAAAGAGATAGCCCGCCGCGCCCGCGGCACGCCCCGCGTGGCCAACCGCCTGCTTAAGAGGGTCAGGGACTACGCCCAGGTAATGGCCGACGGTATCATCACCCGGGACGTGGCCATAGCCGCCCTGTCCAAGCTGGAGGTCGACCCCATCGGGCTGGACGAAATTGACCACAAGGTACTGCATACCATCATCGATAAGTTCAACGGCGGGCCGGTCGGACTGGATACCATCGCCGCTTCTATCAGTGAAGAGTCCGATACCATCACGGACGTGTACGAACCTTTTCTAATGCAGCTCGGTTTCCTGGAACGCACGCCGCGGGGCCGGGTAGCCACTCCCCGCGCTTACGAGCACCTGGGCCTGCCCTACAATCAGAAACCCCCGCAGGGCACGCTGCTGTAAAGACCACCCCGAAAGCATAATTCCCCTTTCGTGAACAAAATAACTTGAAATAATTACGTAAAATAATGTAATATATACTTGACTATTAGTATATTATATATTACAATATGTATTGTACAAATTACTGGAACATAACAGGAGGTGGATAAAATGACCATGAGCCAAAAAACCGCCTGGGCGCAACTGGCTATATTCGGAGCTCTGGTAATAAGCTGGGTGGCGCTCTTCTCAATAAAAGGTACGATCTTCTACTGGCAGGACGAGACCATGAAAATGACCTTTTACTGGCTCTGCGCCGCCGCCTTTGCCGCCCTGGTCATCATGAATGTGGTCGCCGGTATCCTGAAAAGCCGACTTAAAGCCGTCACCGACGAGCGGGACAGGTCTATTTTCCGCAAGGCTTCCCTCTGGGCGACCGGCGTATCCTACAGCGTCGTCGCCGCCCTGCTGCTGGCACTGGCCATTACCTATATGGAAAACGTCAGCGAGACCATCCCCGTATACTTCCCGCTGTTCATCGTTATCATCGGCGGGGTGACGCTGCTACTTACGCAGGCAATTACGGCGCTGCTGCTGTACGGGCGAAAGGTGAGTCATGAGTAGTAGGATTAATAACCGCATCAGGAGACTGCGCTTCGACCATGACGAGATGACGCAGGAGGAACTGGCGAGTCGGGTCGGCTGTACCCGTCAGACCATCATCGCCCTGGAGCAGTGCAAGTATGTGCCGTCCATCGAGCTCGCTTTTAAAATCGCCCGGGCTTTCGGCGTAACGCTGGAAGACGTCTTCCAGTATGAGGGCTAAAGGAGTAAAATGGGTGGTATGAAAAAAGTCCTCGTACATATTTGCTGCGCCCACTGCGCCGCCTATACCGTAAAATACTGGCGGGAACAGGGCTGCGAGGTAAGCGGGTTCTGGTACAATCCCAACATCCACCCCTACACCGAGCACCGGAGCCGACTCGAGAGCACCCGGGCGCTGGCGCAGGAGATGGAACTGCCGTTGATAGTCGCGGAGGGGTACGACGTGGTGGAGTATTTCCGGCGGGTGGCCGGACACGAGGACGAGCGCTGCCGGCACTGTTTCGAACTGCGACTGACAGCAACGGCGGAAAACGCCCGCGTCAACGGCTACGATGCCTTTACCACCACCCTGCTTATCAGCCCCCACCAGAAACACGACCTCATACTGGAAACAGGCAACAAAATAGCCGCGGAAAACGGGCCGGAATTTCTCTATGCCGACCTGCGCAAGCGCTACTCGGACAGCCGACACATCACCAAGCCGATGGACCTCTACCGGCAGCAGTACTGCGGCTGTGTCTACAGCGAGTGGGAACGCTACGCCGATACGAATAAATAGTACAAAAAGGCGGGGAGCCTTGTAAAGAGGCCCCCCGTTTGTGTCCGTATCATCCGGGATATACCCGGCTTTTTTCGCTCATCAGTCAACTATTTCATAGGCTATCTGGACACTGGTGGTGATTTCCATTTCGCCGGGGCTGATGGGCGTCACGGCCGGCGCGGCGGATTCCGCGATGCCTATCATATCTCCGCGGTAGATGGGACCGGGCGTATAAGAACTCTCCGAGATATAGGTGGCTTTACCCAGCTTGACGCCGGCGACATCGGCCAGAGCCTTCGCCTTGGCGGCGGCATCGGCCACCGCTAATTTCCTCGCCTGCTCCTGAAAGGGCTTGGGGTCGTCAACCGTAAAACCGATGCTGTTGATGCGGGTGAGGTCGCCGCCGGCTACGGCCACGGCATCAATGACGGCTCCGGCGTTGTCCACCTCTCTTATCTTGGCCGTGACGATGTTGGTCGCGCGGTAACCGATGGTTATCTCCTGCTGTTTATCATTGTCCCATCGGGTTACCTTGTAGATGCTGAAATGCTGTGTCTGGATGTCCTTTTCGTCGACGCCTTCATCCTTCAGGGCTTCCATGACACTGTTCATGGCCGCTTTAGCTTCATCCTGGGCTGCGGCGACCGTAGCTTCCTGCGCCTCGATGCCTACGCTCATAGTAGCCACATCGGGAACAGCCGTCACCTTGCCCTCGCCGTTGACCCAGATTCCTTCCTGCTGGCTGTTGAGATTGCCTTTAAGCTCGAGGGTGCCGCCAACACCGTTCCCGCAACCAGTCAGCACCACCGCCCCGATAAGTAATACCGCGCCAATTACTGCCAACCATGTCTTTTTCATTGTATAGCCTCCTTTTTGTTTTTCCACTATATATAACGAAAAAGCCGCTGTAAGGTTAGTAAATGCCCTCGTTCTCTATTCTTTTACCACCGGCCTCCCGTTCCTCAAACGATAGACACGCATACCTATATACTAAAATAGCGCCAAACGGAAGGAATGTATGTAACAAATATCACAAATGAGGTGAATTAATGTGGAAACCGGCGAAATTAAGTAGCAACGGACTAGTCCAGGCTGCTCAAGGCCTGCTCATAACTCTTTTCAGCAATCTCCAGCGCCCGGCGTAGAGCG
>Ga0315555_1002322_pt1 | contig 13395 bp, 10 predicted proteins | sample SalMarSW160380MG_FD_202113 | JGI IMG/M metagenome (GOLD analysis project Ga0315555, IMG submission 202113) | Salt marsh sediment microbial communities from the Plum Island Ecosystem LTER, Massachusetts, United States - Salt Marsh Sediment SW1603-80 ...
GGCTCACATATTCCAAGTTCTTCAAAAAAACATTTCGACATGTTTTTGTCGTAATGTTGACCTGTGTGAACAAGAATTTGTTCCAATTCTTTGTGTTTCGAAGCTTCCCGCATTATTGGAGCCACTTTCATGAAGTTTGGCCTCGCTCCGACTACATAAATAATTTTCATCTGTTTTTTCTACCTCTTATTTTCTTCTTTTCCCTTTACTAATTAACTGATATAAAAACATTTTGTTTTTTTATAACCCAAGTTCTTTTTTGAAATAGTCTATAACTTTTTTTAAGCCTTCTTCTCTCGAAACTTTCGGTTCCCAGTTGAGATTTTTTTTGGCTTTGCTTATATCGGGTCTGCGAACTTTTGGATCGTTGACCGGTAAAGGTTTATAAATAATTTTACTTTTACTTTTCGTTAAGCTCAATATTTCTTTGGCAAAGTCGAGAATACTGATTTCGTTCGGGTTTCCTATATTAACGGGAGTGTTTATGTCGGACATAAGTAATTTGTAAATTCCGTCTATTAGGTCGTCCACATAACAGAATGAACGGGTTTGCGAACCATCCCCGAAAATGGTTACAGGCTCGTTTTTTAATGCCTGACACATAAAAGCGGGAAGAGCTCTACCATCCCGGATTCTCATTCTGGGCCCGTATGTGTTGAATATCCGTACGATTCTGATATCGATGTTGTGTTTGTTATGATATGCCGTTGTTATGGCTTCGGCGTAACGTTTAGCTTCATCATATACGCTTCTTGGACCCACAGGATTCACGTGTCCCCAGTATTCTTCGTTCTGGGGGTTTTCCTCCGGATCGCCGTACACCTCGGATGTGGATGCCAACAAGAATGCGGCTTTTTTGTCTTTTGCTAAACCGAGAGAATTATACGTTCCTAAAGCTCCCACTTTTAATGTGTGAATCGGATGATTATGATAATCTACCGGACTAGCGGGACTCGCGAAGTGCATGACATAATCAAGACTGCCTTTAACGTCAATAAAAGTTGTAACATCGTGTTTATTAAAGGTAAAATTCGGTTTTCCTAACAGATGTTCGATATTTTCACGTCTTCCCGTTAAGAAATTATCCATACAGATAACATTAAATCCTTCCTCAAGTAATTTTTCACAGAGATGAGAACCTAAAAAACCGGCGCCGCCTGTTACCAGAACTTTTTTAGAATTTGTGGAATTGTCCTGTTTTTTCATTTTTGTATTCTATTGCTTTATAAGGGAGAAGTCAAGGGATTTTACGCAACTTGTTGCGGAAAATCCAGTTTGTTGAGTTTATAGGGTTTGTTGGGTTCATAGAGTTTGTTGGGTTTATTGGGTTTATTGAGTTTGTTGAGTTAAACCACCTAACGTTCTAACCATCCAACGATCTAACGATTATTGACTTTGGACATTGGACTAAAGTAATTTGTGTTTTTTATGGTATTGACAAAAACCTTTTATTCCCCTATCATTAAACGTGTTTAATAATATTGCTTCATCAAATATATTGATTACCGGAGCAGAAGGACAGCTCGGTTCAGAGTTAGTCGAAGTCCTATCAAAAGATTACAATGTGACCGCGGTGGATAAGAAAGATTTCGATATTTCGGAATTTAAAGCCGTACAGAATTGCCTTACAGGTCCGAGACCGGATATTATCATACACTCCGCGGCATTTACCGATGTAGACGCTTGCGAAAAAGAAAAATCGACAGCCTTCAGAATCAACGGAATCGGGACCAGAAACCTTGCCATAATGGCAAAAAGATTAAATGCTAAATTTTTTTATATAAGCACGGATTATGTTTTCAACGGAGAAAAAGAAGACGTGTATTTCGAATATGATTCTCCGGATCCTAAAACTATCTACGGATTATCGAAACTTCTCGGAGAAAATTTCGTTAAGGAACAGCTGAACAAATTTTTTATTTTGAGAATCGCCTGGCTTTACGGAAAGAACGGTAAAAATTTTGTAAAAAAAATGCTCGATTTAGCCAAGACTAAAAAGGAAATCAAAATTGTTAATGACCAATCCGGTTCTCCTACATGGACTATAGATATAATAAGGCAAATCAAAAAATTGATGACAACAGATTTTTATGGAACGTATCATTGTACGTCCCAGGGTTCCTGCACATGGTTCGAATTCGCGCTCGAAATTTTCAAACAAATAGGATATGAAGAAAAAAATAAGGGTAGTAAATCTTTAATTTTAGAAACAAAAAATCAGAAAAATGAAGCCGAAAATTCCATCACACTTAAAAAAATTACTAGCCGTGAGTTCAAAACTGATGCCAGGAGACCCAAAAATTCAGTTCTCGAGAACTATATGCTTAGAATACAAAATCTGGATATTATGCCTCACTGGAAGGAATCGCTTACAACATTTATAGATACGTTAAAAGCGCGGGAATAAAGGAAAACGAATAAATGTTTGTCCAAAGTCCTTAGTCCAAAGTCCAGTGTCATAAAAAGGAAAGTCATTAATGAGTAAAATTGAAAAATTTGAAGATATTAAAGCATGGCAAAAAGCTCGTGAATTAGTAAAAGATATATACAACACTACAAAAGAAAATCCTTTCTCTAAAGATTTTGGACTATGTAAACAAATACAAAATGCATCGGTTTCAATAATGGCTAATATTGCCGAAGGTTTTGATAGCCAATCAGATGATGAATTCGTCCGTTTCTTGAGATATGGCCTAAGATCAGCTACAGAAGTTCAATCACATTTATATGTTAGTTTAGATCAAACTTACATCAAAAAAGAAGCTTTCGAGAAATTATATAAAGAAATAGAAGAAATAAAAAGTTTGATTGCAGGATTTATCCGATATCTAAGGGGAGAAAATTGATGGGCAAGTTCATTCTTTTAAAACTGAGACTATGGACGATGGACGTTGGACATTGGACTCCCTGAGAGAGATTTTAAAATGACCCAAAACTCAGAACTCAGGGTGATTCTCGTGACAGGCGGAGCCGGTTTTATCGGAAGCAATTTTATTCGTTATGAACTTGAAAACTATGATGATATAACAATTATAAATTTAGATAAACTTACATACGCCGGTAATCTTGAAAACTTAAAAGACGTAGAACAAAAATATGGAGTATCTTCAAAAAATCCTGGAATAAGGTATTTTTTTGTTAAAGGAGATATATGCGACAGGAAATTGGTAGACTCCCTCCTCTCCGGAGAATATTTCAAAAAGGAAGGAGTTGGGAAGGGGACTTTGGACTCCGGACATTGGACCGTGGACTCAATAATCAACTTCGCGGCAGAATCCCACGTAGATAGAAGTATACTCGATGCCTCACCTTTTATTGATGCAAATATTAAAGGAACCCAAACCTTACTGGAGGCGGCAAAAACTCACTGGCAAAATCCGGGACCCGGGACCCGGAACCCGGTATCTAATATTTTTCTGCAAATCTCCACTGACGAAGTTTACGGTTCATTAGGGAAAACAGGTAAATTCACGGAAAATTCTCCCCTCCAACCCAACAGTCCATACTCGGCAAGCAAAGCCGGCGCGGATTTATTGTGTCGTTCATATTACAAGGCTTACAATCTTTCCGTTATCATAACAAGAAGCTCAAATAATTACGGACCCTATCAATTCCCTGAAAAATTAATACCTCTTATAATAAAAAACGCACTGGAACACAAAGAACTTCCTGTTTACGGAGAAGGTCTTAATGTTCGAGACTGGCTGTATGTTAAAGACAATTGCAGGGCAATAGACCTCGTTTTTAGAAAAGGAGATATTGGTGAGGTTTACAATATTGGCGGAGAAAACGAAATAGAAAATATAAAGGTAGTAAAACTCATCTGTAAAATCCTTGAGGAGAAGTTAGCCGGGGATTCACGACTAAAGACACATGACTCGAGACTAGATGAACTCATTAAGTTCATCGTCGACCCCCGCGGCAAAGCCCATGACTTTAGATACGCGCTCGATTGTTCCAAAATCAAGAAAAACCTGAAATGGAAGCCCAACTGCGTGTTTAAAGAAGGACTGAAGAATACAATCGATTGGTATCTAAATAATCAGGATTGGATTAAGAAAGTAATAACCGGCGAATATAAGCAATACTACAAAAAACTATATAAATAATTCTTGTAAACACACAAACGCAAATCTGTGTGTTTACAAGTTATTACTACCAAACAGTTTGCTAATGAACGATTTTATTTGAAAACTTTAAAAGTTTATTTTCTCAGCAATAATTAAGCTAACTTTTTAACGTTTTCAGCCTTGCGACCCTTGTCGCCTTCAACGATGTCAAACTCTACCTGGTCACCCTCATCCAACACAGTTGCGCCGTCTATGAGTGAAGATGCATGGACGAATACGTCATCTTCGCCCTCGACTTCGATGAAGCCGTAGTTTTTTCTCTGACTGAACCATTTTACTTTACCTTCTGGCATTTTACTAAACCTCCTACTTTAAATTACAAATAATTATGCAAATCAAACAAGTTGCAAAAAAACAATAAACCTCAAGGGAACACCTAAGATAAAAGCGTATACATGAGACACTTTAATTTAAGTATAATCCCCTCTTTGCGGGAATTACATCATGTTATTCCTGCATTGTAAATATAAATATACTCAAAAAACCATAATAGTCAACTGGTAATCTTTATTTTTTTAAACAATCCTTTTTTTGACGAAAAAATTGATTTTCACCGCGGAGACGCAAAGAGCACAGAGATTTTTAGTCCAATGTCCAAAGTCCAGAGTCCAATGTCTCTGTCCAAACCAACAGATAAAAATCTAAATCCTAAAATAACTATTTTTCAATTTAACTATTTAACTAATTCGGAGTCTTCGAATTGATAATTAGTTTCGATTTAATAAATCTATTAAATCGATCGCGAGGGTGGACCATCCGAAATTTTTCATCGCTTTGCCCGGATGTCCGTCGAACGGGTCGTAGTATTCACAGAATCCGTATTTTATTACCAGTTCGATTGTCTTACGCGCGATTTTTTTCGCCAGAGCAGTATATCCCTGTTTTTCCAATCCGTTTGCTAAAAACCAGTTTGTGTTAATCCAGCTTGTTCCTCTCCATATATGACGTGTATCGGTAAGTGGTCCGAAAGAAGGTTCGTCCATAGATGCACTTGTAATAGGATATGGGCTCCAGAATTCTCTTTCGTTGTGCAGGTGTGTTATTAAATGATTTAAGTGAAAATTCGGTATGGAGAGAGTTAAGGGAAATAGGGAAGAGATTGTTTTTACTTCCATTGGTGTTTCTGAAGCTCCGTGATGGTATAGGCTAAAGTATATTTGTTGCTCTTCGAACCATAACTTGTGTACTATTTTTTCTTTTACATTATCTGCCCATTCTTTTATTTCTTTTTGTTTGTTTTTATCGAATGTTTCGTATAACTCCGATAGCGCGTATAATCCAAGGCAATAAATTGTGTTGAATGATACGTCCTCGACATCGAAAAGAGAAGACTCGAAAATTTTATCCAGATCCCAGCTCCATTCTTTATATTGAGTAAGTAACATGGTTATATGTTTTTTAGTCTCCATAGGATCGTGCTTTGTATTCCCGAACGGAATATCGTAATGAGTACACATGTCCATTCCGGATTCCATGGGAGTTATTATCGAAATAAGTCCGTCTTTATCCGGGTCTCTTTTTTCTTTTAGGTACAGGTAATATTTTTCTACTTTTCCGATATTTTCTTTAACGAACTCTAAGTCTTTTGTGTTTTTATAAATTTCGAGGAGAGAAAGACCGATTACCGGGGGCTGGATTTCCGCTGTAAAGAGGTTTGTTTTCTTTGAATTTACTTCCTTCTGCCACCATTTCTGGAACCTATCTTTTAGCCTCCATTTCCAGAAAATGATATGCGGTATAAATCCGTCTTCCTGCTGAACGGAAATTAGAGTTTCGAATTCTTTTTTTGCCGTTTCCGAATCCAATTTCGACATTACGATTATATGAAAACAGGAATCCCAGAACCACTGGTGAAAATGAACCGAATCCGGAGAAAGGTAAAAGAAATCTCTTTTGAAATTTTTGCTGTATCCCTTTTTTATGTTTTTTTTTAAAAGACTCAGCGCCTGGTCTTTCAGATTTTCCATTTTTATCTTATAATTACAGCTTTACTTTTATAAGCCTTATCGCCGATTTTTAGTTTTACAAAATAAATACCCGTTTTGCCTTTCCATTTGAAAGAATAAGAACCTTTTGATTGGATATTATTTACAGGAATCGCGATTTTTTGCCCGAGTATGTTAAAAATCTCCATCTTAACATTCTCTTTTTTTTCTATATTATAATTTATTCTTATTCCTTCGGAAACCGGTTGGATTGAAATGACCTTTTTTTCGGTTATCCTTTCTCTTATTCCAGCTCCTTTCCCGGTATATTTAACGATGTAGAATCCCCTGTCTGCATTTGCTACATATATAAGTGAATCACGTAGAAAGAATCCCTCGGCTTGACCTTCCATATCATAGAACGCAATCTCAGATGGATTTGCGGGGTCGGATATTTTAAGTATTCGTAATCCATGTGCTTCATTCGTTACAAAAACCAGGGAGTCGCGCGCGAAAATGTACCCTGCTCCGAAATCCCTATCTTCATAATGTGCAATCTCGTAAGGATATGAAGGATCCGAAACGTTTATTATTCGCAGTCCATCACCACCATTCGCCAATAAAGCTAAAGAGTCTTGAACATATATGCCTATTGAGTAATTATTTTCAAAATGGCCGATTTCATATGGATTTGTGAGGTCGGAGATATTCATTATCCGAAGTCCCGCCCAATAATTTGCCAAAAACATCAGTGAATCTCTAACATATATATCATAAATAGCATTTTCTGTGATGTAGGAACTGATTTCTGATGGGTTTGCCGGATCGTTTATGTCTATTATAAATAGTCCACCATGAAAGTCACCTACAAATGCTATTGAATCAACGACGCATATTTTGTAGCCAAGAGCTGAAGTGCTGCAGGCGCCTATTTCATAAGGATTGGTAGGGTCTGATACATTTAATATTTTTAATCCGGTTGAGGGACCAACATGTCCGACGATATATGCTAGAGAATCACGTATGTATATATCTCGAATATTGCTTCCATAATAGTGATGTCCAATTTGGTAGGGATTTGTTAGGTCGGAAATATTTAATATTTTAAAACCATCCCTTGGGTCTGCTAAGTATAACAGGGAATCCTTAACGAAAAGATTTGTAGCGAAACCTTCGGTGTCATAGAAGCTTAATTCAGATGGATTCTCCGGATCCGATACATCTACTATCTCAAAACCGGATTTGTCTTTTGCAAGAAATGCCAGCGAGTTGCAAACATGAATGTCACAGGAACTACTGTTGTATTCCGATATTTTTGATGGATTTGCCGGATCTGATATATTTAATATTGACATTTCATCTCCCGTGTTTAAAAATGCAAGTGAATCATCTATGTAAATGTTACTGCAGCCAGGATAATAATAAGGCAGCTCAGTTGGGTTTGTTGGATCTGAAATGTTTATTATATGGAGATGGTCACCCGTTAAAAATGCTATAGAGTCCTTAACGGAAATGTAATTTGAAAATCCCCGGGTATCGTAGAATCCAATTTTCGAAGGGTTTGTGGGATCAGCTATATTTACAACAAGTAGGCATCCTTCGTCAGTTGCCACAAAGGCAAGTGAGTCTCGTACATATACCGAAAAAACGTAATATCCTTCATCATGGAATCCAATTTCAGAGAGATTCGAAGGATCGGATATATCGATTATTCTTAGTCCACCTGTGAGACCAGCTACAAACATCAAAGAGTCTAGGATAAAGAACCTTCCCGTATTCCCCCCGTTAGAGAGAGTCCCTATTAAGTAAGGATTTGAGGGGTTTGCTATACTTATCGTGGAAAAACCGCTGTCTATTGTTGCCACGTATGCTAAAGAATCCTTTACATAAATGTCTATTAATTCATCAGAAAATTCAATGTTACTCAGGTAAGATGGATTAGTAGGATTTGATACATCGAATATTTTCATGCATTTTCCAGCACCCGCGAATACAAGATTGTTTTTTGAAAAGACTGTATAACATCTTCCAGTAAGCCATTTGCCAATAAAAGTACAATTTGATGAATCTGCTCTGGCTTTGGTATTTGTATTGTTAAATGCTATATTGCTTTGTGGGATTGGATAGATCAAAACAGAACACAAAAAATTTGTTATAATAAAAATTTTTAATATTTTTAAATACATAACTTTCTCCTTGATTTTTTAATCTTATGTTTGTTGAGTTAAGAAAATATTTTCTATTATGTTTTAATTATAGGTATTTTTCCGTTTTTGACAAGACGTGTTTTGCCTCAGAATTTTGAGGCAAGTTGAATGGTTGAATTGTTGAATAGTTGAATAGTGAAAAATTCTCCCTTGTTTTTCCGAAATTTTTTTATAATCTTATTTCATACAAACAAGGAGATTTAAATATGAAAATTAGATTTTTGTCTTTAGTAATTATATCAGTATTAATTCTTATTTCCTGTGGCGGCGATCCTAATTCAATTGAAGTGACCTGGCAGGGAACGTGGCTAAGTGAAAACAATTATGATGATCGGGGTACTTTTATTTTTAATCTATTGATCGGAAATGAAGAGATTAGCGGTACAATAACAATTCCCGGTATGGGGATAAATAATTCTCCGGTAGTAGGCGAGACCGAAGAAGATTATGGCGGCGCTTTATTAAAACGTATTGGTTTTTCGGATATAGCTAATGGAATTGAATTTGAATCTTTCGCGTATGATATTAATGGCGATACTGAGGTGAGAGGAATTTATTCGAATAGTTCGAACGGAGATTTTGGGCAGTGGTATTGTAGTTATAGCGACAGAAGTGATTTTTCTTCTATTTCGTCTTTTGCATTGGATACCTTGATTGTGGGTCCAAGCGGTTTATGTTTTGATGGGGCACATTTGTGGGTATCGAATTTTAGCCCTGCTGTTCTTTATAAGATAGATGTTACAAACGGGATTATTATTGATTCATTTGATATGTCAGGAATTGTTTCCTTTCCTCAAGGATTGGCCTGGGATGATTCTACTCTATGGTGTGGAGGTGGGGGCAGTATTTGTCAGCTCGATACTTCTTGTGCAGTTCTTGCGTCTTTTTCTTTGCCGGGGAATTGTGAGGGCGCAGCGTACGGCTCCGGATATTTATGGTGTTACGTTCAAGGGTTCAATTTTACACATCAAATTTACAAAATAAATCCCTCAAGCGGAAGTTTTGAAGACTCGATTGATTGTCCGGAATCTGTAGAGGGACTTGCTTTTGATGGTACAAATTTATGGTTTTCGGATGTGGGTCCTATTCTTGTGAGTTCCTGGAGAGTGATTTACAAAATGGACCTGACAGGTAATATTCTCGAAACGTATAATTCACCCTGCTATGTCCCGGGGAGTCTTGTTTGTGATGGTGCTTTTCTTTACTGCATAGACTCTGAATATAAGAGGATTTTTAAGTTAGGAATATAGGTTTCAAAGCCTTCAGGCTTTGAAAGTTGGTTCGTTGGATCGTGGATTCGTCAGTTCGGTTTTTTTAGACAACCTAACGTCCTAACCTCCTAACTGTCTAACTATTTTTGCTCTTCGAGCAAAAATCAACCCCTTGCGGTTTTTGAGTTTTGTATAATCTTCCTTAGGTGTAAAATTATGGAAAGAGAAATTCATCCTTTATTGGATAAAGAAAAACAGGAAAAAGCGAAAGTATACGAATGGACAGGTCGGAAGATTGGTTTATGGAGTATGCTTGTTTCTGCTGTTTTTAATTTGTTCTTTTATTTTTCCGGTTTATCTTCCGGGATCGCGAATTTGAGTTTTTTCTCTTCCGTTATTTTTGTTTTTATTTTTTATATGTTTGTTTACTCAAGCTCGCAGGAAATTATTGGTCTTCCTTTATCTTATCTTTCGGATTTTGTTATTGAAAAAAAATATGGTTTTTCAAATCAGACCAGAGGCGAATGGTTTAAAGACTATCTAAAAAGTTTTATTGTGTCTCTGATTTTAAGTGTAATTATATTCGGGGCTCTTCTATATATATTTCAAAAATTCGGGAATTTATGGTGGCTTGTAGCGTCCTGTTTTATGGTTTTCTTTTCGGTTGTTATGTCCATAATTTTTCCGGTATGGATTATGCCGATATTCCATAAATATGAACCCATAGAAGATGAGGATTTAAAAGACTCTTTAAGAGAAATTCTGGAAAAAGGTGGTCTTAAAATTAAAGGATTTTTCATGGAAGATACAAGCCGTAAAACGACAAAAGAAAACGCTATGCTTGCCGGTTTAGGAAAAACGAAAAGAGTTATTTTAACTGATAATATTATCGATAATATGGAAACGGACGAAATAAGGACTGTGCTTGCCCATGAAGTTGGACATTACAAGAGAGCGCATATGCCGAAAATTATTTTTACCGGTCTTTTTTTTAATTTATTTTCTTTTTATGTTCTGCATTTAACTTTTACCTCTTTATTTCCGGATTTTTTGACCGGTGTTCGGGCGAATATTATACTGCTTCCTATGTTTTTATTGGCTTTAAGTCTTATAGATTTAACTTTCTTGAAGGTTATGCAGAACACTCTTGTCCGTATGTTCGAAAATCAGGCTGATGATGAAGCTCTTCAATTAACAGAAGATGCCGACGCGTTCAAAAGAGCAATGGCGGGTTTGGCGAATAGAAATCTTTCCAACGCTTACCCGAATTTCTGGGTTAAATTAATTTATTACAGCCACCCACCCATAGGGGAGAGGCTGGAGAGAGCGGAAAAATTTAATCAGCTATAGCTGATTAAATTTTTCAGGTTTTAGGTTTTTGGTTTTAGATTTTCGTTTTTACTAATTTACTAATTTTAGTCTGAAATGCCTAAAATTCTCAGGTCGTTTACGTTTGTGCCTGTTTCACCGGTTATGATTCCTCCCCCAATTTTCCGGAAGAAATCCGATGAAGAATGGTTTGTAAAAGCTTTTTCTATTTCCTCTGAGTCTATTGCTGCTATCTTGCCGCCTATAATCCCGCCGGCAAATTTTGAATATCCGTCTATGCCGTCGGTATCGACAGATAGGAAGGCAATCTTCTTCGAAGACCCAATTTTTTCCGCGAAACCGATCACGCATTCCTGATTTGGTCCGCCTTCTTCTTTTCCTATTTCTCCCAGGGTGACCACACATTCTCCTCCGGATAAAATTATGGCGGGTGGTTTTATGGGGATACCTGATAGCGTTACTTCCCTTGCTATTTCCCCGTGAAAAACTCCGACTTTTTCCGCTTTTCCTTCCATCTTTGAAGATAATATCAATGTGTTATAACCCAGTTGTTTTGCTTTTCTTTGCGCGCTCTCCAGTGTTCTCGCGTTGCTTAGAATGATTTTGTTGAGTGTTTTAGAGAGAACTTCATCTTCCGGAGATGGTGTTTCGGGAATATTCCCTTCTATACCCTCTTTGATTATATTCGAAACAGGGAAAGGGATTGTTTCCGTTAAATAATACTTGTCTAATATATCGTAAGCGTCCTGGTATGTTGTCTTGTCTCCGACAGTCGGTCCTGAAGCTATGGTTGATAGGTCATCCCCGACAACGTCTGAGACTATCAGGGAAATCAAGCTTGCCGGGTAAGCGGCTTGTGACAGCTTACCTCCTTTGATTTTTGAGATGTGTTTTCTTATTGTATTTATTTCTTTTATAGAAGCCCCGGATGCTAACAATAACTCGTTTGTTTTTTGAAGGTCGGCAAGGGTTATACCTTCCATAGGTGCTGCGAGTAAAGCCGAACCGCCTCCTGATATAAGGGCTATTACAAGGTCTTTTTCCTCTGTTTGTTCTAAAAGAGATAAAATTTCATTCGCGCCTTTTATTCCTGTTTCGGTGGGAATTGGATGCCCTGCCTGAATCACTTTAATTCTTCCTATATCTTTTTTGGAAGATTCGTTTATAGTAATAATTCCCTTTGATATTTTTTCTCCAAGAATATCATATAGGGATTTTGCCATTCTGTAAGTCGCCTTACCACTTCCTATGACAAATATATTATCGATTTCGGATAAAAACAGCTTTTCGTTGGCGATTTTTAATTCGTTAGCTTCTAATCTGACTGTTTTGGTTATGGCTGCTTCGGGTAAGGACTCCACCAGCGCATACTCCAGAATTTCTAAAAGCTCTTTTCTGATTTGTTTTGAGTCTTCGGTAAGTTCCTTTAAGTTTTTAATTAATCCCATGGAATCAGCTTAGTCAACAAGAGGTAAAGAAAAACTTCTGTAGCCAGAAAGTTAGTTGAATAGTTAAATTGTTGAATGGTTGAATCGGTTTCCCTAAAATGCATTTTTTTCTATTTGACTATTTTTTAATTTTATCATTTGACTAATTCAAAAAATTCTAAACCTCACTTTTTTAACAAATTAGACTATTTATGAAGGATATAGTTCCATTACTTTTTCTTTTTAAAAACAAACTCTTTATCTTTAGCGTCGATTAGTATTTTTCCTTTAGTGATTTCGCCGTCGATTATTTTAAGAGACAAAGGAGTCTCAATAAATTTTTGAATTGTTCTCGCGAGCGGTCTTGCTCCAAAAGATTTATCATAGCCTTTGCCGGCAAGTAAATCCCTTGCCTGTTCTGTTATTTCCAATTGTATGTCCGATTCTTTCAAGCGTTTTGAAAGGTCTTCTATCATGATATCTACAATTTTCTTCACCTGTTCGAGATTGAGAGGTTTGAAGATTATTATGTCGTCTATTCTGTTTAAGAATTCGGGGCGCATTTTAAGCCTCAGTTGTTCGGTAACTTTTTCTTCGAGAAGGTCATAATTGTCCGCGAGATTTTGAATTACATCGGATGCTATATTAGAGGTCATTATGTTGACTGTATTGGTAAAATTAACAGTTCTTCCTTTTCCGTCGGTGAGTCTTCCGTCGTCTAAAATCTGAAGTAAAATGTTGAAAGCCTCAGGATGAGCTTTTTCTATTTCATCATATAGAATTACACTGTAAGGTCTTTTTCTCACGGCTTCGGTTAAGTACCCGCCTTCTTCATATCCAACGTAACCGGGGGGAGCTCCGATAAGCCGCGAGATCGAATGCTTTTCCATGAATTCGCTCATGTCGATTCTTACAAGGGCGTCTTCTGAATCAAAAAGAATCCAGGCAAGAACTTTTGCTAATTCTGTTTTTCCCACACCCGTCGGTCCCAGAAATATGAAAGAACCTATAGGTCTATCCGGGTCGGAAATGCCGGAACGGGATCTTCTTATCGAATCCGCGACCGCTTTCACCGCGTATTCCTGATTTACTATTCTTTTGTGTATTTCCTCTTCGAGATTTGTCAATTTATGTTTGTCTTTTTCCAGCATTTTGCTTACGGGAAT
>Ga0315555_1002323_pt1 | contig 13395 bp, 14 predicted proteins | sample SalMarSW160380MG_FD_202113 | JGI IMG/M metagenome (GOLD analysis project Ga0315555, IMG submission 202113) | Salt marsh sediment microbial communities from the Plum Island Ecosystem LTER, Massachusetts, United States - Salt Marsh Sediment SW1603-80 ...
GTGACTCGTAGCCCGCCGAGAGCCACTTTTGCTCGTAGAAGCGTAACAGCTCGTCCAGCGAGGGGGGCGGCGGCGCGCTGACCCGGAAGAAACGCTCGACGCAGGCGTGCATGGTGGTGCCGAAGCTGAAATACCACTTGTCTTTCTGTTTGAGCCCGTCGATATACTGTAGCTTGTACTGCAGGGGGCAGGTGCGGTAAAGGGAAATCTGAGTAAAGCTCAGGGGTCTAATTGCCAGCCTCCCGTCTTTCTGAAGGGGGCACCGGGTCTTCAGAAATCATGGTCTTACGCTTTCAGGGTAGCAATAAAGTCGTCCAGTGTCAAAGCGGCCAGGGTGCTGGTCTGCAGCGTCCCCCGCGAGCCCAGCTCGGTGGCTACCTTGGCGATGGTCTCGTTATCGGGGGCCTCCAGGATATTGATGAAATCGAACTGGCCCAGGGCGACGTACTGGCCGATAATGCGGACGCCCATGGCCTCCACTTCTTTATTGACCTCTTTAATCCTCTGCGGGTTGGTCTTGACCGTTTTCCTGCCTTCGTCGGTGAGGTTGGTCATCATAATGTATAGCGGCATATTTTCCTCCTACTGATGATGTTAAATTATAAGGTGTAGCTACGCGTTTGTCCATAGGTAAATACCTTAAGCGTTATGTTGTGGGTGCGGAGTCCGGCTGTTTTTACGGGTGGAACGTGATTTTAGTCGCTGGCATACCGGGCGGATAAGTTATACAATGCAGAGGTGGGTGAGAACGTAACCTTTTTCGTCGCCCTGGGGGCCGGGCTGTCTTCTTTTCTCTCCCCCTGCGTCCTGCCGATGGTGCCGGTCTATCTGTCCAGCCTCTACGGCCCGGAGGTGTTCGAGTCCAAACGGGCGCGGCTGCCGGTATTCCTGCACTCCCTCAGCTTCGTGGCGGGCTTTACCGCGGTCTTCGTTATCCTGGGGGCCATCGTGGGGCTGACGGGCTACGCCATTATCCCCGATTATAACCTCCTGGGCAAGATTGCCGGCGGCCTGCTCATAGCCTTCGGCGTGTTTATCCTGCTGGCGACGCGAATCCCCTGGCTGAACTTCGAGCGGCGCCTGAGGCCATCGCTGGGGCGCACCACCAGCTACCTGCGCTCGCTGCTCATCGGGGCGGCCTTTTCCGTCACCTGGACGGCCTGCGTGGGCCCGATACTGGGCAGCATCCTGGCGCTGGCCTCCACGCAGGCGACGGCCTGGCACGGGGCCTACCTGCTGGCGGTCTACTCGGCGGGACTGGGGATACCGTTCCTCGTCGTTGGGGCGGCCTTCGACTTCGCCCTGCCGCTCATCAAGCGCATCAACCGCTATAGCGGCTGGATTCATATTATCAGCGCCCTGCTCCTCATCACGGTGGGCGTGCTTATCCTCACCGGCAACCTCACCTGGTTTGCCTCGGTGGCGGGGTAAATAGAGATTGGAGTTGATATGAAAAAGATATATAAGGCAGCTATACTTGTCCTGGCGGTGGTTGCCGTCGTGCTGGCGGCGGCCGCCTGCTCCGGCGGCGGGAATGGCGGCAGCGTCACCGAGGAATCCGGGGGGCTCCCGGCGCCGGGGAAGCTCGCGCCCGCCTTCGAGCTTGAGAACCTGGCCGGAGAGCCGGTCAGCCTGGCCGATTACCGGGGCCGGCCGGTGATGCTCAACTTCTGGGCCTCCGGGTGCCGCCCCTGCCAGATGGAGATGCCGGTATTCGAGTGGCTGGCCCGCAACGAGGACTGGCAGGCGGAGGACATCGTCATCCTGGCGGTCAACCAGGGCGAATCGCCGGCGCTGGTAAGCCAGTTCGTTGCTGTCTTCGGCATCACCTTCCCGGTGCTCCTGGATAAGAATTACGCGGTGAGCATCGCCTATAACGTCCGGTTTCTCCCCACCACCTATTTTATTGATAAAGATGGTATAATAAGAGAGATAAAGATTGGGGCGATTATCAGCACCGCCGACCTGGAAGCCAGGCTCAACGACCTGATAAGCGCCGAATAACTGGAGAGGTTTGGATTCATGGATGATATCCTCAACGAGGCCTACGGGATAGTCCAGTGCAAGGAATGCCCCTGGTACAAGGCTTGCGTGGTGCCGATGAAGTTCACCGCCGAGGATATCCGCCGCCAGCTGGAGCAATCGGCGCCGGGGATGAGCATCCCCCAGCAGATGGACATGAACATGCAGAACCTGCTTTCCAGCATGGCCACGGCGGCGCAGAACTCCCTGCTGGAGGGCTGCCCCGTCTTCATCGAGCGCCTGCGCAACAGCCCCCGGCTGGCCCAGCGCCTCAAGGAGCTGATGCTCAACTGGGGCGCCGAGGAAGAAAAGCCCGGGGCATAACCTGCCCTCAGGCGGCGTTGGCGCGGGCAATCTGCGTCAGCCGCCGGTAGGCCTTGGCCGGGTCGGGCTGGCGGAAGATGGCCGAGCCGATGCAGATAACATCCACGCCGGTAGCGGCAATCTCGGCGATGTTCGCTTCCTTGACCCCCCCGTCGATACCTATCTCCAGGCGCGGGTGCGCTCTTCTGAAGGCCGTGATTTTCTCCAGGACCTCCGGCACAAACGGGCTGCCGTAGAAGCCGGGGTCGACGGAGAGAAAGAGGACGCTGTCCACTGCTTCTACTAATTGGGTGATGGCGTCGTTGGGGGTCTCCGGATTCACCGCCAGCCCCACCTCCATACCGGCCTCCCGGGCCAGCCTGATGACCTGCTCCGGCGCGGACGTGGCCTCGTAGTGGAAGATGAATTTGCGCGCCCCGGCTTTGCGGAAATCCTCCAGGTAGTCCTCCGGGTGAAGCACCATGAGGTGCGCCTCCCAGGCGAGCCGGGTGCTGAGGGCGGTGATGTCGGCGGCGGCGACGCTCCGCGAGGGCACGAACCGCCCGTCCATGATGTCCAGCTGGAAATAGTCCGTGAAGGACTCGGTCGCCAGCACCATCTTCCCCAGGGCGATGGGGTCGTCGGTAAGGATGGCGGGCACCGTGCGGACGTTCCGGCTCATGCTGCCGCTATTTTAAGTTCGGCGAAGGCGCCCTGTCAAGCTGGCATCAAGTGTCCAGCGTTTCTTTATGTTTTAGCGATTCTTTTTATACCGCTGTTTATGCGGCCGTGTCAGAATAATACCATAGTCATGGTACTTTAGTAGGCCAGGCTTGGGGGATAACAATCGTGAAAACAGCAATCAGCTTCATCGCCGGCATTATCATCTGCGGCCTCTTCCTCATCGGGGCCAGGGGCGTCCTGCCCATCTTCGCCGATACCGACGCCCGGGAAGCGGCCACGGAAAACACCAGCGACAGCCTGGCCGGCCTCCTGCCGGATATCGAGACCATCTATCAAGAGGCCCTCACCAAGCCCTTCGTCAAGGCCGAGAGCAAGATTTACGACGAGGACATCGCCGAGTTCTACGGTGAGCTCATCGATAGCTGCGGCCTGCGGGGAACGAACTAGCCGGCCGCTCCGGCGTAAAAAAGTGGAGGCCGCCTTTTCAGACGCCCTCCACTCACGAGACTATCTCGTTCCGAACCCAGCTCACTCCCGGTGGTCACCACCATTAGCGTGCCGCTGTAACTACAGCTCGGCCTCCGCTTTTTATATCGAGCCGGGTTCGTTTCCGGTTGGCCCCACCTTATGGCGGGGCTTCACCAGTCCACCTCCCATACTCCGAGTAACGCATGAAGCCTCATCGTACACCTCCCTAAGCAGACTCAGGTTGTGCTATGAGCTTCCTTTTTCATTCAACCACAGGCCCGGCGGGTTGTCAATACCCACCCCGGCTTCGGCAGGGGTACCCCGTACTAAATTTAACATTGCCCCATGACCGCGCGGTGGTCTCCCGGCCGCAGTGGTTACATTACCGAGCCTCCGGAGACATGGATGACCTGCCCGGTGATATAGCTGGTCACGTCCGAAGCGAGGATGACGGTAGCGTTGGCGATATCGGCGGACGTGCCCATGCGTCCCAGGGGGAACGAACCGAGCATGGCCGCGCGCATCTTTTCCATCTCTTCCGGCGGGAGATTGGGCATATCTTCCCGGAGAATGGCGCCGAAATTAGTCGGGGCCGGCCCGGGAGCGACACAGTTCACCCGTATGCCGGCTTTGCCTTCGACGAAGGCAAGCTGCCTGGTAAACAGGTCGATAGCATACTTGGACATGGCGTACGTCCCCACGCCCATGGCATACTGGTGGGTGCTGCCGGAACCGATGTTGACGATAACCCCGTACTGCTGCGCTCTCATAGCGGGGACAACGGCCTTGCTTACATTCATCGTGCCGACGAGATTGAGTTTCAATTGCTTTTCCCAGACCGCGGGGTTCTGCTCATCGATGGGGACGTTGTCCTTGTGTAGAATGGCACCGGCGACGTTGCAGAGGATATCGATTTTACCGTATTCATCGATGACCTTCTTGACCATGGCATCGACTTCGGCATGATTGGTGATGTCTGCCTTAACCGCGATGCTACTGCATCCCAGCTGTTTGACCGCCCCGGCTGTTTTTTCCGCGTCCTCCAGGTTTATATCGGTGACGGCGACAGCCTCACACCCCTCTTTGGCGAGAAGGAGCGCCGTCTCCTTACCGAAGCCTATCTGGCTGCCGGCGCCGGTCACCAGGGCAATCTTGCCTTTAAAACCCAGATCCATGATTGCCTCCTCGATTCTGTGTTATCTATTCCCACCCAGGCCGCCCTCATCATCGGCGGCTTAGCCCGTAGTCTGCCGCCTCCCCTTTACCCCATTGCCGAGATGTCTCTCTTGCTTAGAGCACCGAGCCGCCGGAGACGTGCAGCACCTGCCCGGTGACATAGCCGGAGACGTCCGAGGCGAAGAACAGGGCGGCGTTGGCGATATCGGCGGGGGTGGCGCCCCGGCCCATGGGTATCTGCTTGGAGAGCATCTCGATGACGGCCTGTTTGTCGGGGGCCTTGATGAAGTTGGTCGGCGAGGGCCCGGGGGCGACGCAGTTGACCCGGATGCCGGTCCCGGCCTCGACGAAGGCCAGCTGCTTGGTGAAGATATCCACGGCGGCCTTGGCCATGGCGTAGGTGGACACGCCGTGGCTGAACATGGCCGTGGAGCCGGAGCCGATGTTGACGATGGCCCCGGACTTCTGCTTCTTCATGTGGGGGATGACGGCCTGGCTGACGAGCATCGTCCCTTTGAGGTTGAGGCCGATTTCCCGGTCCCAGAGGTCTTCCTTCTGCTCCTCCAGCGGGCCGCCGCCCATGATAGCCCCGGCGACGTTGAGGAGGATGTCTATCCTGCCGTAGGCGTCGATGACCTTTTTCACCATCGCCTGTACCTCGTCGCGGTTGGTCACGTCGGCCTTGATGGCGATGGACTTGGCGCCCGCATTTTCCACCGCCGCGGCGGTGAGCTTGGCGTCGTCCGGATTGATGTCGGTGATGGCGATGGCGGCGCAGCCCTCCCTGGCCAGCCGGAGCGCAATCTCCTTGCCGAAGCCTATCTGGCTGCCGGCCCCGGTCACCAGGGCCACCTTGCCTTTAAAACCCAGATCCATGGTTACCTCCTGTATATTGTGAAGATATTGGCCAGATAATTATATAACATATCGCCGGGCGGAGTGAAATTAGGGGGTTATCCCCACCGCCCCATCGGAGTAATCTATTCCCACCCGGCCGCCCTTTGGCATCCCCGGCTTAGCCCGCAGATTTCACCCCGCCACCCCGAAGGGGAGTAGCCCGCGGAGAGGGGTGAAACCCCTCTCAAAAAAGATTCCCCCTTTCCAGCCAAAAAGAACCCGGGTATTATCCTGCTATACCCGGGCTGGAGAGGGGGATAAAGGGGGTGAGGCCAGGACAGGGTCATATCGCCGATAGAAGGCGATGCAGGTGCAATCAACCTCTGGTTGGCAGGGATGCGAACCAAAGGATTTATGAGCTAGAGCCCCAGGTAGGCCTTGCGAATGTGGTCGCTCTTGAGGAGCTCCTTGCCGGTGCCCTCCAGGGCCAGGCGGCCGTTTTCCAGCACGCAGGCGCGGTCGGCCACCTGCAGGGTCTGGAGGACGTTCTGCTCGATGAGCAGGATGGTAATCCCCTGGTCGCGCAGCGACTTGATGATATCGAACACCTCCAGCACCAGCCGGGGTGCCAGGCCGTTGGAGGGCTCGTCGATGATGCATAGCTTCGGCCGGGACATGAGGCCACGCCCCATTGCCAGCATCTGCTGCTCGCCGCCGCTCAAGGTGCGGGCCAGCTGCTTTTCACGTTCTTTCAGCCGGGGGAAAAGCTTGTAGACCTCGTTGATGGTTTCGTGGCGGAGCTTCCAGGCGCGGCCGATATAGGCACCCATCTCCAGGTTTTCCCGTACCGACATATCCGTAAAGAGCCGGCGTCCCTCGGGGATGTGGGAAATGCCCTTGGCCACGATAACGTGGGGCGCCAGGCGGTCGATTCTCTGGCCGAGGAAGATGACCTCGCCGGAGGCAGGCGGCATGATGCCGGAGATGACGTGTACCAGCGTCGATTTGCCGGCGCCGTTGGCCCCGACGATGGCGACTATTTCACCCTCGTTGACGGTCAGGTTGACGTCCCAGAGCGCCTGAATCTGGCCGTAAAAGGCGCTGAGATTCTTAACTTCCAACATTGGCCTGTTCTCCCAGGTATACTTCGATAACTTTGGGGCTCTTGGCGATTTCCTTCGGGCTCCCTTCGGCTATTTTCTGGCCGTGGTGGAGGACGACAATCCGGTCGCAGACGTTCATGATGGCCTTCATGACATGCTCAATCATGATGATGGTAACGCCCCGGTCGCGTATTTTCCTGACCAGCTCCATGGCCTGGGCTACCTCGGTATTCGTCAGCCCGGACATGATTTCATCGAGGAGGAGCAGTACCGGCCGGGTGGCCAGCGCCCGGGCTACCTCGAGCCGTTTCTGATTGGAGAGCGTCAGGTCCCTGGCGGGTATCTGGGCCACGTTCGCCAGACCCACGAACTCCAGGAGCTCCTCGGTCTCCTTTTCGGCCTCGGCGGCCGATATTTTGGTGGATGTCCCGAAGAGCGCGCCGACGCGTACGTTGTCGTATACCGGCAGGTCAGCGAATATATGGACCGTCTGGAAGGTGCGGCCAATTCCCATCCGGCAGATTTTATACGGCTTGAGCCCGGTGATATTCCGGCCCTTGTATTCAATCGTACCCGGCTTGGGCACCAGCGAGGCCGAGATTAGATTGAATAGCGTCGTCTTGCCGGCGCCGTTGGGGCCGATCAGGCCGAGAACCTCGCCTTCGTCAACGTAGAAATCCACATTGTCTACGGCGGCCAGACCCCCGAAATACTTGGTGACACCTTTACCTTCAAGTATCCGCATGCTGTGCTTTCGAGCCCCCTTTCCGCCACTTGTTAATCAGTTTCAATATCAGCCCTACCAGTCCGTCGGGCATGTAGAGTATGGCGGCCACCAGTACCACGCCGAAGATGAGCATATACAGCTCGGAGAACCTGGTTATCAATGTCTCCTGGAGGTAAGCGAAAATGACGGCGCCGATGATCGGCCCGTAAAGCTTGCGCATGCCGCCGAAGATGGCCATGAGGACGGGCAGGAAGGAAAAGAGCGGGTTAAAGGCGATTATCGGGTCGACATACGTCCATCGGGTGGCGATGGTGGCGCCCATGGTCCCGGCGAAGAAGGCGCTGACGGCGAAGATAGCCACCTTGACCATGGTGACATTGATGCCCATATGGGCCGCGGCTTCCTCGTACTGCCCGATGCTCTGCAGGGCCAGGCCGTATTTGGAGCTCTTGATGAGGTAGGCGACAGCCAGCAGCACTACAAAGAGGACGAACATGGCGTAATAGATAGTGTTGTAATCCATGACGACGACGAACCGGCCGCGCGTGCCGAAGACATGGAGCTCATAGAACAGGAGGAGATTGGAGATGAGCAGAATAAGCCCGAAGGTGAACATGGCGAAATAGATACCCCGCAGCCTCAGGGTAAGGGCGCCCACCAGCAGGGCGACAATGGAGCTTATCACCCCGCCGGCGATGATAAAGACCGGCAGGGGCACGCTTTTCCCGATGAAAGCGGCCGTGTAGACGCCCACCCCGAAAAAGGCCGCCGTCGCCAGCGACATATAACCGGTAGGGCCGGAAAATATTGTCCAGCTTATGGAGAGGATGACATACATGATAATGGTGCTCATCAGTATGGGGGTATAACCCTTGGCATAGAGGGGAAAGGTGGCCAACATGGCCAGGGCAACGACGAGTACCCCGGGGACAAACCACTTGCCCTTTCGCTCTTTGCCCAGCAGCCATTCCATGAACCAGCCCGCGTAAATCAGGCACAGGAAGCCGATTGCGTAAAACAAGTACTGCATGGTTATACCCTATTACTCTCCAGCGTCATTATCATCAGTCTACTTCCCCATAATGCCTTTTGGCCTTATCATCAGCAGGATAATAAAGATCAAATAATAGGCGGCTAAATATAAACTGGGTTCAAAATATTTCACAACCTCCCCGACGATACCGAGAAGAATACCCCCGATAAAGGCGCCGGGGATGCTGCCCAGACCGCCGACGGTAACGATGACGATGGCGATGATAGTCTTTTCCAGCCCCATGGTGGCATATACGGAAAAGCACATGCTCCAGAGCACGCCGGCGATGCCGGCCAGGAAAATACCCAGGCCAAAACATAATGCCAGGACATTATTGATGTTTACTCCCATCAGTCCGGCCGTGGTAATGTCCTGTGATGCCGCCCGGATGGCCTTGCCCATGCGGGTGCGGGCCAGGAAGAGATAGAAGGCCACGCCGATAGCGATGGCAAAGCCCAGGGTTACCAGGCGGTTGGCGGAAAAGATTGCCCCGACCAGGTCTACGGGGGTATTTAGATAGGTGTAGGCTCGTGAGGAAGAGCCCCAGATTACAATGGCTATGTTTTGGATCATGTAGAGCAGGCCGAAGGTGGCCAGCAGGGAGTTGCCTTCGAAGACGTTGATGTTTGGCGACGAATTCAAAAGCTTCCGGAACATGGTTCTATGGAGCAAGAAGCCTACGATGAAGATAATGGGGCCGACAATGACCAGGGAAACCAGCGGGCTGATACCGAAACTGGTATAAAGCACGTAGGTAATGAAGCCCCCGATCATGATGAACTCGCCGTGAGATATGTTGAGTACCCGGGCGACGCCGTACTGGAGACTCAGGCCCATGGCGATGAGGGCATAGATACCGCCGATAAGGAGACCGCCGATTACTATATCCAGGAGGGTAGTAACTAAATCCATATTAATTACTTTCTAATTATCACAATCATGTGCGCAGGCCACCTGAAGGCGCAGGATACGTCTTTTTGAGTACACCACCTATTAAGGTGTTACCTCCAGGCAGCCTGCTCACACTATTAACTATTTATTTTACTATATTTCTACTGTCCGGGCCAATGCGGCTTGGGGTAGATGATGTAGTCGGTGGTCATCTTACCCGCCGGGCCGGTGACCTCGTAGATACCGGCTTGCCACTGGGCAATCTGGCCGGGATGGCAGTCCTTGGAAAGGAGCCCGCCACCGGCACCGTTAGCGGTCATGTCAAACCAGGTATCTCCCAGAACGGTATCGAAGTGCTCTGAGGCCATCACGTCCCTGACGGCTTCATTATCCAGAGTACCCGCCTTGGTGATAGCCTGTCCGAAGCACTCCAGGGCCGCATAGTAGAGGGCACCACCCCACCAGTCGAGGAAGGCCTCTTCGTCACCGAAGGCGGCCATACCTATCTCGCCGGTAACTCCGACCAGCTTGTCGGCAAGTTCATTAAGGGCGGGAGAACTCTCGCGGTTCCAGGCGCCGAAGCCCATCAGACCCTCCATCACCTCGCCGCCGAAGATGTCATAGAAGAACTGGAAGTTGACACCAGGGCCGAGTACCATGGCCTTGGGATTGTAGCCAATGGCCATGGACTGGCCGACAACCGACATTGTCGTCGGGGGGTAGACGTAAGCGCAGAGGACATCCGCGCCGGAATCCCTGGCGGCCTTCAGCACCAGCTCCACGTCCTCGGTGTTAGCCGGAACGGCCTCGGCATAAACTATGTTGATGCCGACCTTGAGGAATTCGCTGAGAGACGTGTGGTAATACTCTACGCCGTGCAGGTCATTGATGTAGATTATCGCCGCCGTCTTTACGCCCAGTTCGGCCAGGGTCGGGGCCAGGATGGGAATCTGGTAGTAGTCGGAGTAGTTCAGGACGCCGAACACGTAGGGCAGCTCGGGGAGCATAGCGGTGAGGGTCGTGCAGCCACCCTCGGCCCCCAGGTACACATACCCGTACTTGTTGGCCAGAGGCGCCGAGGCATAGAGGAATGCGGTAGAGCAGTTGGGGAACAGGAAGTCGACCTTATCCTCCAGAATCAGCTTTTCAATCAGCTGGATCGACGTGCCCAGGTCGCTGGTGTCGTCGTAGATTTTCAGCTCGATGGGCAATTTCTTGCCGCCGACATCGAGGCCGCCGTCGGCGTTAATCTCATCGGCCCAGAGCTGCATGATCGGGCCCATGGCGTAGTCGCCGATCTGGTTCAGCGGGCCGGAGATAGGTCGGGCCGCGCCGATGACGATTTTGTCCTTATCCGGTGCGACGCCTCCCCCTCCGCAGCCGATGGCTACAGTTGCCAGTATTATCAGGCTAACTGTGAGAGGTAGGATGTATTTTTTAATCTTGTGCCACATGAAAAATGTACCTCCTTTATTCCCGAGATATCTTACAGTCTCTGGCTCATGTGTCTGCCATACACTTCACCTCCCCGGTATTAAGCTTCTGTTTCGTACCACGATACTAGCAATTTATCATGGCATTTTCGAGTTTTCAATCTAAATTTCTCTATGAGTTAATAGAGAATTTCAGGCTGTATTCAACTGGCGAAATTTACATAATTACTATTTTTTTTCCCGTGATTTCAATCTCAGGCCCCGGTGAAAATGCCCGGGTTAGGGGTGAGATTGCCGCTTTCTTTGCAATGGACGGCTCAGAAAACTTTATAATACCCGCAGGCTAATTGTCAAGTTTTCGTGGGGAGAAATTTATCAGGCAGCCAAATACGGGTGGGAGAGGGCCGGAAAGCTGCCTTTGGCGCCTCCGGCGGCAGGTTGCTTTTACCCCCGGCAATCCGTTTTAATAGAGTCGTAAGACGGGGGCATATTTCCCCCGGTGCGAGGTGAGGCCCATGAATAAAGATAAAAGATTAAAAAGCCAGTCGCTGGAGGGTATGGAAGCCGCCGACGTGCGCAACGTCATCAAGGCGATGGGCTACTCCGACGACGATTTGACGGCCCGGCGGCCGGTCATCGGCATCGCCAACTCCTGGAACACCTTCATCCCGGGGCATTTCAGTTTCGGCCAGCTCAGCGAGCAGGTCAAGAAGGGCATCCACCGCGCCGGCGGCACCGTCTTCGAGTTCGGCGTCATCGGCCTCTGCGACGCCATTTGCAAGGAGAACTTCAACTACGTGCTCCCCTCGCGGGAGGTCATCGCCGACTCCGTGGAAATCATGGCCGGGGCCAACCCCATCGACGGCCTGGTGCTGCTGGCCTCCTGCGATAAAATCGTGCCGGGGATGCTCATGGCGGCGGCGCGGCTGGATATCCCGGCCATCCTGGTCAACGCCGGGCCGATGCTGGGCGGGCCGGATTTCGCCGGGCGCAAGGCGGACGCCACCTCCGTCTCCGAGGCGCTGGGGATGTACCAGTCCGGAAAAATCACCGCCGAGGAGTACCGGGATGTGGAGAATCTCTCCTGCCCCACCTGCGGCTCCTGCTCCTTCATGGGGACGGCCAATACCATGTGCTGCCTGGCCGAGGCCCTGGGCATGACCCTCACCGATAGCGCCGCTATCCCCGCCGTATACGCCGAGAGGCTGCGCATCTCCGAGCAGGCCGGCGAGGCTATATGCCGTCTGGTGAGGGAGGGCATCACCACCCGCCAGATTATCCACCGCCGGTCGCTGGCGAACGCCGTCAAGGTCTGCCTGGCTATCGGCGGCTCGACCAACGCCGTCCTCCACCTCACCGCCCTGGCCTACGAGGCCGAAGCGGGTATCAATATCCTGGACGCCTTCGAGGAGTTCTCCAAAGACACGCCCACCATCGCCCGGGTCTACCCGGCGGGCAGCCACGACATGGAGGCCTTCTGGCGGGCCGGGGGCATCCCCCGCGTCCTCGATAATCTCAAGTCGAAGCTCAATATGGACGATATAACAGTCACCGGCCGGAAGATGCGGGAGAATATAGAGGGCTTCCGCTACCGTTTCCCGGAAGACCGTGACGTCATCCGCCCGGCGGGCGAGCCCTTCGAGAAGTCCGGGGGGCTGGCGGTCATCCGGGGTAACCTGGCCCCGCGCACCGGTATTTCCAAGCCCACCGCCATCGACCCGGCGGCGCGTCGGTTCACCGGCACGGCGGTAGTCTTCGACTCCGAGGAGGCCGCCAACCGGGCCATCCTGGACGGTAAAATCAAGGCCGGTGACGTCGTCGTCATCCGCTACGAGGGCCCCAAGGGCGGGCCGGGCATGGTGGAGATGTACCGCGCCCTGAAATACCTGCACGGCCTGGGGCTGCATAAGACCACGGCGGTGGTCACCGACGGGCGCTTCTCCGGCACCAATAACGGCTGCTTCGTGGGGCATATCTCGCCGGAGGCCAGCGAGGGCGGGCCCATCGCCATCGTGCGGGACGGCGATAAAATCGGCATCGACGTCGTCGCCGGTACCATCCACCTGCACGTCAGTGACGACGAGATAGCCCGGCGCCTCAAGGCGTGGCGGCCGCCGGCGTCGAAGGTGCGGCAGGGGTATCTCAGCCTCTATGCCCGCCTGGCCGCCTCGGCGGACGAAGGCGCCGTTATCCGTCACCGCCTGGATGAAGATTAATTGCCCGTATTGACAGTAGCCGCGGCAAATACTAAAATCAGGGCATGACTGCTTTCGAGTCGAGCCAGGGGGACGAACGATGAGCCTGGGAGATAAACCGATACAGGCGGCCGGCGGGACCCGCAAGGAAATCAAGCATAAGGTATTCATCAGCTGTTCCTATCAGGACCGGGAATACCTGGACCGCTTCGAAGAGCTCTTCGGGCGGCTGTTCAGCATCAAGTCCGTGGGGGAGGGGGAAATGAGCGCGGACACCGATGCCGCCTATATCGAGCACCTGATTCGGCGCGATTATATCAGCGTGGTGACGGTAGTGGTCGTCCTGGTGGGTGCCGATACCTGGAGCCGCAAGCACGTGGACTGGGAGATAGCCGCCGCGCTGAGGAAGAAGATGGACGGGTTTTCCGGGCTGCTGGGGCTGTGCCTGCCGACGCACCCGGACTATCAGAAGAAGCAGTATAAAAAAGATATCGTCCCCCTGAGGCTCTCGGACAACATCCAG
>Ga0315555_1002325_pt1 | contig 13386 bp, 8 predicted proteins | sample SalMarSW160380MG_FD_202113 | JGI IMG/M metagenome (GOLD analysis project Ga0315555, IMG submission 202113) | Salt marsh sediment microbial communities from the Plum Island Ecosystem LTER, Massachusetts, United States - Salt Marsh Sediment SW1603-80 ...
TCTACAACCGTAACACTACCCTTCGCAACACCACCATATGGCCACAGCGCCCAGGCCTGAATTGACCACTCGTCACTATATCCTGCCTGATTCCATTGGAGAACAGGTTGAAGTAGCGTCTGTTGATTATCTGACATAACGCCATTGAAATAGTATACTACATTATCATCGTTTGGTGGAGCGACAGGAACGTTCCAATAAGCCGTAAAATAGTCAATAGTTAAACCGTCACTCTTTGTTTGAGCAACCCAGTCGTGGGTATTTTCTCTTTGTTCTTGTTCTCTGTCATCAATTACTGTTAAGATTAGGTTGTCATCGTTATAAATCTGAGTCTTTCTGAAACCATAGTCGATTATTGAACCGTCAGGGAGCCCGTAAATGTCTGTCGCGTTTTTGGCGCCGAAAGGCGTTGCTACTTGGGCAGATTGAGAGTCCAGTGACCTGATAAGGAGCGTTTTATCAGGACCATAGACTTCCGTAATTTCAGACTTCAGGTGATGAATCGTAGAACCCGGTTTTAACAAATATCCAGGCTGGCTGGGATCAAGGGTAAAGCCCGATTCAATCTTAGTAAAACCACTATCACTCGCTAAGACCGGAATAACGTTGAGCGCTAAGATAAGGAGTACCAATAGAGCTATCATTATTGATATATTTATTCTTTTCATTTCAATCCTCGCTTTTTATATATTTGTTTTGATATTCTACCTGATTCTTTTAACCTGCCTATTTTTATAGGTAAGGCATTCTATTGTCCACCTGCCACACTTTTAAAAGCTTGTGTAACCTCATGAATCACCTCCCCTAGGTTATTCGAGATGTTTCCCAGATTTCAAGCGTAACACCCCAAGATGAACCTCACATGAATGGAATATGAATTTAGGAATAATTTTGGAGGTTATCTGAGAAATTATTGTTGAACTATTTATTTACTTCCTGTTCATCTTAAATTCATATTAATGTGGTATATTATGGGAGAAATTTCTGGTGAGGAGCTTGTCATGCGGATCCTGGTAATTGAAGATGATCAAAAGCTGTCTGATATCATTCGGCGAGGTTTATCAGAGGTAGGCTATGCTGTTGATACCGCCTATGACGGTGAGGAAGGCGAGGACCTGGCAAAAGTAGCCCCCTATGACCTGATTATTCTGGATATCATTCTGCCTAAAAAGGATGGCATCGAGGTATGCCTCGGATTACGGAAGCATCAAGTGAAATCGCGTATAATAATGCTCACCTGCAAAGATTCCATCGGTGATAGAGTCAAGGGTCTGGACAGCGGTGCTGACGACTATCTGGTTAAGCCTTTCGCTTTCGATGAGCTTTTAGCTAGGATAAGAGCTCTCTTGAGAAGAGAAATCAGTAGCGGCTCACAGATAATCGAGGTTGGGGAATTGAGTATGAACATATTGACCAGAGAGGTAAAACGAGGACAAAGGGATATTAAGCTTACCGGTAAAGAACACTCTATATTGGAATATTTCATGTATAATCCTAACATTGTTATTACCAGGAGAATGCTTGAAGATCATATCTGGGATTATTCACTAGAGAGCGAATCCAACCTGATAGATGTCTATATCCGGCGCTTGCGTAAAAAGATTGACGAAGAAAAAGAAGATAGCCTCATTGAAACTATCCGTGGGGTAGGCTATCGTTTGAAAGCCTGATGAAAATATCATTAAATATTAAATCAAGATTGGTGCTATGGTATCTTCTATTCGTGGCAGTACTTATCGTATCTTTAAGCGCGGCAGCCTATTATCTATTATCACGGGGACTTTACGAAAGAAATATTCATCCCTGGGATATGCGTATTGCCCAGACAGAGAAGATGGCTGATGGTATCAATATAATAACAGCATTCTCTGATATCGGTCAGCAAGACTGGGGTAACATGACAAGTGGTCCTGTTAAGACTGTAAGTTATAGTAGAGACGAACTCCTCGAGCTCATATCCGATGAAGGCACTATTAATATTGGGAATATTCTTATAGATAAATCCGCATTAGACAACCTCAATCTAGCAGAAGACGACAGTATTTGGTTTTATACTTATCTTACAGAGAATGATGATAACGTGGTGGTTGTTACATGGTCAACAAATGAGACGGAAGCAATACTTGGAACATTCCAGCAGGTACTTCTTATCATAATGCCTATAGCGTTGGTTTTATCTGGAATCCTCGGATATTTCTGCGTAAGGAGAGTCCTGCGTCCGGTGCAGGCTATTACCAGAACAGCCCGGGAAATAGAAGAGCAAAATCTGGATAAAAGGTTAGAAGTTCTTAGCAACGATGAGCTTGGACAGTTAGCTTCAACTCTAAATCACATGCTGGCAAGGTTGGAAGAGGCCTTTAGCAGGGAAAAACAATTTATTGCCGACGCTTCCCACGAACTACGCACGCCGCTGGCAGTTCTTCAGGGAGAGACTACCCTGTCGCTTAAAAAGGAGCGAAATATTGAAGAATATAAGAAATCCTTTGAGAATATCTCCCAAGAGACTGAGCACATGTCATCCATGTTGAAAAAGCTGCTATTCTTGGCTCGTTCTGAAGGCAATATGCAATTGGAATTCGATGAGGTGAATCTCAAAGATATCCTTACTGAATTGACGCCAGATATCGAGATCCTCTGCGAAGAGAAATCTATTCACTTCCAACTACACGCCCAAGATGATCTCATTGTGAAAGGATATGAGATAGAGCTAAGGGAACTATTTCTCAATCTCCTCGACAACGCAATCCGCTATACCCCGCAGGAAGGAAATATATCGATCACCCTAAGTCGTAAAGGCGACAGCGCGTGTGTCGCCGTGAAAGATACTGGTATCGGAATTCCGGAAGATCATATCAAACATATCTTTGAACGTTTCTACCGGATTGACAAATCACGGCCACGCGTTGAGGGAGGCGCTGGTCTAGGTCTAGCCATATGCCGAAGTATTGCCAAGCTTCACAAAGGTACTATTGAGGTTGAAAGCAAAGTTGATGAAGGCAGTACTTTTTCAGTGTATTTACCTCTTGTCAATAAATGATAATTCAGCACAGTGCTGGTAGTGAGTAATAATATTCCATAGCCGCTAAAAGCCTTACTTATCTAGGAGGCTGTTTCTTATTGTTTTTTCCTCTCTTTATGGATAACAAAACGTCACTTTGTTACCGGTCAATCTAACAACATGTCTTACGCTCAAAACATAGTCAAGTTTTGCTACTAATTTTGCTACTAAATTGTTTCAAACACAGTCGAACATAATGGACATTTACACACAGAGTTGAAGTTAGGTCGATTAGTCATTTAGCTTCAAAAGTGTAATGCCTAAGCACTCATAACCCGGAGGTCGTCGGTTCAAATCCGACCCCCGCTACCAAGATAATTAGAGGCACGGTCATCGCGGCTGTGCCTTTTCGTTTGGCCTCCCTGACCGCCTTGGCCTCCTCCGGCCATCTCAGCTGCTTTCCTTTACGGCGTGGTCGGCCTTGCATGCCGCCTTCTTTTCCTTCGGCTGCTTCTCCGGCCGGTAGACCTTGGGGGGAAACATCACCAGCGTGTCCAGCCCGTAGTGGGCGCAGATGGCGTCCAGAACCAGGTCGTCCCAGCCGATGTTGCGCTCCTTCCTCAGGTTGTTGAGCAGCCTCAGCCCCTCCTCCGTCGTCCTCGCGGAGAATACGAAATGTTTCGCTTTCGCCATTTTCGTTACCTCCTTATTGATTCTCCGTGTATATAATGGCGCGTTTTTAGAGATTCGTACACGGTTGCCGGGGGCGTTTAGGGGCGTCTGCGGGCGATGTGGTCAGGCACGGGCTGAATGGTACAGACAGCACTCACCATGTCATCATTTTCAGCCTGGGATCTCAGATTCGTGCTTGTTTGGAAAAAGGCGTCGTCTAACTGGGGCTGAAAAAGCGGATTTTACCCTCTGAAGGAGTTGCCAGTCCTATTGGGTATTGTAACGGTAGAGGGCAGAGGTATAGGCATGAAGTGAGACATGAGTGACGGATGCAGCGTTTGAATTCACCATCAGTACTATATTGCTAGTAGGGCGCTGGCTCTAAGGGGTATGGCGCAACAGTATTGATGAGAGAAGATAGCATCACTCCAGCTCCTCTGCCACTTCTTTGAGGAGATCACGAAACCATGTTTTTTCCTTAGCCGCCTTAATTAGTAGTTTTTTCCATTCTTTCTTTGGTCCTGTAAACGTCGTCTGACTGCCCCAGACTAACCGTTCTCCTATTTGGCGGAAGTATCCAATTCTAATCCAATCTGGTCCATTTGGAAACCTAATAAGGTCTATAACATCCCAATATGGAACTCCGGTCGCTCCCGTACTGATCTTTACAAATGCTCTGTCTTTTAGTATACCTTCCCTTCGTCCCTCACTTCTTGGGAATTGGTAGGAAACCGGCTTGTCAATAGCATTTAGGATCTTTTTGATGATTAAAGAGTCGCCCGTCATAATATTATCCTCCTATTTGGTTATCTCTATTTGACATCAGGGCAAATGAGACAGTTATGTATCGCCCGCAAGCGCCACACCGCGAAACTGAATATTCATCTTAGTTTCTTAAAGTACTTTATATCTTCCTCAAGCGCACGTTTAAGCACAGTTTGCCTTTCAACACTTTGCATAAGTTGTGCACTCCTCACAGGGTCAGCATGAGCTCTCTTAGCGTACTCAAGGGCTAAGCGCATTGATTTTTTTGGCTCTTCAACACCTCTTGAATAATGTTGAAGTAGCCATATAATCTCTGAATAATTGTCTCTGAAAGCTGCAGCAATAAGAGTTCTTCTCTCTTCAGCAGGTAAGTCTACACTCCAACCAGCTTGCTGCAATTGATTAAGGGCCATGGAGTCCTCTCCAAGCACCTGCTCAAGAGGACTTGCTCCGCTACTAGCCCATTGGCGTTGTCTCATTTTTTTCCGGATCTTCCATTCAGCCTCCAGTCTCTTCTTCTCTTCCTTCTTAAGGTCACTCATGCCAGCCTCCTTTACCGACCAGTTTCGACAAACGCCATATTTCCCTGTCTCTGTCAATCTGATTACGCATAATATTCCCTCTGCATATTCATCTTATGAGTTGCCCTCCTCCACCAAGTAGTCCTTTTGTTATGGCTAATTATACAATCCTCGTCGCTTGCCAAACAAGGCGTACTTAAGCAGGGCACTTAGCTGAAAACAATGCCACCGCCAATAGGATGAGCCCAGATTCTCGCCGTGGTACACGTGGGGTATACCTGAACAAGCATCTTATAAGGTCTATGGATGGCGTGGGAACTACACCTCACAGGCTCACCGGCTAGCCCAGATTCTCGCCGTGGTTCTTATGGGGATAGCCTTACACCCGCCCTTCCTGCCCAGGAGCCTCGCCGCTAACTGGAAAGCATACCTCCAAGGTCAGGACGATAATTGTGATATACAACGTCCTTCTCTTTCTGACATAGCGCAGGCATGTTTAGAGAGGTGGATAATTCCGAGGGCCGAAAGATATCCAGAATACAACCAATGGTCTACAGATGACGCCAGAGCATTATTTACGCCAATTACTGAGTAGCCCCGCGTTATGCGAGCCTTACACCCCTCTCTCCCGTATCGTCCTAGCCAATACCGCAGGTAAATCGGTCGGTTCGCGCCAATAACCTTGGAGTTAACGGCGCTATCTCCTATTCACGGCCGATTTGGCGTAGAATCACGGGGGCGTGCGGCCCCCCGGACATGCGCTGGGCGTCTTTTTTACGGACTGCAATTGAAGATTATTTAGAGGATGAATTCAAATATTACACTGAAAACCCCGGATTCTCGCCTGGTGGCTCCGCCCCAGTAGGAAACCCGCGCGGGTGTCAGCGGTGAGGCGTATGGCACTCACCGGCGCCCAAAGAGTCCACATTCGCGACGTGGCGCTTGGTGCCAAGCCCTGGGGCAGGGCATACCAATGTAAATAATACCGTCTATTTTGAAACTGAATATAACTGAAAGGCGTTTTTTTACCTTTCGGACACGTTAGCGTCGTACTCTAGACTGTATCCGTCTTCCAGCCTTTTTCCGGTAGGCACTGATAAGCTCGTGACGGCCTACAACACCAAGCAGTTGCTGCTGGTTTTCCCGGCTGACGACGGGAATACGTGCCTCGGATTCCTCAATAGCTTCAAGGATTCTGTCCAGTGTCTGGTCAGGGTAAGTCACGAAAGGGTTATTGGTAACGACGTCACCAGCGGTAAGCTTGTTTTTAGAAGATATTGTCTCTAGGTGATGCGCGATATCGGTCTCGGTTATTACGCCGATAAGATTACCATTGTCATCAAGCACCGGAAAACCGTGATGCCCTGTCTTTTGGAAAACCTTGAGAAGTTGGGATATTGTCATTGTTGCCGGTAAAGTCGGATAATCCCTCGTCATCGCCTCTTTAACGGTCGTCGTCCGCAGTACATCGCCCAACTCCTCCTGCTCCAGGTCAACGCCGCGGCGTAGCAGCTTAAGTGTATAGATATTCTCGCGCTTTATTGCGCGGCTGAGCAGGGTGCTAATTACTACCGAAGTCATCAGGGGGAGGATAATATCATAGTTTCCGGTCATTTCAAAGATAATCAATATTGCTGAAAATGGAGCCCGCGCCGCGCCGGAAAACACGGCCGCCATGCCCACGATACCATAAGCTCCTGCCGATGCTGTGAGATCTGGAAACAGGCTGCCGAAAACGGAGCCGACAGCCGTGCCGAGCATGGCCCCGATGAAGAGACTCGGCGCGAAGATACCACCGCTACCGCCGCTGCCAAGGGTAAAGGAGGTAGCCGTTATTTTGAGGGCTATAAAAGCGAGTAATACCCAGAGAGTTAGTTCCCCGGACAGCGCCCTGGAGATACCTTGATAACCCACGCCGAGAAGGTCAATACTATAGAGCCCGATCGCTCCGACAACGAAACCCCCAAGGACAGGTTTGAGATACTCGGGAAATTTTAAGGAATCGAAACGGTCCTCACACCAGTAAAGGAGGTAGACAAAAGCCTGAGCGACCAGGGCTGCTAGAATTCCAAGAATGACATAGAAACCAAACTCCCAGCCGCTGACGATACCAAAGCTAGGTAGTGGAAAGGCACGCGTATTTCCAAGAAATGCTTGAGCGAGAAAATCGGCCACCACAGCACTGATAACAACGTATCCGAAGCGTCGCGTTACTACCCTACCTAGTATTACTTCTAAGGCAAAGAGGACACCCGCAATCGGGGCATTAAATGTAGCTGCAATACCACCGGCTGCTCCGCAGGCCACCATCACCCTGAGTGTTTCATCGGGCAGTTTGAGCCATTGCCCTATCGCCGAGCCTACTGTGGAACCTATTTGCACGATAGGCCCTTCGCGTCCCACCGAGCCGCCGCTGCCAATACATATGGAGGACGCCATCACTTTAACAAGTGCTACGCGAGGCCGCATTCGCCCACCCCGCAGCGCCACGGCCTCCATGACCTCAGGGACACCGTGTCCTTTAGTCTCCCGGGCGAAAAAATGGACCAGGGGGCCAACCAGCAGGCCGCCAGCTGCCGGTATCAAGATAATATAGTAATCACCAAGAAAGCTGAGGACATGGCTGCCACCATCGATAAAGAACGATTGGAAAGCATTTATAAGCCATCTGAAGACTACCGCCCCCAACCCTGATGCTACCCCAATCACAACCGCCAGAATCAGTCCCGCCATCATTTCTGATGACCGGAACCATACGGCAACATAGCTAAGTCTATTTAGGAGAGTTTTAACAGACATTGTTCATTCAATCTAGATATGGGATTCTTTTCGTATCCAAGTTTTGACGCAGGATAAAGATACTTAGAAAAAACGCCCCAAAATAAACCAGAATCACGGCCGGTGCTGCTATTGTAGCACCAATTGTCAGGTTGTCACGGAGGAGACACAATACCAAGAAAGCTATGGCAATGTATATACCAGCCAGTATTAAGCCACGCTTTAATTTGTGCGCGATCTCCTTCTTGGAACTCAAAATCTCTAAATCCGCCTCAGACTTTCCTGTATTCAGTATTACATATATCTTAGCACTAGGTATTGCAGGCTATCAAGAGTAATTTAATTCACTTGAGCGAATGTAGAAAATAAGATCGTTCGCACCAATAACCCAGGGGTTAACGGCCACTTCTGAATACGGTACCGACCAGCCCCAGAATTACCCCCGGTGTGGGCCCCCGGACACGCGCTGGGCGCCTTTTTTACGGACTACAATTGAAGATTATTTAGAGGATGAATTCACATATTACACTAAAAACACCAGATTCTCGCCTGGGGACTCTGTCCCTATAGGAAACCTGCGCGGATGACATCCGCGAGGCGTACGGCACTCACCAGCACCTAAAAAGCTCCGGATTCTCGACGTGGTGCTCCGTGCGATCACTCTGCGGGATAAACGCACAACCTTATCTGTCTCCTGCCGCAATCAACCCTAACCGGCAACATTCACTCTCTCGCTGGCAACTCCTGGCAACCACCCTATATGGAACAGCGGGTAACTTCCCGGCAACTCCTGTATAGGGTCATATCGATCCCTAATAGTGTGCATATGTTATATAAGAAAGTTGTCAGGCCTCTCATGTCATATGACATTTGACCGGCCACCGAAGAACGTGTAGGGTGGGGATGACAAATGGCGGGATATCGATGCCAGCAGAAACCCCGGATTCTCGTCTGGCGGCTCCGCTCCTATTCGTGGCTCGTAAGCAACTTCCCTGCGAGGCTTACGGTACTCCCCTCAGCGTTAATGAGCCCGGATTCGCGACATGGCGCTCCGTGCGGCCAGCCTGCGAAGGAAAACCCGTAACCCCGTCTATCCCGCGTCTGCGGCGATACCGACCGGCAACCGCCTGTCCCCCGCCCACAGCCCCTGACAACCGCTGAATAGGGAAACCCTGGCAACCGTCGGGCAACTGTCGCCGAAACGAATTTAAAAGTTGCCTGTATATATAGTGTGCATATGTTATATAGGAAAGTTGTCAGGCCTCATGCCATATGACATGTGAGAGAGCGGCCTCGAGAGCGTGTAGGGCCGGGAGCCCAAACGCCCGGCGTTACCCATATTTTAGAAAGGGCACCACAGCTTGACAATAAACTCGGTTAGTCATAGACTGTAGAAACCAAATCGGTCAGGAGGGCCATCCCGCGTGAAGTGCCCGAATTGCCAGGCTGATAATCGTGAAGGGGTTAAGTTCTGCGAACATTGTGGAGCAGTGATCGAGTTGGTTTGCCCCAACTGCGGAGCCCACGTTCCCCCAGACAGAAGGTTCTGCGGAGAGTGCGGCCAATCTCTAGCTGAACAAGCACCCAAATCCCCAAAGCCACGACCGAAGAAGCCCTCCGTCATCCAGCCCGCCTCCTTCGCCGAAGGCCGATACCAGGTAAAGAAGTTCCTCGGCGAGGGAGGCAAGAAGAAGGTCTACCTGGCCCACGACACGCTGCTGGACAGGGACGTGGCATTCGCCCTGATCAAGACCGAGGGCCTGGACGGCAACGCCCGGAAGCGCATCACACGCGAGGCGCGGGCCATGGGCAGGCTCGGCGACCACCCGAACATCGTCACCGTCCACGACATGGGGGAGCACGAGGGCCAGCCCTACATCGTCATACCCTTCATGGCCGGCGGCGACGTCGAGGGGCTCATCGAGAAGGCACCCGAGCACCGCCTGCCGCTGGACAGGGCGACAGACATCGCCAGGGCGGTCTGCAAGGGCCTGGTGTTCGCCCACTCCAAGGGCATCGTCCACCGGGACCTCAAGCCGGGGAACGTCTGGCTGAGCGCCGACGGCACCGCCAAGATAGGCGACTTCGGGCTGGCGGTGGCCGTGGACCTGTCGAGGCTGACCCAGTCGGGGATGATGGTGGGCACCGTATCCTACATGCCCCCGGAACAGGCAATGGGGGGTAAGGTATCCGAGAAGGCTGACCTCTATTCGCTGGGCGCCATGCTGTACGAGATGGTGACCAGCAGGCCTCCCTTCGTCGGTGATGACTCGGTGGCCATCATTGGGCAGCATATCAACACCCCACCTGTATCGCCCACCTGGCACCGGGCCGACTTACCCCCGGCATTAGAAACACTTATCCTGCAACTACTGGAGAAAGACCCTTCCAAGCGTCCATCTTCTGCTGCCGATGTCCTGCAAGCGCTGGAGTCTATTGACGCTGGCAAGGTAAATAAAGAGCCGATAAAAGAAGGAGTTGCCCCCACCGAGAATCCTCTCTATAGAAGGGTCTTCGTGGGCAGGGAACCGGAACTGAAGCAACTCCAGTCTGCTTTTGATGGTGCTGTGTCCGGACAGGGTGCCTTGATGATGGTGGTGGGTGAGCCGGGTATCGGCAAGACAGCCGTCTGTGAGCAGCTTTCAACCTACGTAACGTTACGCGGCGGTAAGACTCTCGTTGGCCACTGCTACGAAGAAGGATCATTATCACTACCTTATCTGGCATTTGTCGAGGCCATGCGCTCCTATGTTCTCAGTCGTGATATCAAAGACCTGCGGGAAGAACTTGGCACGGGTGCCGGTGATATAGCTCGTATCGTCTCCGAAGTAAGGGAGAAACTCAAAGTAAAACCAAGACCAAAGGGCGACCCGGAAGAAGAAAGGTATCGTCTCATGCAGGCGGTTACCGGCTTTCTGTCCAACGCCGCTAATGTCCAGCCATTACTCGTTGTTCTGGAAGACCTTCATGACTCCGATAAGGGCACCCTGGATATGCTGACCCATGTTTCACGCAACCTTACCGGGACGAGGCTTCTACTAGTCGGTACTTACCGTGATGTGGAGGTGGATCGAAACCATCCCCTATCTGCGGCGCTGGCCGAGTTAAGGCGTGTCTCTACCTACGGGCGTGTACTCTTGCGAGGTCTCAATGCCGATGAGGTCAGGCGGATGCTGGAGAGCATTACCCGGGAGGAGATACCCTGGAGCCTGGCCGAGGCGGTGCACCGCCAGACAGAGGGTAATCCCCTCTTCGTACAGGAGGTGGTGCGTTTCCTTGTCGAAGAGGGACTCATGAAACAGCAGGACGGTCAGTTGCGACCCACCAAAGACACCCCGTTGGAGATGAACATACCCGAAGGGCTGAGGGATGTTATCGGCAAGAGGTTGTCCTTACTCAGTAAAGAGTGTAATCAACTGCTTTCTATAGCCGCTGTCATCGGGCGGGAATTTGCCATGGACACGTTAAGAGCAATCTCCAATATTGATGAGGAAGTATTTGTTAACAGTCTTAAGGAAGCTGTCCAGTTATCGATACTTGAAGAACGCTCACAGGTCGGCTCGATTCGTTACCGTTTTACACATGCTTTTTTCCGGCAGACTCTTTATGAAGAGTTAATCGCCCCGCAGCGGCTGAAGCTGCACCAGCAGGTGGCGCGCACCCTGGAAATACAGTACGATAAAAGACTTGAGGAACACGCAGCCGAGCTGGCCGAGCATTTTTCGCAGTCTACCGACCCAGCCGACCTGAAAAAGGCCATCGAGTATGGCGAGATGGCCGCCAAACGCTCCCTGGACGTTTATGCCTATGGAGAGGCCGTGCGTCTGCTGGAGCAGGCCCTCAAGGTGCAGAAAGTATTGAACCCTGATGATGAAGAGAAAATATGTGACCTGCTTCTGGACCTCGCCGATGCGCTGACACTAGGTGGAGAAGCCAAACGAGCACTCGAGGCAGAACTAGAGGAAGCCTTCTCTCTGGCACAATCTATCGACGACGAAATCCGGACATCACGTACCTGCGAAAAGGCAATCTTGGATATGATGTATACCAGCGACATATCTATCTACACACTGAGTGGCTCGGAACTCGCCCGGTGGGTAGAGCGGGCTGACTGCTGTGCCAAGCCGGACACGATTACCCGTGTCATGGCCAACCAGGGTAAGGCGATTTCCAAATATATGACCGGGCTTGCAACAGGTAAGCCTGGACTTGTGAAAGAATCGGCCCAGTCGTTTATCGATAATGTTGAAATGGCCAAACGGCTCAATGACCCGGAAATATTATGGATCGTCGCCTGTTCGGTCTTCATATTTGTATCAGGGCCACGGCACATGAGGGAAAGGCAGCTGCTGGCAGAAGAACTCGCCGGGCAGCCACGCGCAGGAATCACAACGCGAATCCTGGGTACGGGGCTTTTAATGGTCGCGTACGTCCTACTTGAGTCGGGACAGCGACAAATTGCCGGCGATATCTACCACGAATGCCGGGGAATCATCGAGCGCAGCGAACAGACCAACCTGTGGTTTATGATATCAGGACTTAAAGGTATGCTGGCTACCATAGACGGACGACTTGAAGAAGCAGATGAAGCAGGCAGACAAATACATGCCCGGGGTCAGGAACTGGATTTCATCAACTATGCCGGCATACAAGAATATTATGGCTGTAGTGGTGCCCGAGTATGGCTTGGTAAAACCGATGAGGTTATCAACTTAATAGGAAGTTTTGCCAATATTGAAATACTTGGCGGCTCATTTTTAGCAATCAACAAATCTCACGCTGAAATAATCGAATATCTTGACAGGACTGTCGTGGCACGTCCCGGCATCGGTACGCCAGATGATGAAACCCCGACTGTTTTAGATGTATCGAACCTGGAAGTCGCAGTCCTTGTACGGCATCATAAGGCCGCCGAACTACTCCTGGACCGTTTGAAGGAGGCTAAGTCTTTTCTAACCATCCTGGGTTATCTATCCTGCCCTGCTCGCCACCTCGGCGGGGCGGCCGCTTTATTGGGAAAATATGATGAAGCCCGTCAGTACTACCAAGAAGCCATCAAGATCTGCACCGAGATGCCCTTCCGACCGGAGCTGGCTCTCAGTAGACTGCAGCTTGCCGAGTTGCTGCTGGAGCACTACCCCGATGAGAAAAAGGAAGCCCTGGAGCACCTGGACTTCGCCATCAAGGAGTTCCGCGAGATGAAGATGCAGCCTTCTCTGGAGCGGGCGCTGAGACATAAGGACATACTGAAGGCATAGCCCCCTTCTGAAACAGGATGCCGCGGCAAGCTCCTAAGCTAGTGGCCACCGTTCATGGGCGCGTACTTCCCGTGCTCCTCGTGCATCTCCCCCGTGCTGACGTGCCTGTAGATGTCGGCGGTTATCCCGATGCTCGAGTGCCCCAGTATCCTGCCGACCACCTCCAGCTTGGCCCCGTTCCTCAGCATCTCCGTCGCTTAGAAGTGACTCAGCCCCGTCTCTCATATTCATGGACGCGCACATCAAGAATCCGTGCTTCCGGCAGGATAAGCGAATAGATTATGCCTCGCCTACGCTTTAAAGAGCCCCGTTTCGCGTTGTAACGCTCCACTGGTGGGTGGCGATGCCCCTATTTCTCCAAGCGGCGGCTGTCAGACATCGGCCCGTGCCTGTC
>Ga0315555_1002328_pt1 | contig 13379 bp, 18 predicted proteins | sample SalMarSW160380MG_FD_202113 | JGI IMG/M metagenome (GOLD analysis project Ga0315555, IMG submission 202113) | Salt marsh sediment microbial communities from the Plum Island Ecosystem LTER, Massachusetts, United States - Salt Marsh Sediment SW1603-80 ...
CGAAACCTTAGAAATTTGTATGGGTGGAAAGAGGATGGATATATCTCAAAGAAGGCTGCAGCTTAACCATTTTCATTTTTACAGGAGATTGGATACTTGACCAGCAGAATGATGTCGAAGTTGTAATACAAAAAAAGTAACTAATATATTATTTATGGCGAATATTATAGAGGCTAAATTACAATATCAAACTTTTTTAGGAGGAAAAACAAATGAAAAGGAAGAAAGCTGATATACCAAGGGAATTCTACAATTTCCCGGAAGGACAGGTAAAACACACAAACTGGCGAGAAGTGGAGCCCATGCCACCAGGGGAGTGGCCAGGGATATATGGTGAAGTTGATACAGAACTGGTTATTTGTCGTGAGAACTGCGGATCGGAGAAGACAGTAATGGGGCGTTCGGTGTACCACCCGGGTTCCTATCACGAGCCGCACTGTCATTTTTACGCGGAGGAGTTTATATTCTGTCTTAGTGGAAAGTGTGTTGTAGGGCGTGATGATAAAGAATATTTATTTGTTCCGGGAGACGTTCAATTTGCGGGGGTTGAGGAGATACACTGGTTAAGGAATCCCTTTAAGGAGCCAGTTGAGTTTTTGTGGATTTACAGTGGTGCGGCGATGCCCTTTGAGAGTGGCTATGCAACACCGGATATATTTGCGACTGGAATGAAGGTTTACAAGAAGGGAGATATACCCAAGTAGAAAACTTGAATCATTTAGAATTATGGAGAATGATATATGGATGATCTAGTATCAAAAGCGAAAGCAGTAAATAAGCTATTTGATCTATCCGGGCGTGTTGCAGTTATCACTGGTGGTGGGAAAGGGCTTGGTGAAGCAATGGCACTTGCCCTTGCTGGGGCAGGTGCAGATGTAGTTATTGCAGGAAAGACCCAGGCCAATAATCAGCGTGTCGTAGGTGAAATAGTGAAGATGGGGAAAAAATCACTTGCCGTTGAAGTAGAAGTGAGAGAAGAAAAAAAAGTAATAAATATGGTAAAAACAGTTGTCGAAAATTTTGGACGGCTTGATATACTCGTAAACAGTGCGGGTTATGCTGATGTGCGACCTATCACAGAATTTCCTTTAGATCAGTGGGAGTACATTATGGATGTCAACGTTAAAGGAACATTTCTATGCGCAAGAGAAGCTGCCAAAGTAATGCTCAAGAAGGGAAAGGGTAAAATTATAAATATATCCTCAATGCAGTCAGTAGTAGGCCGAGCGGGTGATCCTGCATACTCTGCTAGCAAGGCAGCTGTTAATTTGATGACAAAATCTATGGCTTGTGAATGGGGAAAATACGGAATCAACGTGAATGCCATACTCCCTACATGGTGTTGGACGGATCTTACGTCTCCTATTTTACGTATTAAATCATTCTATAAACAATTGAAGAAACGCATTCCCATGGGAAGAGCTGGAGAGAAAGAAGATTTATTTGGCATCATAATATTCCTAGCATCTGATGCCTCTAATTTTATCAACGGCGCTTTAATACATATCGATGGGGGTGTGGTAGCCTTTGACGGCTTTCCGCCTGTACCACAGGTATAAAAACCTCATTATTAATTTTGTGAAAATAATGGCTTCAACGATTAAATGAAGTCTGTTCTATGAGTGATATTCTAAGCAACCATTCAACATAATTATTATGCATAAAGCTATTTCAATATTGGTATTTAATTAACAGGGCAAAATTCGAGTTTTTTAATTTATTGTATAGTAAATAATTAAACGCCCATTTTTCTGAATTTTAATAAGATAAGCACCGTAATTCTTTAAAATACTTAAATTTAGCAATAAAAACTCGACATTGGGTCTAACAATTTAAAATGAGTGCACTCTTATATTAAAGTACTAAGTGGAGGCTGTTATTGCGAGCGCAAGTACTCTATGGACCAAGAGATTTAAGATGGGAAATGCGGAGTAATCTAGAGCCTGGTCACAGTGAGGTAGTGGTCAAAGTACGCGCTGCCAGTATTTGTGGTTCGGATATACATCGAGTAATGTCAAAACATACTTATTCATATCCTATAATTTTAGGTCATGAATTTACAGGAACTGTCTATAGCATAGGAGCAGGGGTTGAAAATTTAATAGAAGGACAGCCTTGTACAGTCGTTCCTCTTATCCCCTGCAGGGAGTGTGAATGGTGCGAACGGGGAAAGTATTCACTTTGTGACAATTACTCATACTTAGGTACACGAAGAAACGGTGCTTTTGCTGAGAATGTTCTTGTGCCAGCGGCCAATATTATTCCACTTCCAAATAATGTGGATTTAGAGGCAGCAGCATTGATCGAGCCATCTTCTGTGGTACTCCATGGGATGCTTCGTGTCAGGCTGCATTTGGGTGATACTGTTGCCGTTATAGGACTTGGGCCGCTTGGAATGCTAGCTTTACAGTGGGCTCGACTTCTAGGAGCAACCAAGATTATAGCTATAGATGTAATCCGTGATAAACTTAAGATGGCTTTGAAGCTAGGTGCCGATATCGGATTGAATAGCAACAAGGATATTATCTCCCGCGTGTATGATGAAACAAATGGGCGAGGGGTGGACGTCGTGATAGAAAGTGCTGGAGTTCCATCTGTTCTGGAGTTGTGTCTCGAAATGGTTCGGAAACAAGGTAAAATGCTAATCCTAGGAATGCCACTTACTACAGTTAATATAAATAATCATGGCTGTCCAAATTAGATAAAACTCTACTGACCATCCAATATGTGTGAAAGGAAAAGCGATCATTGAGCTTGCATATTCATCAGCACTACGACCCCGAGAGCTCTACAATCTCAAGATTACAGATATAGATTTCAAAAAAGGGCTCATCTTTATAGAGCAATCAAAGAATCAGAAAGACAGGATCGTTCCTGTTGGAAAGACAGCGTTGTACTGGATAGAAAAATATCTCAGAGAAGTTCGACCACGATATATAAAGAGCAAAAAGCATGGTTATGTGTTCATCAGCCACAAAACAGGAAAACAACTAACGCGGTATGGAATACGTTCTGCTATACGTGAGACCCTGCGTAAAAGTGGATTTAAACCAATTAAACCGTACAGCCTTCGTTCTACCGCAGCAACAACACTCCTGGTAAATGGAATGAGCATCGCATACATCAGTGCGCTCCTCGGGCACACTGATATAAAGACTACTCAGACTTACCTGCGTGTAAAAACGAAAGAGTTGCAGCATGAATTAGCTCATAAGCATCCACGGTTATTCCTTGAAGAACAATTTCAAAATATAGAAGGAGGGAAAGAAAAATGAGATTTGAAAAATATCTCAATGGATTTAGAGAATACCTTGAATCAGGTAATTACTCAGACCGAACAGTTGAAACCTATGGATGGTGCGTGAAACAGTTTCTTGCTTTTATTGAAACATACTATCCGCGAATCACATCAATGGAAAAGATTACCAAAGACATTGTACTGGATTATCAGAATTATCTTGCAAATTACCACACTGAGAAAGATCTACCGCTTGCGAATAAAACACAGAGCCTGAAACTGAACGCCTTGAGAAAGTATTTCGTTTTCCTCATTAAAAAGGATCTGATCCTAAAAGACCCGACAACAGTGCTCACCTTCCCTAAGGAAGAGCAGAGGCTTCCAAGGAATATACTCTCTGAAAAAGAGGTTTTCAATCTACTGTTTCATTCAAAGCCACGGGATCCTCTCAGTATCAGAAACCGTGCCATCATAGAGCTCTTCTATGCCTGCGGGATTAGAACTTCAGAGCTTTGTAATCTGAAGATACACGATGTTGATCTGAAAGAGCAAACTGTTATCGTGGTAAAAGGGAAAGGGAATAAATCGAGGATGCTCCCAATCGGACAGTATGCTTCATATTATATCAGCCTCTATTTGGAAAAGGCACGTAAATATATGCTGAAAGGAAAAAGGAACGATCCCGGGTATCTATTTCTTTCACAGAGAGGAAATCCCTTCAACAAATCAACCATAAATAAATGTGTAATGAGAAGTGTTGCCCATAAGGCAGAACTTGATAAGACAATCTCCTGCTATACGATGCGCCATTCGATTGCAACCCATTTATTGAGAAACAAAGTAGATATCATGTATATTGCAAGCCTCCTTGGACATTCTTCACTTAAAACAACACAGAAGTATCTCAGAGTTGAGATCGGTGATTTAAAGAAGATGCACAGCCTCTATCATCCAAGAGAAAAAACCGCAGTCTGCCCGGATACAATGGAGTAAATACTCTCCTCATTCATTTATTTACCTCTTCAAATCGGTAGAAAAAAAGAAACAAAAAATAATAAAAAATGTAACGAAATCCCTTGACATTCTGACAAATATTGCGTTTCGGCGCCCAAAATCTTTTATTGGAGGTGCGGTGATGGTAAGGTTTAGTGTTCCTACAAAAGAGCAGGGAGAAGAAGGGAAAGAGCAGTTTTTTCGTTTCTCTGTTCCTGCATGGTCAGTAGTATTTGCAGGGTCTCGATATCGGGAGATTTCTCAAAGAGCCTGCACGGAGTTGATCGAGGCGTTTGCCGGTAAGGGATTCAGCTTTTACATTGGGTGTGCTGATGGAGTTGACCGGTCATTCCGAAGGGCAGTTGCCTGTTCTTCCTTTCAGGACCGTTGTTTTGTTGCCTGTGCGTTTTCTTACCGGCTGAAGTATCCCTACAGTTACGGTCTTTTTGCTTCTGTTGTTGTTCCAAATAACATTTCACCGAAAGCTGCATTACACAGAAGAACCATCTGGATGGTGAAACGCTGTTCTATGGTGGTACTGTTTCCGGAGAATCCGAGGGATCACTGTTGGGGGAAAGGTTCCAGTCTTGTATTCCGGGCGTCAATGTACCACTTGAAGCCGGTATTTGTGGTATCGTCTATTCCGCCGAAACGATCGATCCATTACAGGGTATTGCCTGCAAGCTTGTTTGGTGTGGTGGATGGGTACTGGGCTGTTCCTCACCCTATACGGGAGGGAGGAACATGCGATGACGAGTAGAGTAGAGAGAAAAAAGAAAAAGAAAAGGAGAAAAATACAATGAAAACCATGAGGAATATAAAGATCACAATCAAGCAGGTTGAAAACAGGAGTGGTGAGTATATTGCGTATTATACATCTGAGTTTTTGGGTGCAACATTCTCAGTATACTTTACGGATAGTATCATGGGAGCGATTGCCCTTCATGATTTCTCTGAGATGATAAAGGGGAGATATGAGAAGGAGAGGATAGAGTTTGAGGTATGCGAGGAGAAGATGCGGTTTAAGAGCAGGGATTTACTGGAGGCGATGACCGGCAGCGGGCTGCGAAGCGAGCTGCAGTGATGAAATGAACATAGTCCAAAGATCAAGGAAGGGATCGGCAAACGGTCTCTTCCTTTTTTTATTTGTTTTTATTTGCCGGTTATGTACAGCACGGCCTTTACCGGAGAGAAGATCTCAAAAAAAGGGAGGGGGTAAGGAGGTTTTAAAAAATAGTTATAGAGACACGCCCACCATCCGGGCGGGCTTGCTTCCGCACTGACAAGGGGGGCAGGACGCCCCCCGTTCTTCGCTATTCAGCTTTCTCTTTTCACCATCTTGCCGATGGCATATGATCCAAAATGATAAATCCCATTCGATTCCAGAAATACCCCAACAACAAGTATAACAAACTTCGACCAGTCATAGGGTTGAACTGAAAGAGTCCTCCAGAGCGCTAAAAGGATCGTCACTATTGCAGAGATAATGAAAGCAGTCTTTCCTTCTGCTTTCAACCATTTTTTAACCGCCTGTGTAATCGGCACTGCTATCGCAGCCAAGCCGAGTATCTCAGCCACTAACTGGGGTGTGATCATTGCATTATCCTCCTTTTCAGATTTTTTTCCGGCTACTTTGTATTATGATTCACTGAAAATAAATCGCAACAATTACGCTGGAAAAGAAGCAGGGGAAAGGATATGATGGTTATTAGAGCATAGAGGATACTATGCGAGCTGTGGGTGAGTGTTGTAAAAAGTGCGAGTAATAAATCCGGCAGCTTTTTATGAATCCGGAAAGTTGCACTTTGCCGATTTTTTTCATCTAAGAAAAGGGCTCTACGGCGATTTTGTATGGGTCATAGGGCACCTCGTACGAAATGGCAACCAAAAAGAGAAATAAAAATATGGACACTGAGAACTTTGAAATAAGCAATTATAATCATAGTAGGAATAATTTACAGGCTTGGGATGACCTTATTAGATTCCAACTCAATATAGCTGAGCGTTGGTTAAAGCGCGGAAATGAAACTGACGACATATTTGCAAAATTCTTCTTTTACTTTACAGGATTTAACGCTCTTTATTTTTTATGGAAGAAAATTGATGGTCTTGATCAAGCTAACGAAGGAAAGCACATCAAAAACCTACTGAAAAAATTTGAGGAAGCAAAGGCTCAGGAAATCCTTAATAATGTTAGAACCAGTGTTAATTATTTTTGCCAGCGTCGCCCTATCCAAAGAATGGACAAAAGAAATAGTGGGCGTCAACATACTGGTGAAGAATCTGAAGGGCGTAGATGGAGGAATAAACTCCAGAATAATAACAATCTATCTGCATCAGAACGGCTTGTTGCAATGGGACAAATTCTATACTTGGTTAGATCAAATCTTGTTCATGGCAGCAAAACAGAATCTGGGGATGATCTTGAAATTATTCAAATGTGTATAGAACCGATGAGAATTTTTCTTAAAGAATCCATATTATGGACAAGGCAATAATGCCCCTGGGAGAGATAACTTATGCAGCTTTGTTTTGCTTATGGATCCAACTTAAGCATTAATCAAATGAGGAGAAGATGCCCTGATTCAAAACTCCTGGAGGTGGGTTGTCTTAAAGGCTACCGCTTAGATTTTACTCATTACTCTTCAGATTGGAGCGGAGGTGTCGCAGATATTATTGTGGATCCCAATAATGAAGTTTGGGGATTAATTTATAAACTTTCTGAAGAGGACATCCATCGATTAGATTATTACGAAGGCTACCCAGATATTTACACCCGATTTCAGACTTCTATCAAAACTCTAACAGGTAGTATTCTTGATGTATGGGCTTACACCGTTGTTCGTAAAAATAACTTCACTCCACCCACAAAAGCATATATGAAAATCATCAAGAATGCTACAGTAGAGCATCAATTTCCTGAAGCGTATCGTTCTTATATCGACACAATCGAGACTAGATAAGTTTTATGATTCAAATTATATCATTAGAAATTTAACTTGAGCTTAAATAGCAGTATTGCCTAACAAGAATGCTTTTATCACTTATACAGAACTATGCTATAATTATTATAAAGCTATAAATGATAGGAAGGTGAAGGTTATGTTCTCAAAAAGAATTATTCCAATTATTTTTTTGACTCTTATTCTAATCTCTTTTACATCTTGTTTAATGACTAGGTTTAATGTGAAAATCAGTTCTTTCCAACATCCAACAATTTCTGAAAAAAGAAAAGTTATTATTTTACCTTTAGATCAGAATATTTCTCAGAATGATCTTCAATTTCAAGAATTCTCAAAGTATGTCAAAAACGCTCTTGCCGCAAATGGGTTTACTGTGGTCAACTCATTCAATGAAGCAGAGGCAGTTGTTTTCTTATTTTATGGCATAGGCGATCCACAACAACATATTCAAACAGTAACTGTTCCCACGTGGGGTCAAACAGGAATTAGTTCATCTACTACTAGTGGAACCATTAGTTCTTTTGGTAATACATCTATTTTTAAGGGGACAACAACATATGAACCTGAATATGGTATTACAGGAACTCAAACAATAACAAAAAGTTATGTTTCCTACTTTAGGTATGCGTATCTAGTCGCATATGATATCCACCATTTTATTCAAACTGAAGAAATGCTTCAAGTTTGGTCCACTGAAATTTCAAGCACTGGTTCAAGTGGAGATTTACGTCGTGTTTTTCCTGTAATGATTGCAGCAGCAGCACCATACATAGGAGCCAATACTGGCAAACAAATTGAAGTAATAATTGCGGAAGAAGATGAAAAAGTTATACAAATTAAAGAGAGATAACTTTTCCTCTTAAATAAACATGCTAACACTACACGATGTTTTCCCTTTGATTGGTTATTTATGTTCGTCTTAATAGTGGACGCTTATTTGGAACATTTATGAATTTAGGAAAAGAGTTTAGTTTATTTTTTGAAAAATCAGGAAAGTTGCACTTTGCCGATTTTTTTCATCTAAGAAAAGGGCTCTACGGCGATTTTGTATGGGTCATAGGGCACCTTATGAGCAATCACTATCATTTGATATAAGGAATTCCTGAGGGAAACTTGAGCGAGACAATGAATAAAATCAATGAAACCCATAGGACCTATGTTAATGTCAAAAGAAAAAGAAGCCGTCATTTATTTCAAGGCAGATATTAGGCTATCGTTGTGTTGTATTGAAGGATAACTATCTACTGGAACTGAGTCGATATATTCACCTTAACCTAGTGCACGGAGGAATAGTCAAAAAGCTGGAAGATTATTCTTATTGTAGCAATTACAAACTATATATTTTCAGCAAAAAAAAAGATGAAATAGCCACACAGGAGGATGTCATGAATCCACGTGAAAGATTAATGAGATCTCTAAACCACGAAGAACCGGATAGAGTTCCCATTGATATGGGGACTGCAGTATCCTCCATACATATTGATGCTTACAAAAGGCTGAAAAAGCATCTGGGAATGGTAAACAACAAGCCTCGTATCATAGATAAAATGCAACAGGTTGTAGAAGTTGAGGAAGCTGTTCTGCAGCGTTTTTCAGTGGATACAAGGCAGCTATTTATCAAATCTGCAACTCCCTGGCAGAAGCTCCCTGATGGTAACTACGTGAATGAATGGGGAATTAAATTAAAAAAGCCGAAGGGTAGCCATTACTACGATATGTATGAACATCCTCTGTCGGAGGTAATGGTGGAAGACCTTGATAGCTATAATTGGCCCGACCCAGATGATCCGAAGAGAGTGCAGGGATTAAAGGAAAAAGCTAAGGAGCTTTACCACAATACTGATTATGCCATTGTGCTAAACGGCTTCGGAGAATGCATGTTCGGTCTCCCCTCGTGGCTTCGTGGACATGCCCAGTTTTACATGGACCTCATATCGAACAAGGCCTTTGTGAGTAAGCTCCTTGACCGCCTTCTGGAAATCGAACTAAGACTGGCTAAAAATGTACTGGAGGCTACAGGAAGGTATGTCCAGGTAGTAAGGGTATCCGATGATCTGGGCACAGAACAGGGACCCATTGTTTCTCCTGCTATTTATAGGGAGATGATTAAACCAAGGCAGAAGAAACTCTATCAATATATAAAGGAAAACTCGGGAGCCAAGCTTCTGCTCCACTCCTGCGGCTCTGTATATTATTTAATTCCCGATTTTATAGAGATCGGAGTGGATGCATTGAATCCGGTCCAGGTAAGTGCGAGGAATATGGAAACCAAAAGACTCAAGCAACAGTTTGGTGAAAAAATTACATTTTGGGGAGGAGGGTGTGACACCCAGTATGTGCTGCCCCTTGGAACCGAGGCAGAACTAAGAGAGGAAGTGGAAAGAAGGATCGAGGACCTCGCTCCTGGTGGGGGATTTGTGTTTACCCCTGTACATAATATTCAGTACGATGTTCCGCCAGAGAAAATATGCGCCCTTTACGATTGGGCTAGGGAACTGGGAAGGTATCCTATTGCAGATAATAGATAACATGAGTTTTCCTGAGGAGGCGGTTTTAGACAGTGAAATCTCCTCGAACAGAACAGCGAACATATTATCACTGATGTTATCCCAATTATTAAACCTAAATGCAGGAAGAAAGATATTAAAAAACAGACTCTTTAGGAACCATGACAGTTGGGCGCTAACACAGGGAGTAATATACTACTCTCACGAATTGGTGCGGGTCGTTTAAGCGTAGCTTCAACTTGAGCGCAAGCGACATGAAGCCGAAGGTCGTAACTTGAGCATTAATCAACTGGGGGCCTCAATCCGGCCATCCATTATATGCCTTGGGGGGCGGTCTCCTTCCTGCTTAAATATAGAAGCCCTTCCACCACTTTGAAAAATGCATTTACTCTGAATGCAAGATGGTCTTATTTCAGCGTTTAAAGAAGTCAGATGGAAGTATAAAAGTCTAAGACTATTCCTTACTAAGTGAGCCTGCACCCGTTGAAAATACTACTAACCGGTTCTCCACACTGCCCCAGTAATTTGATGAAAAATATAGCAGTAATAATTTAAGTCTTGTGTGTGTGCTCTTTTTATCTGAATAGAGTTTTGAAAACAGAGCTTCTTTGATGTTATAGAAGATTAACTTGTAGAAGGTATATTGTTCAGATTTTTCTACTTTCTTCTTCGTGTTATCGTGGAGGGTATTGTAGAGACCAAATATATCAGCTTGAGTGTGATCAATATTTTTCTTAAACATGATCCGCCCTTCAATATTGAAATATTTGATCTAAATTACAAATTTTTGTAAAGTTATACAAACAAATATGACCTTTTTAGAGTGGGCTCATATATAAAATTTGAATATTATAGAATGAAATAATTTAGTATTGACAATGTACATACGTACTGTTATGTTATATTTGTGAGATTTGAATGGGAAAACAAAAAGAACAGGGAAAATATCAATAAACATGGAGTTTCTTTTGAGCAAGCTCAAGAAGTTTTTCATGACCCCTTACATTTATCAAAGCTTGACAAAAGATTCGGCTATCTAGAGGAACGTTGGATAACAGTTGGTTTAACCAGCAATGGAGAGATTGTAGTTGTTGCTAATTTATTTTTTGATAGCGAAGGTGAGGAAGTAATTAGAATAATTTCTGCTCGGAGGGCAACTTCGAGAGAAAGGAAACAATATGAAACGTATGAATGATGATTATGAAATAAAAGAGGAGTATGATTTTAAAGGGGGAATAAGAGGAAGATTCTATACTCCCAAGAAAGTGTCAACCACAATACGCCTTGACGACGATGTATTATTATATTTGAAGAAAGTTGCTGACCTGAAAAAGATTGGGTATCAGACGCTTTTAAATAGTCTATTGCGTGAATACATGCAGAAAGGTACTGTCTAACAATCCCCCATTTTTTTGGCCACACCGAGCACCCTTGGCGACATAGCATATGAAACTTCAAGTATTTAAAAATATTAGAAAGCGTATCATTCTTTTTGGAAATCACCTACACTTAAAAATTGCAATATACAAGCAAGGTAAATTCCCATCGGTTGTAATACATGAAAAGTATAAATGGATTGTTAAATCATCAAAATATCTACTAACTGTAGTTAGTCTAATTGCCGCTTTCTTCACTTTTAATTCTGTTCTCATTGCTTTTCTATTTGGATTAGGGATATTTTTAGTAACTCAATTCTTCGATAAAATCATATTTTCTTATACAAGCCTTTATATTCACCCTTTCCCTGAATTTGAACTTGATCCAGAAAAATGGAGTGGATCAATATTTGGATATGCAAAATCTAAGACTTCTCCTGATTTCAGATTCATAGTTGGGTGGCTTTTTTCAGATGAAGATTATGCAAAAAATATACATTCACTTTTACTTCAATGGTCTTATGGTAAATACAATGATGAGGAAAGGAATATATGTTTAAGTATAATTTTATTTAACAATAGCTATGTTTTTTATTGTTACCCTAATCCTAATAGAAAAACAGCTGAATCTTTTTTTACAAATGTTGAGAAGGAAAGAAAGCAGAAGTCGTTAACAGATTTGCTTAATAGATTTTTTATCACAATAGTTTTTGGAAAACGTTTCAAAATTTTAAAAGGTTCATATATGCCGACATTTATTAATAATTATCAAAGTGGAATGCCATTTAACTTCAGTATTATGATATTTGGATCAGATGGAAAACCAAGAACAATTGATAGCATTGATGATTTCATTTTCTATGATATAAAGGTTAAAAGAAAAGAAGATCTTAATCGGTCTGATTTTGAATATGATCTAATTAGGTTATCAAAATATTAAATAAAACATTATTATTTTAAGGTACTACTGCGCATAATGGTGTAACCGACTCGGGTGCTGCTGCACCCTCGCTCAAACTGGCTTTTAGTTCACCCATGCCCTATCTACCTGCTTTGCTCTTTCTTATCAGCTACTTCTTATCTAACATCAGCTTCGGTTACACCGGGCATATTACTGGGAATGCGACCGAACAAATATTAATAAAATGTGATCGTTATGTCTCCTAAGATTTTTAATTTTTATATTGATGATACTGGAACTAAAGAAATACAAGATAGAGAAAGACCATTATTCGCTTATGTTGGGTTGATAATTGAGGAAAGCAATGAAGAATCCGTTTTTGGTGCCGTAAATGAAATAAAAAGGGAATATTTCAATACTACTGATGTGGAGCTTAAATCAACATGGCTAAGGATCCCTGAACATAAAAAAGAAAAATATTTAGATCCTTTCCATCTTACAGAGGAAAATTTAACACAATTTACAACTGAATTATATGAAAAAATAATTGAACTTCCAATTCATTGTATTGGGTCTGTTGTTGATAAAGAAGGCTTAAAATCTAAATACAAGAGACCCTTTGATCCAAGTCCAGTTTGTTATGATTTACTTCTGCAGCATGTTGCAAATTACATGACTCAATATAACGGTGATCTTGTAAATATATATTTCGATGATATGAGTGGTAAAAACCTAACTGGTACTTCATGGAAAAAACTGTTAAAAAGACAACATAGTCAATTAAAAAAAGGGAACTCACCTTTTTACAAAAATTGGCAAACACGTTCTGGCATGGATTATTCAAAAATATGTGATGAGATTGCTTTCATTGATTCAAAAGATTCTGTTCTCATTCAATTAGCTGATATGTGTGCATATAATGTAATGCGGCAGGCACGAGACTATTGGGGGAACTGTGATAAAGCTCCTTTTTATCCATATTACCAAAAAATAATCCCACTTATACATTGTGATTCAGATTCTGGAACTATTTTTAGTTTTGGTATAGTAAATTTTCCTTAACCAAATATCAAATTTTAACTTTGCTCGGTCCACTTTAAAAATCACAATAATCTGTAGAATAGTTTTTTTCGACGAACCCTCACCCCCTGCGAACAGTCCGAAAGCAGTCAAGTTGTCCTGTAAAGAAATGATGCGGATTTTTCCTTATTTGTTTTTATCCATAACAAACGCCTTTTCCAGTAAAAGTTTTCGGTAAAAATGGGGGGAGGTGGAGGAGGTTTTTAAAAAATAGTTATAGAGACACGCCCGCCATCCGGGTTGCGCTGAAAAATAGACAAAATCTACGTGGGATCGCATATTTTCCGTAATAAAAATCCATTTTTCTTTATCTTCAAAAAT
>Ga0315555_1002332_pt1 | contig 13364 bp, 7 predicted proteins | sample SalMarSW160380MG_FD_202113 | JGI IMG/M metagenome (GOLD analysis project Ga0315555, IMG submission 202113) | Salt marsh sediment microbial communities from the Plum Island Ecosystem LTER, Massachusetts, United States - Salt Marsh Sediment SW1603-80 ...
ATATTTCTTTTGTGAACGCTTCAATTTGTTTCATAGTAGAAGATAACGTGCCCTTCAGCGGGCGCGGCTTTTTGCGATCCGCTGGAAGAGATGGTTATGCAGATATTTTATTCATAAAATGTTTTTGTATCGAAGCATAAATAATAAAAAATAATGCTCCAATTATACTTGCCCAACCGAGCAAATCGCCCCAACTGGAATAAAGGGTTCTTACGCCCATTACCGGGACATCGGCAAACATCATACCGTCTTTGGATTGTTCGGAATCCATCTTGGCCAGGATATTTCCGATATAATCAACCGTATAACTGATTCCATTATAGGTGGGTCGAACAAAAGAGAAACCATTTTCGACAGCCCGTAAATAATATGACGGGGTGACGCTTTTCGGGAAATCATAGGATGGTCCCAGCATCACATCAACATTCTTTTTACCGGCTTGCCGGATGAAAGAAGGAAAACTCATATCCCGACACGTAGAAACACCAATCACACCGTAAGGCGTACTGGCCGTCTGGATGATTTCAGGACCCTTCTGAAATACACGTGTTTCACCCACTTCGCCGAAGCCCAGCAAATATCGTTTTGCATAATGAATGAGGACATTACCTTCAGGGCTGATCAATAGGTTCATATTCCGGCCTTTTCCATCCTTGGCAAAATATGCATAGGCAAGATTAAGATACAGATTGTTTTCTTTCGCAATTCTCTGAAGTTGCTTCAAAAGATTCTCGCGGTCATCTTCAGCGACGAGGATAGCGAACTCCTGAAAAGATATGATCCTTGCCGAGTTCCCGGCCGCCTTTTTCGACATGTCTTCTATCCGATTCATGGAACTTTCAAACGGTGATGTCTGTCTATTCTTGAAAATATCCATCATCTGGACGGCTTTTCCATCACGCGGAATTAAAACAGCCGCAGCAATTTTAACAGTATCATGGTTCCGGGTCGAAAAGGCTTGCAGCTTGTAGAGGCCAAACCCGGATAGGAGCAAGAAAGCGCATAAAAACACAGTGAATGCCGTTTTCACGGTTTTCCACCGGAAATGGTTTTCCCATAAATAGTTCACAAAAGACGCTATCCATGAAAACATGAAAACAAATCCCCATAAACCGAATAAGGAAGCTGATTGCTGAAAGAAGAGCGGCCCCTGGGCATAAATGTCTTTGGCGACATCCCCGTCGAAAGGACCTTCCAGTGAAGACAGAAACAGAATTGCCGTAACCATGATCGGGAAAACAAGGGTTCTGATTGTGCCGGGAAGTTTAACCCTCCGATAGATCAGCTTGTCTAGCATATAGGGAATAAAGAACAGGACGCCCAGAAGAGAACTTCTAATGAAATTTGTGATCAACGTGGCGAAGCCACCATCCAAATTAAACAAACCGAAAAGGGCAATATTCAGACTCAGCAGAAATCCAACGAATGTCAGTGCGATTGCATGGCGCTCTTGTTTTCGGATAAACCTTAGAATAAAAATTGGCGCTATAATGATCGCGCAGCCGATTGTAGGAAAGAGTTCGCTGCGGCGTGAAAACATGAAAATGCCAAAGCCTAAAATAAAAAGGATCAGTTGCGTATTTTTCTTAATCATGAATTCTCCAGTTCTGCATAACACAAAAATCAGCCGCGGCTGTAAGACGTCGGCTGGATTGTCTTGTTAGATTCATTCTTCTAGCAACCGTTCGCAGAACCGCACTCCGAGAGGTGTTAACTGAATTGGATAATTTGCGTACGCAGGGGTCGCAATTGTAGGAGCACCTGCCAAATGAATTAGATTCGCCGAGTTCAATTCACCAACAAGCCCCATGAGGAGAAAGGCATCCGTTTTGGGCATACGCTTCTGAAGTTGCTCAAAATCAAACCTAAAAGGCTGAACCATGTATTCTTGAGGTTTGCTTTTCCTTGCAAGATCAACTGAATGTCCGAGCGCCTCTATAGCCCCGACGGACAGCACTTCGAGGCATCGGGCAAAATGATCTAACTCTGTATACGACAATTTATCTGGATCGCCATCGCGCAGCAGGATATTTGCGAGGAGGCTAGCAGCGGCATTCAGCTTCTGCCTTTGGTGCGTTCGGACGATCGAAAGATAAGCGGACTTGAAAAGCTCCGCAAACTCATCTTTGTTGACAGCATCGGCGTCTATTCGGCCGGCAAGCTTATCAAGCTTCTGCTTTAGCATTTCGATAGCTGTTTCAATTGACCGTTGGGTGGCAGACGGTACGTAGTCTCCGATTAGACTCGCTATCGATCCGCCGATATAAGGGATAGCAGAGACCCCAGCTTTGATTATTGCTATAGCGTGGTCTGACTTGGTCTTCATACATGACTCTCAGTATTGAATCTAACCATTGATTGTCAGGCAAATTTGCCTTGCTCTATTATCCCCCATTTTGTTATTATTTTTAGCAGACAGGAATATCGTATGTCAACACCTGATGTGACACTGCTGCCACGTCGTCTTCAGTCTGCTCACCAAAAAGTTTTGATCTATCTTATTTTTTTTTGACATATTTTGGCTTTTTTAGGGGTGAGGATGGGTAGCCACGTTGTCTTGCGTTGGAATCCTGTTTGTTTTTAATGGCTTTTTAAAACCCCTTGACAAATACCATATGTTGTGGTAATGAGCTCAATAAGTGCAAAATATAGTGATATCTTGGCCTTAAAAAGCGAGGTGTTGTGCCCCCTGTGGTTTATGATACAATGCATCCAAGGGGGTGAAGGGGATTAATTCCAAATAAGGAGGGTATATCATGGAAGAGAAAAAAGGGACGGGGACCACGACAGTAAAAAAGGGGACAGGGGACACCTATGAGTTTAACATCAAGGACTTCATCAAGAGCTTTTTGGGGGTGATCAAGACGGTGGTCACCAAACCGAGCGAGTTTTATCAAAAGATGCCCACTACCGGGGGGTACGCGCCGCCGCTGATCTTTTTGGCGATCTGCCTGGCGATCTCCGGCATCATTTCCGCCATCATTTGGGGATACTTTGGGGCTTTCTTGTACTTCTTCATCTTCGGTTTGATCTTTTCCTTTATCGGCGCAGCTATTCTCCATTTCATTGCGAAGCAGTTTTTCGAGGGGAAGGCGGCGTATGAAGGGATATACCGGGTGGTGGCCTATGCCGGTGTCGTGAACCTCGTGACCTGGATACCCGTGGTGGGGTTATTCGCCGGTCTCTACGGGCTGTACCTGCAGATCGTGGGGGTGAAAGAGGTTCATAAAGTCACCGCAGGCCAGGCCGTGGTCACCGTCCTGATAGCCTTGGCGGTCTATGTTATCTTGGCCCTTATAATCGGTGTGCCCTCTTTCGGCATGCGCTTCTAGGAGAGGGCTATATTGGTCAGGACGAGGTTTGCCCCCAGCCCGACGGGGTATCTGCACATCGGGGGGGTGAGGACGGCCCTTTTTAACTGGCTCTTCGCCCGCCATCACGGTGGTCGCTTCATCCTGCGCGTTGAGGACACCGACCAGGCCCGGTCCAGCCAGGAATACCTCAACGCAATTCTGGAGGGCCTGACCTGGTTAGGGCTCAATTGGGATGAAGGCCCCTATTTTCAGAGCCAGCGGGTGCACCTGTACCGAGAGCACGTTGAGCAGCTTCTGGCTGCAGGGAAGGCCTATCGGTGTTACTGCACGCCTGAGGAGTTGGAGGAGCGGCGGCAGCAGGCCCTGGCAGAGGGCCGCAAGCCCAAGTACGATGGCAGGTGCCGAGAGCGCGCGGACCAGCCCACAGGTCTCCCCTTTGTCATAAGATTCAAGGCGCCCCAGGGGGGTGAGACGGTGGTGGATGATTTGATCAAGGGAAAGGTGACCTTTGAAAATGCGGAGTTGGACGACCTGATCATCCAGCGCAGCGACGGGGCACCCACCTATAACTTTGTGGTGGTGGTGGATGATGTCCTCATGGGTATCACCCACGTCATCAGGGGGGATGATCACCTCAACAACACCCCCCGCCAGATCCATCTCTATGAGGCCCTGAAATATCCCATCCCGGCGTTCGCCCACCTTCCCCTGATTTTGGGGGAGGACCGCACCAGGCTCAGCAAGAGGCACGGCGCTGCCTCGGTCACCGCCTATCAGGAGATGGGATATCTCCCCCATGCCCTGGTCAACTACCTGGCCAGGCTGGGGTGGTCTTACGGTGATCAGGAGGTCTTCTCGCCCCAGGAGTTGATCGAGAACTTCTCCCTGGAGGGGGTGGGGCGCTCGGCAGGGGTCTTCAACCCCGACAAGCTCCTCTGGCTCAACGCCCACTATATTAAGGAAGGCGACCCGCACGAGATCGCCCGACAGCTCATCCCCTTTTTGCAGCAGCGGGGGATCAAGGTGGAGTTCAACGGGAGGCTGGTAAAGGCGGTCCAGAGTCTGCAACCACGCGCCAAGACGCTCGCCGAGATGGCGGAGATGGCCGAGTTTTACTTCAGGGACGACTTTTCCTACGACGAAAAAGGGTCCCGCAAGTTTTTGCGTCCTGAGCTGTCGTCCTTTTTGGTCTCCCTCCTGGAGGAGTTTCGTGGGAGCGAAGATTTTGACGGGGTCGATCTGGAGAGACGTTTCCGCCGGCTGACCGAGCAGCAGGGGCTGAAACTGAACCAGGCAGCCCAGGGGGTCAGGGTGGCCCTCACCGGCAAGACGATCAGCCCGGGGCTTTTTGAGGTCATGGAGGGGATCGGGAGGGAACGGGTGATCAAGAGGTTGGAGCGTGCCCTCGGATATATCGGATCACAGCGTGAGGGGGAAGCAACCCGATGAAATTGAGACGCATTGAGATCGTTGGATTCAAGTCTTTTATGGAGCGGACGGTTTTCACCTTCCCCTCCCGCATCACCGCCATCGTGGGCCCCAACGGGTGCGGCAAGACCAATATCGCCGATGCCGTGCTGTGGGCCATGGGGGAGATGCGCCCCACCCACCTGCGGAGCCGCTCTATGGAGGACGTCATCTTTAACGGCACCGAGGCCCTGAAGCCCCTCGGGATGGCCGAGGTATCCTTGACCTTCGAAAACGATGGGGTTGTCCCCTTGGAAGGATATGGAGACTACCATGAGATCATGGTGGCCAGGCGTCTCTTCCGCTCCGGAGAGAGCGAGTACCTGATCAACAAGTTACCGTGCCGCCTCAAGGACGTGAGGGATCTCTTCCTGGGGACGGGGGTGGGGGTAAACGCCTATTCCATCATCGAGCAGGGTGAGGTGGATATGCTGCTCAATGCCCGGCCCGAAGACAGGAGACACCTCATCGAAGAGGCGGCAGGGGTCACCAAGTATAAAGAGCGAAAGCGTGAGACCCTCCAGAAGATGGAGCGGACCAAACAGAATCTCCTCCGGGTCCAGGACGTCATCGGCGAGGTGCGCAGGCAGATGAATGCGCTGCGCCGACAGGCGGCCCGTGCGCGCAGGTATCGAGAGTATCACAAGGAGATCGAGGCACTGGAGGTGGGGCTGACCCTGGTGGAATTCGGCGCACAGGAGGGGAGACTCACGGAGGTGAAGCAATCTCTTCAAGCCAGCAGAGATGATGAGCAGGGCAAGATCGTCCATGTCAGCCAGACCGAGGGCGCCTTGGAAGAGTTGAAGCGCAGACTCCTCGAGGAGGAAGAAGTGTTGGCCCGCGCCCAAGAGGAGATCTACCGCATCGATGGGGAGGTCCAGCGGGAGGAAGAGCGGGTGAGGTCCCTGGAGCGGGAATTTCAGGGTCTCCACGCCCTGGAGGGTCAATATCGGGAGGAGATAGAGGGGTTAGCTAAGGAACAGGAGGGCGTGGGTGAGAGGAGAGAGGGTTACCGCTCGGAACTGGGTGACGTCGGCCTGAAATCCACGGAGACGAAGAAACTTCTAGAGCAGGAAGAGGGGGTATTGGGGGGATTGGAGAAACGCTGTGCGGAGCAGGAAGGCGCCCTGGACGCCTTGAAGGATGAGATCGTACAGGTCTCCTCCCGGATCGCCCATTGCCAGAACGTTGTTGAGGACGGCCGAAAGCGAGAGCGGGAATATCTGGAAAAGCGGGAAAGGCTGGGAGGGGAGTTGGAGGACCTCCGCAAGGAGGCGGGGGATTTGGAGACAGCAATTAAAAGGGGAGAGGAAACGGCGCAGGGATTGGCCAAGCGCAAGGATGCCCTGGAACAAGATTTCAGCAGACGGGAGACGGAGCTGCAACGCCTGCAGGAGGACCTTTCCCGCCATGAGGCGGAATTGAAGGAGCTGGAAGGTGCGCTCCACGGCCTTCGCATTCACCTCAACTCCCTCTTGGACATGCAGAGGCGTTTTGAGGGATATGCAGAAGGGGTGCGGGCCATCATGACCACTGAGGGCGGTTCGTTGCGCAAGGGGGCCATCGGGGTTTTGGCCGACATGGTGGAGGTGGACCCCCCGTATGAGACTGCCCTGGAGGTGGCCCTCGGGTACACGCTTCAGTGCCTCATCGTCACGGGTCAGGGGGAGGCCTTCAAGGCCGTCACCTACCTCAAAGAGAAGCGATTAGGGCGGGGGAGCTTTCTCCCCCTGGATATCCCCCGGGCTCAATCGCGGGGTATCACCCCCCCGGTGATCGAGAATCAAGACGTACTGGGGCCGTTGTTGAATTTCGTGCGGATCAAGAAGGACTATCGTCCCCTGTTGGAGGCCCTGTTGGAGGGGGTATGGTTGGTCAAGGATTTGAGGGGGATGGGGAAGACACCCACACCGGGAATGGAGGTCCTGGTGACCATGGAGGGCGACCTGTGGGATAGGCAGGGGGTGCTGACCGGGGGGAGCTGGGATCCGTCTCCGACAGGGATTCTTGCCCGCAAGCGGGAGATCAAGGAGACGGAAGAGACCATCCACACCCAAGAGGGGGAGCAGAATAAGCTCTCCGCCCGGCTCGAGGAGCTGAGGGAGCGGGCCGTGGTGATTAAGGGAGAACTGGAGACGCTGCGGGAGGACGGATACGGGATGGAGCGGGAGGCGCTGAGGGTGGAAGGGGAATTGGAAGATGCCAAACGGGCCCTCGCGACCCTCAAGCGCAAGGAAGAGGTCGTACAATTTGAAGCCGAACAGATCGATATGGAGCTCGCGCACCTGCGCGATGAGGTCAAGCAGGCCCTCGCCGACATGACCGAAGGTAAGAAGATCAAGGAGGAGAAAGAGGGACAGATCGAGGCATTGAAGGGCGAGTTGCTGAAACTCAGGGAGGAACGTGATCAACTGCGTCAGCGGGTAACCGAGCTCCAGGTAGCGTTGGCCTCCCTCCAGGAGCGTGAACGTAACCTTGGACGCAATCTCGAGGAATTGAATAAGATGGAGGCATCCCTCACCGTACAGCAAGAACGAAAAGAGACGCAGCTGCAGGAGGTGCGGAGGCGCACCGAAGAAGTCATCAAGGCGCAAGGTGCGGTCAAGGAAGCCTTGGGGGGGTTGCTCACCCAGAGGGAACAGAAGGTACAGGCCCTCGATAAAGAAGGGGAGGGGGTAAAGGGGCAGAGGGAGGAGATCGCTGCGGGTGAGGCCTCGCTGAAGGGTGTGCGGGGGGTATTGAAAGAGATTCAAGAATCCATCGCCCAACAGGGCATCACCCTTTCCCAAATAGAGATGGAGATGCGGCACCTGACGGAGCGGATCAGCGAGCGTTACGGCCTTACCCTCTCCACGCTGAGGGAGCAGGAAGGGTATGTCCCCCTTGAGGACTGTGAGGGGGCTGAGCGAAGACTCGCCGATCTCAAGGGGAAGGTGGAGCGCTTGGGAGAAGTCAACCCCGGGGCCGTGGAGGAATATGAGGATTTGAAAAAGAGGTATGACTTTCTCGATGCCCAGCGGGAGGATTTACAGCAGTCCTTGACCAACTTAGAAAAGACCATCGCCGAGATAAACCGCACTTCCACGGCACGCTTCAAAGAGACCTTCGAAAAGGCGAACAAAGAATTTCAGGGGCTTATCCCTCGATTGTTCGGCGGCGGGCGTGGTGAGTTGGTCCTCGATGAATCTCCCGCCGAGCCGGGGGTCAACATCTTCATCCAACCGGCGGGAAAGAGACTGAAGAGTGTAGACCTCCTCTCGGGCGGCGAAAAGGCCCTGGCGGCCATCGCCTTTATCTTTGCGCTCTTCCTCTTGCGTCCCACCCCCTTCTGCCTGTTGGATGAGGTGGATTCCGCCTTAGACGACGCCAACATCGGTCGCTTTGCGTCCGTCTTGCAGGAGTTGAGCGGACAATCCCAGTTCATCCTGGTGACCCACAACAAACGCACCATGGAGATGGCCGACGTCATGTACGGCATCACCATGGAAAACCCCGGGGTATCAAAGGTCGTTTCGGTCAAGCTAAATTAGATCCTTGTTGTTAACCGAAGCTACGGCTCGTCCCCCCTCACAGTGTAAGCATGTTCGGCGTGCGGTCACCTATCACGCCACCACCATAATGAGCTTTGTATGAGTGTACCACGCCAGGAGCAGCTGCCCCACATCCATTACCTCCGGGCCTCGGCCGGGGCGGGAAAGACCTACCAGCTCACCATGAGGTTTCTCTCACTCCTGGCGGGGATGAGGCCCGCGCCGGACGCCCTCCGGCAGATTATGGCCATTACCTTCACCCATCGGGCCGCCGCCGAGATGAAGGAGCGCGTCATCCTCGCGCTCAAACAGATTGCGTTGCAAGGGTCTGAAGGGCCCCGATTCTCCGGCCAGACTGGGCTGCAGCCCGCAGAGGCGGCGGCCTGGTTGGATGTCATCCTCGCCCATTTCAGCGACTTTCACGTCCGCACCATCGACAGCTTGGTCTATGCCTTGCTGCGGGCTTTTTCCCTGGAGATGGGGCTGCGCCCGGAGCTGGAAGTGGTCTTCGAGCAGGATGCCGTCCTCGATCTGTGCTTCGATCGGCTCCTGGCGGGTGTCAGGTGGGGGGACGAAGAAGATCGGCTCCGCCGGCTCTTCACCGCCCTCCTGGAGACCTATCTCAGGATAGAGGAGGCAGGTGGGCTGGTGGTGGAGGGGGGGATCAAGCGGAGGATACGAGAGCTCTATACCAAGGCGGATGTTCCCTGTGTTGCCGGCCCCTCACCCGATCTGGAGGGGGCCGAGAACACCCTCAAGCAGGCTGCGCAGCGATTTTCCGAAGGGATCAAGGCAGGGGGGATCGAAGATTACCTGCACAAGGGGCTCTTCAAGCCATCGTATCTGAGGGAACCGCTGGCCCATCTGGACACGGTGTTTTTCCGGAAGGCCTCAGTGGCGGAGCTTCTGACGAGCAAGGCCCAGGGATTGGAGGGGGCCGCCCGTCGGCACCTCGACGCCCTCTATCAGGGACTCAAGGAGGCGCGGGAGCATTACCTTGAGACCCTGGCCAGGGCGCGGGTCCACGCCTATATGCAGGCGCTGGAGGAAGTGCAGCGCGAGATGAGGCGACTGTCTGAGCGGGAAGGCCTGATCTTAGGGGGGGGATGGCACGCCTTGGTGGAGGGATACCTCCACGGAGATCCGAGGGCGGGCGCCTCTGCCTTTCTGAAGCTGGGATCGCGGGTACGCCATTTCCTCATCGATGAATTCCAGGATACCAGCCGCCCCCAGTGGGAGGCCCTGCTCCCCCTCCTGGAGGAGAGCCTCGCGAGCGGGGGGAGCCTCTTTTACGTGGGCGATGTCAAGCAGGCCATCTATGGGTGGCGGGGGGGAGACTGGCGCCTCTTCGATGAGGTGGCGCGCGCTTCTTTCCCCAGTGTCCCCCCTGAGGGGAGGAGGGGGAAAACACTCGTGGTGAACTTTCGCTCGTTCCCCGCCGTCGTCGAGTTCAACAACGCCCTGTATGGCCTCCTTGCCGACGAACAATTCGCTCGGCGGATCGCAACCCTTATCCTCGGAGAAAAGGTGGAGGAAGGGGCGCGTTCTCTGCTGGCCGAATCGATACGGTACAATTTTGAGGATGTCGAGCAAGGGGTAGCTCCCCACCTGCGAGCACCTCACAACCAGGGGGTCGTTACGATCGCCTCAGTGAGAGCTCAGGGAGAGGAACTGCGCCGGGAGGTCATAGCACGGCTCATGGGGGAGGTGAAGGAGGTCTGGGAGCGAAGAAAGGGCGCCGGGATCGCCGTACTCGTCAGACGCAACCGGGACGCCGAGGATATCGCGGCGTCGCTGATGGCCGAAGGGATTCCGGTGGTAACGGAGAACTCCCTGCAGCTTCGTAGCTCCGATCTCATCAAGGGTCTGGCCGCCTTTTTAAAATTCCTGGATTACCCGTTGGATGATCTCGCATTCTGGGGAGCGGCTTCCAGTCGCCTCTTTCGCGGGTTACCCGATATTCCCCTCCCTGCCTTGGAGGGTTTTTTCTCTGAAGGGAGGTGGCAGCCGCCGCTCTACCGGGCCTTTGAGAGGAGATTTCCTGAGGTCACCGCAACATTCATCAGACCCCTCCTGTCCCGGGTGGGATTTGTCACCCCCTATGACCTGGCCAGAGAGGTCGTTGAGCAATTTCGCCTCTTGGAGCGCTTCGTAGATGAGGGGGTCTTTATCCATCGCTTTTTTGAGCTCGTCTTTCAGACGGAGGCCAGGGGACAGCGAAGCCTGGCCCACTTTCTCAAGTTCTGGGAGGAGGAGGGCATGGAGGAGAAGATCGGTCTTCCGGAGGAGATCTCCGCTGTCAGGGTCCTCACCGTGCACAAGGCGAAAGGGCTGGAGTTTCCCGTCGTCTTCGTCCCCTTTACCAACTGGCGGCTCGAACGTCCCCGCCTGGCCAAACTCGGTGATGGGAGTTTTGCCAACCTGAAAAGGCCCCTCTCCTCTCACCTGGAACAAGCGAGGATCGAGATGATGATCAACGATGCCATTGAGGCCCTCAATCTCCTCTACGTGGCCACTACCAGGGCCAAGGAAGAACTCTACCTCTACGAGACCAGCCTCCCTCCCCTGCGCGGTGAGGGGGCGGATCGGTCCTATCTCTCCGCCTGGTTGCGGGAGATGCTCACCGAAAGGGGATATCACGTGTCATGAGCACGGGGTCTCCGGAGATAAAGATCCATACCCATTCTCTCTCGCTGGTCCAGGACCCGGAGAGGATTAGATCAGTTCAACGGGGAGAGCTCATCCACCGCGCCCTTTCTTTTCTGGACCACTGCGCCGGGAGGGAGGATGTCGAGCGGGCCATCCTCCAGGCCTTTGCCCTTCAGGGGATTGAGGGGGCGCGCTGGGATATAGAAAAGGACTACCTTGCCCCCCTGTGGGCGGCCCTCTCCCTGCCCCAGGTGAGGCCGTGGTTTGAGCGGGGCGTTCGGAATCTGCGGGAGGCGGAGGTGATGGACGCCCAGGGTGAACTCCACCGTATCGATCGCCTGATCATCGGCGAGGGGGTGGTGGAGGTGATCGATTTCAAGGTGGGGCGTCGTGAGGAGGGGCACCGGGCCCAGGTGGAACTGTATCAGGGGATGGCGGAGGCCGTTTTTCAATGTCCCTCCCGGGGGTATCTCCTCTATATCGACGAGCCCGCAGTGGCAGCAGTGCCGTGAAGAAGGTCACCGTTATACCCTTAACAGATAATTTCCTCCAGAGTCTGGCCGAAGAGATCTTCCAGCGACACTACCGACCGGACGATCCCCTGGCCTTGACTCAGGTTACGGTGGTGCTCCCTCACCGCCGGGGGGCCGTCTATCTGCGGGACTATCTCTTTCACCTCATCGGGGCCCAGCAGAGGAGGCCCTTTTTCCCGCCGCGTATCCTTGCTATCGAGGACATGGTAGCGGAGGCGGCGGTACGGCTGGAAGAACCTCCCCGGCGTCTCCTCTCCCCCCCTGATCAGGCATGGGTCCTCTTCGGCGTGGTAAGGGATAGCGCCGTCTACGGACGGGTTGCCTCCAGCTGGGATCGGTTTTTCCCGTGGGGGATACGGCTGGCCGCCCTCCTGGAGGAGATCGACCGGGAGTTGGTCACACCCCGCGACATCCCGTATCCTGAGGATGTCCCCCCAGATGCCATGGCCCTGGTGGAGGGGCTGGGAGAGATATATACCGCCTTCAATCGCCACCTGCAAGAGGAGGTCTTCACCACGGGGGGGAAGCGATTGCGGCTGCTGGCCGAGCGGGTAGAAGGGGCGCCTCTCGGAGAGGGTTCGATCTACCTCGCCGGCTTTTACGCCCTTACCGGTGCCGAGGAACGGATCTTCCGGCATCTCTTCTCCCAGGGGGCGCGGATATTCTGGCACGCCGACCCTGATCACCTTCCGCCCCTGTACCGGCGCTGGAAGGACGAGTGGGGGGTGGAGATCGAGGCGGCAGGGGAGGGCGCGCATCGCCCTCCACGTCTCCGTTATTACGAGGCCTATGACCTCCACGCCGAGCTCCTCCATGTGCAGCAGACCCTTCCCCAGAAGGTCCAACGGCCTGATCAGTGGGCCCTGGTGCTCCCCGACCCCTCGGCCCTCATCCCCGCCCTCTACAGCCTCCCGCCCAGGATGCTGGTGAACGTCTCCCTCGGTTATCCGCTGGAACGGACCGCACTGTCTTCACTCCTGGAACAGCTGATGCGATTGCAAGAGGGAGAGAATGAGGAGGGCGCCTACTACCATCAGGACTACCTCACCCTCATCCGGCATCCCTATTTGCGCAGGCTCCCCACCCCCTCCGGCAAGGAGGGGCGTATCGTGCTGCACTTCCTGGAAGAGAAGATCAGACGCCACGGCAAGCCCTTTTCGAGGCAGGGGGAGTTGGTAGAGGTCCTCGCCATGTCCGAGGACCCGGAGCGGGACGAGAGATTTCTCGCCACCGAGGGCTTGGACCTCTCGGAGGCCCAACAATTCGTCCGGGAGCTCCACCACCAGCTCCTCCAACCGTGGGAAGACCTGGGGACACCCCGCTCGTTGGCAGCGGCCCTCAGGGGGCTGGTGCGCTTTCTGTTCTCACCCTTTGTGGGGAGAGCGGAAGACGGGGGCGATCACCCCCTGGACAATGAATTTATCTTTACTTTAGAAGACAGCGTGATCCCCAGCCTGGAGGACGCCCTCTTTGCGGATCATCCCATGGAGGCACGACTCCTCTTCTCCCTCCTGCGGGAGGTGCTACACATGGCGCGCACCCCCTTTGAAGGGCACCCCTTGGTGGGGCTTCAGGTGTTGGGCCTTTTGGAGACGCGGCTCCTCTCTTTCGATCAGGTCATCGTGATCGATGTGAATGAGGATATCGTACCGGCCCATGAGGAGGTCAATCCGCTCCTCCCCGAGCCCCTCAAGGGGGCCTTGGGCCTGGCAGGCCGCGAACGAGAGGAGGCCATCGTCCGCTATCACTTTGAACGCCTTATTTCCTGCGCCCGAGAAGTCCACCTCTTTTGGCAGGCATCCACCATGCCCGCTTCCAGCGGTCTGGAGGGGAAAAAGGTCAGGAGCCGCTTCATCGAAGGGCTTCTGTGG
>Ga0315555_1002340_pt1 | contig 13349 bp, 10 predicted proteins | sample SalMarSW160380MG_FD_202113 | JGI IMG/M metagenome (GOLD analysis project Ga0315555, IMG submission 202113) | Salt marsh sediment microbial communities from the Plum Island Ecosystem LTER, Massachusetts, United States - Salt Marsh Sediment SW1603-80 ...
AATATTTTTCATCCCTTTTTCTTTGGTCTGATTATCTATTCGAGCGGCTACACCGGCAATCATCCCGGCCAAAATCACAATTACAGCCACAACAATCAGTATCTCAACAAGCGTCAAGCCGAATTGCGTTCGTAGTTCATTGTTCATTGTTATTTCCACGCGTATCGAGGTTTATCAGCCAAACGTCCGACGGATTTATCAGCCAGAGGCACAGTCCCGAATCGAGCATCTAAAAGTTCGTGATATCGTCAGCCGTGCCATATAAACCATCGGCCCCCGCTGAAATCAATATGTATGAGTCAGGCCTGTAAGGCCAATACAAAGTTCCTGTCGATACCTTTGGGTCAATGATATACTCTAAAAAATTATTCCTGCTTCCAGGCTGCCCTGTTCCCACAGGAAAATGGGGTGGTTGGCCTTTAAGCGGACCCAATTTGATAAGTTCCTCATTATCTTCATAATGATAAATATCGATAATAGTCTTACCTGTTGTATTTGCCTTGAAATAGAGAATCGGTGTGCCTGCATTATAATAAGTGGATTTACCTGTTACTTGATTAACTACAATTATCTTCTTTACATGAAATACATCACAGAGCACAAACCTATCCGATAAAACACCAATGTTAGTAAATAAACCACCAAGCCTAAAAACATCAGCAGTTGCAAGCTCCAGATAAGGGTCCATTCTATCGTATAAACTCAGCTCCAATGCACCTTGTTCCGTAGGATAATATGTCGGATCAGTTGCGCTCCAGTTTGAATATTTGTTAAAACCCAATAAATCTCGACCCAGAAGGGCCTCTACGAGTTTTTGTGCACCGCAGTAATTATTTACCTCGGTATTATGAGAACAAGGGTCAGAAGGCGGATAGTCGCCGTAATCGTTCTTAAAGGCCGTCAGGGCCAGCTCAATCGTTGTTATCTGGACATGCTGCTTTGCCTCTTTTGCGGCTCTGCGCACGGCGGTGACAGACGGCAAAAGAATCCCTATCAATAGCGCCATTATCGCCACAACGGTCAACAACTCTACCATCGTTAAACCTGTTTTGAAGCGCTTCACAGCTACCCCCTTTCATTAAATTAACCGCCTTCGGCGGAACTTCTTTAGACACAGATCCGCCGTCGTTAACACTATGGCGAGACAAGTTAACACTGATGGACACAGATTTATATTTTTATATCTCTGTGTTCTCTGTGACCTCTGTGGCTAATACAAATTCCTATACATTAAATTTATCATTTACAAATGCCCTTCCGAGCCAACCGGCGTCGGACGATGATTCTCTCATTGTAATATGCCAGACCTTATCGCTCCTTCGACATTGCTCAGGATGAATTCGCTCAGGGTGACGGTTCCGAGATATTTCCTGCTATTCCGGAGAGCTGCTTTGAAGCCAGTTTTCAGCAAAAACCGCAAAGTCCAAAAAGTTAATAATACCGCTTGGCTGAACATCATCGCCGTGGAATAAATTATTTTCGTCCTCAAGCCCGACCGGCTGCAGCCATATATCCGATATTGATGATTTCAAATCGGCCCAATCGCCGTCCCAATTACCGGCCAAAACCGCAAAGTCACGAAAACTAATAATGCCGCCATCACCTTCCACGTCATCATCGTGAAACAGATTGTGCCTGTCATACACAGCCGCCTCACCCAGCCAGACATCCGCCGCCATTTTCAAATCGTTTATATCGACATAGCAGTCCTGGTTGAAATCCCCCGCCAAAAGGCCGCCGCCTCCGCAAAATTCCGTACACTCGATATAATCCCAGTCTGTATAATAAGACCGCCATAATCTTTCAGCTACTTTCACTCTAATACCAAATGACAGTATGTGCGGCGCTCCGTCTCTGTATTTATCCTCAACCGCATAAACACGGTTAAGATACTCACCGGAGCCAAGCTCGTTTGAGTCCCAGACCATTTCACCATCAATCAGCACAACAGCAATGGCCTTACTCGGGTCCCAAACTGACGAATCCGTGTCCAGTCTTAAATCAAAGATAATCTCATTAGTATCTTTCAGGTTAAGCTCCTGAGAAACTCTTGCGGTATCATTAACATCAAAGGTATTGAAATAATTGGTATAAAGAGTCAAATTATAGGTTCCTTCTGTTGGCCAATCCCTGTGTATGTACCCATAAAATTCACCGGATGGAACATTAACATCCCAGCCATTCGGCTCACCGGGCGCTGGCGGGAAATCTACCCAGCCGTCGTCCTCGAAACTGCCGTTTACAATCTCACAACCTTCGGCCTGCGCCTGATTTGCACCTAAAAGTGCAACCATTGTTATTCCAATAACTATTATCTTTTTCATCGCCTTTTCCCTTGTATCTTTTATAAACATTTTCCAATAACATTTAACCGTTCTTCAAACGATTTACCTTGACTTCTATTACGGCATATATTTCCAGTCAAAGTTGAATATATCATCAGCCGTTCCATATTCATTATCATATCCCGCGGAAAGCAGGATATAAGAATCCACCCTGTAAGGTCTATCAGCAGTCGTAATCTTATAATTCTTTGTACTCTTATAAAATCTCACAGGATCAACAAGACTGTGCCGCTTTTCTAGCTGGCCCAAAGTACCTGGTATCCATGGTTTACCAAGATAGACCAAATCATGATTATCATAGTAATTATAAACGTTACCTGCATCTTCATTAGGTCCTGATGGCAGGCCGCTGGTCGGATAGTGTAAGTTGTTGGCTGTGTTCGCCTTATAGTAAAGTATGGGCATACCGGTCTTTTGGCCGCTTCGCATTTCTCGTGTATAAACGTCGCATAAAACGAAACTACAAGGGTCAATTTGTGCTTGTTGTACATCTGCTGTCGGGTATATCTCTCCCATAGTGTAGGCGTTGGCACTTTCCAACGGCAGAAACGGGCCTTTCCTGGCTTTTAAGTTGTCTGGATCCAGAGTTGGAGGATACAGGTCATAATTACCTGTAACATCCATACCATCTTCTCTATAAACCGAATTCGTATGAAAGCCGAGCATATCCTGGCCCATCATCGCCTCGCAAAGCTTCATCGCACCACAGTATGTCTCACCAATCGGATCCATAGCACTAGAGGGCGGATAACCGTCGAACTCATTATTGAAAAGCTCCAAAGCAGCATCCATACTGTGAAACTGGGCCCTTTGCCTTACCTCCTTGGCATATATCCTGACCCTGTTCAAGGCCGGCACAAGAAGACCTATCAGAATCACGATGATGCTCATAACCGTCAGCAGCTCTATAATGGTAAACGCACCGTTCTTGTTTGATTGTCTGATAATCGGCTTCATTTTATTTCTCCTTATTTCAGTTAAATGATTCTTATTTTAGTAATTAAAGAATATAAATTTCTCCCTATCCCCCGCTGGCGCCCAAAGTCTGAATAATTGATATCATCGGCAAAAATATGGACAGGACGATGACCAAAACGATACCGCCAAGCACGACAATAATAATCGGCTCAAGCATAGACATCAACGAGCTGACCAGCACATCAACCTGCTCATCGTAGTTGTCAGCTATTTTCAAAAGCATCTTGTCCAGGTCGCCCGTCTCCTCGCCCACGGCGACCATATTGGAAACAATCAAATCGACAGTCTTGGACTGCCGCAATGGCCCGGCAAAGGTATCGCCCTGCCTGATGGAGTCATGAACATTGATGAGCGTCCTGGCAAATACCTCATTTCCCGATGTCTCACTCGTAACATTGATAGCATCCAAAATCGGAACACCGGCACCTATTAACGTTCCCAACGTCCTTGTCCAGCGCGAAATCGACGATTTACTGATAAGCTGGCCAATCACAGGCAGCTTCAGCGTAATAGTATCCAGAACCAATCTACCAATGCGAAATCGCTTGATTATTTTTAACAGAAAAATAATGATAAACGGCACAGCTAATAAAATGGCCCATCCATATCTGTATGCTATCCAGCCACTTATTGACAGCACTATCTGCGTGATCTTCGGAAGCGGCGCACCCTCCGCCATCTCAGTCAACACATCAGTAAAAGTAGGTATCACTTTCCACATTAATACAAGCAAAATAATAAAAGCAGCACTTAAAACCACTGCAGGATAAATCATTGCACCTTTAACTCGGGATCTTAGCTTTTGGGCTTTTTCCATAAAATCAGCCACACGTGCCAATATTAGGTCAAGCACACCGCCGGCCTCGCCCGCAGCCACCATATTCACAAACAGCCGATTAAAAGTCCGTGGGAATCTGGCCATCGCCTCCGACAATGTCGAACCTCCTTCAATGTCATCAGCCACGTAACCAACCACCCTCTTAAATGTGCCTGCCTTTTGCTGCTCCTCAAGAATCCGAAGCGAGCGTAAAATAGGCAAACCCGCATCCTGTAGCGTGGATAGCTGCCTTGCGAACTGAGTTATAAACTTGACTTTGACCTTGCCGCCGGCGCCACGCCTGGCTTTAGGCCTTGCAGCTGCCCTCTCCGCTGCTTTTTTTGCAGCACCACGCGAGCGGACCTTCGTGGGGAAATACCCAAGATTCCGTATCTTACTTATCGCTTCCTTCTCGCTGAGGGCTTCAATCTCGTCTTTTATCTCCAATCCCTGCGCATCCAGTGCCGAATATTGAAAAACAGCCATTTTAAATACCTCCCCATGACCAAGATTTAGTTATTGTATCCCGATTCATAAACTGCCAATCCCTCTTACATTTCTTCCATAATTGTTTCTTTCACAACCTCATCCACGGTTGTAATTCCGTCATATATGGCTGACAAGCCATTATCTCGTAACAACCTCATGCCCGCTTTTTGAGCGGCAGAACGTAAAATACTTGTCGAAGCCTGCTTCATAACCAGGTCACGTATTTCATCGTTAAACACCATAATCTCAAAAATACCAATTCGTCCCCTGTAACCGGTTCTGTTACATCTGTCACATCCTCGGCCGTAATAAAACTTTTTTCCTTTGATATCTTCAGGACTAAGCTGCAATCCAATTAATTGCTTTTCATTCGGCTCAAATTCTGTTTTGCAGTTTTCGCATATTTTTCTAACCAGCCGCTGTGCAATAATCCCTTCTATTGTTGCAGTAAGAAGAAACGGCTCAACGCCCAAATCTAAAAGTCTTGCTATCGAACTTGGAGCGTCATTGGTATGCAGTGTGGTGAATACCACATGGCCCGTTAGAGAGGCCTGAGCTGCTATTTCCGCTGTTTCAAGGTCACGGATCTCTCCAACCAATATAATATCCGGGTCTTGACGCAAAATTGAGCGCAGACATCTTGCAAAAGTAAGACCGATACTCGTTTTAATCTGAATCTGAATAAGCCCGTCTATATCATACTCAACGGGGTCCTCGGTAGTAATGATTTTCGTCTCTACATCGTTTAGTTCATGCATAGCTGAATAAAGGGTGGTTGTTTTTCCACACCCTGTTGGTCCCGTTGCAATTATGATACCGTTTGGCTTGTGAATAAGCTGCCTTACTAATTTGTGGTCTTCAGGTCTCAAGCCGAGTTTGGCTAAGTCAAAAGTTACCTGAGAACGGTCAAGAACACGAAGTACAACACTTTCCCCAAACATCGTAGGAAGAACACTGACCCGCAAATCTACCGGCTTACCGTGCACAGTTAGCGAAATTCGCCCATCCTGGGGGAGCCGCCTCTCGGCAATATCCAAGTCTGCCATAACCTTAATACGCGAGCTAAGAGCTGCTGCAATATATTTTGGCGGTGGAATCATCTCGTAAAGGACACCGTCAATACGGTATCTCATCTTATATTCTTTTTCAAACGGCTCAAAATGGATATCTGAGGCCTTATCGCGTATTGCCTGCAGTAAAACAAGGTTCAGTAACTTTTTTACAGGATTTGACTCAGACAATTCTTTCAATTCATCAAGGTCGATACTCTGATTTCTTCCTTCAAATTCTGCAAGGAAACTATCGCTTTGTATCTCATCTATCAATTCGTTTATGTTTTCATCCTGCTCAGTCCCATAATATTTTGTTAAAGCTTTGTCCAAAAACTCAGGGTCGGTCATCTTTGCGTTAACCTTATATCCCATAAGTGTGCTTAAATCATCGGTTGCCCTGAAATTTTCTGCATTATCAAGAACAACAGTCAGCTCGTTTTGTGACTCATTGTATTCGATTGGCACAATGTGGTAAGTCTTTGCCATCTGCATTGGAACTTTATCAATTACGTTATTTTCGATTTCAATATCTGATATGTTGACATACTCCATCCCCCTTTGTGCTGCTAAAGCAATCTGAAGTTGTTTTTCATTAATCAGCCCCAACTCAATAAAGATTTCACCTATTTTTATATCACCATGCCTCTGCTGCTGAATTTTTAGGCATTCATGGACTTTTTCTCTGCTTAAGGCCCCCATTTTTATAAGTATTCTTCCAATTGTTCTGTCTCTTAATTGCTCTATGGGAATACTTATTTGTTCTGTCTTTATTTTGTCCATTTGAGTTTCACCTCAAAATCAATTCCTATCATATCAATCTTATTATATAACATTAAAAGCTTTTTGGCAAATAAATTATATAATAGACAGTTAGTTATTAAGACTATTGGATTATACATTAATAACCTAAAAATGAAGATTTTTTTTACCGCGGTTTGACCCTATAAATATGTAAAAATAGATAAAATGCTACTAAATCTTAATCGTTTAAATAATTTGTTATTGTATATAATGTTATATTGTTAAACAATTTATGTGTAAAACTTGACAATTTAGATAAAGTGGCTGTGAAATAACAACGCTTGCCCCCTCGTTAAAATCAAATTAACAACACATATGAATAAAAAATGATATTTTTGGAAATTAGTAACTATTGAACTGAGACTACACTTAAAACAACCGTTTTTACAGCTTATGTCCTTAGGATGGGACCAATATCCTCCATCTCTTTTTTTGCCGCCTTTTTCTTTTCCTTAGCCTTACCTCTCAATGCACTCATTTTAGCAATAGCTTTATCCTGCAAATCGCCAGGCTGTCTGGCCTTATCAATCATTTCTTCGAGGGTTATTTTACCAATTTCATAAAGCTGCCATAGGTGCTCATCAAGAAGCTGCATGCCTAACTTTTTGCCAGTTTGGATGCTTGAATCAATTCTGTAGGTTTTGTTCTCACGAATAAGATTAGCAATGGCAGGAGTTACAACCATAAACTCATAAGCAGCAATCCTTCCTTTTCCTGCTGCTAAAGGACACAAGGCCTGGCTGAGAACAGCTATCAAATTGCTGCTTAACTGAATTCGAATCTGCTCCTGCTGGTTAACAGGAAAAACATCGATTATTCTTGTAATCGTTCCAGCTGCGCTTGTTGTATGGACGGTGCTGAAAACAAGGTGGCCTGTTTCTGCTGCTCTAACTGCCGCTTCTATAGTTTCGAGGTCACGTAATTCACCAACCAAAATAACATCCGGGTCCATTCTCAAAACTCTTCTTAAGGCCTCACCAAAACTCGGGACATCAACGCCCACTTCACGTTGATTAAGAATGGATTTTTTGTGTGGATGATAATATTCTATTGGGTCCTCAACTGTTATAATATGGCGGTCAAAGTTTTCGTTAATATAATTTATCATACAAGCAAGAGTAGTAGTTTTGCCACTTCCGGTTGGACCTGTAACCAAAAACAGGCCTCTTGGCCTACGACACAAGGCGGAACAAATCTTTGGTAAGCCGATTTCCTCAAAAGACATAATTTTATTCGGTATAAGACGTAATACGATCGAGATATTACCTTTCTGCCGGAAAATTGAAACACGAAACCTCCCCTGGTCCCCGAAAGCAAAGCCAAAGTCGGTCCCACCTTCCTCCTGTAGTTCTTGTTGATTTCTTTCAGGAGTGATACTTTTCATTAAAGCCGCGGTATCATCAGGCTCGAGAACCTTTGTCTCCAGAGACCGTAGCCGTCCGTCTAATCTCAGGACCGGAGGACGACCAACGACAATGTGAATATCAGAAGCACCCTGTGTAAAACAGGCCTGCAATAACCTGTCCATATTGACTGTTGCCATTTGAAAACCTCAATACAAAAAATGATTATTCTACGAGCACACCTTCCGTCTGCGTTATTCTTACTATCTCTTCCGGAGTCGTGATTCCCTTTAGAACTTTGATTTTGCCATCCTCCCTCAGCGTTCTCATACCGCTTGCATGGGCAGCTTTTCTCAAATCGCCCGTAGGTGCCTTTACAAAGGCCAGTTCCCTTATCTCGTTGTTCATCTCAAACATCTCAAATATGGCGATTCGTCCTTTGTAGCCGGTACCCTGACATTGACTACAACCGCTGCCTTTGTGGATGGGATTCTTTTCTATTTCCTCTGGTGTGATGCCGAGCTGCTGCAAATAAAAATGGTCCGGATTTTCATCAATTACTTTGCATTTATTACAAATAACTCTAATCAGCCGCTGTGCCATAATTGCCTGTATTGAGCTTGCTACGAGGAACGGCTTGATACCCATATCTATCAAACGTGTAATAGCACTTGGTGCATCGTTCGTATGCAAAGTGCTGAAAACCAGGTGGCCAGTAAGCGCTGCCTGAATAGCAATATCCGCAACAACACCGTCACGAATTTCACCAATGAGTATAATATTCGGTGCCTGCCTGAGCATTGCCCTTAGAATCTTGTCGAATGTCAAATCAATTTCTTCTCTGACCTGACACTGATTCATCCCATCGAAGTTATACTCTACGGGGTCTTCAGCGGTAACAATTTTCTTATCCGGCTTGTTAAGTTCCTGTAATGCCGCATACAAGGTTGTGGTTTTTCCACTACCGGTCGGACCAGTAACAAGGAAAATACCATTTGGTCTTTTGATAATCTTCTGAAACTGCTCATAATGGTCGTGCTCAAAACCAAGCGATTCGATTCCGATATTCACCGCATCACGCCTCAAGATACGAAGCACAACACTTTCACCGTGGTAACCCGGCAAAGCAGAAACACGAAAATCGATGTCCTGGTCGCCAATAATTCGCTTAATACGACCATCCTGCGGCAATCTTTTTTCGGCAATATCCATACCGGAGAGAATTTTGATTCGCGTAATCAGCGGTGCCTGCATATTTTTGGGTATATTATCCTTCTCCAGGCAGACACCATCAACACGATATCTAACACGGACTCTATCGGCCATCGGCTCAACATGTATATCGCTGGCCCTCATATAATAAGCATTATCAATAATCAGGTTTACCAACCTGATAATAGGGCCTTCCTGGTCGCCCCCCTCAGCCTGAGCACGCAGAGTTTCCGCCTGTAATTCGTGACCGGCCTCAGCAAGTTCTGCAGCAGTCGCATCAATACTATGTTTTAGCCGGTCGTCATCCTCTCTCTTCACCAGGTCAAATGAATCCTTAATAAACAAACGAATTTTCACAGGATTCGCAAGATAGCACTCCAAATCGGCATTCGTGCGAAATCTAATTGCGTCCATCATTTCCAAATCCAACGGGTCGCTGATAATCAATCTCAATTTTCCGTTATTCATACCCAGAGGCAAAACATTATGCCTTTTTATAAGCTCTTCAGGGATGAGCTTTGCAGCGTCGGATGGAATGGTAATCTTATCCAGGTTCACGTACTCCAGTCCAAACTGCATCGCTATCGCCTTTGTGAGATTGTCCTGATTAACTAGACCCAGCTCGAGCAATACTTCTCCGAGACGTTTCTTTTTGGTCTTTGAGGTTTTAATCGCGTCGATAATCGCCTGTTTTTCTACCAGGCCGGCTTTATAGAGAATCTCACCCAAATGTCGGCGTTTCTTAGCCATAATTAACCCATATTTTGCTAATATACGTGTGAATTATTATAACAATTTCAATACAGTTAGTCAAATCTATAATCTTAACCGAAGCATGTTTAGAGCTGCTTGCGCCGCCATGAGTCGGACGAAATTTCTGCCGTGAGAAAAGGTAAAACGTTTTGTTTCGGCATCATCGGATGAATCCACACTAATATATACCAAACCAACTCGCTTTTGTTCAGTTGCACCAGTTGGACCAGCTATACCGGTTGTAGCAATGGCAAAATCTGCTCCGGCTTTGCGTCTTGCACCACGGGCCATAGCCGATGCAACCTGCTCGCTAACAGCTCCATATTTTTCAATCAACTCAGCGGGAACACCAAGCTCGCTTGTTTTAGCATCGTTGCTATACGTAATCCAGCCATATTTAAAATATCTGCTTGCCCCTGGTATATCGGTCAGCAACTTTGCCAACATGCCGCCTGTGCAGGATTCGGCCACGGCAATTGTTTTTCGCTGTTGGGCCAGCTTTTCACCCACCACTTCTGCCAGAGTCTGCTCATCCGTGCCATAAACAAGCTTTCCAAGTGTGCTTCGCAATAACTCTTCGTCTTTTTCGGCCATTTGCCTGGCCTGGCTTTTGCTTTCCGCGGTGGCGATAATAGCCAGTGTAATTATACCAAAATGGACAGTGCAATTGATTAGCGGATTCCTTGCGCGCTGCATAAGTGGGCCGAGCAGCTCTGCAATGTTCGATTCACCTGCCCCAAAACAATTGAGTTTTCTTATTGCTATGAATTGGCCGGCAGCTTGCCCACCAGATGTAAGGCGGGCAAGTTTTTTTAGCTCCGGCAGAACAGATTCCTCAAACATTTGTTTCATTTCCGACGGCACACCGGGTAAGGCAACAAGCAGGGGCGGTTCGCGAACCGCCCCTACCCTGGCCATAATTCCGGGAGCTGTTCCAAGATTATTAACGATGGCTCCTGAACCGGCAGGGATATACGCCTGAACCTTATTTTTTTCGGGCATTTGTCGATTTCGGCTGGTAAAGAAATCCTTTATTTTTTGTAAAAGCTCGTCTTGTAATCGCAATTTTGCACATAAGAACTTTGCCATCGCCTGACGGGTCAAATCATCATCGGTCGGCCCAAGTCCTCCGGTTGCCAGAATTATATCAGCATCTTCGGCCGCCAAACTAAATGACCGCACAATCGAATCTATGTCATCTGCAACGGTATAAAAGCTGACAACAGGTATGCCGATTGAGAGTAATTTTTCACCCAGATACGCAGCGTTAGTGCCTATAGTCTGGCCAGTGAGAAGTTCATTGCCAATACTGACAATGCTTGCTTTTTTCATATTTCGTATCTCGTCGTCTGTGACTTTTTCTCCACCGAATATGTCATACTTCAATTAGCCGCTCCGCATTGTTTTGTTAATCGGGTATTAAGCCCTTGTCTTGCCGCCTGAAATATTAATAGTCGTGCCGTGAATATAACTGGCACGGTCAGAGGCCAAAAAACATATCGCGTTGGCAACCTCACTGAGCTTGCCGCTTCTTCCCAGTGGAATAGCAACCTGCTTATACTTCCGACGCAGCTCTTCGACTGTTATTCCTCTCGCATAGGCCAGCGCACGTTCATATTCCTCAGACCGCAAAGCAGTCTGCTCCACTATTCCCGGTGCGATGCCGACAACCCGGATATTGTGCCTGCCCAACTCCTTCGCCCAGGAGCGAGTCATAGTGTAAATGGCCGCCTTTGTCGCAGCATAAACACTTTGACCTTCTGATCCCTCAAGGCCGGATTCGGAAGTCATATTAATTATTACGCCACCTCTGCCGGACTGAATCATTACTCGGGCAACCGCCTGAGCACATAGAAAATACCCTTTCTGATTTATTGAGATCATTTTATCCCATATTTCCCCGGTTATTTCTTCTTTGCCTGCCGGGTCCACAAGCAAACGCGGAATAAGAATGCCGGCATTATTGACAAGAACATCGATTCGACCAAAAGATTTGAGAGTGGACTGAACCATATTGTCAACACTTGGCTTGCTGGTAACATCCGCCGTTATAGAAATATGCTCGCCACCAAAACTGTCTTTCAACTCATCCTTTGTCCGCATAGCACCGGCTTCATCCACATCAGCCACAACCACCTTGGCACCAACTTCAGCCAGGCCATGACAAACAGCTTTACCAATTCCAGAAGCCCCGCCGGTAACGATTGCTACTTTTTCTTCCAAACCGAGCCAACTCATCAAGTTTAATCTCCAAATAAAATATAACTTCTATTTAGACCTACAGGGTAATCATAGCCTTGATTACGCCATCGTGATATCCGGCAGCCAAATCGAACGCTTCCTTTGCCTGGTCAACTGAAAAATGATGTGTTATCATAAAGTCCACGTTTACTTTCCCCGAAGCAATCAAATCAACAGCCGGCTGAATGCATTGATTTTGCCTTCTTATGTTGATAATTTTAATTTCTTTTCTACGGATTCTATCAATAGCCAAAGATATTCTTTCGAGCCGTGGAATACCGGTAAGTATTAGCGTTCCACCCGGCCTGAGCACATCAACACCTTCGTCGATGGTCTCCTGCTGACCTGCACATTCAAATACGACGTCGACTCCATCGGGTTGCCGCTCAAGAATTTCCTTAACGATATCCTGTCTGTCAGGGTTCCCGACCCAGGTAGCGCCGGCTTTTTCAGCCGCCTCGATGCGTTCTTCAATTTTGTCGGTCATATAGCATGAGCTTACATTTTCTGCTTTTGCACTGACAAATGTGCTCAAACCAATAGGGCCTGAACCAAAAATTGCGATGTCAGCACTTTCCGGCAATTTCGCCTGTTTGACCGAATATACAGCAATAGATAACGGCTCACACAAAGCGGCCTGCTCAAGATTAATCCTGCTATGGGTCGGATAACAACATTCCTGAGGCATAACGATATACTCGCACAAACAGCCGCCGAGCTGTCCCGGCGTGCCGAGAAAACGTAAATTGTAACAGGTATTTTCCCTGCCCATCCTGCATTGCACACAATTATGGCAGGATACGGCGGGGTCAACAGCAACCTCGTCACCAACCTTAACGCGGGTTACCGAATTGCCAACTGCTTTAACGGTAGCAGAACACTCATGACCGATTATGTAAGGATACTCGACAATTTGTGAGCCGATTCTGCCGGCCTCGTAGTAATGCACATCGGAACCGCAGATACCTACCCTTTCAATCTTCAATAGAACATCGGTATCCTTTTGAATATCGGGCTGTGGCATGTCTCTTAATTCTACCTGGCTGATACCGGTTAATACAACTGCTTTCATAAATTGCAAACCTTCCGGTTTGGTTGAATAGTAACTGGTTAAATGGTTAAATAGTTACAACTTACCAATAACCAATTACCATTTACCATTTACCATTTACCAATAACCAATCTATTTTATACATTAAATCTGAAGTTAATAATATCCCCATCCTGAACGATATATTCTTTCCCTTCCAGCCGGATTTTTCCGGCGGCTTTCAGTGCCTTTTCACTGCCAAGCTCCTTCAAATCATCAAAGCTGAAG
>Ga0315555_1002341_pt1 | contig 13345 bp, 11 predicted proteins | sample SalMarSW160380MG_FD_202113 | JGI IMG/M metagenome (GOLD analysis project Ga0315555, IMG submission 202113) | Salt marsh sediment microbial communities from the Plum Island Ecosystem LTER, Massachusetts, United States - Salt Marsh Sediment SW1603-80 ...
GCGGGATGACAGCGAAGAACGTGTATCGATCGAACCAGGTGAACGGGGCGATCTCCCCCGGTCCGACGACCCGGTAGATCCAGATCTCGGCGCCCCGCGCCTCGAGGACCGACACGTTCGGAGCCTCGACCGATCGAAACAGCGGTCGTGCCAGACCGGTCACCGCGGCCGTGTACCCGGGCGCGATGAACGGCCAGAGCCCGGCCAGGACGGCCGTCGCGACGAGGAAGATCAGCACGAAGCGGAGGACCAGTCTCGCCAGGTCGGACCTCGCGGTCGGCGTCGCACTAGGCCGTTTCCGGCGCATGCGCCCACCTCCCCGCCCACAGAAGCCAGAGCGCCACCGCGAAGACGATCAGCACCGATTGCCAGATCAGCTGATGCGCCTGATCGAGGAACCGGGGCAGGTGCACGCCGATGTAGTACAGGCTGACGAGGCGGACGATGTTCAGCAGGAAGACGCCGCCGAGGCCGATGCCGGCGCCGATCAGCTTCGACCGCCACCCGGTCGGGTAGGCGATCACCGCGATCAGGAACAGGCCCGTCGTGAACAGGCCGGTGCAGGCGGCGACGACGGTGATCGCGAAGGCGTCCGACGAGACCGTGCTCCCCGCCACCACGATCGTCCGCTGTCCGAACCCGTTGAGGATCCCGCTCGTGATCCGCGCGAGCCCGCCCTGAACCGCGTCCATCACCGCCCCGTTTCCCGCGATCCAGATCAGCAGGGCCGCGGTGCCCAGGGCGGCCAGGACGGACAACCAGACACGGCGGTGGAGAAGGCCCTTCGGACGTCGTTCCCGGATGTCGACCATGATACCTCCCCTACGCGGCGGCGACGCGTCGTCGGACCAGCCGCCAGCCGAACGCGATCGCGAACAGGCTGGCCAGGACGATCATTCCCCATTCCGACAGCGTCGGGGCGTCGATCGTCCCGGACATCGGGGCGGGGCCTTTGGGCTTCTCCTCGACCGTGAAGCAGGTCGGATCGTCCTCCGCCGACGTGGCCGGGTCGTCGCTCGGCTCGCTGCTGTCGTAGGTGTCGTCCCCGTCGCTGTCCCAGCGTGCGGTTCCCTGATTGCAGATCTCGGTCCCGACTTCGACGTCCGCGTCGACGGTGACTCGATACTTGATCGTCACCGTCCCGCCGGACGGGATCCCCCCGTCCCAGACGAGCTCGTCCCCCTCGAACGCGGCCGTCCCGGACGTCGAGGTGACGTACGTCGTCGGGGCAACGCCGGCCGGCAGCGCGTCGGTGAACTCGTGGTCCGGTCCGTCCTCCAGATCGGCGCAGCCCTCGTTCCGGAGGACCGCCTCGTAGCGGATCGTGTCCCCCGGGTAGACGGCCCCGCCGTCGGTATCGACGGCCGCCTTCTCCACCTCGATCAGCGGCACGTTCGGTAGGATCCGGAGATCGGTCTCGATCGTCAGGCAGTTGTTGGTCTCGTTCAGCTCGTTGACCTCGTGTCCGGTGTCGGCGCAGGCGACGATGTCGTACTCGCCGGGCGCCGCGCCCGTCGTGTCCCAGACGAACGTCAGGACCGTGAACTCGCAGCCGGGCAGACCGCCTTCGACGCGCTGCGTGCCGATCAGCTCCGTCGTCCCGTTATAGGTCACGGTGACGTCGAACGCGTCCGCGTCACCGCAGCTCAGGTTGTCGATCGTCACGGTGATCGTGACCTCGCCCCCCTGGCAGACGTCCCCCGTCACCTCCTGCACGGAGATCCCGCCGCCTTGCAGGCCGGGCGTTCCGTCCGGCGGGAGCCAGAGATCCGGCAGCTTAGTACAAGGATCGTCGGCGAGTCCGATCACCGGAAGAAGCGCGACGGCAGCGACAATCGACAGACACCCTCCCCATCTTCTCACCACCCGGAGCCGATCGATCAATCGCACCACTCCCTTTCGGCCCGAAGGCCGCAGACAGCTAGCAGCCCGACGTCAGCCGGGCGGAATGGCTCTCCGAGCCATTCCGATCGATGGTATGCCCGGCACGTTCGGAGGGAGGGGACCCGGGGTTGGCGGGAGTGTGTCCTTCATCACACACGGAGCGCCCAGACGTGCGGGGCGAATGTGACACGTGTCACGTTCGTGCGGGGGGACGCTGAGGACGATTCCGGCTCCCCGTCGCCGCGGCGACACGGTAGAATCAGGGGGTCGAACGGTCGGCGGTCGAGCGTCGAAAGGGGCGAAGATGGGCATCCCGATCTACCAGGTCGATTCGTTCACGAACGTGCCGTTCAAGGGGAACCCGGCCGGGGTCTGCATCCTCGATGCGGCGGCCGACGAGGTGTGGATGCAGCGCGTCGCCGCGGAGATGAACCTGTCCGAGACGGCGTTCGTCCGGCGGCGCGCCGACGGGGCGTTCGACCTCCGTTGGTTCACCCCGGCGGTCGAGGTCGAGCTCTGCGGGCACGCGACACTCGCGGCGGCGCACGTCCTGTGGGAGACGGGCATGTTGCCGACTGGTGCGCAGGCTCGTTTCCATACCGCTTCCGGCCTGCTGACCGCCGTCCGCGAAGACGACCGGATCACGCTCGACTTCCCGGCGAATCCCCCGGAAGCGATCGAGCCACCCCGCGGACTCCTCAACGCCCTCGGCGTCGCGGCGACCTACGTCGGCCGGACGCGCTTCGACTACCTCGTCGAGCTGGTCGAGGCGAGCGCCGTTCGCGGCGCGGCCCCGAACTTCCTCGGACTGAAGCGCCTCGGCGTGCGCGGCGTCATGATCACCGCGAGGAGCGACGAGGACGCGTTCGACTTCGTGTCGCGGTTCTTCGCCCCCGGCGCCGGGATCGACGAGGACCCGGTCACCGGCTCGGCCCACTGCGCCCTGGCCCCCTACTGGGCGGAGGTGCTCGGGCGCGACGAGTTCGTCGGGTACCAGGCGTCGGCCCGGGGCGGGGCCATCCACTGTCGCGTCGCCGGCGATCGCGTCCTCCTTTCCGGCCACGCTGTCACCGTGCTCCGCGGCGAGCTGGCCGGCACGTGAGGGCCATCGCTCCGCCTTTGGGACTTCTGCCCCCAATTGGAAGCGGTAGATTGGGTGAATCTCGAATCGTGTAATTAATCCTCCAACAAGGTAGGCGTTCGGCGCAATTTGAAGCGAGGCATTCTCCGTATCTTAGGACCGTTACAATCCTCGATCCGACCGATGGACCAACGGGACGTTCTCGACCATTCACGGAGGAGATCCTCGATGCTATGCTGCGCTGTCCCTTCATCTCGAAGGGGTGGGAGGAGGTGCTCGTCGTGCCGGCAAAGGCCAAGAAGGGAACGAAGAAGAAAGCCACCCCCAAGAAGAAGTAACGCGACTGACGGCGACGGGTGCGCCTACCTGAACGGGCGCTGAGAGAGAGGAGGGTTCGATGCCACGAGCAACCTGTCCAGCGTGCGGAAGAGGATTCCGCCTTGAAGAGGACGAAGCGGTCCTCTACGGGCGCGTCTACTGTCCCAACTGCGACGCTCTGCTTGAGGTGATCGACGAGAATCCTGTGATGCTCGAGGAGCTGGAAGAGTAGCCCTCGCGCGATCCAGCATGCGGTAACGGTGGCCGGTCCGAGCGGTCGGTCACCGTTCTTCTCGATCCTAGACTCGGCGCGCGGCGACGATCAGCTCGATCAGGTCCGAGAGGTCCTCGGCGCGGTCCGAGAGCCGTACCAGACGTTGGATGAACCCGGAGATCTGGAGCTTCCGGGCGAGTTCGATGTCGAGCGCGAAGAGCCGCTTGGTCGCCCTCCGCTCCAGGTGGTCGACTTCCCCCTCGAGGTGCTCGATGTTCTTCGTGTGCTCCAGCGCCTCATCGATCTTCTCAAAGAGGCTGGTGACTGCCTCCTTGACCTCAGCGAAGACGTTGTTCGACTGGACGCCGATCTCGGTGATCTCCGGCATGATCTCGTCCGGTACGCGGACCCGCTGGAGGAGGAGATAGTCGAGGATCTCCTCCGCGGCGTTCGCCAGTCGATCGACCTGCTCGATGACCTGCAGGATGTCCCGCCTCGAGGTGGGGAGGAGCGATCCCGAGAGGAGCTGCGCCTCGATCCGACGACGAGCGTCGTCCGCCCGTCCCTCGGCGCGGTGCGTCTCCAGCGCGAACTTGTCGGCCGTTTCGACGTCCCCCTCGCCGAGATAGGCGTTCAACGACTGGGAGAACGCCTGAAGCGTGGCGTCGACGTGTCCGAGATGCTCGAGGACGAGGGTCTCGATCTCCTTCTGCTTCCTCCAGAACATGGGCCTCCTCGCGCGCAGCCTCCCGCGCCCAGAGTACCGCCAAACGGGCGGGCCGGCAACCGGAAGCGACCGGGGATCGTGCGCCGGAAGATCGGCTAGCTCTCGAGCCAGCGCCGAGCGCTCTCGAGGACCGCGTCGCAGACGCGCGACGCCAGGCCGGTGTAGCCGGCCGGCCGGAGGCCGCGCAGTCGATCCTTGATGTCATCCGAGACCGGAAGCCCATCGACGAACCGATGGAGCCGATCGAGCGTGAGGGGCTCTCCGCGCGTGAGCCCGCGGAGGAGCTCGTAGGGATCGTCGATCCCCGCGGCACGAAGGACCGTCTGGTACGCCTCGGCGAGGACCTCGGGGGTCGAATCGACCCTCCGTCGGAGCCCCTCTTCGTCCACGCCGATCCGTTCGAGGCCCCGAAGCGTCTGCCCGATCGCCAGGTGGCTGTGCGCCAGCGCCACGCCGATGTTCCGCTTCACCGTCGTGTCGGACAGGTCGCGCTGCATCCGCGATCGGGTCAGCTTGTCGGAGAACGCGTGCAGCAGCGCGTTGGAGATCGTCACGTTCCCTTCGCTGTTCTCGAATCGGATCGGGTTCACCTTGTGCGGCATCGTCGACGAACCGACCTCGGCGGCAACGGCCTTCTGAACGAGATCGCCGCGCGAGATGTACTCCCACAGGTCCCGGTCGAGGTCGGAGACGACGTTGTTGATCCGGGAGACGATGGCGAAGTACTCGGCGAGCGTGTCGTGGTCCTCGATCTGGGTCGTGCACCGGTTCGGCTCGAGGCCGAAGGACCCGACGAACTCGGCGGAGAAGGCGATCCAGTCGTGGTCCGGGAACGCCGCCGCCAACGCCGAGTGGTTGCCCGTCGCTCCGGTCAGTTTGCCGCGGAAACGATGCGCCTCGAGCTGCCGCGCCTGCCGGAGCAGGCGCGAGAGGAAGACGGCCAGCTCTTTGCCGAGCGTCGTCGGGGAAGCCGCCTGTCCGTGGGTCCGGGCGGGGAAGACGACGGACTTCCACGCCTCCGCCAGATCGGCGAGGCGCTCGATCAGCCTCCGTACCAGCGGGAGCTGCTGCTCGTCGCGGAAGCGCGTCAACAGGAGCACGTAAGCCAGGTTGTTGATATCGGCCGAGGTGAGGCCGAAGTGGATCATGTTCGACTGAGAGAGCCGGAGCCTCTCGCGGAGAAACCGCTCGCACGCCTTGACGTCGTGGTCGATCTCGCGATCGATCTCGACGATCCGCTCGAAGTCGCCGTCGGAGAACGAGGCCTTCGCCCCGTCGATCCGTTTCCGCTCTTCGGCTGAGAGCGTCGGGAACAGGCCGGTCCGATCGAGCGCCTCCAGATAGGCGAGTTCGACCTCGCACCGGGCCTCCATCAGCGCGAACTCGGAGAAGTACGCCGGCAGCTCCGCGAGGCGCTCCCGGTAGCGCCCGTCGAGGGGGGAGATTTCACGCTCGGTCATCGCTCGCCTCCTACGCGCTCCAGTTGGACAGGGAATCGGCTTCGCCCCGGCCGAACTGGATGATGTCGTGGACCTTCCCCTCTCGGATCGAGAGCGCGGAAGCAAGCTCCAGATCGGCCTTTTCGTGCAGCTCGGCGATCGTCGCACAACCGCACGACGCCATCGCCGCGCGGACCTTGCCGGTCAGCTCCGGGAGGTTGTCCCCCAGCTTTCCGGCGTACTCGACGAACCCCTCCACCCCCTCGAGGAAGCCCGCCTGGTCGTAGCGCGCCGGGCTCCAGGCGCGCGCACGCGCCGATCCCTCCCCCCAATAGGGTTTCATCACCCGCCCGCCGATCCGGATCTTCTCGGTCGGGGATTCGTCCATCCGGGCGAAGTAGCGCCCCATCATCACCGCGTCGGCGCCGAGGGCGAGGGCGATCACGACGTCCTTCGAATCGACGATTCCCCCGTCGGCGATGATCGGGATGTACATCCCGGTCCTCTCCCGATGCCGATCGCGCGCCCCGGCGACCTTCATCACCGCCGTGGCCAGCCCGCGGCCGGTCCCCTTCTGCTCCTGCGTGATGCAGATCGAGCCGCCGCCCATCCCGACCTTCACCGCGCCGGCGCCGGCTTCGACGAGGAAGTCGAACCCCTCCCCGGTGACCACGTTCCCGCCGATCACCGGGAGCGACGGGTACTCGCTCCGCACCGACTCGATGGCCGCCTGCTGGTAGCGCGAATGGCCGTCGGACGAGTCGATCCCGACGACGTCGACCCCGGCCTCGACCAGCGCCGGGACGCGCTCCGCGTAGTCACGGGTGTTGATCGCAGCGACCGCGACGAGCCGCTTCCGCCCGTCGACGACCTGATCGGGATTGTCGAGATGATCCTCGATGTCCTTGCGGAAGACGAGCGAAAGGAGCCTGTCGTCCTCGTCGACGACCGGGAGGACCGAGCGGTGGCCCTCGATCAGGATCGCGTTCGCCTCCTCGAGGTCGGTCGGACCGACACCGACGTCGAGCTGTTCCCGTGGGATCATCCGCTCGCTCGCCGGAAGGTCGCCGTGCGCGCGGACGTCGTAGTCGCGCCGGGTGATCAGCCCGAGAAGCCGACCGTCCTCCGACACGACGGGGAACGTCGAGAAGCCGGCCTCCTTGCGGAGCGCGTCGACCTCCCGGAGGAGAACGTCCGGACGGATCGTCCTCGGCTCGACGAACCCGGCCTTGTGCGACTTGATCTGGCGTATGACCTCCGCCTGATCGTCGATCGGCTGAGAGGAGTAGATGAACGCGACGCCGCCGAGTTTGGCCAGCTCGATCCCCATCCGCACGCCGGAGACCGACTGCATCGCCGCAGCGACGAGCGGGACCTTCAGCATGACGGCCTCGTCGCGGTCCGGGCGCCGCACGAGCGAGGTTCTCAGCGACACGCGGTCGATCGTTGTCTCCTCCGTCGTCAAGCCAGGAAGGAGCCGGAACTCGGTCAGCGTCCGCGACGGTTCGAACTGCACGTTGCGCGCCATTCGGCCTCCTCGCGATCTCCCAATACCCGTTTGTAACCGCGTTTCCCTGCCGAATCAAGGAGGAACACGACCGTTCCGGCAAGGGGTGGAGCGCCCCGCACAGACGCGGCGGCCCGGGAGGACGTGATGCCCGATCCCGGACCGTCGCAACGTCTTGGTGGTACGACCTTGTCGTACGGGGTCCAGGCTGCCCGTGCCAGATGAAGAGGTCGTATGCAGCGGGTGTTCGTCGCGTGTGGACTCCGTCATGCCGCCGATCGGACCGATGGAAGCCGAACGCGGGATCGCGGGACAGCAGGCTGCTTCGCGGGTTCCCTCTTGATGAGCACCGGTCGAACCCCTAGAATCCTGGAGAACTATCCGACGTCTTGGTGCTGCGCCTGAGGGGCGGCTTGGCTCGCCTCGGGAAGAGGGTCATGCTCGACGGAACAGCAGCGAACGACCAAGTCGGTGCAGTGCTCGTTGTCGGAGCCGGCATCGGCGGTATGCAAGCAGCCTTGGATCTTGCCAACGCTGGATTCAAGGCGTTTCTCTTGGAGCGGCAGCCCGCCATCGGGGGCGCCATGGCCCAGCTCGATAAGACCTTCCCTACCAACGATTGCGCGATGTGCACGCTGGCCCCGCGGCTCGTCGAAGTCGGGCGACATGAAGACATCGAGCTGATCACGCTCGGCGAGCTGGAATCGATCGAGGGTGGGCCGGGGAGCTTCACCGCCAGGATTCGAAAGCACCCACGGTACGTCGACCTCGAGAAGTGCACCGGCTGCGGCGATTGCGAGGAAGCCTGCCCCGTGAGCGTCATCAACGAGTTCGATTCGGGCCTCGCTGAGCGCAAAGCGATCTACAGACCCTACGCGCAGGCCTTCCCGAATGCCTTTGCCATCGACAAGCGGCTCTTCCCGCCCTGCCGAGACGCTTGCCCCGCAGGGGTCAACGTACAGGGGTTCATCGCACTGCTCGCGCAGCGAAGATTCGATGAGGCTCTCGCGCTGTACCGACAGCGCAATCCGTTCCCCGCGACGTGCGGTCGGATCTGCGACCACCCGTGTCAGGTGGCCTGCAACCGAGGGCAGCTGGACGAAGCGATCGCCATCCGCAACCTCCACCGCTTCCTGGCCGACCGCGAGATCGAAGCCGTGCGCCAGGGTCGCCCTCAGACTCCTCCCGCCGAGTCCATCGTGGGAGGAGCCGAGATCCCACAGCGGGGTGCCGGTCGGAGTGTTGCCATCGTCGGAGGCGGGCCCGCGGGACTGACCTGCGCGTGGGATCTCGCCAACATGGGCTACGCACCGGTGGTATTCGAGGCGATCGATGTGGCCGGGGGGATGCTCCGCGTAGGGGTTCCCCGCTACCGATTGCCGGTCGATGTCCTGGACTACGAGATCGAAGCGATCAGCAGGGCCGGGGTGGAGATCCGGCTCGGGACGCCGGTCGGACCGGACCTGACCCTGAACGACCTGTTCGATCAGGGTTTCGAGGCGATCTTCGTCGCCATCGGAACCCATAAGAGCCGCGAACTGGGGATCGAGGGCGAGGACATGGACGGAGTGATGCACGGGACCGCGTTCCTGCATCGCGTCAAAATGATGCAGCCGACCGACATCACCGACAAGGCCGTCGTCGTGGTCGGCGGGGGGAACGCCGCCATCGACTCGGCTCGCACGTCCCTTCGCCTCGGCGCGAGGCGGGTCACGATTCTCTACCGTCGATCGCGCGAGGAGATGCCCGCTCGAGCGGATGAGATCCGCGCCTGCGAGGAAGAGGGGATCGAATTTCGCTTCCTCGCGGCGCCCACGCGAATCCTCGGCGTCGGGGGACGCGTCGGGGCGCTGGAGTGTGTCCGGATGGAGCTGGGCAGACCGGATGCGTCAGGGCGACGACGCCCATGCCCGGTGGAGGATTCGAAGTTCTTCCTGGAGGCCGAGATCGTCATCCCCGCCATCGGGCAGGACGTGGACAACGGCGTCCTCGATGGGCTCAAGGCCGTTCAGGTGATGGAGACGGTGCTCATCCCGGTCGCGGGGACGGACCTCAAGGGCGTCCGGGGTTTCACCGACCTGCTGAGCGCTGTCAGCGCCGGGGAGCCGGTCGACGTCGGTGAGAAGGTCATCGTCATCGGAGGCGGTGACGTGGCAATCGACGTCGCCCGGACGGTCATCCGCCTCGGCGCCAAGGACGTGCACCTCGCCTGCCTGGAGTCGGCGGTGGAGATGCCGGCGAATCCTGGCGAGATCCGAGCGGCCGAGGAGGAAGGGCTGTCGATCCACCACCGCCTTTCCCCGAAGCGAATCGTCGGCGAGAACGGACGCGCGACGGGCGTCGAGTTCCGGGAATGCTTATCCGTCTTCGACGATGCGGGAAGGTTCAGCCCGGTGGTCAGACCCGGCTCGGAGCGGATCATGGCCGCGGACTCCGTCGTGGTCGCGATCGGGCAGGCGGTCGATTGGGACCTCCTGTCGGCGGCCGACGGATTGCTCGAGACCCGGGCCGGGCTCCTCCGGGTCGATCCCGACACGCTCGCGACGAACATCAAGCGGATCTTCGCCGGCGGGGACGTCGTTTCGGGACCGGACGTCGCTGTCAAGGCGATCGTCGCCGGTCATCGTGCGGCGACGTCGATCGATCGCTTCCTGAACGGCGAGGATCTGCGAGGCGATGAGGCCGCGGCGATAACTCGGTGCCCGGAGGATCTGGCCCCGATTCCCGCGGGACGACACGAGAGAGCGCGGAGGATCGCTGCCGCCGTCCTCTCCGTGGAGGATCGGATCAAGGACTTCTCCGAGGTCGAGCTCTGCTACACGGAGGAGCAAGCCGTCGCGGAGGCCCTTCGGTGTCTCCACTGCACGCGGTGTTCGGAATGCCGCGAATGCGAGAAGGCCTGCGGTGCCGACGCGATCGAGCACGACCAAGCCGAGGAGATCGTCGAGCTCAACGTGGGGGCCGTCGTCGTTGCTCCTGGGTTCAAACCGTACGATCCCGACGAACGCCCAGAGCTTGGATCGGCCCGTTTCGAAGACGTCATCACCGGCATCCAGTTCGAGAGGATCCTCTCGTCGACCGGCCCGACCGGCGGGCACGTCTTGAGGCCATCCGACGGGAAGCCCCCTGAGCGGATCGCGTTCATCCAGTGCGTCGGCTCGCGCGACGACGAGCACGACTACTGCTCGTCGGTCTGCTGCATGTACGCGACCAAGGAGGCGATCATCGCCAAGGAGCACGCCGACGACGATCTCGAATGCACGGTCTTCTACATGGACATGCGCGCGTTCGGCAAGGGGTTCGACGCCTACTACGAGCGGGCGCTCGAGCTCGGGGTCGAGTACGTGCGCTGCCGCCCGAGCGCGGTCGAGCCCGCCGATGCGGACGGGCGGTACCGGATCCAGTACGAAGGGGAGGACGGCGTATTCGCGGCCGAGGACTTCGATCTCGTCGTCCTTTCGACCGGGCTGGAGGCCCCGGAGGACGCGGAGGCCCTCGCCGAGCGGCTCGGGATCCAACTCGGTCCCCATCGGTTCGCGTCGACCTCGTCGCTCGCACCGGTGGCGAGTTCCCGGGACGGTGTCTTCGTCTGCGGGCCGTTCGCCGAACCGAAGGACATTCCCGAGACCGTCGTCGAGGCGAGCGCGGCCGCAGCCAGCGCGATGGGCCTTCTCGCCGGTGCCCGCGGTGTGCTCATCACCGAGCGGAAATACCCCGAGGAACGGGACGTTCGCGATGAGGAGCCACGGGTCGGCGTCTTCGTCTGCCACTGCGGGAGGAACATCGGTGGTGTCGTCGACGTGCCTTCGGTAGTGGAGTACGCTCGGGACCTCCCGGCCGTCGCGTACGCCGAGGAGAACCTCTATACCTGCTCGAGCGACACCCAGGCCAAGATCCGCGAGAAGATCGCCGAGCACTCCCTCAACCGGGTCGTGGTCGCGTCCTGCACGCCGCGCACCCACGAACCGCTGTTCCGCGACACGCTGCGCGAGGCGGGGCTGAACCCGTACCTGTTCGAGATGGCGAACATCCGCGACCAATGCTCTTGGGTCCACATGCACGAGCCGGAGGCGGCGACCGAGAAGGCCCGCGATCTCGTGCGGATGGCCGTCGCCAAGGCGAGCCTCCTCGAGCCGCTCGAGCGTCGCTTCATCTCCGTCAACCCGGATGCGCTGGTGATCGGCGGCGGCGTGAGCGGAATGTCCGCCGCGCTGAACCTCGCCGACCAGGGCTTCCGAGTCCACCTCGTCGAGAAGGAAGCGGATTTGGGGGGCAACTTCCGCCACGTCACGACGCTGCACGACAACGACTCGCCGCAGACCTGGCTCGGCGACCTGATCGATCGAACGTCGGCGCACCCGAACGTGACCGTCCACACCTCGAGCCGCCTCGTCGCGGTCGAGGGATCGGTCGGCCACTTCACATCGACGATCGACAGGAACGGCGACGTGACGGCGGTCGAGCACGGCGTGGCGATCGTCGCGATCGGCGCCCGGGAATTCGAGCCGAACGAGTACCTGTACGGCTCGGATCGTCGAGTGATCACGCAGCGCGAGTTCGAGGCCAAGCTCGAAAGCGGCGAGGACGTCGGGAAGCGAATCGTGATGATCCAGTGCGTCGGGAGCCGCGAGGAAGAACGGCCCTACTGCAGCCGCGTCTGCTGTTCGCAGGCGATGAAGAACGCGCTTCGATTCGTCGAGCAGAATCCGTCCGGCCGAGTGACGGTCCTCTATCGAGACATCCGGACGTACGGCCTCTATGAAGAGATGTACACAAGGGCGCGCGAGGTCGGCGTGCAGTTCATCCGATACACGCCGGAGGCGAAGCCCGAGACGGAAGCGACGGAAGCCGGCATCCGCGTCCGCGTCCACGACCCGGTCCTCGGTCAGCGCGTGCTTCTCGAGGCGGACACTGTGGTCCTCGCGCCGGCGATCGTCCCCCCGGAGGACGCCGAGGAGATCGCGCAGAGGTTCAAAGTCCCGCTGACCGGGGACGGTTTCTTCCTCGAGGCCCACATGAAGCTCCGGCCGATCGATTTCGCCACCGACGGCGTCTTTCTCTGCGGACTGGCGCACGCCCCGAAGGGCGTCAAGGAGAGCATCGCGCAGGCCATGGGCGCCGCGGCGCGCGCGGCGACGCTCCTGTCGAAGGACGTACTCGAGCTGGAGGCGACCGTCAGCGAGGTGATCGATGCGAACTGCGACGGGTGCGCCTACTGCATCGAGCCGTGCCCGTACAATGCGCTGACGTTGATCGAATACGTGCGCGGCGATCAGATCAAGAAGACCGTGCAGAACAACCCGGCCCTGTGCAAGGGCTGCGGCGTCTGCATGGCGACGTGTCCCAAGGAGGGGATCTTCGTACGCAACTTCCGCCCCGGACAGTTGGGGGCGATGGTCGATGCCGCATTGGAGGTCGGCTGAGCGATGGACGAGACCGATGCCTTCGAGCCGAAGATCATCGCGTTTTGCTGCAACTGGTGCTCGTACGCGGGGGCCGACCTCGCGGGAACCTCGCGCCTTCAGTATCCGGCCAACGTCCGCATCATCCGCGTGATGTGCAGCGGGATGGTGCATCCGAACCTGGTGATCGAAGCGCTTACCAAGGGCGCGGACGGGGTGATGATCTGCGGCTGCCATCCCGGCGACTGCCACTATCTGGAAGGAAACCTCCGAGCCCAGAGCCGCGCCGAGGCGCTCGCTCTGTTGCTCGAGGACTTCGGGCTCGAGCCGGAGCGGTTTCGATTGGAGTGGATCTCGGCGTCGGAAGGACCCCGCTTTGCGCAGGTCATGCGTGAGATGGTGGAGACGATCAAGGAACTGGGGCCGAGCCCCTACGCGATGTGAGGAGGAGCCAGCGATGGCGATCGACGAGGTCATCTGGGTCGACGGCGACAAGTACATGTGGGACGGCGGGACCTGCGCGACGCGTGAGGAGGCCGAAACCCGCGCCGCATCGTACGCGGAAGACGGCTTCCAGACGCAGGTCGTCGAGGCGGAGGGAACGTTTTCGGTGTACACCCGCCGCGTGGTCACGGAGATCGTCATCGAGGGCGACGCCCCGCTCTAAGATCGGAGGTATCGAATGACAGTGAAAGTCGCGGAGGAATGGCTGAATATCTGTGGCGGATGCGAAGTCTCGATCCTGGATATCGGCGAGCCGCTTCTCGATATCC
>Ga0315555_1002344_pt1 | contig 13342 bp, 11 predicted proteins | sample SalMarSW160380MG_FD_202113 | JGI IMG/M metagenome (GOLD analysis project Ga0315555, IMG submission 202113) | Salt marsh sediment microbial communities from the Plum Island Ecosystem LTER, Massachusetts, United States - Salt Marsh Sediment SW1603-80 ...
TGGTAATGAAGATGACCAGCTTGTCAAGTTTCCGCATCAGGCTCATATCAATTGGATAAAGACTCACAATCTCTCAGTTATTAAAAAAGATGTTTTCGATAATTTATCAACTGTAAATAATGACAGTTGTGGAATGTGTCATCATTTAATCTTACCGGGTGAAAAGCTAAGCACCTGTTCGGAATGTCATTCGAACATGTATAGGCAGGTAGATTTTTTCAGGCATGATTGGCACAAAACAAGTACAAGAGCAAACCTTAAATGCGATGATTGCCATAAAGCCGGAGTTTATCGGAGTGCTCAGTCTGCAAAGAATTGCTCTGATTGTCATAAGACTTATAAATTTACTGCAAATGAAAACGGTTTTGTTAAAGATTACTATATACTTTCCTATACAGATGCTTTACACAGGTTATGTGTATCCTGTCATACAATCGAATCAAAGAATCTTAAAGATAAACCCAACCTTGCACAATGTTCGACATGTCATAAAACAGTGTTGCCGGAAAATTTAACCGCAGGTCTTAACTGGAAAATTAACCTGCCGCATTTTAATAATGTAATACTGCCGGATGTTAAACCGGAGAGGGCTGCAAAATAGCTAAAGTTTAATATAATATTCTTTAATAGTTGTATTAAAATAAAAGTGTTTTAATTTTACCTTGGGTTAATTGTATTTGCTTTTCTATTTTAGTACGAATGCAAGAAAATAAAAATCATTGGTACGACGGATTATTTTATGATAAAATAATCGCTCCCAACCAGGATAGGGCTTTTCATATTATAAAGTCTTTTATAAAAGAGAATTCATCGATCCTTGATGTAGGTTGCGGTACCGGGCGTTTAGCATTTCAACTCGAAGACAAATGCGAGAAAATCGACGGTATTGATCTATCAAAAAGAAATATTGATTTAGCTAATAAAAATCTTACAAAAAATCCTTCTCCTAAAATATTTTTTTATCATGCTGATGTTCAGAATTTTTTTCAAACCAAAATAAATATTTATGATTATTCTGTTATATCTTATGTTATTCATGAAATAGATGAAAATAAAAGAGAAAATATTTTAAAGCTGCTTTCGGAAAAATCCCGTCAAGTTATTATTGTGGATTATCTTTATCCTCGTCCAAAATGTTTTTGGTCGGCCCTAAATGAAGCAGTTGAGTTTGCCGCCGGTCGAGATCATTACAAAAATTTTAGATCATTTATGGCAAATAATGGAATTATAGGACTCGTAAAAAAAACAAGATTGAAAATTGTAAAAGAAATTAAAAATAATCCATTGACAACTCATATTGTTATTCTAAGTAAATAACTCTGCTTAGCAGATACGGAGCTAAATTATTATGAACTCAAAAGCTGTACAAGATTATTACCCTGATGATCTTAGTTATTGTTATGGCTGCGGGCGGTTAAATGAACATGGCCATCAAATAAAAAGTTATTGGGAGCGTGATGAAACAATTGCACACTTTACTCCAAAGCCATATCATATTGCAATTCCGGGATATGTTTACGGCGGTTTAATTGCATCTCTCATTGATTGCCACGGAACAGGAACAGGTGCATTAGCTTCATACAGGAAAGAAGGAAGGGAACCGGGGACAGAACCACCATTTCGTTTTGTTACTGCATCACTCCAGGTTGATTATCTTCGCCCAACACCGCTTGGTGTGGAACTTGAAATAAGGGGAAGAGTTGTCGAACTGAAGGGACGAAAAGTCATTTCGGAAATTACAGTTTCTGCTAATGGCGAAATAACGGCCAAGGGAAAAGTTGTAGTTGTCCAAATGCCGGAGAATTTTATTAAAGAAAAGTCAAGGTGATGAAATTTAAACTGGAAAGTGATTTGAAAATTATATTTCAGCGAGAGACTTTCTTATTTTTTCATAGACATTGTCAATAACTTTTCAGCTTCAATTCCTTTGTAATAATTTTCATGGCAATTTGAACATTGATCGAGGTTGGGCTTATTTACCTGTGCTTTCTTTTCCTGATGACAACCAATGCATCGCTTATGCATCACTTCAAAATAACTACCAGCATATAAAAATTGTTTTGGCAAATTTGAAATATTGGTAACATTCATATCTTCTTTATGACATTCTATGCAGCCGACAGCGCTTTTTATATTTTTAGGTAAACCAGGTAAATGACAAATGACACATGTTTTATTTTCAGGATAAAGACCTGAAATTTGTCTCTTTGTAGCAACCCAAACTGTATGCATTTCATGGTTAAAAATGAGAGTTTTTTCAAACATTTTGTGATGACACCTGGAACACGGAGTAGATTTATCATTCGGCATAGACATGTGATGACATTCAATGCAAGATTTTTCTTTACCCAGAACTTCCTGATGTTTTAAATGAGGAAATTCAGTACTCATTCCCGGTTTGTTTGCATTGATAATTAGAATTGAGCGGGTAGTATTAAATCCTGATACCGGGACCACATTAATTTCTTTTTCGCTTTTATATTTAGGATACATAAGAACAAAGGCAAGGGGTATAACAAAAACTCCGATTATAGTTGCTCGCTGTAAACCGCTTTGAAGGGCAGTCTGCCAGACACGGGAGATGGAATCAAATGAAGCCTTAAAAATTCTCTTATTTATTTTATATACTTTCCATTGATCGTCAAATATTGAATAATTTTCTGCAACAAATAAAAACACAAGTGCTGCAGCAGAAATGACTCCGATACTTAATGCCCATTCTGTTAATGAAGGAAAATAAAGTGTACCCGCATCCCGGAAATAACCTATAATACCTACATCCAGGCGGTTTAAAGCAAGACCGAAAGATGCAGAAAATGCCGCAATACCCAATCCATATGGAGATCGCCGGCTTTTTTTAATAATTGCTAAAACAACCGGTAAAACAGCGGTAAGAAATAATTCAAGAAGATAAAGCCAGCTTTCCCATGTTCCGGCTGCCAAAGTGTTAAATAAGTTATGCCTGAAGAGATCATAAATTTTTAATAATAAATAAATTGCCAATAGTGAAGCTCCTATAATGCTTAATGAGCTCAGCATAGGCATATCTTTACCATATTCTTTAATTGTAGTATTCCCATTATTTTTACTTAATGAACAAATAAACGGGGCCCTGCCATTAACTAGATTTCCAAATATGGATACCGGATTATATAATTTTGCATATAAAATCTTAACCAGGATTAAAAACATTATACCGCAGCCAGCAGCAGAAATAAAAAAGTAAATTGGTAAAAACGATGAATACCACAACTTGTATAAACGGTATGGTGTAATTAAAAATAATGAACCAAGCGAAGAGTGATGAAGGGTAGAAAGAGATATTCCAATTATAACTATACCGATAGCGATTTTGTGAAAAAAACCGACTGTTTTTTTAAGGTTATACTTTTCAAGAATATTTGGCACCAGTTCGATTAATGTTACTGAAAAATAAAGCATTACACACCAAAATACTTCGAACAGGAAAGAATGTTCGTTCCACATAAGTAGCGGGTGCCAAAAACGGTAAGGCAGCCCGATATCAAACAGTAAAGCGAAACATGAGGAACCATATCCTAAAAAAGCCACTAGTATAGCCGGCTTAACAAGCGGTTTAAATTTTTCTATCTTTAATACATAAACTAAAAATCCGATTGTAAAACCACAGGTTGACAATGCCACTCCGGCAATCATATTTAAAACTTTCCACAATCCCCATGGCACGGCATCGGATAAATTGGTTGTTGCACCCAGACCAAACCACAACCGGAAAATTGCCGCAACTATTCCAAAGAATACAAAAAACCACAAAATATCTTTTAAAGTTCTCGCTTTATTAAACATTATTCTTTTCTTTTTTTATTTTATTTTTTGATTTGTTGCTTTCGGCAGCTAATTCATTCTTTCTCTTAATTATCCAATTTAATCCGATGAGAAATCCGCCAACTGTTAAACCAATGACAGGAGTTTTTTCAATCAGAGGTTCGGTATGTTGAGGGACAGGAATTACCTGCTTATTGGGCCATCCCATTTTTGTAAGATCAATATCAGAGATATATAAAACGGAAGTTCCCCCATATTCTTTTTGTCCCCAAATATGATTTAAGTATCTATTTCGATTAGAATTTATTATTGACCAAGCATGTCTTATTAACTTATTTCTCTCTCCAAAAATAATAGCGTTTTGAGGACATGCTTGCACACAGGCAGGTATGTTATTCTCTTTAATTCTATCGTAGCACATATTGCATTTTTTCATAAAAGGTTTTTTATCATTCCACTCATAACGTGGAATATGAAATGTACATGCAAGCATACAATAACGGCATCCGATACACTTATCGGGATCGTAGATTACCGGTCCCGCTTTAGATTTGGTTATCCCTCCAACAATACAGGCCGAGACACAAGCCGGATCTAAACAATGCATACAACTATACCTTGCGAAACGGTTTGTCTCAATTTTTTTTATGCTAAGAAGCCTGTCTGCAGATAAACCATCTCTTGATGTTTCTCGATCAAAATATGATTTTTCAAAGCTGAGATCATTTTTTTTAATACAAGCTTCAACACATTTTTCGCATCCTATACATTTTGTAACATCTACTAAAATAGCATCCATTATACTTTCGCCTCCTTCCCAAACAAAGCCTCAGCAATTTTATCGCCTGCTCCCGGTTTTAACTGCCAGTGAACAGGAGACAATCTATCAAAGAAATAAAGGACTATATGCGACAGCTTTGTAAACGGAATAACAATAAACAGAGCTTCCGCACTAAGAATATGAATTAGCATTGCTGTATTCCAGGGAAAAGGATTAAAGGCAGGATGACCAGCGAAAAATCCGAAGAGAAAAGGGAGCAGAACCATTATCAATAAAATATAATCTGATTTTTTACTCATTTCTCTCTGGCGTCTTACAAATATTCTGCAAGCAATAAGAATTATTATGCATCCGATTGTAAGCAAGGTAAGTATATCAGCTAAAACTCTACCGATTGACGGGATGTCTACTCCTAAATAGCTTTCCCATAAAACAATATGATCAATAAAAAAAACCGAAACTAAGATTGCTGCGACATGGAAAATAAAAGATACGATAGAAAATAAAACCGTTCCTTTTATAAAATGTTTAACGGGGAGAACCCAAGAAACCATGTCGGAAAAAATTCTTTTCCATGAAACATTTTTAAGCCGTTTTCCCTTCAAAATGAAAATTGAATAGAATTGAATTATGAAATGTCTTGTTAATCCCAAAATCATTATTAAAAAAGTGAATGCAAATAAGGGGCCTTTAGCAAATTCGATCCATTGTTCCATGTTTATGTCTTATCTTTTATTTATACGAAATGAGTTAAAAAAATAATTTATAAAAATTTTTCAGTATAATTATACCAGATGTAGGAGCCTGGATACTCGGTTCTGGATAATAGATACTCGATATCCTGGTGTTTATCGAGTATCGAGCATCGAGTATCAAGGGTTTACACTTCACGGCATCTCCATTTCCGCTTTCTCCTGTTTCCGTTCTTCGGGAGTCTTTCCCCCGGGAATTTCAATTGCTTCTAAAATCAAATCATGCAATCCGACCACTTTACATGGCAGATTGTAATATTCCACTAATTCTCTTAACTGCTTTTTGCAATTAGCACAAGGCGAAACGACAATTTCCGCACCTGTTTTTTCTATTTGTTTAGCCTTAACATAACCACCGACTTCCATCCTGAATTTGTGAATTTCATCTATTGAGACAAGTCCACCCCCGCCGCCGCAGCAATAATTATTCTCCCCGTGAGGTTCCATTTCAATAAAATTTTTTGCAAATGATTTCAAAATTTCGCGTGGTTGATTAACTATCCAGCCTGAACGTGCTATGTTGCACGGATCGTGATACGTAATTTTCTGTGTAATTACATCGGGATTTAATTTTATTTTTCCTTTTTTAAGGCAGTCCAGGGTATATTCCATAAAATTCATAACAGGATATGTCTTTTTACCACCAAATACGGGCACAAAATCATGAGCAGATCTCGATGCATGTCCGCACTCCCCGATTAGAATTTTTTTGCTATTCAACCGTTTTACTTCATCCACTAATTGCTTAATTATATTCTCCAGGTGCCAATCGCTGTAAAAAAGTCCATAGTTTATACCATCATAATTGCAGGTTCCAATTGTCCATTTATCCCAATCCCCTGCAGCATATAGAACTGCAGCATTACCCATAAGAGTATCCGGTTCCAATAAATAATCGCTTACTGCACAGAAAAAAACATATTCTCTATCCAGTTTGTCGTAGGGGAATTCAACTTTTACTCCGAGCATTTCTTCCATTTCTTCTGAAAGGAATTCCAATGTATTAAGCAACGCGTTTTTAGGTACTTTGGATGTATTGTGCGTTTTGCCTTCCAATTGTTCTCTTACACTTACCTGTAATGCTTTGGGTACAATTCCAACTAAACTAAGGATATAACGCCCAAGACGGGTGATAAGTCCATGATCGACTCCCAAGGGGCATTCATTTGTGCAGCGCCTGCAAGCTGTACATCGGTAAAATAAATCACTCATCTCATTAATAATTTCTTCTGTTAGTTCAAATGATTTTATTGAGAACCGTGATTTTAGCCAGCCATTAAATGTGAAGTAACGTCTATAAATATTCAGTAGAAGATTTGATCTGTAACATGGTATATCCCTGTAATCTTGAGTTGCAACATAAACAGGACAAGCAACAGCACATCGATTACATTTTGTATTGGTCATACAATAAGAATCTAACAATGATTTGTAATCTGTAAAATTTAAGACTGCAGCAAAGGCTTCTAAAAATTTGGTAACCTCATTTTCAATTCCCGGATTTTCAACATAATACGGATAATTGTTTTTCTTTAAAGTTGTTTCTCTCTCAATTTGATTTGATAAAAGCTCTGCCATATTAACTCGCTATGATAATTTATTTTGTTAGAAAATCGCAAGTTGCATACCAAGTAAAAATTCCTCCTATGATATTTATAAGTGTAAATAAAATCTTGACGAAAACGTTTGGTAGAGAAAGTTAGTTTATTAGAAAAATTTAAGAATAATTGGTGCTTGCAGTTCTAATAAAAAACAGAATAAAAAAATAATTAACCCTAATTTATTTTAGATAAAAATCAATGAAGTATCTTTTAAAGTGTTTTAAGTGTTGCAACGTTATGTTGCATTAAAACATTATTGCAACGTTTTTTGTTAACAAAGATTAATGATTATTGAAAGGAAACTGGTTTGGATAAGCTAAACAATGCATTTCAATTATTAACAGCTGATTTCTGTCATTGGCATATATGTTGTTTAAAATGAAATAAAAAGAAAATATTATGATTTATGGTATTCCTCTATTTAGAAGTAGAGTTGCTCCGCGTTGTACAATTGCAGATTCAATTCTATTAATAAAAGTTGTAATGAGTCGGATTGTATATAAGAAAGTTATAAAAATTGATGAAATGCCATGGAATGACTTGTTAAAGATTTTTAACGATAACAAAGTTGATACTCTTGTTTGCGGAGGAATCAATCTTGAAAATAGAAAATTATCAATGGAGAGCGGGATATCGATTATTGATAATGTTGCATGTTCTGACATTGAAGTGACAGAAGCTATTAAGACCGGAACATTGAAGAACGGGTTTGGATTCTCAATGCATTCTAATTCCAGCTTAAAATTATCTATCGATAATTATGCTGAAGAAAATATCGGGTTGCAGGATATAGATTGTCTTATATGCAAAGAACATCAATGTATTGAAGGTAAAACATGTAATCTGTCTTCACAATCGAATTCCGAACCGGAAAATAAAGAAACCGCGGAAATGTTAAATTCTGCTCTGGATATTTCACTTGAAGATGAGAGGATCCTTTGCCGGCTTTCCGAGCTGGTGTATTTTGCAATAGAGATGAACTATAAAAAAATAGGAATTGCTTATTGTATCGATTTGTCCGAACCTGCCAGCATAGTAACTCAAGCGATGCGGCGTTTCTTCGATGTATTTCCTGTTTGCTGCAAAATTGGCGGAAAGAAATTGTCAGATGCGACATTAACAAATAATATTAAAGTTGCATGCAATCCCACAGGGCAGGCAGATATTCTTAATAAAGCAGGAGTTGATTTTAATATTCTTATTGGGCTATGTATCGGTACAGATTGTATCTTTACAGAATCAAGTAATGCACCTGTTTCAACTTTATTTGTAAAAGATAAATCTCTTGCAAATAATCCGATTGGTGCTGTTTATTCTGACTATTATTTAAAAGAAGTTACAAATACATCAGCTATCTAAATAAAAAAAAGGGATGAAATTTATAACCCGGAGGAAATATGGCTGTCCCAACATTTAACGCAGTAGGTTTTTGCGCTCATTATTCGAAGCAGGGGGATTGGGCATTTGATGTTGCCTTAGAGCTTTCAAAAGCTAATAATAAAAGATTGAATGTCTTTCATTTTTTAAATGATCCGTTTGATCATAATGAAATTCAAATCCAAAACTTATCACATTCTGAAATTGAACAACTTGCTATTAAGAAAGAGAAGGAACTAAGATTATATTATGACAACCGTGCAGGAGAATACCTTAACGTTGGTTTCCGGGTTTGTTACGATAATAGCTGGACCGAACTTCATCGCTGCCTATTAGTTAGAGAATTTCAACTTCTTGTTTTGGCTTATACAAAAAAGGATGCTTTCTTCGCAGGAAAAACTATAAAAGAATTTGCCGATAGTTTTATTTCTCCTGTTATTCTTGTTGGTCCCAATAGACCGGAACAGTTATCTTTTAATAGCAGGGCTGTTTTACTTGCTCCAAGTTTAGGTCTTGATAAAGAGAAATGGAAAGAATCTGAAATTGTTTATATATGATCTAATGAAGAGTATGTTTTGTTTATTCTTTTTTAAAGTGGAAGTGAAACGCATAGATAATGAGCAATAAATTTGATAATTTTAATACACCGCTTTTTATCTTCTTTAAGAAAATTGTTGTGTTAAATAATGGATGAAGAATTAAGTCAATTTATATTTAACAGCATAAGTGACGGAATATTTACCACTGATAAAAATTGTAGAATTACTTCCTTCAACAAAGCCGCAGAAAAAATTACCGGGTTTAGCGCCTCTGAGGCAATAAACAAAAATTGTTTCGATGTATTCCGGACAGATATTTGTAATAAACGATGCGCCCTGAAGGATACTCTCAAAACTGAAGAACCAATCGAAAATATCCGTGTAACTATTATTTCCCGCAACGGTTGTGAGATTCCTATTAATGTTACAACTACATTATTAAAAGATAAAAATAATACGATTATTGGAGCAGTTGAATTATTTAAAGATATTTCAGAATTAGAACATCTTAGAGAATGTATTAAAAATAATAGGACACTTGATGAAATTGTTAGCATGAATACGCAAATGCAGCAAATCATTAGCTTACTGCCCAATATTGCAGAGTCGGATTGTAATGTATTAATTCAGGGCCCAAGCGGATCGGGAAAAGAATTATTTGCACAGGTAATCCATAATCTTAGCCCTCGAAAATATGGACCTTATATTAAAATAAATTGTGCAGCTTTACCTGCTCAATTACTGGAATCCGAACTTTTTGGATACGAAAAAGGTGCTTTTACTGACGCTAAGCATGATAAGCCAGGACAATTTTGTCTTGCAAATGGTGGAACTCTTCTGTTGGATGAAATAAGTGAAATGGATATTTCTTTACAGGTAAAACTTTTGCGAGTTCTTAATAACGGAGAATACAGACCCTTAGGTTCTTTAAAAACATTATATTCCGATGCAAGAATTATTGCAGCAACTAATGCAGATTTGAAGCAGAAAATTGAAGAAAATAAATTTCGCGAAGATCTTTATTATAGAATTAATGTTATGAATATAAAAATCCCGCCTCTTAAAAATAGACCGGAAGATATACCTCTTTTAGTAGATCACTTCTTGAGATTATTTAAGAAAAAAAACAGAAATGCCGTGGAAAGAATTTCTCCTGAGGCTTTAGGTATTTTAAGGAAATATAGTTTTCCCGGGAATGTTCGTGAACTGGAAAACGCTATACAACACACCTTTGTAATGTGTCGTAACGGTGTAATTTTACCGGAACATTTACCTGAATCAATTATTGATGAACATTTTATTTCAAAAGATGTATCAGATAATTTAAAGGGTGAAAGAGAATTAATTATTGAATCCTTAAAAAGAAACAAGGGCAACAAATCCAAAGCAGCTGTTGAACTAGGTATGCATCGTTCTACGTTATGGAGAAAAATTAAAGAACTGCGTGTTAACATTTAAATTGTTCACATTTTAAATCTGAGTGCCTCGGAAATAAAACCAGTAATTATTTTTGAAGAAATGGAATTTAGATGAGCGATAGTTTTATAAGAGTAAAGGGAAAATATTTTTACTTAAGTGATGAAAGAATAATGCTGTATGGTTACGGTATAGGCACATGGTTAAATCTTGAACATTTTATGATTGGTCTTCCGGGAACAGATTCACAAATGCGTACAGCAATTGTTAATGCATATGGAAAAGAGCAAGCTGATAAATTTTGGAGAAAATTTTATAAATCATTTATTAATGAAGCCGATTTTAAATTCTTAAAGAATCTCGGAATTAATACACTGAGAATACCTTTTAATTACAGACTTTTTGAAAATGATCAAAACCCTTATTTATACATAGAAGAAGGATTTAAAGAAATTGATCGCATATTGGAATTATGTGAAAAATATAAACTTTACTGTGTGCTGGATCTTCATGCAGCAGCAGGCGGACAAAATCCGGATTGGCATTCGGATAATGCAGTTGGAGAAAGCCTATTCTGGGAATATGCTGATTTTAGGAAACGAACTATATCGCTATGGAAATATATTGCCAAGCGATATGCTTCCAATAAATGGATAGCAGCGTATGATTTATTAAATGAGCCGGTATTATGGAGTCAAGATAAAAAGATTTTTAATCAATTTTTTATAGAACTTATAAGTGAGATTCGTAAAGTTGATAAAAATCATATCCTTTTAGTTGAAGGCAATATGTATGGTACCGATTTTAAAATATTTGAGCCGTTTGAAGATTCAAATGTTGCGTTAAGTTTTCACTATTATCCGTTTTTACGTCAGCACTTGTCAAAAAAGAAAAAACAGAAAGAAAGAATTTTACAAACACTTTATGATGATGTTCCTTTAAAGTATATGTTCGAAAATTTGAAACGTCCTGTATGGTGTGGAGAAACAGGCGCCTTATTTAATCATGGAGATAAAAATCAACAAGAAAGTATGCTTGATGATATACTTAAAATTTATAAAGACTTAAAAATTTCCTGGTCTATTTGGACATACAAAGATGCCAGCAGTATGGGAACCGTTCATCCAAAAGAAAATTCCGGATGGATGAGTTTTTCAAAATCAGCAAAACAAAAATGGAATTTCTGGGAAGAGTTTAATTCTCGTGATCAGATTGTTGAAGATCTAATAAACAAATATCAAATAAATGTTCCTAAATTTGAAAAATTGAAAATCGGATTTAGAATACTAGCGATCGATCAACTTATTTTAAAAGAAACATACACCAGCTTATTTAAAAATATTCCCTTTGAGTCTTTTATAAATTATGTTGATTCATTTAATTTTAATAATTGTGAAGTATGGGGCGAAATTGTTGATATTGTTAAGAATTATACTAAATCAAAAATATAATTAAATTATAGAAATCCGGAATAAAATTATGTCTCAATTTAAGTTTTCTGCAGGTCCCTGGAACGTAAATGAAGGTGCAGACGTATTCGGCCCAGCAGTCAGGGAATCGATTCCAATAGAGAAAAAAATTCTTATGTTTAAAGAAATTGGCATTGATGCTGTACAGTTTCACGATGATGATGCAGTACCTGGTCTTAATTCACTTTCTGATAAGCAGATTATATCCCAAGCACAAGATATGAAGGCTCTGCTGAATAAATATGGTATGGAAGCTGAATTTGTTGGCCCGCGTTTGTGGGAAGATATCCGCACAGTGGATGGAGCATTCACTTCCAATTGCAAATCTGATCGTGAATATGCCGTCTGGAGAGGTTGCCGTGCTATTGATATTGCTAGAAATTTGGGAACAGATAAGATCGTGCTTTGGCCGGCACGTGAGGGGACAGTATGTTATGAAAGTAAAGACACTGTTCAAGGAGTAAAATATCTTATTGAGGGTATCAATAAATTATTGGAATATGATCCCCATATAAAAATTTTAATTGAGACTAAACCGAATGAACCCATTGATCGTAGCTTCTGTCCTACTATAGGACATGCAATGGCAATTTCTTCCTGCACAATCGATCCTTCACGGGTTGGAGGACTTTTAGAAACTGCTCATGCTATTTTAGCGGGTCTTGATCCTGCAAGCGAGATGGCATTTGCTATGGTTTTTGGTAAATTATGGAGTGTCCACCTTAATGATCAAAATAGTTTGAAATATGATCAAGATAAAACTTTTGCTGTAGAAAATTTGCGTCAGGGCTTTAACCAGGTTAAAGTATTGGTGGAAAATGGTTACGGGAAAAATGGTGAATACATAGGTCTTGATGTTAAGGCAATGCGTACAACAAAATTAGAAGATAGTTATAAACATTTAGAAAACAGCATCAAAATAGTAAAATTACTCGAATCAAAGGTGAAAAAATTTGATTATGAACTTCAAAAAAGCTGCGTAGAAAAAAGAGATTATGAAGCATTGGAAATGTATGTTATTGAACTGCTTTTAAAAGGTTAATAGATTAAATAAATAATATTAAAGCATTAATATTTCAGTTGCTCTAAAATCGAATTGCTGATTGTTAAATAATTCATTTCGGATATACTAAATACCTGCTTTTGTTTAAGATTCCATTTTTTCGGATGTAGAACTGTTATAAGGAAAACATCGACCTTAACCTCTGATATTAAAAGATCATTTAAACGATTTTTGTATTCTGTTTTGATTAAGTCATCTGTTTGATCTAAAATTATAAATTTCAAGAACTTTTAATTTCACTGTTTAAGTAAAAAAATATTTAACTTAAGATTAATAGGAGATGGTTTACATTTTCATTCGCTCTTTTTTATCTTAAAATATTTTGCCGGATTAAATGATTATTTCTATTGCAATAATAAAGAGATACATGAACCAATATTAAATTCTGTGCATCTTATAAATAATAGTTCGTGAATTTATTTGTATTGTTGGAGCCTGAGCCTGGAAAGGTTAAAAAATATGATAAGAATTTTCATGTGGATAATGATGATATTTGGCGGTGCTGCCTTAGGATTATACCTTGATAATTTTTTGTTTAAA
>Ga0315555_1002349_pt1 | contig 13328 bp, 12 predicted proteins | sample SalMarSW160380MG_FD_202113 | JGI IMG/M metagenome (GOLD analysis project Ga0315555, IMG submission 202113) | Salt marsh sediment microbial communities from the Plum Island Ecosystem LTER, Massachusetts, United States - Salt Marsh Sediment SW1603-80 ...
TGGACACGCTGTTTCTTCCCGAAACCAAGGTTCTGACAACTGGAGATGAAGTCATTGCCACGCCGAGACCGTTATTCGGAGACATAGCCATAGTCACGCAAAGCGGAGCCTTCGGCGTTGCCGCCCTTGACTTTTTAGCAGGGCGCCAAATTGGAATCAGCAAATTCGTGAGCTTCGGCAACAAATGTGACGTGACCGAATCGGAAATGATGCATTACCTGCTCTACGACAAAGAAACCAAAGTCATACTTCTCTACGTGGAAGACATAAAATATGGAAGACAATTCCTAAAAATAGCCAAAAAAGTCACTGTGAAGAAGCCTATAGTAGCGCTTAAGGCGGGAAGAAGCGCCGCAGGAGCCAGAGCCGCCGCTTCACACACTGGCGCCATCGCAGGCTCAGACAAAATCTACGACGCGGCTTTCGAGCAGACAGGAGTAATCCGAGCAAGGGACATGGAAGAGTTCTTCGATGCAGGAAAGGCATTAGCTATGCAACCGCCAGCTTTAGGCAAGAACATAGGAATACTTACAGACGCTGGTGGTCCAGGCATAATGGCGGTGGACGAGTGCGTAAGTAGCGGTTTGTCTGTTGACCGTTTTTCAGAAGAAATCCTGCAGAAATTCCAAAAACTCAAGGACAAAGGCGTGCTTCCCAAGTTCGCGGCAACCTCCAACCCTGTTGACCTTACGGGTTCGGTGACGGATGACATGTTCGAGGTTGCGGCAGACCTAATGTTCCAAGACCCAGAAGTCCATGGCATAGTTCTGCTCGGGTTGCATCATTTGCCAGCCTTGCGGGAAAAGTACATCGACAGCGTAGCGCAGGTCTCAAGTAAGTATAGCAAGCCAATCGTCATGTGCGATATTGGCGAGACGGAAATGGCGTTGTACACCCGTTTCAGGTTTGATAAGCTGGGGATTCCCTCTTATCCTTCGCCAGAAGACGCCGCGAGAGCCATGAATGCTCTGGTTCGCTACGGTGCATACTTGAAAAAGAACAACTGCGCGGAAGAGTACATCGGCGAATTCTTGAAGAAAAAAAAGATGTAAGACAAGTCTAAAGGATTACCGTAACCGTAACTTCGCCGCCATCTTCGAGCTGAAGCGTCTCTCTTAGGTTCACAGGGGCGATAATTTCTAAAACGCCCTTTGGATAGCCTGCAACCTCAGGAACTACAATTGCGCACTCCAAAGTGCCTATTAATGCCTTGATGAATGTCCCGCTGCAATAGCCGTCAGCAGGACAAACCTTTATTGAGTGGGCTTTTTCAAGCAGTTTTTTACGCTTTACGCTTTCTTCAGAGAGCATCACGTTCAATGTTCCTAGGTATGGAGTGAAGCCGAGTTTCTGCTTTATCTGCCGTTTAACCCAAGGTAATTCAAGAAATTTTTTGCCTTCGCCTCGACTGGAAAATACTTTGCCGCTGAGTTCTATTCTTTTCAATGACAGAGCTCCTGAAGTTGGGTCTGCACGTTGCTAAGTGATTGCTTTGGCGTAGAGTTATTTTTGTTCTTTTAACCATTGCGCAACTTTTCTGAGAATCTGATCAGAGGATATGTCGATCACTGGCACAATCATTTTCTCTTTTGTTTCTATGGTTGGCGCGTACTTTGGCATAAATGAGTACCCAATAAAGGTCCAGTAGACCTTGCCAGTCTCTATCAGCGCCTTTGCAACTGCCGTCGTGGAAGCGGGAAGCGGGAAATACAGAAAGACCACGCCATCGACCCAGTACAGTCCAGCTAGCTTGCCGCCAGCTATCACCGACGTGAACCGGGCTATGTCTTCAGGCGTTGAGAAGTGTGTTCGTTCCATTACAATGATTTCTTTGAAGGGTGCATACTTAACGGTGACTTCGCTTTTGCTCATAAACCGTTCACCGACCTGCAAGTTATTGTGTCGGGTGTTCCCTTTTAATCTTGTTATGAGTCTAGAAAAAGTTATAGAGCAGGCAAACATTAAGCCTTCACCAAGAGGTTTAAGATTTGCCAGAAATTCGCGTAGCGCTTGTAGGCGTCGGCAACAGCGCATCCGCCCTAATTCAAGGAACCCAATACTATAAAGACGCAAAAGAGAACACCACGGTGCCGGGGCTCATGCACGTAAACTTCGGCGGGTACCACATAAGAGACATAAAGTTCGTTGCCGCCTTTGAAGTGAACAAAGACAAGATTGGGAAAGACCTATCTGAAGCCATATTTACCGAACCAAACTGTTGCGCAAAATTTGCAACTGTCCCAAACTTAAACGTTAAAGTTTTCTCGGGTCCGATCTTGGACGGTGTGGCGAAGCATATGGAAAAAGTCTTCAACATCTACGATGAAAAGGCACAGGGCAGCGTCGACGTCGTTAAGGTTTTAAAAGATGCAAAAGCGGATGTGCTTGTAAACTATTTGCCCGTTGGAAGCCGAGAAGCTACGCGTTTTTACGCTCAAGCCGCTATGGATGCTGGATGTGCCTTCGTAAACTGCATGCCAGAGTTCATAGCTTCGGAGCAGGAATGGAGCAAAAAGTTTGAAGCGGCTGGGCTGCCAGTGGCAGGGGACGACATAAAAAGCCAGGTGGGAGCAACAATCTTGCACAGGAATCTCGTGCGGCTTTGCCTTGATAGAGGCGCCATAGTCGATGAGACTTACCAGCTGAATCTGGGCGGAGACACAGACTTCTTAAACATGACGGTGGAGGAGAGGCTGAAGACAAAGCGAATCAGCAAGACTGAGGCTGTCACAAGCCTTGTTCCATACAAGTTACCCACTAGAATAGGACCATCGGATTACGTTCATTTCCTGAATAACAAGAAAATATGTTACATAACGCTTAAGGGCAGAAAATTCGGCGACCGTCCCATAACTTTAAACGTCAAACTTGAAGTTGAAGATTCGCCCAACAGCGCAGGCGTCGTCATCGACTTGATAAGAGCCGTAAAAATAGCGTTAGACCGAAAAATTAAAGGTGCGCTCATAAGCGTCTCCTCATACGCGTTTAAGCACCCGCCGATTCAGGTGCCTGACTCCACAGCCAAGCAGTGGGTAGAAGATTACATCGCAGGCACAAGAGAACGCTAAACTCTCTTTAAGCCTTAGTATCAGCGAAAGGGTTTCATGAAAACTTTTAAGGGCTGAAACTTAGATTACTCAGAACATTAGAGGTGCACGTACATGGTGAAAGTAGACAATTACGAAGTGCCTGAAGGCCTATACTATTCAAACGATTTTGAATGGATAAAGATTGAAGGAGACAAAGTCCGCATGGGCATAACTGACTACGCCCAAAAGCAACTTCGAGAGATAGTTTACGCTGAGTTGCCAGAAGCAGGGACAGAAGTGAAACAGAACGAGCCTTACGGTACACTGGAGTCGGTGAAAGCCGTTTCCGACTTGGTCGCCGCCATAAGCGGAACTGTGGAAGAAGTTAACGCGGAAGTCCAGTCAAAACCCGAAATTCTGAACGAAGACCCATACGTGAAGGGCTGGCTGATTCTCGTGAAGCCTGCGAACCTGCAAGCAGAACTGGCTAATTTGATGAATTTTGACAAAGCGGTTGAATGGCACAAGAACCAAGGGAAATGAAGGAAGACAAATGGCTAGGCGAATAATAGTTATTGGCGCCAACGCTTCAGGAGTAGAGGCAGCATCGTCTGCACGGAAAAAAGATCACACGGCTGAAATCACGTTAATAACGCAGGAATACCCGGGATACTCACGTTGTGGTCTTCCCTTTGTTTTAGGCGGCCAAATACCCAGTTTCAAGGATTTGACAGTTTATCCACCCGCTTACTTCAAAATGTTAAAATTAAACCTGAAAAACGAAACGAAAGTCACAGCCATAAACACCAAAGACAAAACAGTCACAGCCGTCGATAAAGCAGGCGCTACAGAGACACTCCAATACGACAGCCTAGTAATAGCGACAGGTGCTGACTCATTTATGCCGCCGATAAAAGGAAGAGAAAAACAGGGAATACATTCCCTCCGCACCTTGGAAGACGGCGAAAAAATAGACCGAGCCATCAAAGACGGAGCTAAATCAGCAGTGATTATGGGCGCAGGTTTGATTGGGCTTGAAACAGGCGTGGCTTTGATTGAGCGTGGCTTGAAGGTCACTATTGTGGAAATGTTGCCGCAGATTCTGCCCGCAATGCTTGACGCGGACATGGCGAAGCTGGTTCAGGAGCATCTGCAAGAAAAGGGCATGTGTATTCTGACGGGGAAAGCCGTAGAAAAGTTTCTCGGCGAAGAAAAAGTGACGGCTATAATTGCGGGCGGCGAACGAGTAGAGGCAGATTTGTTCATCAGCGCTTTCGGAGTGAGAGCCAACACTAAGCTGGCGGTTGACGCAGGCATACCTTTAGGCGAGTCAAGAGGCATAAAAACAAATGCTAGAATGGAAACCGACGTCAAAGACGTTTACGCTGTCGGCGACTGCGCAGAATCTCCGAACATAATCACTCACAAAGTAGCATGCGCACAGTTAGGCACAATCGCGGTCAGGCAAGGCAAAGTGGCAGGAACAAACGCTGGAGGCGGCTATGCCCTCTTTCCAGGCATATTAGCTTCGGCGGTTACGAGGCTGTTCGAGACGGAAGCGGGAGTGACTGGATTGACGGAGGCAGCAGCACAGAGAGCTGGAATCGAAGTGGTCACTGGCGCCATAAGCTCGAAGACAAAGGCTGATTACTACCCCAACGCGTTGCCCATAAAAGTCAAGCTCGTCGTCGAAAAAGAGTCACAGCGCATAATTGGCGCTCAGATAGTCGGCGGTGAGGAAGTCACGCAGCGCATAAACGCGTTATCATTTGCCATTCAGAAGGGCATGACGGTGCGCGAGTTGGCTAAAGCGGACACCGCTTACGCTCCGCCGCTGAACGAAACATGGGAGCCTATGGTCTTAGCCGCAGAAATGGTCCTCATGAAACTCCGCTAAAATCTCTTTTCTCTTTTTCCACTCTCATTTTCGGTCAAATACTGCCAACTTATTGTGACGAGTTTAGCAAAATAAGCAACCGTAAAGATTCAATTCTACACCGAGGTTCTACCTGTGTTTCAGTCTTTATATAAGGGGGCTATAGTCTTCCCCGAGCACTAGAATATGCGCTCACTGCAACATTCAACTTCGACATTTTTGTGTCGGAAAATTAATTAAGAAAGAATATGTGATAAACTCACAAACATGGGTGATTTTAAATGGCGATAAAAGTAGCAATTAACGGATTCGGAAGAATCGGACGCTTGCTCTACCGCGCAGCAATCGAGAGGAACGCAAACATTGACTTCGTAGCCATAAACGACCTCGCAGACGCCAAAACAAACGCGCACCTGCTAAAATACGACTCAGTCCACGGAAGATTCCCAGGCACCGTAGAAGCCCAAAGCGACAAACTAATCGTCAACGGAAAACCACTAAAAGTCCTCAGCCAAAGAGACCCAGCAGCACTTCCATGGAAAGACCTTGGCGTGTACCTAGCTGTAGAGTCCACAGGATTATTCACTGACCGCGAATCCGCCTCAAAACACCTGCAAGCAGGAGCCAAAAAAGTCCTCATCAGCGCACCAGCCAAGAATCCCGACGTAACCATAGTCCTAGGCGTAAACGACAAGCTATACGACCCAGCAAAACACAACATTCTTTCTAACGCCTCATGCACCACCAACTGCTTAGCACCAGTAACGAAAGTGCTAGTTGATAACTTCGGACTCGAAAAAGCTTTCATGACCACAGCCCACGCGTACACAAACGACCAGAAAGTACAAGACATTGTCCACAAAGATTTGCGCAGAGCCAGAGCAGCCGCAGTAAACATTATCCCAACAACCACAGGCGCAGCAAAAGCAATCGGCTTAGTTCTGCCAACCTGCAGTGGAAAAATGAACGGCATCGCCCTACGCATACCAACCCCAGACGTTTCCATCGTAGACTTAACAGCCGTACTAAGCAAAGAAGTCACCAAAGAAGATGTCAACGCCGCAATGAAAAAAGCCGCTGAAGGACCACTAAAAGGCATACTCGAATACACCGAAGACCCAATTGTCTCATCCGATGTGCTTCACTCCACATACTCGGCAGTCTTCGACGCCCAATCAACCATGGTCATGGGCGACAAAAGTAACTTCGTCAAAATACTCGCATGGTACGACAACGAATGGGGCTTCTCCTGCAGAATGGTCGAACTAATCGAACTAGTCGGCAAAAAAGCAGGTCTCTAAACGCCTCGGATGCTTAAACTTTAAAAACCTATCCCCCACTTTTTCTTTTTGACAAAAGAGAGTGAAAAACATGGCAAAGTATCTAACATTAGACGACGTTAAAGTCAAAAACAAAGTCGTCCTAGTAAGAGTTGACTTCAACTCAGAAATAGATCCTGAAACCAAAAAAGTCACGAGCGACGTGCGCATCAGGGCGCATGCAGAGTCAACCATAAAAGAACTGGCGGAAAAAGGCGCCAAAGTCGTGATTTTAGCGCACCAAGGAAGAAAAGGCGACCCAGACTTCATACCCTTGAAACAGCACGCCGAGATTCTAGGCAAAATCTTGAAATGTCCAGTCCAATTCGTTGATGATGTTTACGGAGAAAAAGCAAAAAAAGCCATTAAAAACCTGAAAGCTGGCGAAATCCTCGTTTTAGACAACGTCAGGTCATTCGCTGGAGAAACCAAACAAGGAACACCTGCAGAACATGCGAAAACCGAGCTTGTCCAAAATCTTGCGCCATTAGCGGATTTGTTTGTTAACGACGCCTTTGCAGCGGCCCACAGAGCTCACGTATCGATGATAGGTTTCACGGCTGTGTTGCCAAGCGCAGCAGGTCGCATAATGGAGAGAGAACTAAAATCCCTCAGCAAGGCACTGAATAAGCCAGAAAAACCCTGCCTGTTCATCATGGGTGGAGCCAAAGCCGACGATTCACTTGAAATCTCAAAATACGTCCTAAGCAACAACATCGCTGATTACGTGTTAACAGGCGGTGTTGTCTCGCAGGTTTTTCTCGCCGCAAAAGGCTACGACTTGGGTAAGCCGACCACGGCTTTCTTGGAGAAAAAGGAACTCACGGGACTGATTCCAGGAATCAAAGAACTGATACAGAAATACCCAAAGAAAATCTTAACTCCTGATGACCTTGCAATAGACGTAAATGGAAAAAGAAAAGAAATCTCCCTTGACAAACTACCCACTGAATATTCAATATTTGACATCGGAGCCAAAACGATTGAGAACTACGGCAAACTGATAAAAAAAGCAAAATCCATAGTCCTCAGCGGACCCATGGGAGTTTACGAAAACAAGGAATTCGCCGTTGGAACAAAGAAAGTCTTCAAGGCAATTGCTGATTCCGAAGCCTTTTCGCTTGCTGGAGGAGGACACACCATATCAGCGTTGCAAGAGTTCGGGTTGTCCAGCAAGATCTCTTACGTGAGCACTGCTGGCGGAGCTTTAATCGAGTTTCTCATGGGCAAGAAACTTCCAGGCGTCGTAGCCTTGGAAAACGCTGTTAAAACCAAGAAAATCTAATCAATCCTTTTCTTTTTTATTTGCCTATGAATGGTTGGAGCGCTGAGAACTAATGCTCGGAAAAGACTACCCCCTCCCTTATATAAAGACTGAAACATGAGTTGAGGTTGCGCTGAACCAAAGTCTGCCATTGACCATTTGCTCAGCGTATGAGAATGGCAAATAGAAATAAACGTGGTGTCTGATAGTGATTACCAGAGGCGAGCGAAGCTTTGACTGACATCGTGTTTGTGTTCGAAGTTCATCAGCCGCACAGGTTGAAGCGAAATTTATTTTGGGAGAACAAAGTCTTCAAGCGTTTGAAAAAAGAAGAACTGTTCAACTACTACTTTGATAATGATGTGGACAGGGAGATTTTCAAACGAGCGGCGAAAAAATGCTATTTTCCGTCGAACCAGATACTGCTTGACCTGATTGACAAGCACAGGAAGGAGAAAAGACAAGTTAAAGTTTCATTCAGCGTGTCAGGCGTTTTCTTGGAACAGTGCGAAATGTTCGATAAAGATCTTCTGGAAACTTTTAGGCAACTCGCCGAGACGGGCTGCGTTGAATTTCTGAACCAAACATATTATCATTCGATTTCCAGTCTTTATCCCGAGAAAGACGAGTTTATTGAACAGGTAAAAATGCATCGGCAAACAGTAAAAAGCTTGCTTGGCTATACGCCTGATGTTTTTGAGAACACCGAGTTACTTTACAACAACTCCATAGCGCGAATTATAGAGAATTTGGGTTACATAGGAATCTTCATGGAGGGAGTGGAAAAGATACTTGGCGAAAAATCGCCAAACTACATCTACACTCCAAAAGGTTGCAAGAAAATTAGAGTGCTACTGCGCAATTACAAGTTGACAGATGACATAGGTTTCAGGTTTTCAGCGAGATGGTGGAGCGAATGGCCGCTGACAGCGGACAAATACGCAAAGTGGCTAGCCAACACACAGGGACAATGCATCAACATTTTCCCAGATTATGAAACTTTCGGAGAACACCACTGGCCAGAAACAGGCATCCACAGCTTTCTGAGACACCTACCCGAAGAAATCCTGAAGCGGGAACACCTGAATATGGCTACGCCTTCAGAAGTTATTGACAAGCATGAGCCAGCAGGCGAGATTGATGTCCCCGAAGCTGGAGGAACCGTTTCTTGGGCTGATCTTGAAAGAGACTCAAGCGGGTGGCTCGGCAATGCCATGCAATGGGCTTACTACACAAGTTTGCGAAGGCTTGAGCCGCTTATAAAGGAGGCTGAGGATGAAGAATTTCTCAAGATATGGCGTTATTTCCAAACTAGCGACCATCTCTATTACATGTTCACTGCGGGCGGAGCCCCAGGAGAAGTTCATTCATATTTCAGTCCTTTCCAGTCGCCTATGGACGCTTTCGTCGCGGCTCAAGCGTTAGTACTTGATTTTGAAAATAGACTGAGAACCGCAACGTTAACCGCGAACGAACCCTTCCTGTTCTATACGAAAACAGGAAAAGAGAATTACACGGGCGTGATGTCGTGGAGTCTAAAAGGATTCATAAAAGCGCTTAAGACCGTCGACATCAAAGCTGTGGAATTTCATAATTGCCGAGGAGACTTTGAAGGTTGGGCAGAACATTCATTGCAGGATGAGACCTTGTCACGCCAACTGAAAAAAATCAGAAACTCGAAACGCAACGGGGAAGCGCTTAGAAAGGCGATTATTAGCGTGGCGACAAAACGGTTCAACAAATTGAGCAAGCAGGTGCAGGCGGCAGTCAAGCTTTTTTGAACAAAATGGGTCGCGAATGCGTTTATAAGAGGAGCCTACAATATTCACTTGACAGTTAAGGTGCACGTAAAATGAGAGAAGAGCTTCCGTTTCCAGAAAAGGTTCTACAAACACTGCACAACTTATGTGCGACTGCGGCTGATTTGGCTAGAAGAGGCGAAGAAGTGGCGCGAATTATGCAACGGGACCAAGGAGAGATTGAAAATATACTTGACAAGTATAAATCAGAGGGATTCGCGGAGAGCTTTATTGATAATGAAGGAAAAAAACGGTATTATCTTAATGCAAGAGGAATAATTAAAGTCTGTTCGCTTTTTACGTAGTGAAATCCGATGCACGTTATAATTTTCTCGTGGGAGTACCCACCTCGCGTGGTGGGGCAACTCGCGGAATACATAAACGCGTTGTCAACTCAGTTGGTTAAGAACAAAGTTGAGACTCACATCGTCACGTACCATGACTTTTTGACTGGCGCTGTTGAAGAAGCAAGTGGAGTAAAAATCGTTAGAGTGGCAAATCCAGTTCGCACACACATCAGCGTTTTAACTTGGGATTTAACTCTAAATCAAGAGGTGGAGAGAGCCGCGGCAAGCATCTACTACCAAGCAAATAAGCAGATAGACCTCATAGACGTTTATGATTGGCATTTCATACCCGCCGCGGTAACTCTGAAAAACGCGCTCGATATACCGTTTGTTTATTCTGTTGAAAGCTTAGAGGATCACCGCTCTCCAACAGCGGATACGCCTTACAGCATGTCCATAAAAAGCATTGAATGGTTAGGCTTCTACGAAGCAAAAAAGGTTAGTGTCAAATCAGAATGGATGCGGAACGAGGTTGCTAGAATATATAATGTTCCGAAAGAAAAAATAGAGGTTATTTCGCCCAACACGAACTCTTGGGTAAAGGATCTCTTGGAGCTATACAAAACTGTGGCTGGAGGCTTGAGCAGCCAGTGAAGCACGAGTTAAGCGTTATGATGTTTACGTGGGAGTTTCCGCCGAGAGTTATAGGAGGAATATCGCCTCATGTCTTCTTCCTATCCAAAAGCTTAGCGAAAAATGGCGTAAAAGTTTACGTGATAACATGTGATTTTCCTGGCACGCCTGCGCATGAAGTCATTGACGGAGTGGACGTTTACAGGATAGATTCATACAAAAACCCTGCGCCAGATTTTGCCACATGGGTTTACCTGATGAACTTGAACATGCAAAAGGAAGCCGCTGCTATCGTAAATAAATTGGCGGACAAAATTGATGTTTTCCATGCTCATGACTGGCTTGTTGCAACAGCAGGCATAGGGTTAAAGCATGTTTTTCGAAAACCGCTCTTGGTTACCATGCACTCCACTGAGATGGGGCGGAGAGATGGACTCCACACAAACACTGAAAAAATGATTCACGAAACAGAAGCGTGGCTTACGTATGAGGCTTGGAAAGTAATTTGCTGCAGCGATTATATGGTTTCGCATGTCAGATGGGCTTTCGGGCTTCCCGAAGACAAGTTGGTGATGGTTCCTAACGGCGTGAACTCTCATGTTTACGAGGGTATTGAGAAGGAAGACTTGAAGTCATTCCGAGCTAAGTTCGCGTTGCCTGAAGAAAAAATTGTGCTTTATGTTGGAAGACTGGTTTACGAAAAAGGTATTCACATACTAATCAACGCTGTGCCGAAAGTCTTGGAGAAAGTGGATGCTAAATTCATAATCGTTGGCAGCGGTTACATGAAAGAACAACTCTTAAACATAGTTAGAAGTATGAGGTCGGAGTACAAAGTGCTTTTCTTGGGTTTCGTAGACGATGAGACCCTGCTTAGACTGCAGAAGTGCGCTGATGTCTCTGTCGTGCCTTCGCTTTTTGAGCCGTTTGGAATAGTTGCTTTGGAGGCGATGGCAGCGAAAAGCCCAGTCGTAGTATCCGATACTGGAGGTTTGTCAGAAATTGTTGATCACGATTTAACAGGAGTTAAAGCTTACCCGAATAACCCTGACTCTTTGGCATGGGGGATTACAAAGATTCTGCTGGATGAAAACCACAAGAGCCACATTAGAGAAAACGCGTACAGAAAGGTTCGAGAGAAATACGACTGGGAGAAAATTGCGCAGCAGACAAAGCAGATATACGAAGCCGTTTTGGGCGAATACTCAAAGAGTTTCTGGGCTTAAGAGTACTGACGACTAGCGCGTGGAAAAAGACTATAGCCCCCTTATATAAAGGACCTATAAATAGGTCCAAGAGAAGCGCCACGGGATAGACTCCCTCTACTGGTTTCTGCATTGATCTGCTATTAGGCTCCAAATATGCCGTTTGTCAAGAAATCTTGACTAAAAAAAGCCTGTTTTGTCAAGAAACCTTTACAAAAACCCTTTAATCTCAGGAACACCCTAGTGTAAAATCAGGGATGCGCATGAGAAAAACCGTCGCTCTGCTGTTTGTCCTCTTCTTCCTGACAGCGTCATGCGTAATGGTGGCTAAACCCGCGTTTTCCTCAGCTGACACAGCTGAAGACACATGGGAAACTAAAGCGTCGATGCAGCAGGCGAAAGCGGGCTTAGGCGTTTTGGTGGTTGACGGCAAAATCTACGCTATCGGAGGCTCCACCGCAAGCGGATCCTATCCGCCTGATATTTTCTATGGCGGCTTTGTAGGGACAAACGAGGAGTACGACCCAGAAACGGACACTTGGACTTACAAAGCATCTATGCCGACTCCAAGAGATTATTTTGCCATAGCCGCCTACGGAAACAAGATTTACTGCATAGGAGGAGCCATCGGTTTTACTGTTGATGAATGGGGATTATTCCATTCATACATTGCGTCTGGAGTTAACGAGGTTTATGATACAGTTTCGAATACTTGGGAAACCAAAACGCCCATGCCAGATGTCGCAATGAAATGCCAAGCCCACGTGGTAAACGGGAAAATTTACGTTATGGCCGTGTCTTCGCCGTACGTTTATGACCCAGAGAATGATTCGTGGTCTATCAAAACTCGCATGCCTAAGCCCTACCCAGAGTCTTCTACCGTCTCAGCTGTTGTGGACAACAAGATAATTGTTACCTTTGAGTTTAAAACTTTTAATTCTTCAACATTTTTTGAATATTCAGAGCAGAAGGTCTTGATTTATGACACGGAAACTGACAGCTGGAACGGAGGCAAATCTGGAACGACTATTGTCAAGGGCGGTGCGGCTGTAGCCACAACTGGCGTGAACGCTCCTCAAAAAGTTTATGTTTTAGGTTTGGTAGCTGGGCAAGCGCGTCCTCTGTCTGCCACTCAAGTCTACGACCCTAAAACTGATTCTTGGGGTACAGCCGCTGCTATGCCGACACACCGCACAGATTTTGGTATTGCAGTTGTGGATGACATTTTTTATGCGATTGGAGGATATCCCCGTTCGGCTTATGAGGTAACGCCAACGGGCTTGAACGAGCAGTACACGCCTATAGGGTATGGCACCGTCCCGCCTGTGGTTCAGGTTGTTTCGCCAGCAAGCCAGACGTATAATGAGTCCAGTGTTTTCTTGGTTTTCACCGTGGATAAGCCAGTTAGCTGGATGGGCTGCAGTCTTGACGGGCAAGACAACGTAACCGTCACTGGCAACACCACTTTAAGCGGGTTAGCCAACGGCTTGCACAACGTAACCGTCTACGCCAAAGACGCGTTTGAAAACACTGGTGCCTCAGAAACAGTCAGCTTCAGCGTGGAAGTTCCGTTCCCAGCAACGCTTGTGGTGGCTCCTGTGGCTTCGGTGGTTGTGATCGGCGCAGTCTTGGCGATCTACTTCAAAAAACGCAAACACCAAACGAAATAAACTGGCAAGAAAGCGTTTTCATTTTCCGATTACTCTGACGTTTTCGACGAGAATCCAAGGCGCGACTAGTTGACCTATTTGCCTTTCATTGTTGGCTACGGCGCTCACGTTTTTCAGCACCTCAAAGATGTTGCCCGCCAACATTACTCCGCGTGTTGCGTGCGCTATTTCGCCCTTCCTGATTTTCCAAGCAGGTGTCGCGACAACCGAGAACTCGCCGCTGACAGGGTTACTGCTGTGGGCACC
>Ga0315555_1002350_pt1 | contig 13324 bp, 9 predicted proteins | sample SalMarSW160380MG_FD_202113 | JGI IMG/M metagenome (GOLD analysis project Ga0315555, IMG submission 202113) | Salt marsh sediment microbial communities from the Plum Island Ecosystem LTER, Massachusetts, United States - Salt Marsh Sediment SW1603-80 ...
TTACCGTAAGCAGCTTCACCTCCGGCAGACGTCTCGCCAACTCCCTCCAGTTTTTGCCTCCCTGGTGAAACGCGCGGGCGAAAACCGGCAACGAATCGTCCACACGGCCCACATTCGCCAGGGAAACCGCGTGCCAGAAAGGCATCTCCGGGTTATCGGAGTTGAGCGATTCAGCGGTCGAATACTCCTTCAGCGCGATCTCAAAATCGCCTTTCTCCACCGCCAGGTCCCCGGCGTTCATATGCTCGTAGGCGCGGTGGACCTGCAGCAGGCGGCGAAGTTCGACAAGAGGATGTTCCGAATCCTCCACCCGGAGATCGACAAGCTTGTCATTCCACGGCTGATCGGAAGCGACGGCGCGGACAACGAGAATCGCGGCGGATTGCCTTCCGCGGATGTCTCCCCCCTGTTCCTGTGCCGCTTCCAGCGCCGCGAGCATCCGCTCCGCCAAGGGGCCTCTCGCGACTTCAAACGCCTTTGCCATAGCGGGCCACACCGTTCCCCGGAGCATCATATTCGCCTGAACCGAATAGTCCTTGCCCGTGATGTGGCCGGCTTCGGGAATGCAAAGAGAACCGGTCCAGGTGGCGACACCGCCGTGAGCATCGACAACGGCGAGTTGACGGTAATCACGTCCGTTGTCTCCTGCAGTCAATTCCTTTACAACATCCGATGCGCTCTTGCCACCCTTGAGCAGCGCCAGTCCGAGGGGGCCGTACGAAATGTTGACCAGCGACTGGGTGGCGATCGCCCCCACTCCCGGTTCGGCCCAAGGCACAACCGGACCGACGGAGAACCAGTGGGATTGCACAGCGACACCCATCTCGCCGCTTTCCTGGTCGATGGCGACGATGGAAAACGTATGGGCGAGGGGCGAATCGACAAGGCCGGGGGTGGCCGTACCGGCCGGTCCCGCTGTGAGGGATGAGCATGTCAGCAGGAAAAGCAAAAGGCCTGAGAATAGAGTCTTTCTGCGCATGGGTGAACTCCTTTCATCCTACCGGTTGACAAGGTAGGCTCGGGCGGCGACTCGTCCCTCATGCCCGGTGCGGAAGCGCGCCTGGCACCGTCTCCCGGGGTTGAATTCAGGAACTGCGGATATCGCTTGCATGACGGTGGAAATTCAGTGTAGCATGACTAAGAAATCCGAAAATTCCGTGATCGGTTCAGGGGGACTGATGAGCGGCAAGCAGGGTAAACAGGATCGGGGAATTCCGCAGGAGACAGGCGCCCGCGAGGTCGAAATCGCCGAGATCGACGTCGGCGGCCAGAGCTTTGGGATCGACGTGGCGAAGGTTCAGCAGATCATTCAGCCGCGGCATACAGACATCACCAGTCTTCCATCGAGTCACCCTTCGCTGCTGGGTACGTTTCTGTTTCGCGACCGATCGGTCCCGCTGATCGATTTGAAACACGCGCTGTACCGCCAGTTCATCCCGATGGACCAGAATCCGATCATTCTTGTCACGGAATTCAACCGCACAACCTTGGGTTTCCTGATCGACGGCGCGGAACGCATCCACCGTTTTTCCCGGAACGAGTTGCAGCCGATCAGCCCCTTCCTGCGGAACAACACAGCCCACGTCACAGGCACCCTGATTGTCGATGACAAGGATATCCTGATTCTCGACATCGAACATCTCACTGCGGAAATCCTGCCTGACGTCGCATCCAGGAAATCAGGCGCGGGACTGGAAGAGAAAACGCTGAAAGAGATGAGATCGAAGGTCACCGTGTTGTACGCGGAGGACTCGTCTTTCGTACGTGGTTCGTTGGTGCGCGAACTCAAGAAACACGGCTACACAAAGTTGATCGAAGCGGACAACGGGAAAACCGCACTGACCTACGTGCACGACTTCAAAATCGCAACCGACAAAGAACAGGTTTCGCTCACCGATCGGCTTCACGCGGTGCTAACGGACATTGAAATGCCACAGATGGACGGTTTGACGCTCTGTCGTAAGTTAAAGAAAGATATGAAATTGGAAGACCTCCCGGTGATTATTTTCTCTTCCCTTATCAGCGAACAGATGGTCCATAAATGTATCGAGGTCGGCGCAGATGAAGCGCTGAGCAAGCCTCAGGTCGAGGACATCGTTATAGCGCTAGATCGGTTGGTGCTCGGCATTCCGGCCTAGCGTGTTTCTTCTCATTGCCTTTGCGGGTGGGGCGCAAGAGCAGCCACCACCCGTATCCCGCCTGCTCTTCTTTTGTTTCGTGCGGATTTTCGCGTTCATCCGAAGTAATCCTGTTTTTCGCCCCGCAGTCGAGAATTTGGCAAATTCGCCGATATAAGAATAGGGATACCTCTCTCATGCGTGAGGTGGAATGCAAGGGGTCACTCTACGCAATCGAGCTGATAAGCTGAAACGCGAGCTGCAGCAGATTCGTGAACTGGCGACGCTTCCTGAAGCCGCGGACTATCACCAAGCGATGGTTCACAGGCGTGGGTGCAGTGTGCGCGAGATTTTTCGGGCAATTCTGCTCGATCCTCCTCTCGCGGCAACAATCCTGCGTGAAGCCTGCCTGCACCGTCCCGCCAGCACAGCAAAGCCGGCGAGCCTCGACGACGCCATCCGGATGCTGCCTGAACAATCCATCCGGGAGCTCTGCCTTCATCAGCCGAAATTGAGCACTTTCGCGCCCTGGAACGAACTGAATGTACGTACAGAGACGCTTTGGCGTCATGCCGTGGGGACTGGAATCCTCGCGAAAGCGCTGCACCTCCGCAAACGGATGAACCGGATTCCCGGCCCCGATCCCTATCTCGCCGGACTGTTGCATCATATAGGGTGGTTTGTTCTGGACGCGCTCAAACCGGCACTCGTCCGTGAGGCGATCCGCAGGTTTCATCAGTCGGGCTGCTGGTCAATCGAGGATGAGCGGGCTCTTTTCGGACTCGACCACGCTGAAATCGGCGCGCTGCTGCTCGAGTCGTGGGGATTGCCCCGAGACCTCGTCAGCGTCATCCGCCATCATCATCAAGCATCCCTGGCGAACGGGCTTTCCAGCCACGCCGCGTTGCTCCGAATAGCCTCTGTTCTCTCGCCCGATCCCTTTCCGCTGGAAACCCCCTTGGACCAGATCGAATCAACACTCCCCAACCGGCTTCGGTTTCGGGAGGGGCCCCGCCTCATCGAGGAGATGAAGGACAGGTACGAACGGTACATCCACCAGGCAGAAAACGGATCGAGATTGATGCTCTCCTGGCTTTAGCGCACGATCGCAGATCTGGGATAGTACTACTATTTCGATATTAGCACGCTGTTCCAGTTATTACTCCATAAAACACAATATCTAAGATCTCTCCTTAGAAAACCGATGCCTCCTCGAGGCGATCCTACCCGCTGCGCGAATTGCCCCACCAGACCCTTGCAATCCCCATTCCACTCTTCTAGGTTGATCTTGTCTACTTGATGGGTTGACTAATCAAGCAGCCCTCTTCCACCCGATTTTACAGAATCCCCGGAGCCTGCCCCCCACCTCCGGTGAACAGAGGAACACGAAGATGAAACGCACCGCACCCTTCTGGACACGAGCACTGTCCATCGCCCTCGTACTCTGTCTATTCCTGACACCCACTACGTTCGCACAGTCGGCCGTTCAACACCGAATCGTCTCGCTCGCTCCGAACTGGACCCAGACGGTCGTTGAACTCGGGGGGCTCGACCAACTCGTCGGTGTCAGCCGGTACAGCATCTTTCCCGACAGCATCCCCAAGCTGGTCCAGGAGGGGCGGCTGGTTGACGTCGGTGGATTTCTCGACATCGACACGGCGCTCGTCCGGTCGCTGCATCCGGATCTCGCGCTGACCTCCACCCAGTTGCAGCGCCGCTACCACGGCTGGTTGAAGAGCCAGGGGATCACGATCATCCACGTGGACGAGAAGAGCCTGCAGGAGAGCTACGACAGGATTCTGGACCTGGGAAAATTCATCGGCCACGAGGCGGAAGCGAAGCAGATGGTCGCCGACATCAAGAAGCAGTTGGATGAGATTGCGGCGCAGTACGCAAACGTTCCCCGGGTGAAGGTGTACTACGAGATCAACTATTACTACAAATGCGTTCCCGGCGCGAATTCGTACATCACGGAGTTGATGAGAATCGCGGGGGCGGATCCGATTTTCTCGGATCGGCCCGGAATCGCCCCGAGTGTGACCTGGGAAGAGGTGGTGCAAAAGAATCCTGATGTGATTCTCATTCCCTGGTGGGCATCGGCCGGAGAGGAAGGACCCCATTACGAAGGTCCGCAGGCGGGCAATGGCACGACCACGCCCTACCGGATCGTTCACCGTCCCGGAGCCGGCACCATCAACGCCGTGAAAAACGGCAAGGTCCGTTTCATCGATTCCGCGAAAACGAAACAGGCGGGGCCGATGATACCAGTGGCGGCGCGGCTGTTCGCTGTGGCGATCCATGCTCCGGGTGACATGAAGCGTCTCGAGCTGAACGAAGTGCCGAAAGATATCAACGATCAATGAGTCAGCGCCCAAACCACGCTGAATTGATCACTTGGAGAATCGACGATGGGCATTGACCGCGCAAGCGTGCTTCCACTGTACCACCAGATCAAGGAGAGAATCCGCGAACGGATTGCGAAAGGTGAATACGGTCCGGATGAGAGAATTCCCTCCGAAAACGAACTTGCGAACCATTATCAAGTCAGCCGGAACACCGCCAAACAGGCGATCGCCGACCTTGTGTCGGAAGGGATTCTGTTTCGTGAACAGGGACGCGGGACCTTTGTCTCACCAAAGAAGATGTTTCACGGGATCGGCGAGAGCTTCAGTTTTTATGAGGAGGTGAGCAAGAGCGGCAGAAAGCTGACCACCCGGATTCTCGCTCAGAAGGAGATGTCCGCGTCGGTCGACACCGCCCAGGTCCTGAAGATTTCGCCGCGCGATCCGATTTTCGTGCTGCGCCGCCTGCGTCTGCTCGACGACAAGCCGTTGAGCCTCCAGGTGTCGTTCATCCCGAAGGCACTCTGCCCGGCGCTGTTGGACTACGACCTGGAGCAGGAATCCCTCTTCGCCGTGCTCAGCCGGCAGTTCAACCTCGTTCCGCAGCGAGCCGAGGAATACCTGGATTGCCAACCGGCATCGGATTATGAATCCGAACCAATGCAGGTCGCCAAGGGAACGCCGCTGTATCACCTGCACCGGATCACCTACGACACCGAAGGGCGAGTGATGGAAGTCGTGCGGACATATCTCCCCATCGACCGCTGCCGATTTCATTTTTTGCGCTCGAATCTTATCGAGATCCTGATTCAAGCAGAACACCCAAACGGAGCGAAAGGGTGACTGATCGATCCACAGAGAACAAGAGCCTGGCGTCTGCCACCGACCTGCTCCCGGATTTCATCAGACGCTTCAAGCAGCACAAGCTGGACCCCTCATCCGGCTTTCCGGTTCGCTCGATTCGGGACTTGCTGGCGGTCGAACTATTTCCCGGATTGGACCTGGTCATCGCTTCCGATTCCACCGGGGGGATCGGCCCGAAAGAGCACGACAGTTTTCCGGCGCCGGGGTATCTGCTGGGACGTCTGGCAGTGCGGGTGCCGATGATGGAGATGGTTGCGGCCGGCGCCACGCCGCTGCTCGTGGTCGATACGCTCAGCGTTGAGATGAGTCCCACGGGCGAAGAAATTATCCGCGGCGTTCGCGAGGAGGTGGAACTGTCCGGGCTGGCGGGATCGAAAGTAGTGACAGGCAGCACCGAAGACAACGTCCCCACCGTTCAGACGGGAATGGGCGTTGTCGTCATCGGCCTGGCAGAAGCGGGCGATCTGCGACCGGGCAGATCCCGGGCGGGCGACGCAATCGTCTGTGTAGGCTACCCAAAATCAGCGCCGGAGGACGACGTTCGCATTGACGATCCCGAGATCACGGATGTCGCCTGCGTCCGAACGCTGAGTCAATTCGATTTCATTCACGACATCCTCCCCGTCGGCAGCCACGGCAGCGGCTACGAAATCGGGGAGATGGCACGGACGGCGAGTCTGAAAGCGAAGATCGCGGAAGAAACCGCGATCCCTCTGGAAAAAACCGGCGGTCCCTCGACGTGTGTCATCGTTTCGATGGAACCGGACAAGATCGAACTCCTACGCAACGCAGTGAAACAGCCAACCAACATCGTCGGGGAGATGACCGAACCATGAGCGGAACGTCTTTCAACTTCGACCGCGATGATCTTTTTCGGCGGGCATACGGCTGCCTTGCCGGAGTGGCGTTCGGCGATTCGATGGGGATGCCCACGTCGCTGTTCACCCCGCAACAGATCAAGGCAACCTTCCCCGAAGGCGTGACGGACTTCCTCCCTGCACCACCGGGTCATCCGATACACAACGGGATGCCGGCAGGTTCGATTACGGATGATACTCAACAGACGCTTCTGATTGCGGAGTATCTGCTGAAGAACGGCGCCGCGGACGCGGAAGAGCTCGCCTGGTCGCTGATCCGTTGGGCCGAAAAAATGAATGGCTTCGAATCCCTGTACCTCGGTCCCAGCACCCGCCGTGCGCTCGAATTCATCCGCGATGGTGGTTCCCTGGACGAGGCCGGTTGGATGGGCGACACGAACGGCGCGGCGATGCGCATCTCCCCCGTCGGCATTATCCACCCGGGAGACCTAGATGCCGTTGTTCGGGATGCCGCGCAAATCTGCAGGCCGACGCATAACACCAGCGTGGCGATCGGCGGGGCTTCGGGAATCGCCTGCGCGGTTTCGGCCGGAATGACTGGAGCAGGCACCGGTGAAGTGGTGGACGCCTTTTTCTACGGCATCGATAAGGGTTCCCGCCTGGGGAATCCCTGGCCTTCCGCATCCCTGCGCCGCAGGACAGAGTGGGCCCTGGAACTGGCGAAATCGAGCCGCAACGAGCAGGGGTTCTGGACGGACCTGTACGAATTGATTGGTGCCGGTGTCGCGATGGCGGAAACGGCGCCCGCGACAATCTCATTGATCTCCTATTACGACGGGGACCCGATCAACGTCATCCGGGCCGCCGCGAACATGGGAGGCGATGCGGACACGATCGGCGCCATCGCGGGCAGCATCGCCGGAGCGATGAAAGGCATCGACGCGTTTCCACAGGAAATGCTGGCAAAAATCGAGGAAGTGAACGACTTGCAGCTGGCTGCCGTCGCCGAACGGCTGACGGAGAAGGCATTGCTGCTGTGCAAGACTTGAGCTGGGACGGAAGATTCCGGATGCGGGTGTGGAAGCCATCCATCCGTATGCCGATCCACTCGATCCCGGGGGACAACAGTCTTCATGACTGTTGGAGAGGACGAAAGGAGAGCTCCGATGCGAAACGTGAAGCTCGTTCTACTGGTGCTTTTTACAATCAGCCTTCCACTTTCGCTTGTCCGCGCCCAGACGGATACGACAGCGGTGAGTTCTGAACGGCAGACCTCCCGCGTCATTTTGAAAGAGGACGATTTCGTCAAATACAACTGCGAAAATGTGGGTGACGCACTGGCGCTGATTTCGGGCGTCTACATCAGCAGCACGGGCGAGGTGATGCTCCGCGACGTGAGTTCATCGAAGGTCGTGGTGATCATGGATGGCCAAAAACTCAACACCCCGGGCACCATCGGCGTCAACGTGAGCAACATCTCCATCGAAAACATCAATTCCATCGAATTGCTGCGGGGCGGCCGCTCCGCCGAATACGGCTCCGATGCCGTCGGCGGAGTCATCGTGATCACATCCAAAGAAGTGGACACGAGAACGACGGAGATCAAACAGTCCGCGTCAACACGCGCCACATACGGTTCGCACAACCTGAAGATCTTCAGCGAGAACTACTCGTTCACAAAAGGATCGTTCAATTCGTTGCTGTCCTTCCGGCGGGATATGTGGGACGGTGATTTTAAGTACACTGATCAGTACGGCCGTCGTGTCACGATGGTGAACAATGCTCAAAACACGACGTCAATTTTTGCAAAAGTGGGCGTGAACCTTGCCGGAGGACAGTCGCTGCAGAGTTCCTATTCCCTGTACTCCGCTTATAACGGATCTCCGGGAATGACTTACAACATCAATCCTCTGGCAAAACTCAAGTTCGACAACCAAACCGTGAATCTGAATTACAAGATGCCGAAGTTGTTTGATCTGTTCAGCCTGGATGCAGGAGGCTATTTCCTGAATTTCAGGACACGTTTCGATGATGATTACAGCCAGGCGAAGGTCCACAGCGATCACAAGAATTACGCCGTAGGCACCGACCTGAAGATGGCCACCGACCTTTTCTCCACGGCGCATTTGAGCTACGGGTATTCCTTCCGCAATGATCGCATCCACAGCACGGATGTAGGGGATCGTAAGCGGAATACGAGCAGCGCCTTCACTACAATATCCACCGATGGACAGCTCGAAGGCCTGAATTCTTCCTGGGACGCGGCACTAGCCCTGCGATACGACGCACCGTCGGATTTCAATTCCGAACTTAGCCCGCGCCTCAGCGTTTCGGTGACGAACCAGTCTTTTTACAAGACTACGCTCACGGCTCATTATGCGAAATCCTACCGAGCACCAACGTTCAACGATCTCTATTGGCCGCAGGACGCTTTCTCCGTAGGAAACCCAAAACTGAAACCTGAATACGGGATAAACTACGATGTCGGCTTGAACGTTACGATCCCCGTAGATGACAATTCGTTCAGCGTTGCCGCGAACTACTTCCGCAACGATGTCACGGACCTGATTATCTGGCTGCAAACCGGACCGAACGGGCTCTGGTGGCCGGAGAATATCTCGAAATCTCAAACCACGGGGATCGAGTTGTCATCCACGATCTCAGTGTTGAACAACTTCTTCACGGCGAACATCGAGTACACGGGAATGGAAGCGCTGGACAAGGGCCCCGATGTCAACCGTCACGACAAGTTGATTCCCTATCGTCCAAAGAACAAACTATCGATCACCGGAACGTTCAAGTACGGCCCGATTGAGTGGAGTACAAGCTACGCCTACGCGGGCAGACGGTATATCAAACCGTCCAACAGCATATGGCTGGATCCATATCGGTTGATCGATTCCAATATGACCTACGCATTTACCTTGATGGACCTGAGATGGAGTGCTGTCCTCGAGATGACAAACATCGGAAACGAAGACTACATGCGTGTGGATGGCACGGCGGAACCGGGAAGGCAAGCCAAAGTGTCGCTTTGGTTGTACCTGTAACATGAGGAATCGTCCAGGAACGTGCGTATCCTATTGGCCATCAGTTCGGTGATCGTTATGACTTGCTGCCAGGCGCTCACCGCTGCCGCACAAGGCACCGGCCTGCTCTACGGCAGGATTACCGATGCGGCAAACGACCACCCGCTCGAAGGCGCAAGTGTTTTTGTAGGAGGAACCCATATCGGCACGGCGACAGATCTCGATGGCTGGTATGTGATCCGGAACCTCGCACCGGGAACGTATACGCTGAAAATCAGCTTCGTCGGCTACCGTGCCCTGGAGAATATCTCTTTCGAGGTCACTGCGGGAGACACGTTGCACCGCGATTTCTCATTGCAGCGGACGGTGATTAAGACCGATGAAGTCACCGTCACCGCAACGCGTGGCAGCTCGTTGATCACGGAAGTCCCTGCGTCGGTAGACGTGCTCAGCACGCAGATGATCGAACGGGAGAATCCATCCAACCTTGCGGAGGTTCTGGAAAATGTCCAGGGCGTTTATGTTCGCGATTACGGCGGACTCAGCGGATTGAAGACGATTTCTCTCAGGGGCTCCAATTCCGAGCAGGTGCTGGTGATGCTCGACGGCCAGCGGCTGAACAATCCGCAGAACGGACAGGTGGATTTCAGCTCGATCCCCACGGAAGGCATCGAGCGGATCGAAGTCGTCCGCGGCGGGAATTCCGCGCTCTACGGCGCCGATGCAATAGGCGGCGTGATCAACATCATCACGAAAAAGCGTGTCGGCAGTTCCGGACTGCACTTCGGCATCAAGGGGTCCGTAGGATCGTTCGGCATGCGTTCGGCGGAAACGTCGGGGCAGTACAATTACGGCCGGTCGTTGGCAAACGTTTCCTTCCGCCGCCTCACAAGCAGCGGAGATTTTCCCTATGTCAACTCCTACGGGAAAGAGGTGAAACGCGAGAACAACGCAGTTTCCACCTACGATCTTTTCGCCCGCCTGCGCACTGAGATCGGAGACCCCCATCGCCCGGGATCCGTGGATTTCTCCTACAAATACTACCTGAACCGGAAAGGGAGTTCAGGAAACACCCAAATGCCATTTAAGGAAGCGTGGCTGAGCGACGAGACACACCACTTCAACGGCATTTTCGAGCTTCCGCTGAAGCAGATGACAGACGAGTTAAAATTTCAGGCCTTCGCGCATGCTGGAACGAACCGCTACCAAAATCTGGAACTGCAAGTCCCGGCCGATGACACTCACCGGTTCAGGACGGGGGGCGGTGAGATTCAGTTGAACACGGTGCTCACACCTCTGTTCGCACTGACCTCAGGGGCTGGTGCGAGGTACGACTGGCTCAACAGCACGGCCTTTTCAGGGAATAAGAACCGCACGAGTACATTCGCTTACATCGAGGACGAGACGGTTTTTCATCCCTCCTCGCTGATTTCATCTTTCTCGATCGTACCCGCGGTTCGTATCGATCACTTCACCGATTTTGGCACCCACTACTCACCAAAAATCGGCGCGGTGGTATCCGTCGGCGAGGAATGGACCGCATCTCTGAAAGCGAACACGGGGCTCAGTTTTCGCGCTCCGACGTTTAACGATTTGTACTGGCCCTTCGATGGCCTGACCGAGGGCAATGAAAACCTCGAACCTGAATATGGCAGGGATTGGGACGTGGGAGTTCGACTGCGTTATCCGATGCTGAATAACCTCAGCTTCGACGCTACCACCTTCAACAACCGGATCACCAAGATGATCGTCTGGCAGATGGCGGACGACGGCATCTGGAGACCGTACAACGAGGATGAGGCGGAGATACGGGGAATTGAAATCAACAGCAGCGTCGAGCCGTGGCCCGACCGGTTCTCACTATCCGGGAATTTCACTTATCTCTACGCGGAAAATCTCACGGCGAAAGCGTCCCGACACGGGATGATCCTCCCGTACCGGCCGAAACGAACGGTCAACCTGTCGGCGACCTTCACCTGGGACGCGCTCGATCTCACCTGCCAGTATTCGTATGTCGGGTTGCGGTATACGAATTTTGCGAACACGGTAAGCCTGCCTTCTTATAGCCTGTTCGACATTACGTTGAATTCCAGCTTCAACTGGATGCATTCCAAATGGACCGAAACGGTTCAGGTAAGGAATGTTCTTGACGAGCGTTTCGACATCATCCAGTACCAGCCTGTGCCGGGGCGGGAATACCGGGTGACACTAGGATTAAAGATGGACATCGGACGAAGGCAACATCGAACACGTTGACAACGGGGAGGAGAAGTCATGAAAAAAGTCGTTCTAGCGAGCATGGTGCTCGCCACGCTGGCATTCGGATTTTTCGGATGCTCGGAGGACAACGGGGAGACCAAGAAGGCACCGATCACGGCCAAGGCGATTTACGTCCTGAACGTGATTGGAGTCAACATGTCGGTCATCGACCTCGATGCGGGTACGGTGACAAACGACCTTGGCACGCTCGGTCTCTACCCGAACCAGATCCTCTACTACGGCGGCAAGGTGTACGTCGTGAACTCGGGATCAAGCAACATCCAGATCTTCGATCCCGAGAACAACTTTGCGGAGTCTACACCGATTGACCTGGGATCGAACAAAGGCCCGCTGAACATGGTGTTTTACAGCGATGACATCGCGTTTGTCTCGTGCTCTTATTCGAACGAAGTGCTGAAGGTGAATGTGTCGACAAAGACGGTTGCAGCCACGATCGATGCAGGTGTGGGCACCTCGGGGATCTGCATCGCGGACGGCAAGGTGTACGCAACCAACACCGCGTTCGACGGTTCGACATACACATACGGCCAGGGCACGGTTACGGTTATCGATCCCGTGAATGCCACGGTGACAACGACGATCAACGTCCATACGAATCCTCAGGCGGCAGCGGTTGCGCCAGACGGAAATGTCCATGTCGTCTGCACCGGTGATTACGGAGCGACCGCAACAGGGATGATCGACGTCATCGATCCATCGAGCAACACGGTCACGACGTCGTACAACGTGGGCGGATCGCCGGGGATTATCTCCTTCGACGCAGATAACCACCTTGGCTACCTCGGCGTCTGGGGATCGGGTTGCATCGTCTACAACACGACGAACGGCGACACACTCTACGGTCCGAACACAATGTTTTACGGAGTGGGTGGATCGGGCGTTGTGGTGGATCCAGACGGCAATGTCTTCATCTCGAACTGGAACGATGACCAGGTCGCGGAAGTGGGGACGGACAATGTGCTGATCGATCTGTTCACCGTCGGTGACAGCCCCGGATCACTCTCGATGAAAACAAGCCGGTAAGATTTTGCAGTGCGCATCGACTGCAGGGGGAGCCGGGCATGTGGCTTCTGCCCGCTCCCCCGGTCGGTTTTCATCCTGGAGACCCGCTTCAGGATGGGGGAAAGAGTCTGCACCTGTGAAATCGTGATCTGGAGGACGGAATGGCATTTTCGTCAGATTCCGGAGAGGGCTTCCTCATTCAGGACCCGAAACTCGCGAACAGTGGGCGTGTCAAGATTGACTGGGTGTCACGGTGGATGACGGTTCTCAACGGTCTCCGCGATCAGTTCAGCGATCACAGCGTATTCGCCGGAAAGCGGATCGCGATCAGCATTCACCTCGAAGCGAAAACCGCCTACCTGGCACAAATTGTCAAGGATCTCGGCGCCGACGTGTGGATTACCAGCAGCAATCCGCACTCCACCAAGGACGATGTTTGCGCCGCACTTGCGGAACGGGGAATTCATGTATTCGCACGCAAAGGCGCGGAAACCGGGGAATACGAAAAGTTCGTAGAGAAGATCGTATCGTGCAAACCTCACGCGCTGATCGATGATGGTGGGGATACGACCGAATACCTGCACCAGCATCCCGAATTCGCCGAAGAGTTGAAGGGAGTTTGCGAGGAGACAACTTCCGGTGTCGCCCGCCTGAAGCAGCGCGACGCCGAAAACAGCCTCCTCTTCCCGGCGATCGCGATCAACGACGCCCAATCGAAATACCTCTTCGACAACCGTTACGGCACGGGCGAATCCACCTGGTCGGCGATCACACAGCTGACGAATGTCACAGTCGCTGGAAAAACCGTTGTCTGCGTCGGGTTCGGTTGGGTGGGCCGGGGTGTTGCGATGCGAGCCGCGGGGCACGGCGCG
>Ga0315555_1002353_pt1 | contig 13315 bp, 13 predicted proteins | sample SalMarSW160380MG_FD_202113 | JGI IMG/M metagenome (GOLD analysis project Ga0315555, IMG submission 202113) | Salt marsh sediment microbial communities from the Plum Island Ecosystem LTER, Massachusetts, United States - Salt Marsh Sediment SW1603-80 ...
CGCGCTGGTTTTATTAGCGTGTAAAGATCCTCGGTAATAGCTCGCACATGGGGGGAGGCCTTGTTAGGAAGGCGGGACCCCTGGGTGGTCGTCACATCTTAATGGTAATCTCATAGCTCCCCACCCCCACCTTGCCGGCCAAGCCCTTTTGCAATACCAGATCCATCACCTTGGGTCTCGTATGGTTCGGGACCATGAGAATGAGCTTGGCCCCCAGTCCGGCGAGTTCCTTCCACCGCTCGGCCTGCTGTGGGGTGATGCTTTCCTCCGTCTCCACCTCCATGATGGCAAGCACCATCCCCTGATTGGCCAGGATGAGGTCGGGATAGTGACCATTGTATTCGTGTTGCTGCGCCTCTGTGCCGTTTGCCAGGATCTCTTTGTAGTCCCTCGCCAGGCTCCGCTCAAGATAGGAGACCAGCCAGTCGTGGAAGAATGCCTCCTTCGTCATCTTCGTCCCCCTTCAGTGTTTCGCATGCTGCGCCCATTGTAGCAACAATAAAGGGGAGTCACAAGCGCGGTTTCCTCGCGGAGGAGCTTACGATGAGCATTTGACAAACCCCGGCTTCTCTGATGGAATAGGCCAATTGAAACCGAGGGTGGGGAAAGGAATGGAGGTCATAGGGCTTGAGCGGCGGGATGGGGTAGCCCTGGTGAAGTTGAACAGGGGGGTCATCAATGCCATCAATCAAAAAGTCATCGATAAGCTAGCCCAGGCCCTGCGGATGCTCAAGGATGACCCCGGGGTCTGCGGCCTGGTGCTCACCAGCAACAACGATAAATTCTTTTCCATCGGGTTTGACCTGCCTGAACTCTATCCCCTCCCGCAGCAGGAGTTTGGGGCATTTTTCCGGGCGTTCAACCTCCTGTGTCTGGATCTCTATGTCTTTCCCAAGCCGACAATAGCCGCCATTACCGGACATGCAACGGCAGGGGGGTGTATCCTGGCCCTCTGCACCGACTACCGCTTTATCGCTGAGGGACGCAGATGGACAGGGGTAAACGAGAGCAAACTGGGGGTTCCTATCACCTATCTGGCCAATTGTCTCTTGCGGGAATTGATGGGAGAGCGTCAGGCCCGTGAGGCAGTTTCCTCCGGTACACTCTACCCCCCTGAGGAGGCTTCCCAGATGGGGATGGTAGACGGGGTTTATTCCCCTGCGAAGGTGGTTTCGGCAGCAATACAGAAGGCCAGGGATGTGGGTGAGATGCCGGGCGATGCCTTTGCAGAGAACAAACGCCTCTGGGTACGAACCATTGAGGCCCGGGTCCGTTCGTATCTGGAAGAAGAAATAGAGCTGTTTCTCGAACGATGGTATGCCCCGGCGGCACGTCAGCGACTCAAAGAGGCGCTGGTGAAGTTCACCCCGAGAGGATGAGATCAATGGCCAAGGCGAAGACGATCTTCATCTGTCAGCAGTGTGGCTATCAGGCCCCCAAGTGGTTGGGGCGGTGCCCCGACTGCCAGGGGTGGGGAACCCTGGTGGAGGAGCTCGTCGGTGAAGAGGCCCCTGCTGAGGGCACCCGGCAGCTCTGGGGGACAGAGGAGCCCCCCCGTGCCATCGGGGAGGTGGCAGAGGAAGAAGAGGGGTCGCGGCTTCCTACCCGTCTGGAGGAGTTCAATCGCGTCCTGGGGGGCGGGATTGTCACCGGCTCGGTGGTCCTGCTCGGCGGGGATCCGGGGATCGGGAAGTCCACCCTGATATTTCAGTGCCTCCATGGGCTTGCCGCCCAGGGGAGGAGGTGTCTCTACATCTCCGCTGAGGAATCCCTCAGGCAGACCAAGCTGCGGGCCAAGCGCCTGGGGGCCATAAGCGACGGGCTCTTTGTGGCCGCCGAGACATCGCTCGAGCGGATCATCCAGGCAGTGGAGGAGCTTTCGCCCGTGGTCCTGGTGATCGACTCCATACAGTCGATCTACACCTCCCAACTGGGATCGGCCCCGGGTAGCATCAGCCAAGTGCGTGAGACCTCGGGAAGGTTGACCTATCTGGCCAAGGGGCTGGGCGTGGCGACCTTCCTGGTGGGGCACGTGACCAAGGACGGGGCCATTGCCGGGCCTCGGGTCCTGGAGCACATCGTGGATACCGTCCTCTACATGGAGCGCAGCGCGGACAGTCCCTTCCGCATCCTCCGGGCCGTGAAGAATCGCTTTGGCTCCACCAACGAGATCGGGGTCTTTGAGATGAAGGAAGAGGGACTGCAGGAGGTGACCAATCCCTCGGAGATCTTCCTGGCTGAGCGGCCCACCGGAACCTCGGGAAGCACCGTGATGGCGAGCATGGAGGGGACCAGGCCCATCCTGGTGGAGATCCAGGCCCTCGTCGCCTCCACGGCCTTCGCCGTCCCCAAGAGGATGGCCATGGGGGTGGACTACAACCGGCTCTCCCTCTTGGTGGCTGTCATGGAGAAGAAGGTGGGGATAAACCTCTCGCATCAGGACATCTTCGTCAATGTGGCCGGGGGATTGAGGATCGAAGAACCCGCCGTCGATGTGGGCGTGGTGGTCGCCGTGGCCTCCAGCCACCTGGACAAGGTCATCCCGTCGGGGATGATGGTCTTCGGCGAGGTGGGTCTGGCCGGGGAGGTGCGGGGGGTGAGCTTTGGCGAGCAACGGGTTAAAGAGGCGGCCCGCTTGGGCTTCAAGAGTTGTATCCTCCCCCGCAGCAGCGCCCAGGGGATAAAGCCCCCCAAGGGGATGGAGTTGATCACAGTAAGAGACCTGCGGGAGGTATGGGGGAAACTGTTCTGAGGTGCAATCCTATCCCTTAGACAGCCTCTCCGCCCGTACAACCATTACAAATAGAATAAGGATGACCAAGGAAGAATTGAGGCGGGCGATCACCCGCATCGACGGCAGGGGGTATAAGGCCTACAAGGCAATCAAGGGGTCATATGACTTCGGCCTCTATACCCTCATCATCGACCACGTCCAGGGCGACCCCTTTGCCGCCCCCTCCCGGGTGCGGGTGCGGCTCCCTATTGAGCGGACCGCATTTCCCCCGGACCTTTGGGATAATAAAGTGCGCCAGATCGCCTTCTGCGATTACCTGGCCCGCGGGTTTCATGGGGCCATACGCCGCTGGACCAAGGGGAATCGCGGTATGGGCACAAGCGGCCTGGTGGACATCGACAGGGGGGGGCAGGAAATCCTGGAGCGCAACGCCGTGGTTATCGACAGGGAAGACCTGGAGGCCCGCTTTGTAATGGGGCTCCCTGCGGCAGGCCGGACTATCCTGGGGAAGGAGGCCCTGGGGATCTTCTTCGAGGAGATCCCTCATATAATAGAGGGATCCCTCTTGTACCGCAGCATTGATCAACAAGAGATCCGGCGCCACGTTGATGTGGCAGAGGATCAGGAAGTAATGCGGGGGCTCTTGGTAGAGCGGGGGCTGGTGGCCTTTGTGGCCGACGGGTCAGTGCTGCCCCGGCGCAGCGGGGTGGATGACAGGCCCTTAGGCCCGGAAGGCTCAGGCGCCGTCCCCTTCCAAGGGCCCCGCGAATTCGAGGTCGAGCTTGAACTCCCGCATCACGGGAGAATCCAGGGGATGGGGGTCCCAGCGGGGGTGACACTCATAGTGGGCGGCGGATTCCACGGCAAGTCCACCCTGCTGGTCGCCATCGAGCGGGGGGTATACAACCACATCCCCGGCGACGGGAGGGAATACGTAGTGTCCAATCAGGCGGCTGTAAAGATCAGGGCGGAGGACGGACGCCGGATCGAAAAGGTGAACATCAGCCCTTTTATTAATAACCTTCCCCTCGGCAAGGACACCACACGGTTTTCCACCGACAACGCCAGTGGCAGCACCTCGCAGGCAACCAACATCATGGAGGCCCTGGAGATAGGGGCCCAGGTGCTGCTGATCGATGAGGATACCTCGGCCACCAACTTCATGGTGCGCGATGAGCGGATGCAGGAGCTGGTGGCCAAGGCAAAGGAACCTATCACCCCCTTCGTCGACAAGGTAAAAAAGCTCTTCGCCGATCAGGGGGTCTCCACCATCTTGGTCATGGGGGGATCGGGTGACTACTTCAACGTGGCGGACACCGTCATCATGATGGACAATTACCAACCCCGCTGCGTCACCGAGCAGGCCTCCGAGATCGCACGCAAGCACGCCACTTGCCGGGTCGACGAGGGGGGGGATGCCTTCGGCGAGGTCACCCCGCGGCACCCCTTGCGAGGAGGGTTCGACCCGAGCCGGGGCAAGCGGGAGGTCAACATAGACGCCAAGGGGCTCAGGACCATCCTCTACGGCATCACGAACATCGACCTCTCGTACCTGGAACAACTGGTGGATAAGGGCCAAACCAGGGCCATCGGCCTCATGATCCACTACTATGCCGAGCGATACCTGGAGACCTCCCCATCGCTGAAGGAGGGGGTGGAGCTGGTGATGCGGGCCGTGCAGGAAAAGGGGTTCGACTGCCTGCTTCCCTATAAGGTGGGGAACCTCGCCATGCCGAGGCCCTTCGAGGTGGCCGGTGCCATCAACCGCATGCGCACCCTGCAGGTGAAATGATGGAGGTCAGGATACCCTATGGTCAGGGCTGGGTGCGAATCGATTGCCCGGAGGAGAACCTGGCGGGGATCTGCTTCCCCAATGAGGTCCCACAGCGGGATGAGGGCGAGGTCCTGGAACAGGTCCTGGCCCATCCCATCGCAGCCGGGACGTTGGGGGAATTTTTGGCCGACAATGGGGATTGCCTCTTTATGGTCAACGACGCGACCCGCCCCACCCCCACAGCGCGCATCCTCGACCACCTGGCCGGCGTGATAGAGGGCAGACCCCCGCACTTTCTCGTGGCCACGGGCTCTCATCGAGCCCCCACCCCTGCGGAGTGTGCGGGGATCTTCGGTCCCTGGTTCGAGAGATATCAGAACAATATCTTCTTCCACGACGCCCGGGCGGATACTGAGATGGTCCCTCTCGGGGCTACCGCACGGGGCACACCCCTTGCCCTCAACCGACGAGTTGTCGAGGCACATAAGATCGTTGCCATCTCGTCGGTGGAGCCCCACTATTTCGCCGGATATACCGGGGGGAGGAAGTCCTTCTTTCCGGGCGCGGCCGCCTACGCGACCATGGAGCACAATCATCGCCTGGCCCTGGGGGAGGGGACAGCCCCCCTCGCCTTGGAGGGAAACCCAGTCCACGAGGATCTCCTCGAGGCCATGGATGCCCTCGAGGAAAAGGAGATCTACTCCCTTCAGGTGGTGCTGGACCGCGCTCACCGCATCTCAGCCGCCTTTGCCGGCTCCCTGGAGGGGAGCTTTGCGGCGGCGGTAGAGAAGGCCCGCGAAGTCTTCGCCGTAGAGGTGAGCGAGCGGGCCGACATAGTGGTAACCGTTGCCCCCTCGCCCATGGACATCGACCTCTACCAATCTCAGAAGGCTCTCGAGCACGGCAGGCTTGCCCTCAAAGAGGGAGGGATCATGATCCTGGTCTCCCGATGCCCCATGGGGGTTGGGAATGAGGGGTTTCATCGGCTCTTGAGCAGGGCCGCAGACCCCGAGGAGGTGTTCGCTCTCATTGAAGGCGCTTATACCCTCGGAGACCACAAGGCGGCCAAGATCGCCGATCTTGCCATGAATGCCCAGATATGGGGGGTAACCGACCTGGACCCCGCGATCGTGGAGGAGGCCTTTATCAAACCATATCCGGACCTGCAAAGGGCCTTGAGCGCAGCCATCAAAGAAAAGGGTCCCCACGCCCAGGTCCTCTTTCTCATGAATGGCAGCATGCTCGTTCCCATAATAAATATGAATGACGAGTCCCGAACATAGGAGGTGATTCTTGATGGTAAAGACAATCTACGAGACCCATTTCCCCGACCTCACCCTGCTCAAGCGGGGCAAGGTGCGGGATGTCTACGAGGTGGCGGACAAGCTCCTCATCGTGGCCACCGACCGGGTGTCGGCCTTCGATGTGATCATGGCCGATCCTATACCGGGAAAGGGGCGCATCCTGACCGAGATCTCCACTGCCTGGTTCCGGGCGATGGAGGAAGTGATCCCCAACCACCTGATCTCCACCCGCGCAGAGGCATACCCCCCGCCGTGCAACCGGTATGCAGCGGAATTGGAGGGGAGAAGCATGCTCGTGCAGCGGACCGACCCCGTCCCCATCGAATGTGTGGCCAGGGGGTATCTGGCAGGCTCAGGGTGGCAGGAATACCAGGAAAAGGAAGAGGTGTGTGGCATCAGGCTCCCCGGGGGGTTGGTAGAATCGGCGAAGCTCCCCGAGGCCATCTTCACCCCCGCCACTAAAGAGAAGCTAGGAAGCCACGACATCAACATCACCTTTGAGGAGATGGTGGAGAGGGCTGGGAAGGGGCTGGCTGAGCGGCTGCGCGAGATTACCCTCACCATATACGAGCGTGCTCGCCGCATGGCCGAGGCCAAGGGGATCATCATCGCCGACACCAAGCTGGAGTTCGGCCTGCTGGATGGCGAGCTCATCCTCATCGATGAGCTCCTCACGCCCGACTCCTCCCGCTTCTGGCCTGCAGAGGAGTACAAACCGGGAGGACCGCAGCACGCCTTCGACAAGCAATTTCTGCGGGATTACCTCCTCACCCTCGACTGGGACAAGAGCCCCCCTCCCCCGCCGCTGCCGGAGGATATCGTGGCCAAGACCAGGGAACGGTATGAAGAGGCCCTGCGGAGGGTATGGGGGTAGCCTTTGTAAAAAAGGATCTAAAGATAAGAGGAACGATAGTATTGAGTAATGAGTTTAACAGGACTCCCCTGGACTCCCCGCAGCACCTATCTCGAGCCAAACGCCACCTTGTACACGGTGAACACGACGATCAGGTATGCCAGTATCCTCGCCACGATCAGCGGCACCTCCAGTGTCGCCTTCAGCCCAAGGATCGTCGCCAGATGGGAGAGCCCAAAGAGACCAAACGCGATACCGATGTAAAGCGGGAAAGCCCTTCCCGATCTACGCCAGCCTATGAGACCAAAGACCAGGATAATCGCGCACAAGACCAAATTAATAATATATATCGGATCCCACACCATGTTCATGGTAGACCTCTTCTCGTGCTCGTTATGTATTGTTCCGCTTTATTTTGGTTTTCTCTGGCACGGGCCTTTTTAAGAAATTCAGCAATCAAAAACGCCAATTCCAATGCTTGATTTGCATTCAGGCGGGGATCACAGCGAGTAAAATACTTTTCCGTTAATTCTTGTTCTGTAATACCTTGCGGGCCCCCGATGCACTCTGTCACGTTTTGCCCTGTCATCTCACAATGAATGCCTCCGGCATACGTTCCTTCCGCATAATGAATCTCAAAAAAATTTCGAACCTCCGCCAATATCCTATCAAATGAACGGGTCTTAATACCATGAGACGTGGCAACCGTATTGCCATGCATGGGGTCACTACTCCACACAACCGTGCTCCCCTCGCGGGTAACGCTCCGAATCAACGGTGGCAATTGTCTGGCAATACGATCAGCCCCCATGCGGACAATAATGGTCAAGCGACCCGGCTCATTGTGGGGATTTAGTATATCAATCAAACGTAATAATTCATCCGAATCGATAGAAGGACCCGCCTTAACACCGATGGGATTCTTAATTCCCCTCGCAAATTCTATATGGGCCTTGTCCAATTGACGGGTTCTTTCTCCGACCCACACCATATGGGCTGAACAATCATACCAGTCTCCCGTTATATCATCTTGGCGTGTGAGAGCTTCTTCATAATTCAATAACAATGCTTCATGCGAGGTATATACGGTTGTTTCCCGTATGCTTGGCGTATCTTTTACCGTCACGCCGCACGCCTCCATAAAGGCAAGCGCTCCCCCAATACGGTCAGCAAGATGTTGGTACTTTTCTCCTAAGGGACTTCCTTTAACGAATTCGAGATTCCATTGATGTACTTGGTGTAGGTCAGCCAATCCCCCTTTAGTAAAAGCCCGCAACAAATTAAGGGTTGCCGCAGATTGATTATAGGCTTGAATCAAACGATTGGGTTCAGGGGTCCGGGCGAATTCGTTAAACGCAATATCATTCACCATATCCCCCCGATAACTCGGCAATTCGACGCCGTCAATAACTTCTGTGTCTGCTGAACGAGGCTTTGCAAATTGACCGGCTAACCGTCCGACCTTTACCACCGGACAACTTCCCGCAAAGGTGAGAATTACCGCCATCTGCAAGATCACCTTGCAGGTATACTGGATATTTACGGCATTAAACTCGGCAAAGCTTTCCGCGCAATCTCCCCCTTGTAAAAGGAAGGCCTCCCCCTCAGCAACTCGTGCCAATTGTCTTTTTAATTCTTGAACTTCATCGACAAAAACCAAAGGAGGGAATCCCCTCAGCCGAGATTCTACAGCCTGCAGTTCGGATTGCTGGGGATATTCCGGCTGCTGTAAAATCGGTTTGTTGCGCCAACTTGAAAGGGTCCACGTATCCATTGTCATCTGCTGTTATAAAAATAACCGTCTTGATTTAATGATGCTTTAATAAGAAAAACGGTAAGAATCATTTTTCAGGTCGGGGTCCCTATGCTGATTCAAAGTCTAACTTAATTATTAAATAGATTCTTAAAAAGCAGTAGCATAGTAATGATAAACTGTCAATATATCCGAATGTTGCGAAATAAGCCTTGAAGTCTTGTTTATATAAAAAATGCAATATTAGGCAGCGTACAGATATAAAAAAATATGTGGTGAATTCTAACTGAAATATGCAGGTTCGTTTTAATCACAGTACATGGTATGTTTCTTCCGCACATATACACCTCATCCTGAACAATCCCCTCAAACTCGCCTTTGAAATATGTAAGACGCTGAGACAAGGGCAGTGAAACAAGAAGTGGAAGTTTTTAACAGCGTCCTCCTGTTACGTCCCTGTGTGTATCCATGCCTGTTAATGGGTGACCCCTTGACACTTATTTACGGTTTCACGTATCAATCCCGATCCTCTGGCGCCGGCCACTCCTTTTCAGAGCATATTAGTCGAATAGCTCTCCTGAATCCCATATTTACCGGAAGATAGAAAAACGATCGTACACGGGGCTTTGTAAGAATTCTGTGCCAGATACTGCGCCATGAATAGATACGTTTCCAGGTATGTCGCATGCCCAGATGAAGTTGTCTGGGTGTCATATTTTTTGGAAAAAATGTAACGGTGCCGTGGTCGTAGTCGCGCCAATTCCAGCTAAAAATGCGATTCTGAGAAACCATTTGTTGATATATTTTAGTGCCGGGAAGAGGGGTCAGGATCAGCGCAAAAGCGGTCTCAAGACGGTTTTCTATGACAAAATCAGCAATCCGATCAAACACCTCCGGTGTGTCTTCGTCAAAACCCACCATAAATGTCCCCATGACACCGATGCCACGATCATGAAGCGCCTTGATGCTGTCAGCATACTCATCAGTCTTATTAGAAAATTTATGCATGGTATTGATCGTGGTCTGGGAGAGTGATTCGAATCCGATGTTTACTCCAATACAACCCGATTCTGCCATGAGGTCGAGCATTGATTCATCCCGAGTAAGATTGAAGCTCGCGTGGCCATACCATCTGATGTCGCATTCTTTGAAAACCTCCAGGACAGCACGCGCATGAGCAGGTTCTGATAAAAAATTAGAATCCATCACGTACAGCAGTCGCCTTTCTACGAAGTAGGGGATGTCGGGATGCCAATTTCGCGCAAGCCATTTTTTCCATTTTGATTGAGGCGGTCTTGGACCGAATATGTTCAAAAGCTCCTGCCTGATGGCCTCGGGCGGGCGAACCCTGAACCTGGAACCAAAGAAGTCCTGAACAGCGCAGAAGTGGCATCCCACAGGGCAGCCACGGGTGGTTTCGATGATTTCGCCCGGGAGGTAAAATTTTTTATTAAAAAGATCACGTCGGATCACGGGGAGGTTTGAGAGATCTACCTCGGGGCCGTAATATTTCTTCTTGAGGGAACCTTTGGCAAAATCATCCAAGATGTCCCCCCATACGCCTTCGCCCTCGCGGATGATGACAGCATCGCTGTGTTCGAGCGCTTCATCAGGAAATACGGTAACATGCATCCCCCCCAGTACAACCTTCACGCCTTCATTACGCAGTCGATCGGCAATGCGGTATGCACCTTGTATATGATGCGTTTGCCCGACGACCAGTGCCAGATCGCACGGCTCTGAGTAGGGGACGGGTTCGTTGGCTACATCAATGAGCCGAACATGAACGTTATCCGGTGTCAGTGCTGCAATCATTGCAAGACTGATGGCGGGGTATCCCAAAAGCGGCAGTTTTATGCCGAAGGCTTTGTTCCGTGCTTTTGAATCCATCGAGGGAGCGATTAGAAATATGGTGTTAAGGGGAATTGATTTCATAGAAGTTAAGCCTTGGATGTAGTGAGCTCTTGAGCCACAATATGATCCTTGTCGAGCAGCATTGACACGGTCGCAAAGAATCGCCTCTGACGGGTTGCGTTACAAGGAATCCCGGTGGTCGGGTTAGTGCGACAAATTACTATTGAAGTGCTCATAATTTCTCCTTTGTTCTTCTCACATACTAATCTACGAATATTCGCTCTTTAAGCATTGTTTGGGTTATCTACCACCATGATGGGAAATTATACAGTATTTGACGGGGATTTGAAGGGCTATCGAATGCAATGAAAGATGAGTCTTGTTTGAATGAACGACGAAACAAGAACAATGAAAAATGAAGTGAAACTCTTCAACAACATGCCCTTCTTCTGCCAGTTTTTCCAGATCAGCCTATGTGTCCTTTTTAATGAGCTTCTTACCCATCTCCCATGCGGGGCCGACCTCTTCCCCCAATCCGAGATACTTCCGCTCAGGCATTGCAAGCACGAAGGGGTTTATCTTCCTCAGGTCCGGAACATCACCAGTGAGAAAGCGTTCGTCGCTGTAAGTCGCAACGATCTCTCCGATGAAGAGCTCATCGACCGGCAGGCCAACCGTCTGTACCAGCTTACACTCGGCATTAAAAGGACACTCCTTGATCATCGGCGCGGTCTTGAGCTTTCCGTAGAATGTTTCGAATTGCACCGCCTTATCGTGCGTCTTCCCCGAGACGAGGCCGCAGTAATCACTGACTTCGGCCATTGCCGACGAAGGTATATTGACACTGAACGTTCCGTTCTCTCTGATGCCAGCGTTCGAATAGTGTGCCTTGTTCAGGGCGATCATGACATATGCCGGTTTCGGGTTGACCATGCTGAACCAGGCAACGGTGAGGTAGTTCGGTCTCCCCTCGACATTCACCCCCACCAGCGAACAGGGCATCGGATAGTACGCCCTTTCGGCTCCGATTTCAATCTTCTCCATAGCATCCCTCCTCAATAACCCTTACCTGATGATATTAGGTAAGGTGATGTATAGATAGTTAACACACCGCGAGGGGAACGTTCCCTGCAAAACACTTCTTAAGCAAAAAGCAAGACCCATCCCCCAAACAGTTACCACGACCCGCTTGCGCCCCCTCCGCCTGACGACCCGCCGCTGAATCCACCGAAACTCGACCCGCCGCTGAACCCGCCGAAGCTGGACCCGCTGCTGGAACCGCTGCGGGAGTAAGTCCTTCCTCCCACTGAAAACGAGGCACCCGACGATAAGGCCTTATGGATAACCGTTTTACCATAGCGCAACCCGATGATGAGCATGAATACAGCCCACGCCGGCAGAATGTATATGGGAAATCCCATGAACAGGGCAAACATCAGGCTCATGGCCAAGGGGATACCCCCGAAGCCTGCGCCCCAGATCAGGAAAAAGCCCTGGCCTTTCTGGCGCAGCGCGTAACCCAAGGTCAGAAATCCTATGGTGATAAAAATGGCAAGGAACAGCATGACGCCCACTTTTACCGGCAACGGCGGCTCATCTGAATCCGTCCGCAACTCAGGTCTTGGTATTGGGACGCTTGGGACAAAGTCTTTGCCGGTAATCAGCGCCGCAATCTGCATGCTCCCTTGCAAGATCCCTTGGTCGTAATCATCCGCCCTGAAAAAGGGTAATACGGTTTCTCTTATAATATCGCCTGCGCGGCCGTCCGTAATGACAGGCTCCAGGCCATAGCCGACCTCGATCCGCACCTTGCGCTCGTTCGGTGCGATGAGAAAGAGCACGCCGTTGTCTTCTTCCTTTGTCCCGATTCCCCATTTTTTGAAGAGCCTAACAGCGTACTCTTCAACAGTCATCCCCTCTAATGAGCTTACAGTCACCACCGCTATCTCGGCGCCTGTGGATTGTTCCGTATCATTGAGCAGGCCGCTGATCTGGGCTCTGGTCTTGTCAGACATGATACCGGCAAAATCGCTGACCCAGCCCTGCGGCTTTGCAGGCATTGTCGCCCATGCGCACGGAGCCACAGCCAATGAGCTACAGATAAGCAATAAAGCAGTTCGTCTCGCCCACTTCATAAACAGCCCTCCGAGTGGTCTACGCCGCATCGATTGTTTTGATCACTGATTCCACGGCTTCATGCAATTGATGGAAAAGCCCTTGGAGATCACCGCGCTTTAAACGGATCTCCTTGTTTTTGACTCTTTTTATTCTTTCAAAGACATCCGAATGGACTGCCATCTTTTTCCCGAAGACGGCCCCGGCCTTGCGGATGAGGTAGTCAAATGAATTGCCCGCCTTGACCAGGAACATCTCAAGGGCATATTTGTCGCGTCTGAGACTCAACCAGCTATCCCGCACATTGAGCAGTTTAGAACGGAGCTCAAACTCCAGCTGGTACCGCATGTGTTTTTTATCAACCTTTCGTTTTTTAAAGAGATCCTTGCCCACGAGGCAGCGGTGGTTTGCCATAATATCCTCAAACTCCAGGGGGAACACATCCCAGGCATTCGCTAATTCCTCTTCTGTCCAAAACACGAGCTGCGGCGCCTGTTTTCGCACCTTCCTGCGCATTAATTTTCCGACTTTCGTTATGTGCTCCAAATCAAGTTTTTTGAATACGAGCATCAAGTTCAGATCCGAGCGGGCGCGGACATATTCACCACGCACCGCACTCCCGTACAGAATGACGCTCACCAGATTATTGCCCAGCTCCTGCTTCAACTCCTTTGTCCACTGTACTATGTTCTCCATGCGCCTTACTCCTTTGGACAATATTTATATCATATTATCAGTTCACCTGCTTCAAAAAAACCTTGAAAGCTTGAACACAATGAAACAAAATCTTTCCAATGTCAACGGCCTGTTGCCCAAATCCTTTATTTTCAGGTAATATTATGCTAAAATGTCCCAAATTCTTTGTTATTTGGGGGATAAGCTCATGATGGGACGCCAATCTCCACCACAATCAAGGCTATTTTACACT
>Ga0315555_1002356_pt1 | contig 13309 bp, 11 predicted proteins | sample SalMarSW160380MG_FD_202113 | JGI IMG/M metagenome (GOLD analysis project Ga0315555, IMG submission 202113) | Salt marsh sediment microbial communities from the Plum Island Ecosystem LTER, Massachusetts, United States - Salt Marsh Sediment SW1603-80 ...
GTGATATTTTGAACAAACTAGGTCGATAGCAGAGGAGGGTGGCAATGGGTAAATTTGACGGCATCTATGATGACTATATGAAGCGGCGCAAGACCGTCCTAGAAATGGGGGGTGAAAAGGCCCTGGCAAAGCGTCAAGAAAAGGGGCAGACCAATGCGCGTGAGAGGATTGATATGCTCGTCGATCCCGGCACCTTCGTTGAAGTCGGTGCCTTCATGAGGCACCGGCAGTACGAATTTGGCATGGCTGAAAAACTTATCCCTGCTGAGGGAGTGGTTGCTGGATATGGCAAGGTGGACGGCAGATATGTCGTGGTGGTCTCTGAGGACTTCACGGCCATGGCCGGCACCTTTGGTGAGTATCATGGCAAGAAGTTTGTGTGGGCCTTGGATTTTGCCAAGGACAAGGGATGGCCCTTTGTCGGGATCAATGATTCCGGCGGCGCCCGCCTCCAGGAGGGGCTGGACACCTTGGAGGCCTACGGCTGGACCTTCCGTGCCCAGATCCTCGCCTCGGGAATCGTCCCCCAGATCGGCCTGCTTCTTGGCCCCTGCCTCGGCGGTCAAGCCTACCACCCCATTATGAACGACTTTCTCATCCAGAGCAAGACAACCGGCTACATGGGGATTGCGGGACCCGCCTTTGTCAAGACCCAGACCGGTGAGGACATCACCCTCGAGAAGTTGGCCGGATGGGAGGCCCATGCGGTGAAGTCGGGGGGTACCCACATCGTAGGTGAAGATGATAAAGAGTCTATTGAACTGGCCAGAAAGCTGCTGTCGTACTTCCCATCCAATAACAGGGAAAAACCGCCGATAGTTGAGACCGGCGATGATCCGAACAGGGAGATCCCTGAACTCGATGAGTTCATACCCGATCCAGCCCTGCGCGTCCCCTATAATATGTATCCGCTCATCGACAAAGTGATCGACAAGGGGAGTTTCTATGAAATACACAAGTACTTTGCCCGCAACCTCATCATTGGATTCGCGCGGTTTAACGGCAGGGTAGCTGGGATCGTCGCAAACCAGCCCTTGGTACTGATGGGTGGGCTTGATTGCGACGCCTCTGACAAGCTGGCGAGGTTTGTCCGTTTCTGCGACCTGTTCAACATCCCCTTGGTGACCTTCGTAGACTGCCCGGCCTTCTGGATCGGCTCTCCGCATGAGTGGCAGGGAATCCTGCGCCACGGGGCAAAGACACTCTTTGCCTGGGCCGATGCCACCGTACCCTTGGTCGCCGTGATCACCGGCAAGTCGTACGCCGGTGCCCACTATGCCATGCTTGACAAGAGTATCGGGGCGGACCTCGTCTTCGCCTGGCCAACGGCCAAGATCAATATCGTGGGTGCCGAGACCGCGGCGAGCGTCATCTTCGCCAGAGAAATCAAAGAGTCGGACAATCCGAAGGAGATCGCGAAGCAGCGAATCGAGGAGTACCGAGTCAAGTTCGAGCATCCCTACCAGCCTGCGGAGCGGGGCTATGTGGACGACGTCATCATGCCGCACGATACCCGGAAGTACGTCTGTCATGCCCTCGAGCTGCTGGAGAACAAACAGGTAGCAAGGCCCTGGAGGAAGTACTCGAATATCAACCTCTAGGCCTCTTCAAGATATCAGAAAAGTATCTTAAGGGTGGTGCAGGGGATGTGCCTTGTACCACCCACAAACCACTCCTTAAAAGATCCCTCAAAATTATTAATGCCTCCTGACTGAGGACGTCAAAAACTCAAAGCTGATCGCTGAACCGATATAAATCCAACGCACAATCATTGTTGACAAACAATACGAGTCCATCTTATATTCCCATATCAAAGGTCATCCTTGCAGGAATAAATCACCATACTGGCGACATAATGTAGGTTTAGTCATCACAGTAGCCGGTGTTGAAAACTGCCAACAGAAGGTGAGTCATTTATGAAAAAGCCATCTCTCAAGTTGACCATCATCCTTGTCATCTTTGCCATCTTCGTCATCGGTGTACTGACGTATGTCTCTATACTCGGGGAAAATCACAAGATAGACGGGGTGATCGTAGCTTATTTCAATCAGTTAAAAGATGGCAAATATCTTGAGGCATGCGAGATTTTTTCTTCACGCTTTCAAGGGGAACAGCCGGCAACTGCCGAACACTGTTTGAATTTCAACTTCCTGCTAGAGTTGGCACTGTTAAAGCACTATGATCTGATCGATCAGAATGACTATACCGTTGAATTAAAGAGAAGTAACTTCTGGATACCTTTTATTAGCGACGATTCGGTACGCGTAAGTATTTTACTCACAAAGAAAAGGAACAAAGGAATCTTTGATAAGCAGCCGCGTGACCCAAGCAGAGAGCTCACTCATAATCTCATCGTAATGGAGCGGCATAAAAGATCATGGGAAATAAGGCAATTCACCATTGCTGATTCTTCCCTTGCGGACGTATATAATGATCTAGAACAGCATATTGATTTGAATACGTATGTAAAACGAACGCCCGATGGATTTCGATTAAGGAATGTTGAAATTAATTTCAAAACTTTGACACCGATAGACAAACGATTGCTGAGGTTCAGCCTCTATAAGATACAAAAATCATTAGATCCCTCTTATAACAAGGACACAAGGTCATCTTTCCCACATCCTTCCCTGTAATCTTTACGGGCACTCGCTCTTCTTGTGCCAGACTTACAACGGTCGCCGGGCAGGGACGCTAAATCGGCAAAGTCTTCTGAGGCTCCCCCAGGGTAAACTGTCCTTTCTGAATCCACTCCTTGAGGATGACGGCAATTTCGCCAGCCTTGCGGTAACTTGATAACGGTACCGTGGGCACCTCTTTTCCGTTAAAGACCACCCGTCCGCTCTTGAGTTCTTTATAGCTCACCTCCCCATAGCTCTTGCTGACACCCTGGGGGTAATCCTTCCCAAAATCAACGATCTGCGTGTAGATATCCTCATCCTTCACGCCGACAAAGCGGACCATCTCCTCGTCGAGGATCGGGATGGGGATCCCGATACCCACGATCAAGGTGGTGCCGTATCCCTGAATACTTCCCCCTCTCAACCACTCAGGCTTCATTCCCTTAAGATCCCCCACCACTGCGATGGTCCCCGCCGGACCCTTCACTACCCCGTTGGTGCCTCGGGGCACCTGGGGATTGTGCTGGGTCCCGTGCCAGACTACAAAGCCTTCCCCTCCTCCCAAAAAAATCTTGGTCCCCACTCCGATGGTACGGTAATAGGGATCGTTGAGTAGGGGGCTCAACTGCCCGGCGCTACAGTAATTGATGTTGCCTCCCTGGGGCTTCAGGGTCCCCATATAGGTATAGATCACCTTGTCCGAGAAGTTGATGGCGCAACTGTAGTTCTGATAGGCATTGCGGGGGTTAAAAAGAAAGGCACTCACCAAATCATGCAACGTGACCCCCTTCTCTACCCGCCTGTTGGGATAACAATCGGTCCCGTATCCCTCCACCACCAACGCTATTTCTTTCCCTGCTACCAGGTCATGGATGACATGCCCCCCCCCGTACTCAAAGCTCCCCGGATAGACCTTGTTGAGGGGATCATCCTCGGCAGGGTTGGTGGCCCCGATGTAGAGATCCACGGCCCCCAGCCCTGCATAGGCGGGCACGTTGTTCAACCAAGCTCGATGACTCTTGATCTTGGGTGCAGTATGGCCAAAGTTTACAACGGCCCCCGAGGAGCACATGGGGGCAAAGGTCCCGGTGGTCACCACATCCACCTCTTTGGCCGCCTGCTGAATCCCCTTTGCCGCTACGACGTCTATGATCTCCGCGGCCGTCACCACAACGGCCTTACCCGTGCGGATGCGCTCGTTTATCTCATCATAGGTCTTGTGTACTGTAGCGCGACCCATCCAAAAACTCCCGGGAAAAAGATGGGACCATCATAAACTCACGCCGGCACCCCGTCAAGGGGCAGTGTGGCAAGATCACCGCTGCCGTGAGAGACCGATCAGGGGGGCTTCACCCCCTTCTCATGACGCCCCTGAGGAGCACAGCAACAATGGTAACGTGACAGGTAAGACCACACCTCCCCGTGTGAGGAGAAGGAAGCCCAAATGATTCGATGAAAAAAGAGATGAATGTATCCGGTTTTCCTCTTGACTTCATCCCGTGTAACGTGTAAAAACAAGATGTAACTTTTGCGTATAATCAGGTGCATTTGGAGGAGGCAGTGCGTTTTACCACCCTGATGGTGATAATTATTGTCTCAACAATGGTGCATTCTCCTGCCCTGGCCGATATCTTCCTCTACGTCGACAAGAAGGGAGTGATGCACTTCTCCAATGTCCCCTCGAACAATCGTTACCGCGTCTACATGAAAGAGGACTCCAGCTCCCCCGTACAGGCATTAAAAAGTTCCAAACCCGACACCGATAAATACGATCACCTCATCGCTGAATCCTGCCGCCTGCATGGGGTCGACTTTGCCCTGGTAAAGGCGGTCATCAAGGCCGAGTCATGCTTTGATCCCTATGCCATCTCGTCCAAGGGGGCAGAGGGTTTGATGCAACTCATGCCGGAGACCTCAAAAAGACTCAACGTTTCCAATCCCTTCGATCCCCGGGAGAATATCAGGGGCGGGGTAAAGTATTTGAAATATCTACTGGGACGTTTTAATTACGACCTAAGGCTTTCCCTGGCCGCCTATAACGCCGGGGAGACCACCGTCGCTCAAATCAACGGTGTCCCCAACTACCGAGAAACGAAGAACTATGTCGCTGAAGTCTTAAGATATCACAAGGAATATCAAAAGAAATCACCGACGAAAAAATTGGCAACACGATGAGTGGCCGTCAGGTGAGCTTCTGGAACCTATCCAACAAACTCACCCTCTTCCGCATAGGTGCCATACCCCTCATCGCCATCTTGCTCATCTTTTTCCCCGAAAGATGGCCGAGTTTCGCCGCCGCAGTCATCTTTCTGCTGGCCGCCATCAGTGATGCACTGGATGGGTACTGGGCCCGTCGCAGGAACACGGTAAGCAATGTCGGAAAACTCCTTGACCCCCTGGCCGATAAGCTCCTGGTCTGCACCGCCCTCATCTTGTTGATCCCGCTGGGACGGGTGGACGCGTGGATCGTAGCCGTGATCATCGGCAGGGAGATGGCGGTGACCACCCTCAGGGGGATGGCCGGGGCCAAAGGGGTGATTATCGCGGCCAGCTGGCTCGGCAAGAAGAAGGCCCTCACACAACTAATCGCCACCAATATCCTCATCCTCCACTATCGCTATTTCTTCATCGACACCCATTGGCTCGGGTCGATCCTGATCTGGGTCGCCCTTGCGATGACTATCTGGTCTGGGGTCGATTATTTCGTCCGCTATCTCAAGAATGCCTAGGGTTTGATCTTAGGGTCCACGGCGACCCGCGCCCCTTCCCCCAGGAGGGTATATCCGAGTACCGTGATCCAGATGGCCCATCCAGGGTAGGGTGAGCGTCCGGCCTGCGTAGTGTTGTCTTTATCTAGTACCCCGCTACCTTCCAACAGCGCACTACGTGCTCCTCACTTACCGTGTATATACTGATCTCCTCTTTTCGGCACCGATCTTCAACAAGGGGACATCTCCCCTGAAACTTACAACCCGGAGGCGGGTTAAAGGGGCTCGGGACATCACCGACAAGGGATGGCAGTGTGTGCCTGTCATCCGGTTCGGGGGGCGGTATGGCTGAAAGTAAGGCCAGGGTATAGGGATGAAGGGGGTTATCATAAAACACCTCCGCTGGTGCGTACTCCATAATATGGCCCAGGTACATCACCGCAACCGTATCACTGAGGTAGCCGACCACATTAAGGTCATGCGAGATAAAGAGGTAGCTTAACCCTAAGGTGCTTTGCAACTCCTTAAGGAGATTGATGATCTGGGATTGTATGGATACATCAAGTGCCGAGACGGGCTCATCACATATTATTAAAGAAGGATTAACGCCCATGGCGCGGGCAACGCCTATCCTCTGTCGCTGGCCTCCGCTGAACTGATGAGGATAGAAAGCAGCTGCGTCTGGCCCTATCCCTACCATCTCCAAAAGATGAGCCACCTGCTTTTTTCGTTCACCATGTCCTTTCATACCCACCGTGCGTAGCCCTTCTTCAATGGATTGGCCGACGGTCATGCGGGGATTGAGAGAACCGTATGGGTCCTGAAAGATAATCTGCATCTCTTTCCGCAACGGCTTCATTGCCTCATCGGAAATGCCGCTGATATCTTGACCTCGATACATGATCTTCCCCTCATCAGGTTCCAGAAGTTTCAGGATGAGCCGTCCGATTGTCGACTTGCCGCACCCGCTCTCACCCACAAGGCCCAGGGTCTTACCCTGATGGATTGTCAAGTCCACCCCATCGACGGCCTTGATCCACCCGATAACACCCTGAAAGAAACCCCTTCGCACGGGGAAGTACTTTTTTAACCCTTCAACCGTGAGTATGGTATCGTTAGATGACCTATGCTTTTTCATAGTGCGACCGGTCTTTTTTATAGAGCACAGGACAACGACTCAAGTGTCCCTCTCCGTAATCGTACATCTCAGGAAATTGGATTTGGCAGGACTTGATGGCAAAGCTACATCGTGGATGGAAGGGGCACCCAAGGGGTTTGTGCGCAGGATCTGGGACTAATCCCGGAATGCTGTGAAGTGTGCCTCCCCGCTTGGTGCGACTCGGGAGTGATGCAAGAAGTCCCTGGGTATAGGGGTGCTGAGGGCTGTGGAAGATATGAATGGTATCTCCCTGCTCTACGATAATACCTGCATACATGACATAGATTCGATCGGCGATATGTGCGACTACGCCGAGGTCATGGGTGATGTAAAGGAGGGACATCTTACGTATTTGTTTTAACTCTCGAAAGAGATTCAGAATCTGTGCCTGGATGGTAACATCGAGGGCCGTGGTTGGTTCATCCGCAATCACCACGTCAGGATTACATGTCAATGCCATGGCGATCATGACTCGCTGTCTTTGTCCGCCGCTGAGCTGGTGGGGATAATCCTTCAGGCGTTCCTCTGGCGATGGTATGCCCACGTCCTTGAGGAGCTTGATACACCGTTGTCGTATCTCTTTTCCACCTGCCTTTTCATGAACCATTATGGCTTCACTGATCTGATCCTCAATGGTAAAGACCGGATTGAGAGAAGTCATGGGCTCTTGAAAGACCATTGCAATACGGTTCCCTCGGATCTTCTGCATCTCCCTTTCCCCGAGATCCAAGAGGTTTTGACCATCGAACAGGACCGTGCCGCCCATGATCTGAGCAGGGGGCTGCGGGATAATGCCAAGAATAGTCAAAGCCGATACCGTCTTTCCGCACCCCGACTCTCCTACCAGACACACGGTCTCCCCCTTACGGATTTCATAGCTCACTCCATCCAGGGCACGGGCAACCCTGCCGTTGCTGGTAAAATAGACCGTTAACTCCTGTACCGAGAGCATCAGTATCTTTCCCTGAGCTTGGGGTTTAATACATCTCGTAACCCCTCACCAAAGAGATTAAAGGCGAGGACTACAATCAGGATGGCAAACCCCGGGATAAAGGTCAGCCAGGGTGCATCGAATATAAAGCGCTTACCATCAGACAGGATGTTCCCCCACGTGGCATGGGGGGGAGGGACGCCGAATCCAAGAAAGCTGAGGCCTGCTTCTATGAGAATCGCGCTTGCAATGCCAATGGTTGCTGAGACAAGCACCGGCGCCATGGCATTGGGGATCATGTGACGAAATATGATCCGCCAGTCGCTAACGCCAAGAGCCTTGGCCGCTGTCACAAAGTCCTGCTCCCGTAACGAGAGCAATTCGGCCCGAACAAAGCGAGTTGTGCCCATCCAACTCGTCAACCCGATGACAATCATGATGTTGTACATACTGGCGGGGAGCAGCGCCACAACGGTCAGTATCAGGAAGAAGACCGGAAAACAGAGCATGATATCCACGAGACGCATGATGAGCGTATCAATAGACAAGGTATCTTTGTAGAGGAATCTCATCAACCTTGGGGCAGATTGTTTCCCCAGCACTTTTCTCCACCACAGGGGAGACAGTATATATGCACATCCTATAAGCAGCAGTACTCCTCCTGAAAAAAGGGCCCCGGCCACCATCAGTCCTCCGCCTAAAGACACTATAAAAGCTACCAGGATGTGATCGACCCGCACCGGGTTTCGTCCGAAATAGCCGGATATCCCCCCCATCACTATGCCGATAAGGACCGCAATCCCGACTGCCACAAATCCAACAGTCGATGAGACCCACGCTCCCTGTAGCATCCTTGAAAACACATCTCGCCCCAGATCATCGGTGCCCAATAGATAGATCCCCAGCGTGGGGATTTCTTCGGGGCGCAAATCCTCCAGCCTTGGCTCAGAGAACGGAGGACGCAGTTTTTCCTGAAGCCTGACCATGGCGGGATCAAAGACCGGTCTGTTACCGGAGGTAAGCACAAGCCCTGTTAAAGCGATGAAGAAAAAGAACACGAAGATAATAAGACCCGCCAAGGCAAGCTTGTTTGGTTTGAGAAGCCGCCAGAACTCCCGCACACGAGATTCTCTCGGAACAAGTGGTCCCTCCTCCAACCCTGTATCCTTATGAAGCGTATGTGTATCGGTCTTCTTCACAAGCGTATCCTCGGATCCACCACCATATAGAGGCAATCAGAGATAAAGGTGCCAGCCAGCACCAGTACAGCGGAGATAAAATTAACCGACAGGATAATGGGATAGTCCCGGGCCAGGATGGCCTCGTACGCCATTCTTCCCATACCCGGCCAGGAAAAGATGGATTCTATAATCACGGAGCCTCCTATGAGGCCAGGCAAAATGAGGCCGAACATAGTGACAAAAGGCAGCAACGCATTGCGCAGGGCATGCTTGTAATGAACTTGTTCAGGGGGAAGGCCTTTAGCCTTTGCGGTTCGTACGTAGTCCTGACTTTCCACCTCCAGCATCTGACTGCGAACATATCTGGAGAGCACGGCAATACCCACGGTAGCCCCAAGCACGGACGGAAGTAACAGATGCCACACGCGGTCCATGATGCTGCGAAGCAAAGAAACATCCCCAAATCCGAAGGTCTGCATGCCGATTACCGGTACATGGAAGGCATTGACTACCAAGAGGATAAGGATATACGCAAAAAAGAAACCTGGAATAGAATACAATAGGTAAGAAACAAAGGTGGCTGAGCGGTCATACACGCCGCCTCGGGCAATGGCTGAACGGATCCCGATGGGGAAGGCAAGGGTCCACGTCAGTATGGTACCTACAATAAAGAGGGGGAGACTGTTGAGAAATCGCTCCCCTATCTTTTTCAGTACCGGTTCATTGTCCTTCCAGGATACGGTCTTCCCCGTGAATAGATCACGATAGAAGTAGACGAATTGGACGTGGAGTGGTTCGTCCAGATGAAAGGCCTCGCGAAACCGTTCCACCATCTCCGGCGTGAACTTGGGATTGAGGGGGTCCACTTGGCTCGGCTCGCCCGGAGCCAGGTGGATGATCAAGAAAGAAACCACCATGACGAAAAACAGGGTGATGATCTTTTGGATGATGCTCCGGCCGATGAACGACAGCATTATTAGCCCTCTGCACTAAACACAGGCGCTACAGGAAGCTTTATCCACTTGTTGAAGTGGAAGGTATATGTTCCCGTCTTTGTGGGCGTGATCTTTTTGTAGATCACCTTCCCCTCGGCATCAGTCTCTCTTATCACAATTCGCTTGTCCAGGACAGCCGTCCACTTGTTTACATAGAGAAAGGTATAGGGCTGCTCCTCGGCAATGATCTCGTGGAGCTGGTGGCAGTATGCGACTTGTCTCTCGTGATCGTATTCCTGTCTGATCTTGATGATCAAATCATCTGCTTGGGGGTCTGTAAAGCCCACAAAATTGAGTTGGTAGGGATTGGTCTGGCTCGAATGCCATATCTGATAAAGGTCAGGCTCGATACCCATATTCCAGCCTAGGATGAGGGCGTCAAAGTCAGCCTTATCCACGCGTTCCTGAATGAACACAGCCCATTCTAAGAGATCGGTGCGGACATCTATGCCGATCTGCCTCCACCCGTCCTGAGCGATGGCAAGGACGGCTTTGCGTAGGTCGTTGCCGCTATTGGTGATGAGGGTAAACTGAAATTGTCTGCCATCTTTTTCAAGCCAGCCTTCCTTATTGCGCCTCCAGCCCGCCTCCGCGAGGAGTCTCAGGGCCCCTGCAGGATCATAGGTGATTGGCTTGATGTGGTGATTGTAATAATCGGTCTGTTTTACAAAGGGGCCGGTGATCCGCTCTCCTTGACCGTAGAGGACATATTTGATGATTTTATCCACATCAATAGCCATGCCCAGGGCTCTGCGCACGCGCGGGTCATTGAAGGGTTCACGCCTCATATTATACCCGATGTAGGTGTAGCCAAAAGAAAGGCCGGAGAAATTTTGATACTTTGGATCGTTTTTCAGCCGTCGTACCTGATGGGGTTGAACGGCATAACTATCCACGGTGCCCGCATAAAATTCCATCTCCTGCGTCAAAAGATCAGGGATGATCCGATAAACATATTGCCGATAGTTTGGCGGCCCTTCCCAATAGTCATCAAAGCGATCCAGGATGATGTACTGATCTGATTTCCACTCCTGAAAGACAAAGGGGCCACAACCGATGGGGTGGCGATTGAAGCTACCCTGCCTCATAGAGAATTTTGCCGGATCCTTTCCCCGTGCAATCGCCTCCGCTCTCAGGGCCTCATCGTTGAGGAGATGCTCGGGCAGTATCCCCATACCCCATGTACCGAGAGCCGGGGAATAGAGCCGTTTGTAAACGATGCGTACGGTGAGAGGATCAACCACCGCAACTTCTTTCACGGGTTCATAGTCGGATATTCGTGGCGAGAGGTTCTTCGGATCCATGATCGCCTCATAGGTGAACCGAACATCATGGGCATCGAATGGGTGACCGTCATGAAACTTCACGTTGGGGCGAAGCGTAAAGACCACAATTGGATTGTGTTCAGTAGATGGTAGGATTTCTCGTGCATACTCAGCCCTCTTCATTGGTCCGATATCTTGGTCCGCTCGGAGATAACTCCTGCCATCGAAAGCACTAAAATAATTCCTGCCGAGAATATGTGAGAGGTTTTGAAAGAGATCCTGGTCTACTGCGTTTAGGACGAGTTTGACCCTGGCCGGGGCCATCACCCTGATCTTTACCTCTTTCTCCACCTGATCCTGCTTTCCCTTTTTCTCATGTTTCGTCATCATAAATTCTCTGGCTGGGATGATGGATATCTCCCTGATGTTATCTAAAGAGGCCTTAACTTCAGCATTGGCCGGCATATCTCCTGCCTTTGATCTCTTCAGTATTGCGACTACGTCTGGCGCGCCCGCTTTTCCTACCCCAGGGATGTAAGCCTTCTCATTGACATAAAAGAATGCCTCTTCATAGATCTCCCAGGACTTGGCCAAGCGGCCCCTGAAGCGGAGCTCTTCATCATAGTCAATGAGTCCCTCAAATACCATGGAGTTGATTTCGCTGCTGGCAGAATCTGCCGAAAGGACCGGATTCAGGATGCTGGCATCACCGATGGAGGCGGTAAGATACTCATTGAGGCGTTCAGGATTTCCCTTGGTCTGCTGTTCATAGGTGGGCACCCAGAAATAGGATTGTAGCAAGAAGAGTATAAGCACAATGGGAGCACCTATGAGAATTCTTCGGACGGTCATGGAGCTATTTCCGTTTTTGATTGTCTTGGTGGCCTGAACACCACCATCTACCGTACGTACACGTATTATATAAATAAAACAACATAAGCAATCCAGCAATGTGTTTCAAATCATTTGATTGCCTCAATACAGAGCGTTATTTAATAGTATAGATCATTTCATGTGTTATTATAAAGAATTAAATGCCGGAACGAGCAAATTTGAGGGCATTTTTGGGCTTCCTTTTCTTCTTGACACAATGGATCACTTACAGGATAATAAAAGATTGACACAATGAAGGGCCCATAGCTCAGTTTGGCAGAGCCACCGGCTCATAACCGGAAGGTCCCTGGTTCGATTCCAGGTGGGCCCACTAGGGTAAACGGTGTGGATATCCATGATATCTAAATGGCTGACAGGTAAAGGAAGGGTTAAGGGTACCAGAGTGCACCTTTCATGGTGCACTTTTTTTGGGCCTCCGCAAGGGGGTAGGCGGTGAAGATTCAGCTCCAACTACTCTGGCAGCTGCAGACCGTGGAACAGCAGATAGAAGAGGCGCAAAAGGATAAAATGGCATACCCCCTGGGGTTGGAGAAGCTGCAGGGATTACTCAGGGCCCAGGAGGAAAAACAGGAGGAGGAACGGCGACGGATAGAGGAACTTGAAAAAGAGCGGGTGACGATGGAGGGAGAACTCGAGCTGGAAAATGAACGGATCAAGCGTTCCCATCTCAAACTCCTGGAGATAAAGACCAACAAGGAATACCAGGCCCTTCTGAAGGAAATCGAGCTGGGCAAAGAACACAATAGCCAGTGGGAGGAAGAGATCATCAGGATGATGGAGGAGATCGACCAGCTCAAGACCGACCATGCAACCACCATTGAGATGGCACACCAGGAAAGGGAAAAGATAGAGAAGGGGACGGCACAGGTAAAAGAACAAATGGCAAAGGTCGAGCAGGATATCGTCCGCTGGCATCAAACGAGAGAGGAGATCGTTAGGGAACTGGACCCCGAGCTTTTGAAACGGTATAATACATTGAAGGACAAAAGAAACGGGATAGCCGTCGTCTTGGTAAAGAATGAGGGGTGTCAAGGGTGTTATGTCAACATACCACCCCAGATGTATAACGAGGTCCAGAAGCATAAAGAGATCATCCTGTGTCCCAATTGCCACCGAATCCTCTATTGGGAAAACAAAAGCGCCGATTAATTACATACCATGTCAGCCGCGATCAGACACGATGCCCCGAAGAAGGGAAGGCAAAAAGTCATACTCTATGTAGATGGCTCCTGTAAGGGCAACCCCGGAGAGGGAGGGGCGGGAATAGTTATCAAGGATGATCAGGAGAAGCCAGTATCTTACATCAAACGATATTTGGGATCGGTAACCAACAATATCGCAGAGTATCAGGCATTGATCGTGGGTCTCCAGGAGGCCCAACGATTGGAGGCGAAGGAGGTAGAAGTCTACCTCGATTCCGAATTGGTAGTCAACCAAATCAATGGGGTGTACCGGGTGCGGGATAGTAAGCTCAAACCCCTAGAGGGGGAGGTGAGAAAACTTTTAGGGCATTTTGCCCGCTGGATGATACAGCATATACCGAGGGAGGAAAATC